>Ga0208691_1000817_pt1 | contig 11284 bp, 7 predicted proteins | sample June2015DPH_20_1_FD_184719 | JGI IMG/M metagenome (GOLD analysis project Ga0208691, IMG submission 184719) | Peatland microbial communities from SPRUCE experiment site at the Marcell Experimental Forest, Minnesota, USA - June2015DPH_20_10... | ecosystem: Environmental > Terrestrial > Soil >... | reverse complement strand
GCACCGCGCCGACACCCGCTAGCGTGCCCCACAGATTCACCGGCGCGGCTGGGAGGGGATTGCGCCGTAGCTCGGTTTCACTGCGGTTTTCACGAACCGGTCGGCGAATTGCACTACGAGTGCCCCCGCGAGCTGGTTCTTGAATTGATCCGCATCGGCCAAGGTGATGTTCTGAGTGGGATCGGAAGACGCCCAATCGTTCGCCGTAGGATCCATTTTGGTTTACTCCTTTTATTGGAACTGTAGAAAAGCACCGACTCCCTTACGGTCGCGGCTCAGAATCGGCGTTCCAGTTGCCGAGCCGCGACCGTAAGTGCCACTGCTAAATATCCGAAGACTAAGAAGATTGAGTTGTCCCAGAACCGTAGCTGTTTGGACGGGTTACCATAAAGGTAAACGTATGGTCATTCGCAAATCCCCGGATCTTCGTTATTCTCAAGTCACTCCACGGACAACTTATATAAATCGCCGGCGTTTTCTCGCCGCCGGATCCGTCGCTCTCGGAGCGCTCCGAGGGTTGCCCGCTGCGACAACAGGCTCCAAACTCACAGCAGCCAAGAGCCCCTTCAGCACCAGCGAGCCGCCAACACCGCTCGAAGCCATCACGCATTACAACAACTTTTACGAGTTCGGCACCGATAAAGAAGACCCATCCAAGAACGCTTACAAACTTCGCACCTCACCGTGGTCGGTGAAAGTGGAGGGTGCGGTTTCGAAGTCAACTGTGCTCGATCTGGACGCCATTTTCAAACTCGCTCCGCTCGAAGAACGCATCTACCGGCATCGCTGTGTGGAGCGCTGGTCCATGGTCATTCCATGGATTGGTTTCCCCTTAAGCGCCCTGCTGAAACGCGTGGAACCAACATCGAAAGCCAAGTTCGTAGCTTTCGAAAGCGTCTATGATTCCAAGACCATGTTGAATTCCCAGTACGCCGGCATCCAGTTTCCCTATATCGAAGGCCTGCGGATGGATGAAGCCATGCATCCTCTCACATTGCTCGCCGTCGGCCTGTACGGCGAGAGCCTTCCCAACCAGGACGGCGCGCCTTTCCGATTAGTGGTGCCGTGGAAGTACGGCTTCAAGAGCATAAAGTCGATTGTCAAAATAAAGCTAGTCGAAAAGGAGCCATCCACCACCTGGAACCTGGCTGGCCCGAATGAGTACGGCTTCTATTCCAACGTCAATCCGGAGCGGGATCATCCGCGCTGGAGCCAGGCAAAGGAGCGCCGGCTCGGCGAATTCCGCATGCGCGATACCATCAAGTTCAACGGCTACGGCGATCAGGTGGCCAGCTTGTACACAGGGATGGATCTGGTTCGCAAGTATTACTAAGGGGCATGAACAGGCTCCTCTCCAGCCGCTGGACCAAAGCGAGCCTATTCCTGCTGTGTCTCGCACCTTTGGTCTTTCTGCTGTGGGGTTACTTTCATGACAAGCTGGGCGCCAACCCCATCGAGTACATCACCCACAAAACCGGTGACTGGACCCTCCGTTTCCTGCTGATTACCCTGTGCGTCACACCCTTTCGAAAGCTTCTAAATCAGCCCAAACTGGCGCGCTTCCGGCGGATGCTGGGCCTTTTTGCATTTTTCTACGGCTGCCTCCACCTGACAACATGGGTGTGGCTGGATAAGTTTTTCGACGTCCACGAAATGTGGAAAGATGTCGTGAAGCGCCGCTTCATCACGGTGGGCATGACTGGGTTCGTTTTGCTGATTCCACTCGCCATCACCTCCACCGCGGGATGGGTCCGGCGCCTGGGCTTCGTGGGCTGGCAGCGGCTGCACCGGCTGGTCTATTTCAGCGCGCTGGCCGGAGTGATTCATTATTACTGGCTGGTTAAATCGGATGTGCGGCTGCCGCTACTCTACGGAGGGATTCTAGCCCTTCTGCTGGGCTACAGGATCGCGGTGCGGCCGGCTGTTAAAACCGCAAAGATTTCGAGTCAAGCGATGCTAAAATAGAGGCTAGTCTTGGGAGGTCGTCTAATGGTAAGACTGCAGACTCTGGATCTGCGTATCGGGGTTCGAGTCCCTGCCTCCCAGCCAATCACGCTATGAAGTCTTTAAAGCTTTGCCTGCTTCCGCTGTGGTGTCTGGCTGCCTTCAGCCAAGACGCTGTCCCCTCCGAAAATGCGCCCCCTGAAGTGGATAAGGCTCTGCGCGCCCGGGTGACCCAATTCTACTCGGCGAACGTCAGCGGAAAATGGCGTGATGCTTTTCAGGTGGTTGCCGATGACATGCAAAACGAGTATCTGGCGGCTTCCAAGGAACCCTACGACCGTTGCGACACCATAAAAATCTCTTATACGGATAACTTCGCCAAGGCCACCGTGCGGGAGAACTGCCACGGCGAGTACACCTGGCACAATAGCCATCTCGCCGCTACCATTCCTTTGACGAGCATGTGGAAGCTGGTGGACGGGCAATGGTTTTGGTATTATTTAAAACCTACCGAGATGATGACCCCGTGGGGACTCTCCACGGCGAGTCCGGACGCGCCGAAAGTTCCTGGATCATCAACGGTGGACACCAAGATCGAGGCCGTAGTGAAGGATCCCGCATCCGTGGCCAACGCTATTCTAGGTCAGATCAAGATCGACAAAAAGGAAATCCACCTGCTGGGTTACGAGACCTCCCGGGATGAAGTGCACATTATAAACACCATGCCCGGGACGGTTTCAATTCGAATCAACTGCGCCCTTCTTCCTGGATTCCATGTCAAACAGGGCAATCCCGACATTGGCCCGACGGAAACTTCCACCATCGCCTTCGATTACGATGCTGAAGAAGCTAAGAAGCAATGTGGCGAATGCTACAAACTGCCCAAACCAAGGCTCACAGCTTACATCCGCGTCGAACCCACCGCGCAGGTTTTTGCGGTGAGAATAACCTTTGGGATTCCGCCTGAGGTTGAAAAGCAATTGCCCAAAGAACTGAGGCCGTCGGCACCGAAGCAGTAACTGCCCGATTGGCATTTCCCGTGCCTAGCCAAGGTGTAGAGGCTTTACACGGAATGATTAACATCGATGTGACTTTGGGCAGCACCGGGACCACCAGTGGAGCTGCCGCCAGCTCAACCCAGACGACTCAACTTTCATCGGCTTCGGCTCAATCGTTTACGGCGCTCCTCTCGGAGGCGCTGTGGGAAACGCTATCGAAGCTCGGAATCAATCCAAACAGCATTAATCTCACTATTGAGGACACGCCGAGCCAAACTCCTGCCACGAGTCAAACTCCTGCCGCGACTCAGACTCCCGCCGGGGGGCAAAATGCGACCGGGGGGCAAAATGCGAGTGTTAGTCAAGCGCCCGCCGCTACTGGGAATCTGGCAACCGTAATACCGGCCGTGGTAGCCCCCACCCCTGCGGTTGTCGCTCCCCCAGCCGCGCCAAATATCCCTGCCTCCGCGCCTGCGGCGGCTTCCAGCACCGAAACTGCTGACGATATCTACTGGTCTAACCAGCCGGCAGCCGTTCAGCAACTTCGTGGAATCCAGGATATGGACCAACGACAACAACTCGCGACACAGCTGGCGAACGAGGGTTACTCAATCGATGTCCCCATTATGGTGTGGGGATGGGACCCGGCTAAGGTAACTGCGGCCAGAGAATCGTACGGCTATACGTGGGTTCCTTCAGCGTTGCAGCAGCCGGTGAGCGCAGCTCCGGGCATAACGGGTGGCGGAATTATCCAATATGATCCCACTCAGCCGCCCAGCGGGTCCATTCAAGTTGCGTAAGCGGAATAGGGCAAGTCAGAGACTTGCCCACCCTTTATTCGATCGGAATGACCGTGGAATTGGCGAAGTACTTGTTTCCCGACGCATCCACTAGTATCAGGCCGAACGGCTGTCCGGGACCTGGCGTGGTTGTTGCGGGCACCTCAACGCCAATAATATAGACCCCAACTAGTCCTGGCGCATAATCAACTGTTGTATGCCCCACGCCCTTGTTGTTCAGGCCGGTCACAATGGTCGCTGTTACAAGTTGGCCAGCGCCGGGTTCGTTGGTCGCCGCTGCCGGTGTGACCTGGCCAAGGCCGGTTGCAAATACATAAATGGTCTCGCCGCGATGTGCGGGATTAGTGGGACTCACGTAACTGCCGTCGCTCCGCACTGCGACTGCGATGGTCTGGTTACCGTAAACGTTGGTGAAGACACCTGGCGCATAGGGCTGGGTGGTAACGGTCAACGGGGCCGCCGGGCCGCCACCTGCAGGGGTGAGCATAACCGACGTGCTACCGGGTTGTGTTTCAAAAGGTACCTGAATAGTCATCGACTGGACGCCATTTTGATTGGCGACATAGAAGATGGGCGCCGGCACGCCGTTAAATGTGATGCTGACGCCGGCCAGAGTGACAGGAAGCGGGCCAAGGATGCTGAGGCCGCTAACCACGCCCTGAACGCCCTGTGCAAATCCCGCGCCCTCGATGGTGACGATCTCTCCCGGCGCCACGCAACCCGGCGGCTGGCAGCCATTTTGGAGCTGGAAGAAAGTGCCGTTCAGAAACACGATATTCTGTGGTCCTGGAAGTCCCGCAATCAGAGTGAATGTTGTAGTGAAAGTGGCAGAGGTGGCCACAATGGAGATATTCCCGGCCGTTGCGCCGGCGGTGACCGTAGTAGAGGCCACACCGGTGGGATCAGTAGTGGTGCTGGGCGTCGCAACAATAGCGCTGCCGCTCGACACCGCAAACGTCACGGGAGCGCCGGGAACACCGTTTCCTTGGTTGTCCACCACCTTAACAAGTAAGGGCGCAGCGAAGGCTGCGTTCACCAGGGCCGTCTGATTGTTACCGGAAACCTGCTGGATAGCCGCCGCTGTGCTGGCAACCGTGAGCGAGAACGAGGCCGATGTGTTGCCCGCGGTCACTTGTACGATCACGGTTCCCACCGTGCTGCCGAGAGTGACCTGGGTGGAGGCGGTGCCAGCTTGATTAGTGCCGGTGCTTGCGTTCTGTAGCGTAGCCGGCACTCCGCTGGAGAGCACGGTCCAAGTAATGGGCGAGTAGTCCGTCAAGAGGTTCCCGAATGAGTCGGTGATTTGCACGACGAGGGCATTTGGCAGCTGCGCCCCAGGTTTGCCGGTCTGGTTATTCCCCTGCTCCAGCGTTATTGTTCCGGGAGGGCCGGGGGTAATTTTTAGTGTGAACGCGGCGGTATCGAAGGCGTACCCGTATTGAGCACCGATCAGGGCCGTTCCAACCACGCCGTCCAGTTGGAGATCGCAGGATATCTTGCCGTTCGCAGCGGAGAGCACGCCGTTTCCTGACGGATCGTTGCAAGTACCGAAGGGTACGGAGTTAACTGGAGGTATGGAGCACACACTGGGCTGGTCGGGCCCCGTCGGGGCCTGAGGCACACAGGCGAAAACGCTCACGTTCGGGATGGGAAACCCCTTGCCATCAACGATCTCAGCCGTAAAAGCGCCGGGGATGATAGTTCCCGCCTGTCCGGTCAAGGTTTGTCCCTCTTCCGGTGTAAGAAGCTGGATCGTTGGGTATGGCACCAAACCCGAGTTAAAGGGGTAAGTTGTCTCGTAGAACGTGACGGAATTCGTGCCGGCGGCCTTCGCGGAGATCTGGGTGCCGACTGAGCCAAGACCAAGAGGCACCGAGCTGCTGAGGAAGCCCACGGATGCCACGCCTTGGGCGTTGGAGTTGGCCGTTGCCCCGGTGGAGGTCTGAGTGCCCCCAAACAAAGTCCCTGGGCCGGTTACGATAGTGAATGCAACTGCGGCGTCGCTCACCGGCTTTCCGTTCAGGTCCGTAACCAGCACTTCCAACGGAGAACCAAAGCCCGCCAGGGATGTATTGATATTCTCGGTCACGAGTTGACCTTGTCCGGCGAGGATGGCGAGAGCGCCCGCGTTCGGTGTTGTGGCGGACCCCACTGTGACGGTGAATGCGTTTTGGAGCTTGCCAGCGGTGGCAATAACGGTGACGGTTCCGTTCGACGGCGGCGCTGTCAAGATGGTGGACGCGTATCCATTCGATTCGGTGGTGACTGACGTGGGTAAAACGCTGCCGAGGTTCGTCGAGAAGGTGACGGTCACCCCACTCAATGGCTTGCCGTTGACATCCACTGCCAGAACCACCAGCGGCTCACTCGTTGCATTGGGTGCGAGGGTTTGCTTGTCCCCGTATGCCAGCAATGCAGCAGGACTCCCAGTGGTTTCCGGAGCCAGGTATTCCAGGGCGCCGAACGACTGATTCGGAAGCGTTAATTGTGCGGTGAGTTGATCCACGGTGAGATTAACTCTGTATAGGACGTTGGCTGCCGCCACAAAAAGGTATTGCGGCGTGGTCCGGCCGGTGAAGGGGACTTCATTGGAGACCGCTATGCCCTGCACAAAGGTGGTGGGAGCACCGGCAATGGATGCACCCGCGATGCTGATGGAGCCGCCCGTGCCGACACTCACCTGATACAGACCTTCCGTTTCGCTCGAGTATGCGAATACTGTTGAGGTGCTGCCAGTCTGGCCGCCCACCAGCAGCGTGTCAAACACAACACTCAGGTTGGGGACAAAATTTACGACAACTTTCGCAGTGAGATCGATCAGGAGGATGGCTTGGCCGGTAACCGGGGTCTGATTCACTGCCAGCGCATATTTGCCGTCCGGTGTGAAAACCACTTTTCCAGGACGAGCGTTTACTCCGATTACTCCACCAGTAGTGGGCTGCAGCGTGGTGGGATCCAGCTCCAGTATCTGATTTTGATTGCTGACATATACACGTCCATTCGGGCCGACCGCAATTCCCGTTGCGTTGCCCAGAAATCCGTACTGGTGTGTACCCTTGGTATTGGTGGTCAGGTTGATATCGTTCACCTGGCTTCCGCCTGTTGAGCTGGTGCCCAAGGCATACGCTGTCTTCCCATCCAGACTCAGGGCCACGTCAAAAATAGTGACTCCGGTGTTCACACCCCCCGGCACTAATTCCTGATCCTTGGTGGTTTCAAAAATATGAAGAGTGCCGGCTGCCACTACCACTTCTGAGCCGTCGGATGTAATCGCTCCTGTAGTGGGAGTTGTTACGAAGCTGGCGATCGATGTGGGATTTTGGAAATTGGTGTCAACTGTCGTAACTGAACTGTTAGTGGATTTCGCGATGACGTAATACTTCGACCCATCGGGCTTGGGCAGAATCAGAAACGTGCTGTCTCCGGCGGTGAAATTACCGAACGATGTCAGTGGATTTACACCAAACACCGCGACATTCGACCCCAGCGAATTGAATCCAGGCAATGCCGCGATATCATCGGCCTGGAGATTGGAAACGAACAACCCAGTGCAGGCTGCAAGGAACAAGGCTAGCCTTCTAGACATTTTTATACAAGAACCTTTCCGTAGGATGTAGCTGGGACGCGGGGAACTAACTTTACAAGCGTACCACAAAGTGTCGAAAGTCAAGTGCCTACACCACAAAAAAAAGGGGGAGCCGAAGCTCCCCCTTTTTGGTTAATGCGACAACAGTTTCGGTTAGTGACCTTCGTTCTCGCCGAGGACACCTGTCCTGCTGTTGGTGGCAGGAGCAACCCCGTTCAAGTTGAAGGGGAGGTCCAGCTGGATGGCGAGATAACCTTCCGCCACATGCTGCGCACCCACATCGCTGATGAAGGCGAATGCGTGACAGTATTGGAAGTTGGCTACCGAGATGATGTAACCCTCGAAGCCCGGCACCGCCGGCACTCCGAAGTTACCACCACCCGACAGGTTGAAGATCAGCTCCTGGCCAGCCGGCACCGTTTGAGTTACAAACGGCGGAGGTGCTACACCTCCTCCGACTGTGCTGCCGAAGTAGTAGAGTTTCACCGTGCCCTGTTGCGGTCCGGTGCCAAATGGGTCAAGCGAAGTGTTCGCGATTGCGATGCCCGTGTCAAACCCGGACTGGTTGGTCACGAACGGGAAGAGCAAGTCGCAGGTACACAGATTGATGTCGAACGCGGCGAGCGGTGTGGAAGTGTCGCCAAAGCGTGGAATCGGGTCGGTGGCGGTAGCAGTGCCCACGTTACTGAGTGGTGCAAAACTCACGTTCACCGTGCCAGCGCCGGGCGCCGGCAGATTCTGCGCGGTGTTAGAGATAAACGCGACAAATACCGTGATGCTCGCGCTCTCCGGTACGTTCGGATCAGAGTTTATAACTTCGTATGTGGCAGCGCCAGTGGTTCCGCTGTAAGTAACTTCAGCAACACCACCAGTTCCGGCTACGGCCGTGAAGCCGGCTCCGGAGTTACCATTTACGTCAGCCGAAACCAAGTCGATTTGGCCGGTTGCGAATCCGGGGTGCCCATCCAAGGGCTGCGGAGGCGTTGTCGGAGTACCGCTAGGATTGAGCAGCGGCGCTGTAGTTGCCAGGAAGATATGCACGCCGGCTCCTAGATTGTTGAACCGGATCAGTAAGCGCGTTCCGAAATCGGCCAAGCCGACAATCGGAGTACTTGTGAATAGCTCAGGCACATAGAAGCCGGATTCCGTGTTATACGGGTAACCCGGCACGTTCTGATCTTCAGGCGTAGGCGAAGTCAAACCATGCGCCGTGTCTTGGGACAAGGCGTAATTGCGCCTCTTGAAGGATGAAGCAAATCCCTCCTTGACCGTAATGAAGACATCTCCACTATCGTCAGGCGCGACGCTACTCCCTAGAAGATCAGGGTTGTTGCTGGTGCACTGTAGCCCATTAAACGGAGTGGCCTTCGCTATGAGGCCAATCTGAATCAAAGCCACGGTCTGAGTCGGATTGTTGATGGTGACCTGTTGCGAACCGTTGATCGCGATGTACATCGTGATCTGGGTCGGAATCAGCGTGGAAGATACGCCGAGCTGGAACGCGTTGGCGCGAACGTTAGTAACACGAATCACGCGTACGCCAGTGGTTCCAGGCGCGTCAATCGGCACGCCCAAAAACACAATCGAGCTGGCGCTGTTCTGCTGCCCGGAAAACACGTTCGCCTGCGTTTGATAGGGACTCGGGGAGGGTACCCCGGCGAAGGTTCCGGTTTCAGCATGTGAGAGACCCTGCGGGGTGGCCAGGATCTGCGGGGGCGAACCAGCCTCCGGTACCGCGTTGGTCGGTATCGGGGCAGCCGGATGCGGATCGTCGATCAACAGCGTGGCTTCCGAGATATTTCCCGAGACAAGCCGGCTGGTGATGTTAGTATTCAAAAAAACCGTGACGTTCGACAACGGAATCGCCACACCCAAAAGTGTCGGAGTTCCGCCGCTGCAGTTCAGGAGCAAATCGCCTACCAGCTCCGTCAAGCCTTCCGCACGCACGATTGTTGGGGTGGCCGCGTTTGCAGTACATTGAAACGAAGGCCCCAGGCCAATTTGCGCGTTCGCCGTGCCGCCCATACCGAGCAGAAGGGCTACTACAGCAAACGCTAAGAACCATTTGCGAAAATCTGCCATTTCCTTCTCCTTGTGAAAATTGAAATTGAATTGATGGAAGTTCTCTTCTTCAACCTGAGCCTCGAGTCAACAACCGTCATGAAGATTTCGAATTTCACCCGACCAGACCTGGCGCGAAGTGGCTCTGCACTGCCTTTCCTGCCTTGCCTACCCGATTTCGTTTCATCGTCTTCATTTGGGCTCAACTTGTTTTCTTAAACTTCTCGTAATATCTGTGCTCGCGGGATTCATGCGTCAAAGATGAATGCCGCCAAACCGTCCGGATGCAGTCAAATCATTCATAACACTACTACGCAAGGTAAGTCAAGCGTAAAGTACTATTGGACTATTCAATCTACTCCCGAACTCAAAAACGGCCTAGCACATGATTTAACCATAGCTTGCCATGTCAAGTCAATACTTTACAGCCAATGGTAAAGCCAAGCGCTTGAATGGCGTCCAGAAAGGTGTTACCGGTACGTACTGCCACTTACCCCCAAACTAGGGTGGGCGCCAGCAACGCCTCTTAAGGTCATTCTTTGACGGACTTCTTCAGATCCTTCAGCCGGCTTTTTAGCTCATCGGTGGCGTCGGACATCTGGTTGCTGTCATAGATCACCCGGGGAGTCATAAATATGATCAGCTCGGAACGCGATTTGGAATAAGAGTGAGTCCCGAAGAGCACGCCCAGATACGGGATCCGGTGCAGCAGCGGGATGCCGGAGCTATTCAGAGTGTTGGTTTCTGAAATGATGCCCCCAATCGCGATAGTGTCGCCGTCCTGTACTGTGATTTGAGTCTGAATCGATTTGTTGTCGAAGGACGGGGATTGAATCCCGCTGGTAGTAGTTGGCGTTGGGTCGCTCACTTGCTGATTGATCACCATGGTAACGACGCCGGTCGGGGTCACGCGCGCGAGTACATTCAACGTAACTCCCGTACTCACATTCGATATGGAGTTGGCAAACAGGGAATTGCCTCCGGACTGGACTCCGGTCACGGCCTGCGCCGAAAGCGTGGGAACCTCCGTGCCGACGTTGATGCTGGCCGCGATGCTGTCGGTGGCAATCACGGAAGGAGCTGAAAGCACTTTGGCGCGGCTCTCAGATTCCTGCAACTGCACGGCAGCCAGCAGTTCGCGGCTTTTTCCCACCAGGGCCGCTCCCGAAAGATTAGTCACGCCGGCGCCGAAGTTTGCCAGGAAACTGTGCGAGGTGCTTCCGGATATTTGCTGCAGCATGGCGGAGACGTCGCTCGAGAACGCGTGCGTCAAGTCAACCGAGTATATCTTCGCTTCGATCAAGACCTGGCGCGGTGGAATATCCAGATCTTTTAGCAGGGTCAAAATATTGTCGTATTCCTGAGGAGTGGCCTGGATCAGCAGGGTGTTGTTGAATGGATTTGCCACCACGCGTGGCATGTGAGCCAACATCGCGCCTGGATACTGTGCGTTCCCCAGATAATTGCCGGTGAGGTCGGGCGCGCCAGGGATCCCGGTTGCCGGAGCGTTTGGAGCGCCTGGTATTGTCACACCACTGGCGGTTTGTCCGGTGGCGTTAGGATATTGCTGATAGCCACCGCCGTACGCACCGCTGCCGTAATTCCCGCCCGCACCGTATCCGCCGCCGTATTGTCCACCACTACCGTACATGCCACCGCCATACTGGCCGTATTGTCCACCACCGCCCATCCCACCGCCGTACATCCCACCACCCATGCCACCACCGCCGCCCATCCCACCGCCGTACATGCCGCCCATTCCGCTCTGCGCCATGCAAGTGGCCATGCCGCCGCCGTATGCTTGTCCCGGTGTCGCGAACTGGGTGTAAAGCGCATTGATGGAACATCCAATGGACTGAGCGTCGCCGTAGCGAACCCGATAGACATAGCTTTGG
>Ga0208691_1000809_pt1 | contig 11322 bp, 8 predicted proteins | sample June2015DPH_20_1_FD_184719 | JGI IMG/M metagenome (GOLD analysis project Ga0208691, IMG submission 184719) | Peatland microbial communities from SPRUCE experiment site at the Marcell Experimental Forest, Minnesota, USA - June2015DPH_20_10... | ecosystem: Environmental > Terrestrial > Soil >... | reverse complement strand
TCCCTCCGCGAAGCGGCGGGGAGGGGTCGGGGGTGGGGGGTGTTTCCGCAAACTCGCTGCCAGAAGAGCGAGTGGAGAGACCCCCCACCCCCGACCCCTCCCCGCCACGCGCTGCGCGCGCGGGGGGAGGGGAGAAGCGGGCAGCGTCTTCACCGCAAAGCAACCGCATTGGCGAGCGAAGCAGCGTCACCTCCACCGGCCGCGGCGTGCAGCGCAGCCGCGGTCTCCACACGCTCTATATCTCGCCGCTGAAGGCGCTCGCGGTCGATATCGCGCGCAATCTGGAAACGCCGATCGCGCAGATGAACCTGCCGATCAAGGTCGAGACCCGCACCGGCGACACGCCGGTGTCGCGGCGGCAGCGGCAGCGGCGCTATCCGCCGGATATCCTGCTCACCACGCCCGAACAGCTGGCGCTGCTGCTGTCGTCCGACGACGCGCCGTTTCTGTTCGGCTCGCTGCGGCGCATCGTGCTCGACGAGTTGCATGCGCTGGTGACCTCCAAGCGCGGCGACCTGTTGTCGCTCGGCCTGGCGCGGCTGTGGCGGCTGGCGCCGCATATCCGCGCGATCGGGCTGTCGGCGACGGTGGCCGAACCGGAATCGCTGGCGCGGTTTCTGGTGCCGCAACGTGACGGCAAGTGCGAAGCCGCCGACATCGTCATCGCCGGGGGCGCGGCCGCGCCTGTGGTCGAGATGCTCGATACCCGTGAAAGATTGCCCTGGGCCGGGCACAGCGCGCGCCACGCGCTGGGCGAGATCTACGACCTGATCAAGCGCAACAAGACTACGCTGGTGTTCGTCAATACCCGCAGCCAGGCCGAGATGCTGTTTCAGGATCTGTGGCGCATGAACGATGACGGCCTCGCGATCGCGCTGCATCATGGCTCGCTTGACGTGGCCCAACGCCGCAAGGTCGAGGACGCGATGGCGGCGGGCAAATTGCGCGGCGTGGTCTGTACGTCTTCGCTCGATCTCGGCGTCGACTGGGGCGATGTCGATCTCGTGATCAATGTCGGCGCCCCCAAGGGCGCCTCGCGGCTGATGCAGCGGATCGGCCGCGCCAATCACCGCATCGACGAAGCCTCGCGCGCGGTGCTGGTGCCGGCCAATCGCTTCGAAGTGCTGGAATGCGCGGTCGCGATCGACGCGGTCAACGAGAATGCCCAGGACACGCCGCCGCTGCGGATCGGCGCGCTCGATGTGCTGGCGCAGCATGTGCTCGGCTGCGCCTGCGGCGAACCGTTTCTGTCCGACCAGCTCTACAGCGAAGTCCTGACCGCGGCGCCCTATTCCGGCCTGACCCGGACCGATTTCGACGACGTGGTCGATTTCGTCGCCACCGGCGGCTATGCGCTGAAAACCTATGAACGCTTCGCGCGCATCAAGCAGGACAAGACCGGCCGCTGGCGCGTCACCAATCCGCGGGTGCGGCAAAGCTATCGCCTCAATGTCGGCACCATCGTCGAGGAGGCGATGCTGAAGGTGCGGCTGGTGCGCTCGCGCGGCGGCGGTTCAGGCTCGACCGGCGCGCTGGGGCGCGGCGGCCGGATGCTCGGCGAGATCGAGGAATATTTCATCGAGGGGCTGGTGGTCGGCGACACCTTTGTGTTTGGCGGTGAAGTCGTGCGCTACGAGCAGCTTTCCGAGGACCAGGTCTACGTCTCGCGCGCCAATGACAAAGACGCCAAAGTGCCGTCCTATATGGGCGGCAAGTTTCCGCTTTCGACTTATCTGGCCGAGCGGGTGCGCAAGCTCCTGGCCGACAAGCGCGCCTGGAGCGCGTTGCCGGACCAGGTGCGTGAATGGCTGTCGCTGCAGGCCCATCTGTCGCGCGTCCCCGGCGTGCGCGAGCTGGTGGTGGAAAGCTTTCCGCGCGCCAACAAGCACTATCTCGTCTGTTATCCCTTTGAGGGCCGGCTGGCGCACCAGACGCTCGGCATGCTCCTGACGCGGCGGCTGGAGCGCGCCCGGGCCCGGCCGCTCGGCTTTGTCGCCAACGAATATGCGCTGGCGATCTGGGGGCTCGGCGACGTCTCCTCGATGATCCGCAAAGGCCAACTCGATCTCGATGCGCTGTTCGATCCCGACATGCTCGGCGACGACCTCGAGGCGTGGCTGGCGGAATCGGCGCTGATGAAGCGCACCTTCCGCACCTGCGCGATCATCTCCGGCCTGATCGCGCGGCGTTTCACCGGCGAGGAGAAAACCCGCCGCCAGGTGCTGTTTTCAACCGACCTGATCTACGACGTGCTGCGCAAGCACCAGCCCGACCATGTCTTGCTGCGCGCCGCGCGGGCCGATGCCGCCACCGGACTGCTCGATCTGCGACGACTCAGTGATATGCTGTTGCGGATCAAGGGGCGAATCACCCACCGGGAACTCGACCGGGTTTCGCCGCTGGCGGTGCCGGTGATGCTGGAAATCGGCCGCGAAGCGGTCTATGGCGAAGCCTCCGACGAGTTGCTGGCGGAAGCCGCCGATGAACTGGTCAAGGAAGCAACTGGATAGAGGCGACTGGATCATCGTGACGGCGCGCGCACAATCCCTGCATGACAGAACATCTGCTGTACGCATCGCGACCATCGCTGTCGCCGATGTGACGCTGGTCGCCGATCTCTCCGGCGCGTTGTTCTGGGAAGACGAGAGCCTGCTGGTGGTCTCCGACCTGCATCTGGAAAAAGGCTCGAGTTTCGCGACCCGCGGCGTGCTGCTGCCGCCCTATGATACCGTGGCCACGCTGAGCCGGCTCGCGGCCGTGATCGCGCGACATGATCCGCGCACAGTGATCGCGCTCGGCGACAGTTTCCATGACCGCGAGGCCCATCACCGGCTGTCGGCGCCGGACCGCGACGCCATCGCGGCCTTGCAGACGCGGCGCGACTGGATCTGGATTTCGGGCAATCACGATCCGGCATTGCCGTCCGATCTCGGCGGGGTCGTCGCCAGCGAAGTCGCGGTCGGCGGTATCGCGTTTCGTCATGAGCCGACCGGCGCATCGGGCGAAATCGCCGGACATCTGCATCCCAAGGCCCGCGTCTCGACGCGCGGCCGCTCATTGGAGCGGCGGTGCTTTGCCTGCGATGGCGAGCGCGCGGTGATGCCGGCGTTCGGCGCCTATACCGGCGGTCTGAGCATCCGCGACGCGGCATTCGCGAAAATCTTCCAGACCCCGGGCTTGATGGCGCATGTGCTCGGCGACCACCGGCTACACACGATAGCTGCCTCGCGCTGCTCCTGAACGCGCCGACCCCCCTCCACCTTGTCAGTGCCCGCAACCGCGGGCAGACTGGTCCGAACAAAAACGCTTTCGGATGGGGAACGCCACCATGCATTCAGTCACTCGTCGCCAGACCCTGGCCGATCTGCTGCATCGGAGCGCCGCGCGGACACCCGACAAGCTGGCCGTGGTGTGCGGCGACACAGACTGGACCTATGCGGAATTCGACCGCATCAGCGCGCGCGTGGCCGCGGGCCTGGCCGAGCGCGGCGTCATCAAGGGCACGCGTATCGCGGTGCTGGCGCGCAACTCCCACGCCTTTGTGGCGATGCGGTTTGCGCTGGCGCGGCTCGGCGCGGTGCTGGTGCCGATCAATTTCATGCTCAAGCCCGAGGAAGTCGCCTACATTCTGCGCCACGCCGGCGCGACCATGCTGGCCACCGACAGCGGCCTCGCCGCGCTGGCGCGCGCCGCCATCGTGCTCGATACCGCGGTGCGCGATCTGATCTGGTTGCCGTCCGAGCACGCCAGCGAGCGGCAGGCCGACATGATCGGCTTCGACGTCCTCGCCGGCTGCGAAGCGATCGCGCCGGAGCCGGACCTCAGCGGCGTCGATCTGGCCCAGATCGTCTATACCAGCGGCACCGAATCCTCCCCGAAGGGCGCGATGCTGACCCATGACGCCGTGATCTGGCAGTATGTGAGCTGCATCGTCGATGCCGGAATCGCCGAGGACGACCTGACCCTGCATGCGCTGCCGCTGTACCATTGCGCGCAGCTCGACGTGTTCTTCGGCCCGTCGATCTATATCGGCGCCACCAATGTCATCACGGCGTTCCCGACGCCGGACAATCTGCTGCCGCTGATCGAGCGCTATCGCATCAGCTCGTTCTTTGCGCCGCCGACGGTCTGGATCTCGCTGCTGCGCTCGCCGCGCTTCGATTCCACCGATCTCTCGAGCCTGCGCAAGGGCTATTACGGCGCCTCGATCATGCCGGTCGAGGTGCTGCGCGAACTGGCGCAGCGCCTGCCGAAAGTGCGGTTGTGGAATCTATACGGCCAGACCGAGATCGCGCCGCTGGCGACGATGCTCGGTCCCGACGATCAATTGCGAAAACCAGGTTCATGCGGACGCGCCGTCCTCAATGTCGAGACGCGCGTGGTCGATGATCGCATGCGCGACGTGGCGCCGGGCGAGGTTGGCGAGATCGTGCACCGCTCGCCGCATCTGATGATCGGCTATTTCCACGACGACGCCCGCACCGCGGCCGCGTTCGAGGGCGACTGGTTCCACTCCGGCGATCTCGCTGTTATCGACGAAGAGGGCTACATCACGGTGGTCGATCGCAAGAAGGACATGATCAAGACCGGCGGCGAGAATGTCGCCAGCCGCGAAGTGGAGGAGGCGCTTTATAAGTTGCCTCAGGTCTCGGAAGTCGCCGTGATCGGCATTCCGCATCCGCGCTGGGTCGAGGCCGTGGTCGCGGTGATCGTGGTCAAGTCGGGCCACTCGCTGAGCGAGGCGCAAGTGCTGGCGCATGCCCAGGCGATCCTGGCGGGATTCAAGAGCCCGAAGCGGATTGTGTTTGCCGACGCTTTGCCCAAAAATCCGAGCGGAAAGCTGCTGAAGCGGCAGCTGCGCGATGTCCACGCGCAATTGTTTGCGGCCGGCTGATTATCTCGCTTGAGCGTGTCCGGTCGCCTGGGTCGGATCAGCGTCCGTCGGGCGTGCGCACACCAACCCATTTGTCGCGGACCTGCTGATAATGAACGCCCGGATCGTAGGTGGTGGTCGGCAGATGGAGCACCTGCGGCGACAACCGTCCCACGGCGCTCAGCACCGCGTATGACGCGACCACGCGGTCGTGCTCGGCCGTCACCAGCGCGATGCGGGCGTTGACCAGTGCCTGCTGGGCATTGAGCACGTCCAGCGTGGTCCTTTGTCCGACGCTGGCCTCCTGGCGAACGCCGGTCAGCGCGATCTCCGACGCGGTCACCTGCGACTGCGCCGACGCCACCTGCGCCCTGCCCGCCACCAATTGTCCCCACGCCGTCACCGTGTCGGCGCGGCTCTGGTCGCGGGTCTGCTGCAGCACCAGACGCTGCTGGGCGAGGGTTTCCTTGGACTGGCGGATCAGCGAATATTCGGCACCGCCCTGAAATACCGGGACAGCGACCTGCGCGATCGCCGAGGCCCCAAAGGTCCGGAAGGTCGTCAGGGTCTGTTCGTAGGCTTGCTGCGCGGCGGCTACCATGGTCACCGTCGGCAACAGCGCGCCTTCATTGACCTTGACCTGCAGGAAGTTGACGTCGATGCCGAACATCGCCGCCGTCACGTTCGGATTCTGGATCTGGCTGAGATCGACCGCGCCGGGCAGCGTTGGCGGCAACAGGCGATCCACCGGCGAGCCCGGCGCGAGCGCTTCGGGTTCGTTACCGATGATGCGGCGGAAATTCGATCGCGTCGTCACCAGATTGGCTTCGGCGGCCAGCTCTTGGGTCTTGCCGGCGGCAAGCTGGGCTTCGGCCTGCGCCACATCGGTGGGAGTGACGATGCCGACGGTGAAGCGATCGCGGGTGTATTTCAGCGTCGTTTCGAGCACGCGGGTGTTGCTCTTCTGAACCTCGACGATGGCGGCATCGCGCAGATAGTCCATATAGATGGTCGCAGCCGACAGCAGGACGCTCTGTTCGAGCACGCGCAGCGCTTCGCGCGCACCGGAGACCTGGCTCTCCGCAACCCGGGTCTTGTTGGCGGTCTGATTGCCGTTATAGAGCGTCTGCGTGACCGTGATGCCGGCGCTGCGCGGCCCGTCGGTGCCATTATACTCCCTGCGGAGGATGCTGGTCGGCGTGCCGCCCGAGGTATTGTTGAAATCGGTGTACTGATAGCCGGAACTGGCGGTGACGGCAGCCTTGGGCCGATAGCCCGACAGCGCCTGCGCCACGTTCTCATCGGTGGAGCGCACCAGCGCCCGCTGCGCGTTGAGCTGCGGGTTGTTCCGATAGGCGCGCACCAGCGCGGCCTCCATGGTATCGGCCAGGGCAGACGCCGGCCCCGCAAACGCCATCAGGAGAACCGTAGCTGCAACTCCGTGAAGGCTTCTCGCAGACATTTACGCGCCGTCTTTGTGCACCGATAACGTGCGGTACGCCTAGTTGATAATCCGGGCGGGAGTCCAATTGCCCATTCTTTGTCTTTGGCGAAAGTTCGTCCGCCCCGGTCGAGCTTTCAGCAGGATCCCCGTGAGGACGCTAGCCTCGCGCCCTGTCCAAATCAACCGTGCCGTTGGCGACACGGGATAACACCCGGTATTCAGTTCGTGACGGCAGATAGCGTTGCAAAAGTCGAAATTCGAACGACCCCGAAAATCCCGCGAAAGTCGATTTTTCGGACGTTTCTAGCACTTCAAGGCTCCGTCGGACCGATACCAGGATCCGTGGCCGTTGTTGAGTGAAACGACGCGGAACGCAAGAGCGTCCCGGAAAAATAATACAATGGAGGTTTCGTTACGGCTGCGACTGAGCGCATCGGGGCGGGTCGCGCCTACTTCGGCACAGACTTCAGCAGCGCGCGGATCTTGTTCGCATCCGCTGATGTTGCCGGATTGTAGATCACCATGTTGAGGTCGGGCCGGCCATCGACGGCGAAAGCCGAAAATTCCATCGAGAGCGGTCCGGCGATGGGATGATGCAGGACTTTCACGCCGTCGCCATGGTGCCCCTGCACATCGTTGTCACGCCACATCGCCGCGAATTCGGGGCTTGTCGCGCAGAGCTCATCGACCAGCGATTGCACATTGCGCGCCGCACCGGCGCGCGCCACATCCGCGCGGAAGGACGCCACCACATAGCGCGCAACACTTTGCCAGTTGGGCTGCGCGGCGCGTACGCGGCTGTCACGGAACATCATGCGCAGAACATTGCGCTGCCCATCCGGCAGTGTGCTGTAGTCGGTGAGGACCGCCGCGGCGGCGCTGTTCCACGCGATCACATCCCATGTCGCCGTGCGAATAAAAGCGGGGCTGTATTGCAGCGTGTCGAGCACGCGTTGCAGACGGGGTGAGATACCTTCGGGCGCGTGATAGCGGACTTCGGGTGGCCGGCCCAGACCGAGCAGAAACAGATGTTCGCGCTCCACGTCGGTCAGCAGCATGGCGCGGGCGATGCGATCCAGCACATCGGCGGAGGGCGCACCGCCGCGCCCCTGCTCCAACCAAGTGTACCAGGTGGCGCTCACATTCGCGCGCTGCGCCACTTCTTCGCGCCGAAGTCCCGGCGTTCGCCGCCGCTTCAGCGGAAAGCCGAATGCCGTAGGATCGAGCTTGGCGCGGCGATCCCTGAGATAGGTCCCAAGCGAGTTCGCGTCCGTCATCCTGTTAACGATTATACCGGTATGATCTCACTACTTTACCCGAATGAGCAACCTAGCATATCCCGACGTTCTGAACAGGGAGTGTTTCTCATGCGCGTATTCGTCACCGGCGCCGCCGGCTTTATCGGCACCGAAACTACAAAAGAACTGATCGCAAACGGGCATCAGGTCATCGGCCTCGCGCGCTCCGAAGAGAACGTCGGGACGCTCGAGAAACTGGGCGCCGAAGTTCATCGCGGCTCGCTGCAGGACCTCGAAAGCCTGAAGCGCGGCGCAAGGGATTCAGACGGCGTGATCCATCTGGCCTTCATCCATGATTTCTCGAAATTCGCGGAGAACGGCGCGATCGACAAGACCGCCATCGAAGCCATGGGCGATGTGCTGGCAGGCACGAACAAGCCTTTCATCGTCACCTCGGGAACGGGCCTGATCGCGCCAGGTGTGGTGATCACCGAGGATATGCGGCGCGATTCCAGCCCGCATGTTCCGCGCGTGTCCGAGCAGGCCGGTTTGGCCTATGCGTCGCGCGGCGTGCGCGCGATGGCGATACGCCTGCCGCAAGTGCATGGCGCCGACGGAAAAGCCGGGTTGATCACTTATCTGCTCGAGCTCGCGCGTCAAAAAGGCGCCGCCGCCTATGTCGGCGAAGGCGCCGAACGCTGGGCCGCGGCGCACAGGCTGGACGTCGCCCGGCTATACCGGCTTGCGTTGGAAAAGGGCGCGGGTGACGGGATCTACCATGCCGTTGGCGAGGAAGGCGTACCCATGCGCCAGGTCATCGAAGTGATCGGCCGCGCGTTGAACGTGCCGGTCGTTTCGATCAAGAAAGAAGAGGCGGGCGATTATTACGGGCCACTGGCGGTGTTCGCCGGTTTGGACATGCCGGCCTCCAGCGCTTTGACGCAGCAGCGGTTGGGCTGGACGCCCACGGGAAATGGCTTGATCGCCGACATCGGCCAGCCGGGTTACTTCAAGGTTTGAGCCCCAGCCCGAGAGGTTGTCACACACAACCTCGAATGCCGCGCGGCGGGCCGCCGCTGACGTTGACCCGGGCGAGACATGGAAGCGCCAATGCGGATGTCACCCATTCCGCAGCTTTGCCACCGTCGCGGCGCCATCAATTCTGATGGCTGGAGAAGTCCATCGGCAACACGTTCACAATTCGGATCGGTTGGCTGAAAACCTGTTCGGCCGCGGCGGCCAAATCGTCGGAATAGCTGGCTTCGATTTTTGCGGCGCAGTCCTCGTTTGACACGAACACGTACAGAATACCGTCATCAATGCGTTCCACCCGCATCCCGAGGCAAAGCCTGTCAAATTCACCCGGGCCGATCAGGGTGTTCAGCATGGCCTTGATCGCAAGCTGCTGGTTCGGTGTGGGATGCATGTTGGCCTCCTGATGAGGCCAATCTATGCCGGTCGAAACCATGTGGATGTGATCCGTTTCACACACCCGGTGTATCTCGATCTATATCTCGCCTTGCCGCCAGTCGCAGGGCGATCGTCGGTCGACCTTGATCAGCCGCGGCGGCTGGAGGCCCCGGTCCATCCACTCTGGCCTGGCGCGAGGACGACGACGGTCGCGCCTTGCTTCACGCGATCGAAGAGATCGATGACATCCTCGTTGGTCATGCGGATGCAGCCGGACGATATCGCCTGGCCGATATATTCCGGCTGATTGGTGCCGTGGATGCGATACAGGGTGTCCTTGTTGCCCTCGTAGAGGTAGAGCGCCCGCGCGCCCAGCGGATTGGCCGGTCCTCCTGCGATGCGTGGCGGGTAAGGGCCAAGACGCGCCTGAATCTCCGGCGTCGGGATCCAGTCAGGCCATTCGGCCATCCGGCCGACCTTGGCGACGCCGGAAAAGGCCAGCGCTTCCTCTCCCACCGCCACGCCGTAACGGATCGCCTTGCCGTCCGGCAGGACGTAATAAAGATAACGCGCGTCGGTATCGACCAGGATCGTTCCCGCCGGCTCCTTGTACGGGTACTCGACGACATGCCGGCGGTATTGATCCGGAATGCTCGCCTGTGCGTAAGGCGCCTGCGCCAGCAACTGCCGGTCCCGTGAGGTAAAGCTCGCATCCGACGACGGGGAGAGCGTCGATTGCCCGCAGCCGCCGAGCATCAGCCCGAGCAGCCCCACGAGCAACCATGCGAGCCTGGAACCCGGCACCGCCCGCCCTCCAAAGCCTGACGTCACGTTAGGTTGACCGCCGCGATGCTGGCTTCTCATTCGCAAGCCTTTCGCTTCCCAAGCCTTCCGCTTCCCAAGCCTTCCGCTTCTCAAGCCTACCGTTTTCTAAGCCTTCTCATTCAGCTTTGGAACGACGACGAGGCGCTTGATCGCACCGTCCGAGTATGCCTTCAGAAACTTCTCATAATTCCTGATCGACACGCAGCCGTTTGAATCGCCGTTGGGACCGAGCATGTAACTATGCACCAGCAATCCGGACCGCCCCAGCGTGTCGTTATCACCGACGGAGATCATGCGGAGCGCCTGGACACCGTGAAACAGTGTCTCGCGCGGTTTCAGGTCATAAACATTCGGCGGCGTCGCACCGACATTCTGTTCGTTCACATGGGCCGGATCGTCCATCAAACTGCCATAGCCGGAATGCGCTTCGAGCTTCGAGCCATCCGGCATGTAAACGGCATGCGCCGAGATGTCATAGACCGCGGTAACGTCGTCATAGCCAAGCGACGCGAGGTCCGGCTTCCTGGCGAAGATGCCGCCATCGGGCGCGAGCGAGGCCAGGGTCACGCGCCCCGGTAACAGGTCGGAAAACTTCTGCAGCAAGCTGCGATTGTCAGCGCGCACAATGGGAGCGTCGTTCCTTGGTTCCGCGTTCGCCTCAGCCGGGCGAGACCTTGGAAGGGGCACACCGGAAAGCGGCGTGATGGGAAGCGGCGCGCCGGGAAGCGAAACGGCTGCGACGCCCGGCGGCTTTGGATCCTCGATAACTTGTTTTGGTTCCTCGACCAGAGCCAGCCGCAAATCCTGAGACTGCAATTTCTGGGCGAGACGATCCTTGGCCTGTCTGATTTTGATATCGAGTTCCGAAGACCACGATCGAACCAGGGACCGCGAGGAGTTATCGGCGGCAGGCCTGGACGCCGAACGCGGCGCGAACCGGTCATCAAACGAAGGCGTATTGGGATCGTTCGCAGCAGCGGCGCCGGAGACCCGCGCAACCGGATCGGCACCCTCAGTCCACAGGGCCACCGCCGTTGCCAGCGCGAATGCACCCACGCCCATTGCAACGGCGCCGGACAACGAAAAGCCGCGCGCCGCCGACGAGACCTTGTCAGCTCTCCGTGTGACGTAGGCCATCCATTCCCCCGGGGTTCGACGCCTTGAACCACCTGCTTCCCAACAAGGACTCGCCAGGAAACGCCGCATCATGCGAGCCAAAGTACGGCATAATCGAGACAAACGACAGCAGCCGGGCATCCTTTACCGGCATCGAGGCGTCGAAATCTTAACTCAAATAGCGTCGAACCGGCAACTGCCGACGTCCGCCCCCCGGCAGGTTAACGTCATTTCGCGGCGCCGCATCATTGGGGCCGCCATCGCTGTCCCGGCGGCCATCGGGCAAAGCTGCGGCGATCCCTGCAACAAAACCCCGGCTGGGCGTCAGTTGCCGCTGTCGCACACCTTCTCTTGTTCCAGCATTCGCTCGGCGTTTTCTGTCAAATGATCGATATGTGAAAGCAGTTGAGATATCG
>Ga0208691_1000808_pt1 | contig 11325 bp, 8 predicted proteins | sample June2015DPH_20_1_FD_184719 | JGI IMG/M metagenome (GOLD analysis project Ga0208691, IMG submission 184719) | Peatland microbial communities from SPRUCE experiment site at the Marcell Experimental Forest, Minnesota, USA - June2015DPH_20_10... | ecosystem: Environmental > Terrestrial > Soil >... | reverse complement strand
GTTGGCTTTGGGTGCCAGAGAGCGAGTTCGATATACCATTGCCCCGGCGCAAACCAGACCAGCGAAGGCTAGATATGCGAGCGAGCTACCACCTTCGGGAACACCGCAGCCGCCGTTGCCGCCGTTCCCGCCGCCGCCCCATCCACCGTTGCCGTTGTTACCACCGTTGCCGCCCCAGCCGCCGTTGCCGCCCTGGCCGCAGCCATTGCCGCCACCACCATTGCCGCCGCCACCCCAGCCCGAGTCGTTGCTATGTTGAGTGCTGCCCCCGCCTCGAGGTCCGAATACTGCGGTCAGCAGAGTTGCGGGCAGGTTCGCAGCGGAGACGGCTTGGAGCGCTTGATGGTGGCCGATGTTCTGGCCAAAAGCGAAAGGCGAGATAGACAACAGCGCCACGAGCACCACGCCAGCCCAAAAATTCACTGATTTCATCACACTTCTCCTGGTTCAGACGAAGAATTCGGGGGGAGGCAAAGGAGCAGAACAGAAAATACTGCCACTTCGGCCTTCGGCTACTTTAGCGCGAATTGGAGAAGTGTCAAGGGTGATAATTTCTGCGACTTTGTTAGCAGACCCTTGCAATATCGCACCGAGCTATCCCGGAGGACCAGTTTTTGCCTGCAAACTGCGGTCGTGGCGAAGCTTGAGACGGAATCGGCTATGGCGGAGGAATCACTGCCTGAACCGGGGATGAGGGTGCGCTTTCTTCGCCGCTCGAGTTGACGGCAGTAGTTTCATAATAATAGGTGAGGCCGTCGGAGACGGAGGCATCATTGTAATCGGTGGTGGGGACAAGAGAGGAATTGATTCGCGAATAGTTTCCGGAGGTTCCCTGCCGGCGATAGACGTTGTATCCGGTCACGTTGGGAGATTGGTCTGCATTCCAACTCAGGCCGACCGTGTGGGCGGGAGCGGCGACGCCAGTTCCGGTGAGGGTTGCGGAAGAGGGCGAGTTGGCAGCGTTGCTGGTAAAAGATGCCGTCGTTGAAGCTGCACCGCTCGACTGCGGCGAGAACGTGACGGTGAAATTCACGCTTTGGCCCGCAGATAGCGTTACCGGGAATGACAGCCCGGTAATCGAGAACTCTGAACCGCCGACGTCAACGGAGGAGACGACAACTGACGCGCCGCTGGCGGTGAGGGTAGCAGTTTGAGTTCCGCTGGTTCCGACGGTTACATTGCCTACGCTGATCGTAGACGGTGAGACGTTAAGTTGACCAGAGGAGGCTGCGATTGCCGAACCGGTCAAGGGAAGATTCAAGGTCGGGTTTGAGGCGCTGGACGAAATCGCAATGTTTCCGGTGAAATTGCCAGCGGACTGGGGTGCGAAAGTGACGCTGAAAGACGCGGTTTGCCCCGCCGACAGAGTGAGGGGCGTGCTTATGCCGGACACGCTGAAGCCGGTGCCCGAGGCGGCGATCTGGGAAATGGTCGCGCTGGCACCGCCGGTATTCTGAACAGTTGCGCTCTGCGACTGTTTCTTTCCCACCTGAACGTCAGTGAAGGTCAGGCTCACCGGGATCGCGGCCAAAGTCGCGCCGGTGGCTCCACTGGTTCCAGTTCCGGACAAGGCTACATCGACGGTAGTGCTCGATCCGCTGATCGTGATCGATAAGCTGCCGTTACTCGCGCCGGTGGCCGTCGGGGTGAACGCAGTTCCGAAGGTTGTGCTTTGGTTGGGAGCCAGGGTGAGTGGGAGGGTCAGCCCGGTATAGCTGAACCCTGAACCGGAAACAGTTACCTGCGAAATGGTGAGATTGGCGCCGCCTGAATTCGTGAGGGTTTCGGTTTGGGTTTGGGTAGCGCCGATGACCGCGCTTCCGAAGTTTATGCTTGCGGGACTTGCCGCTAGACTGCCCGCGGTTACGGCTGTTCCGGTGAGCGCGATGCTCAGCGGACTGCCCGAACCGCTATTGGTAAGGGCAAGAGTTCCGGTCGCGCCACCGGCGGCCTGAGGAGTGAACACGACGCTGAAGGTGGTGCTTTGCCCGGCTGACAAAGTCACGGGCAGGTTGAGGCCACTGGTGGTAAACCCGGCGCTGGAAGCGGAGACTTGCGTGATGGTGAGGTCCGAGGCTCCCGTATTGGTCAGAGTATCGGAAAGACTCTGCGTGGTCCCGACCTGGACGTTGCCAAAGGCGATGCTGGCGGGAGCGGCCGTCAAATCGCCTGCCTGCGGGCTCTGCGGACTATTTTGGGACCCGGAATTCGACGAGCTGAATCCCTGGCATCCGATCAAGGCGGCCAGAGCTGTTAAAGCCAGCAGAAGGAATGGGGACCTTCGGGCGGGGAAGTGGCTCATAATTGAGTTTTTTAGGGAAACGTCTGCGATCAGCCCCTCAAGCTGAAAAACTAGTCTGCCGTTCGGTCGCTAAAGCTGTAAGGTCCCGAAAGTGCATGGTCGAGGAAAATCAGAAGGACACCCAATTTTCGGCCAATATCCTTATTAAGGATGACCTTAGGCTTGCGAGGACCGAGCGCATCTTCGGCACGTTCAGAGCCAAAGGGGGCCGCATGTCTTCTTAATTAGCTTGTATTCATTACTATTATTGCGATCCGGATTATTACGATCCGAAGCCTGGGCCTGATCGCCTGATGTGTCTCCGACCTTCGACACCATTAATGGGAGGTTTGTGCGTTAGGCTTGACCAGTTCGATGATTGCGGAATCAGGCTCCGTCCAGGCGTGTGCGCCAGTGTGCTCCAGTTTTTGCCGGGCATCGTCCCAGTGCAGGTGGGTAAGGCTGCTATCGCCGTTTTCGTATGCGTAGGTTAAGCCGTCGTCTTGATACAGAGTGGCATCGGCATCGGCGCCGGGGTAAATACGAATCTTAGCGATTTTCTGAGTTTCTTTTGTGCTCTCGATCGGCTCGCCTATCGGGATGATCGAGCCTGCGCGGACGAACAGCGGCAAAGTATCAATCGGGGCTGCGGCGCGAATCGTTTGCCCGCCGTGAATGCGGTCGTTCGTCCAATAGTTGTACCAGTCCGCGCCCGCCGGAAGATAAACCATCCGGCTGGTCGCTCCTTGATCTGTGACTGGAGCGACCAGAAATGATGGGCCGAACATGTATTCATCGCCGAGATCGGCGACTTTGGGATCATTGGGAAAATCCATGAACAGTGCGCGCATAAAGGGCGCGCCGGTTTCGTGCGTTTTGTAGGCGAGTGAATAAATGTACGGCAGCAGTTGATAGCGCAACTTTAAATACTTCTCCAAAATGGGTTCAGCGGCTTTCCCGTACGACCACACTTCGTTGAAGTTGCGGCTGCCGTGCGTTCGGAAGATCGGAAGAAAACTGGCGTACTCAAACCAGCGTGTGTAGAGTTCGGGGTAATCGTCGTAACCGCCAACGTTGTCGCGGGCATCGGAAGGATCGAGTAATGGTGTGTGGTCGGGATGGTGTTCGCGCGGCAGATACTGCCATCCGGCAATGTCGTTGGTCCAGTACGCCATTCCGGAAGCTGCGAAGTCGAGGCCTGTTGGGATTTGGCGCTTCAGCGTGTCCCATGTGGGATAAATATCGGAAGACCACACCATCGTTCCGTTGCGCTGAGAGCCTAGATAGGCGTCGCGAGAGAGAATTAACGCGCGGTGTTTCACGTCGCGACGGAAGCCATCGTAGATGGCGGCCGTATGCAGCAGGGGATAAATATTGAAGTAGCGCGTTCCGGGCCCGGCGTAAAAATAGCTGCCATCGGGTGGAAGATCGGGTTCGGTTTCATCGGCCCAAATCGCGTCGAAGCCTTTGCTGATGATGTTGTCGCGAATCGTGTCCCAGTACCAGCGCGCTGCATCGGGATTCGTGGTGTCGATGTCGGAGCCGGCCAAGTCGTAAGGCTCGCCATCGGTGGGCGTGCCGTCGGCGAGATGTTCGAACCAGCCTTTATCTTTCAGGAAATCATAATAGCGGGAGCCTTTGATGAAGCGGGGCCACACGCTGATCATCGACTGAAACCCCATTTCGTGCAGTTGCCGGTTCATCGCCGCTGGATCCGGCCATGATTCTGGAACAAAATCCATCTGCCCCATCTTCGAGAAATAAAACCAATCGACCACGATCATGTCGGCGGGAAGATGGCGGTCGCGATATCCTTTTGCCACGTCGAGCACCTCGGCCTGACTGGAATAACGCTGCTTGCATTGAATGTAGCCGTAGGCAGCCTTCGGAAGCATCGGCGTTGCGCCTGTTAACAATCGATAGCCGGAGTAAATTTCGTCGGTATTGTTGCCAGCGATGACGAAAAATGAAACGCGATCTCCAACTTCGGAATCCCACTCCACTCGCTCGTTGAATCCGGGTTTGATTGTGGTCTTCGAAGGATTGTCCCAGATCATGCCGTAACCATAATTCGTAACGACGAACGGCACGCAGATGCTGGGCCCGCCCGTGGCTAGGTAGTTGTGCCAGCACTCGACGGTGTGACCGCGGTGGTCGAGAAACCCTTCCTGATTCTGGCCCAGACCGTAGTAGTGTTCGTGATTGGGCGATCGGAAGGTCGCGCCTACGCGATAGAAAGGCGCGTCGGAGGGACGCTTGTTTTGCAAAATGCCGGCATTGTCATCTTTATAGTTCGGAACTGACATCCACCAGTTCGTCATCTCCAAGAGGGTTTTGCCGCCCGGGGTGCTGATAGTGATGTGGGCTGGTGGATTCGCGCCGTGGAAATATTTCGAGATGTCTGACTGAGTTGATGATCGCGGATGGGGCTTGTTTGCGGCTACGGAAACGATGAGTCGAGAGGAGCGATAAATATCGCCGTCGCCATCGTCATTTTTCTCATGGACCCAATCTTGCATTGAAGCGGTCGCTACGAAGCCATAGCCGGGAGCCGCGAAAGCCGAATCCCTGAGCGTGCTCAGAGTTACGCGAATAATATTCGGCGCGTACGGTTCGAGCGTGATGGTGCTGCCATCGCGATCAAGAATGACGGCTGGTTGCTGGGCTGCAACCGCGTACACTCCGTTGGCGGTGAGGATGACGACTGCGCACATTTTTGCAAACTGGCTCTTCATGCCCGTTCCTTCCCTGCCGCAGAGACGGTGTATATTTTGTAACCTAGAGTGCAATCACGTGATAATATACCTTGTCGTTAACGTACACGGAAAAGTGAGCGAGAACCGGAAATCCTTCCTGCTTTAGCCGGTAAGTGACTGTGGCGACTTACTTTCTTGGGATTGACATAGGTACGGGAGGCACTCGCGCGCTCGTCATCGACGAGAGCGGAAAGGTAATTTCATCCTCCGCCGAGGAGCATCGCCCTTTTGCCTCTCCGCACATCGGTTGGGCAGAACAGGATCCGGCCGATTGGTGGCGGGCCTGCGGCCTGGCGACCAGGAAGGTGTTGACCCAGAGCGGCATTTGTAGTGAACAGATCGCCTGCGTCGGTTTTTCCGGACAGATGCATGGCGCCGTTCTCCTGGATTCGCAAGGGCAGGTAGTACGGCCCGCGCTGATCTGGTGTGACGTCCGGACTCAAAAGCAGGCGGACGAACTCACAGCGACAATCGGCGCTGAACGCTTACGCCAGCTCACCTGCAATCCCGCTCTCCCCAATTTCACGCTGACCAAATGCCTCTGGGTGCGCGAGAACGAACCTGAAAACTGGGGCCGCGTCCGATCACTAATGCTGCCGAAGGATTATGTCCGCTATCGGCTGACTGGCGAACGCGCCACAGATCTTGCCGACGCTTCGGGAACGCTTTTACTGGACGTGGCGCATCGCCGTTGGTCGCAGGAGATTTTAGATTTTGTTCAGATGGACTCTGCCTTACTGCCCGCTCTTTATGAATCGCCCGAGATTTGCGGAAGAGTTTCGGAAGCTGGCGCGGCGGCAACGGGATTGCTGAGCGGAACGCCCGTCGTAGCCGGGGCCGGAGATCAAGCGGCTGGAGCGATTGGCATTGGCGCCGTCTCGCCGGGAGCTGTGAGTGCAACCATTGGAACCTCGGGAGTTGTTCTCGCGGCAACGAATCTTCCTGCGCTTGATCCCGAGGGGCGCGTGCACAGTTTTTGCCATGGTCTGGCGAATCGCTGGCTGGTGATGGGAGTTACGCAGGCTGCAGGCCTTTCTTTGCGCTGGTTCCGCGATCAGTTTGGCGCTATCAATGGCCACACGGATTCCTACGAAGATCTCACACGGATGGCCGCAAAGGTTCCGGCTGGATCCGATGGCCTGCTATGGGCGCCTTACCTGATGGGCGAACGAACGCCGTATCTCGATGCTACTGCCCGCGGAATGCTGGTGGGCTTGACTGCGTCGCACACGCGCGCGCACGTGGTGCGCGCGATTTTGGAAGGCGTGGCTTTCAGCTTGCGCGATACGTTCACGATTTTCGATCAAATCGATGTTCCCGTGAAAAGCATTCGCCTGGGTGGCGGCGGCGCGCGGTCGGCGCTCTGGCGGCAGATTCAGGCCGATGTCTACGGACATGCCGTCGAAACGGTCGCGGTGGAAGAAGGCGCGGCGTACGGTGCCGCGATTCTAGCCGGAGTCGGCGCAAAAGTTTGGTCGACCGTGGATGCTGCCTGCGCGGCGGTCGTGCGCGTTGCCGCGACGACCGCGCCCAATGTTCGGGACTCCCGGGTAATGAGTCGCGCCTACGAATCGTACCGGCGCATCTATCCCAGCATGAAGGCGATTCTAAGCTGAGCACCGCAGTGGGAAGTTTTGGGAGAGTTGACGAATGACAAGGCTGAGCGACTACCAACCTAAAGCGGAGCACAAATTTTCCTTCGGTCTATGGACTGTCGGAAATCGAGGACGCGACCCCTTCGGAGATTTTGTGCGGCCAGTAATTTCGCCGAATGATATCGTCTCGATGCTGGCGGAAGTGGGCGCGTGGGGGGTGAATTTGCACGACAACGACCTGGTGCCCATCGACGCGACTCCCGCGGAACGCGACTCCAGCGTGCGTTCATTTAAGAAGGCATGCGAGGAGAATGGTGTGGTCGTGCCCATGACTACCGTCTCCTTGTTCTTTCATCCGGTTTTTCGCGACGGCGCATTCACCGCCAACGATCCCGAGGTCCGTGCTTACGCTATGCAGAAGACTATGCGGGCTATGGATATTGGCGCTGAGTTAGGCGCGAAGATTTTTGTCTTGTGGGGCGGGCGCGAGGGCGTTGAAACCGATGCTTGCCGCGCAGCCGATGAAGCGGTCAAACGATTGCGCGAAGCGGTGAATTACCTCTGCCAATACAACATTGATCGCGGATACGGGATGAAGTTCGCACTCGAAGCCAAACCCAACGAGCCTCGGGCTGACATTTATATGTCCACAACCGGCAGTTATCTGGGTTTCATTCCCACGCTCGATCATCCGGAGATGGTTGGCGTAAATCCAGAGATGGCGCACGAACACATGGCCGGGCTTAATTTCATGCACGCCGTGGCGCAGGCATGGGAAGCCGGCAAGCTGTTTCACATCGATCTGAATGATCAAATGCCGGGGCGATACGATCAGGATCTCCGCTTCGGTTCCGCGAATCCTAAAGCGGCATTTTGGCTGGTGAAATTCCTTGAGGATGTGGGCTACGCGGGGCCGCGCCACTTCGATGCCCATGCCTATCGAACAGAGGATTACGAGGGCGTAAAGGATTTCGCTCGCGGCTGCATGCGGACTTATCTGATCCTCAAGGAGAAAGCCTGTCGCTGGAATCATGACAGCGAGATCCAGGACATTCTCACCGAGCTTTCGAGCAACGGCAACGCGCCGAAAATTGGCGATTACTCGCAGGAAGGCGCTTCGCAGCTGCTGAATCATGCTTTCGATAAAGACAGAATCATGCAAAAGCGTTTGCCGTACGAGCGCCTGGATCAACTGACTGTGGATCTGTTGCTGGGAGTGAGATAGCGCGAGCTTTTTGGAGGAGCGAATGGGGAATAATCGGCGATGACACTTCTAACGGCGATGCTCGCCGTTCCAACCCAACTGGTTCATCTCTCCGCCGTCGATCTTGCGATCATTATTTTCTACTTTGCTTTGGTGCTGTCGATCGGCTGGTATTTAAAAGGACGCGCCAATACCGGCGAAGATTTTTTTATGGCCGGCCGCGAGATGACGGCATGGGTTGCAGGCTTAAGTTTTCTTTCCGCCAATCTGGGCGCGCTTGAACTGATGGGATGGGCGGGATCGGCCTACCAGTACGGCATTCTGGCCGCGCATTGGTATTGGATCGGGGCTATACCGGCGATGCTGTTCCTCGCGCTGGTCATGATGCCGTTCTATTACATTTCAAAAACTCATTCCGTGCCGGGATATTTGAAGTTGCGCTTCGGCGAGCCCAGCCGCGCGCTTTCTGCAGTTTCCTTCGCTTTCATGACCGTGCTGATGAGCGGCGTCAACATGTTTGCCATGGCCAAGGTCATGCAGATTGTTCTCGGCTGGGACATCAATTTCAGTATTTGGGTCTCATCGCTGACGGTCGCAATCTACGTAACTTTGGGCGGGCTGCGCTCGGCGATCTTCAACGAAGTGCTGCAATTCTTCTTGATCTGGGCGGGTGCTTTGCTGATTCCAATTCTCGGTCTGTACGAAGCCGGCGGTTGGTCGAATTTGAAGTTGCAGATTGCGCAACGCGCCTCCGAGCAGTATGTGCATTTGTGGGCGGGCCTCGGATCGTTCAGCAATAATCCCATGGGGATTAATTGGGTGGGAATCGTTTTCGGCCTCGCGGTCGTGATCTCGATGGGCTATTGGACGACTGACTTTTTGGTGGTGCAGCGCATTCTGGCGGCGAAAGACATTCGCAGCGCGGAGATGGCGCCGATCATCGGCGCCGGATTCAAGATGCTGGTTCCAATTATTGTGATTCTGCCAGGGTTGCTCGGTCTGGCAGTGTTGCCGGAAAAATTGGTGCCGGAGTCGGTGGCCACACTCACCGGAGCCCACAGTTATAACGACGTTCTCCCGCTCATGATGGCTCGGTATTTCGGTCCGGGTCTGCTGGGCTTGGGAGTTACCGCGCTGATCGCGGGATTTATGTCGGGAATGGCGGGTAACGTCAGCGCCTTCACTACGGTTTGGACTTATGACATCTATCGCCCGCTGATTAACAAGCGAGGAAGCGACCATCACTATGTCAACATGGGCCGCTGGACGACCATAGTCGGGGTGTTGATCAGCGTGGGCACAGCGTATCTGGTGATGCAGTTTGCCAGCATCATGGATTATGTGCAGGCGCTGTTTAGTTTTTTCATCGCTCCGCTTTTTGGCACGGTTGTGCTCGGAATGCTTTGGAAGCGCGCCACTGCCGCCGGCGGATTTTGGGGCTTGCTGTGCGGGACGCTGTGTTCAATCAGCATGTGGACGTGGGTAAAAGTTGATCCGGCCGCATTGCGTTATGTGGCGCTTTCGCCGCATGCCAAGGGGCTCGCGCAGGATATGTATCAGGCTCTGTGGTCATTTATTACATGCGTGGTGGTGACCGTTATGGTAAGCCTCGCGACGAAGCCCGTGCCGGAGGCCGCGCTGAACGGTTTGGTATACGGCTTGACGGAAGTTCCGTCGATTGGGCAGGTACATTTCTATGAGAAGCCGCTTTTCTGGGCGGCGGTGGTGGCAGTATTTTTCTTCGTGCTGAACATTATTTTCTGGTAGACACGATTTTCTGGTAAATACGATTTTCTGGTGAATGATTTCCGCGATGAGCGGCGACGTATGAACGTCAGGGAGCGCTTGTGAAAGACAATTTTTCGATCTCGATTTGGTTTTTCATTGGCATCTCGCTGGCAGTGGATGGGGCTCTGATTTTGTCCGCCGGGATCTATCGGTTATTGAATCCTCCGAGCAGCCCTACCGTGGTGCTTTTCAATCTGCATGCCGATGTTTGGTGGGGTGCGCTGTTGTTGGCCGTCGGCCTTTTCTATTGCTTTCGCTTCTCACCCAGACGCCAGCCGTGAGGACTTCGGCTCGATCTATTGCGTCTTTGATGCGATGCGCTAGCCGTTCACGGATGCAGCTGCGGAGGCGGTTCCGGAATTTTTGATGCGAGCGGCTCGTCAGCCTTGCGGTGCAGTTCGCGTACTTCGGCAAGTTCTTTTTGCGCGTCGGCAGTGTTGCCCATTGCCTGGTATGCGCGCGCCAGGCGGTAGTGGGCGTCAGGCTGCGTGCCATCGAGTTTCACGGAGCGCTGCAGCATGGTTACCGCTTCTGCGTAGTGTTTCTGCTCCATTAGGATCGCTCCCAAATCCAAGTAGGCCAAGCGAAGATTATCCTGGATCGATACAGCCTTGCGGAGCAAAGAAGCGGCGTCATCGAGGTCTGATCTTTTCATTTCGATGTCTCCCAGGTACGCCAGTGCTTGGGCATGATTGGGATCGATCTCCAGTTGACGCCGGAACTCGCGTGCGGCTTCGTCGTATTGGTGCGATTTCCAATAAAGATAGCCAAGCCCGAAATGCACATTTGGCTCTTCGGGTGAAACCTTCGCCGCTTCCTGAAATTCGGCGATGGCTTCGGGATCTTTTTGCAGGCCGTCCAGCGCTTCTCCGGTCAACATGTGCGCAGCCGCAGAGTTGGGGTTCTGCTCGACAATTTTCTTAAATTGTTTTTGGGCGCAGGAATAATTCTTCGCCTGCAGACAGCTTTGCGCCAGCACTTGTCGAAGCTCAACATTCTCCGGATCGGATCGCACCAAGGGATCGAGATACCGGACCGCGTCGTTAAAATGGCTAGTCCCGTAATAACTCATTCCCAGCAGGGTGCGCGCCTGCGCACTCGAAGGATCCTGTTTGCATGCGGCCTTGAGGGGCGCGATCGCAGCCTCGAAATGCCCCTGTTTGAACTCGGCCAAGCCGAGATTGAGGGAGATGCCGGGTAAGGAGGCATTCAGTGCGAGCGCGGCTTTGTAGGCGGCTGCGGCCTCGGAGTATCGCGCCTGCCGCGAGAGATCGACCCCGAGACTGGCGAGAGCTGCGGAGTCGGAGGGGTTTTGCTTGACGACTTGGCGCCAAACTTCGGCGGCCTCGGCAAACTTGCCCTGCCGCTCAAGATCGATCGCGGCCGAGGGGCTCGGTACCTGCGAGGCGAGCGTTTGGCTGTGAATCACCGCGAACGTTACAAGTAAGCCCAATGCGCCTAACTTTGTCAGATTGGCGGTCAGATTGGTAGTCAGATTGGTGCTCCCGCGCCCAAGGTCATCTCATTATGAAGCAAGGGGTGAAACGCCGCGTCCCTCAGGGGCTAAAGCCCGCATCTTTTCTTGACCCAAGCGGCACGGCTGAAGCCATGCCCTTTCAAAACCGATTTAAGAAATACCTTCCAAGAAAAATGCGCAAGGCTGCGTTGCCAGGCTCAGGGTGAAAAGAAAAAGCCCCGATC
>Ga0208691_1000807_pt1 | contig 11328 bp, 9 predicted proteins | sample June2015DPH_20_1_FD_184719 | JGI IMG/M metagenome (GOLD analysis project Ga0208691, IMG submission 184719) | Peatland microbial communities from SPRUCE experiment site at the Marcell Experimental Forest, Minnesota, USA - June2015DPH_20_10... | ecosystem: Environmental > Terrestrial > Soil >... | reverse complement strand
GCGGAGATCACGCGTGTGGAATCTGCTGAGCAGATGCGCGATGCCGTGTTGAAACTGTTGCCGCAAGCTACCGTCGTCATCAAGACCGCCGCGGTTTCCGACTATCGCGCGAAGTCGGCCTCTGCGCAGAAAATCAAACGCAAAGGACCGATCACATTAGAACTCGAACCGACCGCTGACATTCTTAAAGAGATTTCTCTCCGCAAACAGACCCAGATCGTTGTTGGCTTCGCCGCCGAAACCGAGAACGTCCTCGAAAACGCCCGCCAGAAACTTGCCGCCAAGCAACTCGATGCCATCGTGGTCAACGATGTCTCCCGCGAAGGTGTCGGTTTCGACTCCGATCGCAACGAAGTGACCATCATTACGCACGACGAGGTGGTCGACGTTCCCGAGACCACCAAGTGGGAAGTGGCGCAGCGCGTTCTCGACCAGGTTGTGCGCATTCGCCAACGCCGCAAGTCCCCGGTGCAAGCCTGACCCGCGTCACTTTAGAACTGGCGTACAATTCCGTCAAACATCTTAAGGAGCTTGTGATGACGCAGAAAGTGATCGAAGTGATCGGAACGTCTAAAGAGAGCTTCGCTAAAGCCGCCGAGGCTGCGGTGGCCGAGGCCGCAAAGACGGTGCGCGGAATTAAGTGGGCGCATGTCGACTCGCTCGACATGCAACTCGAAGGAGCCAAGGTAATGCTCTATCGGGCGACGACAAGAATTTATTTTGACGTGGAGCACTGAGTCAGATGTGTCCGCTGATCGCCAGAAAATAATGGCCCGTACACTGGATCCTCAATTGCGGCGCGCTCTTGCCGAGCGCGTCCGCTTCTGTCATGAGATGGGGATCTATGATTTCTACCAACGCGATTTCGACCAGGTTGGACCGCGGCTGTCTAAATCCGCGGAACCCGCCTCCGCCGCCGAAATCGTAGTCTCATCATCGACTTTGTCCCAGCTAGAACTGCGAGAGGAAATGTCCGCAAGAAAATCCGCTGTCGTTCCATCCACTGCCGAGAAAAATGTTTTGGAGATCGTCTCTTCCAGGCCGGAGTCCGGAGTGGCCGATCCCGTGGCCGCGCTCAAACTCATTCGTGAAGATCTCGGAGATTGCACTCGCTGCAAGCTTCATCAGCAGGGCCGTAAGCAGATCGTTTTCGGCGTGGGCAATCCGCGGGCGGAATTGATGTTTGTCGGGGAAGGTCCGGGCGCCGACGAAGATGCGCAGGGCGAGCCGTTTGTCGGCCGTGCCGGCCAACTGCTCAACAACATGATCAAGGCCATGGGCCTGCGCCGAGAAGAGGTTTACATCGCGAACATCGTCAAATGCCGTCCGCCGGGCAACCGCCAGCCCGAGCGCGATGAGTGTGACACCTGTTCGCCGTTTCTCATGCGACAGATTGCGGTGGTCAAGCCCAAGGCGATTGTTGCGCTGGGAGCGACCGCCGCGAAAAATCTCCTTGCTATCAATGCCCCGATGTCCGAACTGCGTGGCCGCTGGTACGATTTCAAACCGGCCGGCAGTGATCCTTCCTGGCCGGGCGCGCGCCTGGCCGTGACTTATCATCCAGCATTCCTGCTCCGCGACCCCCGGCAAAAGGGCGAGGCCTGGAAGGATTTGCAGATGGTGATGAAGTATTTGGGAATCGAGCCGCCCAAAAAAGCCGCCGAGTAGGATTTGCCGCCGACGAAAACTGTCATCCCGAGCGAAGCGAGGGATCCCTGCCCGCTCCATTGGCCTCCGCCACGATAGGAGGTCACTAGTTTATTCTTCCAATCGATGCCTGAGTTCTGCGATGTAGCCCTCCCCGTGCCGCTTGACATGGTCTTCACCTACCGTGTCCTCGCCGATGTAACTCCGGTGGTGGGCGGACGCGTGCTCGTGCCTTTTCGCCAGCAGCGCATGACCGGCATCGTCGTGGAATTGCACGACCGCAAGCCGATGGTCGCAATCAAGAATGTTCTCAGCGTGCTCGACGACGCCCCGGTGCTCGACGAGCAACTGCTGCGTCTCGGCCGTTGGATTGCGGATTACTATCTTGCCCCGCTCGGCGAAGTCTTCCGCACCATGCTGCCGCTGAATGCGGAGTTCAAACGCGGCATCGCTTACCGCGTCACAGCCGAGGGCCAGATGGCGCTGCATTTGGCCGGGATGTCGGGATCGTCTGCGCGCTCGCGGCGAACGCCGGAGGAGCAAGCCTCCGAATTCCGCGTGCTGGATTATCTGTCCTCTCAGGCGCCCGCTCCCGGAGAGACCGTTCAGGTCCGCGAGGAAACTCTACGCTCGGCTACGCGCGCCTCGAAGTTAGTTTTGAGCGGGATGGTGCGAAAAAAGTGGCTGGTGCGTGAGGATGTCTCCGCCGTTCGGGACGCAACTCGCACCGTCAAGATCGTGAACCTAAAATCCGTCGACGGAAAACTGAACGAGAATCAGCGCAAGCTGATCGACACTCTTGCCGCATCAGGCGGTCAAGTTCCCTTCGACACCTTGCAGGCACTCGAGGTTCCGCGAACGACTATGAGCACGCTGGTCAGGCGAGGCCTGATTGAAATCATCGAAGAGCCCGCGACATTTGCCGTTTCGCGCAGTAAGCCGCGGCCTGCGCGACTGGAATTCGATTTCAATCCAGCGCAGCAATCCGCCCTGAACCGCCTGCGCGAATCGGTCGACGCGAGAACATTCTCTGGCATCCTCTTGCACGGCGTTACGGGATCAGGCAAGACTGCCGTCTATCTGGCAGGGATGCGTTCCGTGCTTGAGGCCGGACGCTCCGCCATCCTGCTCGTGCCGGAAATCGGCCTCACGCCCGCGGTTGCCGCCGATCTCTACCAAATCTTCGGCGATGAAGTTGCGATTCTGCACTCCGCACTATCGGATAAGGAGCGCGCTCAGCAGTGGCATCGCATTAAGAGCGGCGAGGCTCGCATGGTCGTGGGCACGCGTTCCGCGGTCTTCGCACCGGTTGCCGATCTCGCCCTCATCATCGTCGACGAAGAACACGACTCCTCCTACAAGCAAGAGGAGACGCCCCGCTACCACGCCCGCGATATCGCCGTGATGCGGGCCAAAATGGCGAATGCAGTTGTGATCCTGGGTTCGGCCACTCCGTCGCTGGAATCGTATTTCAACGCGAAGAAAAATAAATATGCACTGGTCGAATTGCCCGACCGCGTGGAGCAGCGTCCTCTGCCGGAGGTCGAGATCATCGACATGCGCCAGGAATTCCAGGAGACCGGCCAGGAGCAAGTCATCTCGCGCAAACTCGCGGCGGAGATCAAGGAGCGCTTCGACCGCAAAGAGCAAGTCATGGTTCTGCTCAATCGCCGGGGATATTCTCCCGTGGTACTGTGCCGCACCTGCGGCAAGACGCTCGAATGCCAGAACTGCGCCATCGCGATGACTCATCACAAGCGCGAGCATAAAATGGTCTGCCACTATTGTGGCTATACGGCGCCCGTTCCCAAAGCCTGCGTCCATTGCGGCAGCGAGTATGTTTATTTTCTCGGCACCGGCTCGGAGAAGCTGGAAGAGTTGCTGCACGGGATGTTTCCGCAGGCGCGCATCGCCCGCCTCGATCGCGATACAGTCCGCGGACACGAAGATTTCGAGCGCACTCTGAACGCGCTCAGCGAGGGCGAACTCGACTTAGTCGTCGGCACGCAGATGATCGCCAAGGGCCACGATATTCACGGCGTCACGCTGGTCGGGGTGGTTGGCGCCGACAACGCTCTCGGCATGCCGGATTTCCGCGCTGCTGAGCGCACCTTCCAGCTGCTCACCCAAGTAGCTGGGCGCGCCGGCCGTGGCCAATCTCCCGGCAAAGTGATTCTGCAAACTTATTTTCAGGACCACTACGCGGTGCAATATGCCGCGCACCACGACTTCGCCGGATTCTACGAAAAAGAATTGCGTTTCCGCAGCTGGATGCACTATCCGCCTTACTCCGCATTGGCTAACGTGCTGGTGCGCAGCAACAAACTTGACGAAGCGCTGCAATGGTCGGGCACGCTGGGAAAGTGGTTTGAGCAGACCCGGCACGAGGGAGTTCGCGTGCTTGGCCCCGCAACCGCGCCTATCATGCGGCTGAAGCGCGATTACCGGTATCACTTTGTTTTGAAATCCCCGAGCCGGGAAAAACTAAACACCACACTGCGCGCCATGTTAGTCTTCGCTGCGAAGCAGAAAATTCCCCGGACGCAAGTGATTGTCGATGTAGATGCACTCTGGCTGATGTGAAGCTTTCTTCGGAGAATATCGTGATGCCACCGAAACCTCGTTTCTTCCCAACACCTTCTGCCTGGCGTGCATGGCTCGAGGAGAATCACGCCGAGGCGCAGGAGCTGTGGGTCGGCCTCTACAAACGAGATTCCGGGCGGCCCAGCATTACTTGGCCGGAATCGGTCGATGGTGCGCTCTGCTTTGGCTGGATCGATGGCGTCCGCAAAAGCGTCGACACCATCAGCTACAAGATTCGGTTTACGCCACGGAAGCCGCGCAGCATCTGGAGTGCGATTAACGTGAAGCGCGCCACGGAGCTTTCCACCTTGGGATGGATGCATCCCACTGGCCTGGCAGCCTTTGAGAAGCGTGATGAAAAAAGATCGGGAATTTATGCTTACGAGCGAAGAAAGGCCGCCAAACTCCCGCCAGCTTATGAGAAGCAATTCCGTGCGAACAAGGCGGCATGGACATTCTTTCAGGCTCAGGCGCCCTGGTATCGCAGAACTGCCACTTACCGGGTCATCAGTGCGAAAAAAGAAGAGACCAGATTGAAGCGCCTGGCCTCGCTCATCGAAGATTCCGCGCATGAGCGAGCCATACCGGCTCTTACGCGCCCACCGAAAATAAAGTAACGCTCGGACTGCGCGGTGAACACAAACCTCACTGTCCGCTGATTTTTCCTCGAATCACGACCACCGACGCGGCCGGCAAATCGTACGTCGCGTCTTTGGCTGCATTTTGTGTCGTGTGCGTGATCGGGCCATCGGGATCCGCCCAGCCCTTGGTGGTGGGCACAATCGTACGTTCTCCGGAGTTTTCCGCGTGCGCCATAAATCGCGTCTGCGCCGGATGCCATTGATATTGGGCGCTGCCGAAAGTGGAAACCTCCACCAATCCGGAGAACGTGCTCCCTTTCTCCGCCGCTCCCTCAATCCTAATGTGCACGCGGTGTGCATTCTGCTGATCCCGGTTCACCGCCATTACCGCCCATTTTCCGTCGGGACGCTTCACCGCATACGCCGTCACCAATTCATGGCCCGCGCCGTCTTGTACGTCGCTCTTCGCGGCAAACACCTGATGCTCCGCCGCCCCGGGCTGCACCCAATCCAGGTTGATTAACTGCGCTACGAAGAACTGCGCCAGCGGCTGCTGAATCTGATACGCGGAGTCAATGGTAAACATTCCAAATGTGCCGGGTGAGCTGTTGCATCCCGGCTCCATCTGCAGCGGCAGATAGTGGAAGAAGTAAACACCGTTCCCGCCGGAATTCAGAAAGGATCCAATGTAATCGGCTAACCAGATTCCAGCAAAAATATCCTGATAGGTTTCGCTCGCGCCCGACGAGAGATTTCCCTCGGTGATAAATATCGGCATGTCCGTAGGAATTCCGTCCTCGTGCCAAACCTGCATGATGTGGCTCACTAACTCCGGCTCGTCATAGAGCACGCCCCACGGTGTCCGGCACGGATCGTAGGGATAATGTTCAAACGAAAAAAACGCGAGATCATTCATGCGGCCATGTTGCTTCAGATAGTCGACGAAACGTGCGGTCCACGAAACTTTGCCGTTTGCATCAGGCCATACTTCAATGTCCTTATTCACTCCCTGAAACGACGGCCCGCCCAGCTTCAGCTTGGGGTCCACGCGATGAATTGCTGTTGCCCACTGCAGGTAGAGTGCAGCGTAATCTTCGGGCAGCATGTACTGCCCATCGGCTTCCTCGCCCATCTCGACATACGAAATCGGGTACTCGCGCTTCTCGAGATACGCAATCTCCGCCGCCGCATTCTCGGGAGTGTCGTAAAGCATCGCGATCGGCATCATCGCCGGAAGGCCGCGGGTCACGCCGCTGGTATAGAAGAGATCGAATCCGACCTGCGCTTGCTTGGTCGATCCCAGATCCGACGGCTGATGCCATGGATCGACCGACGAACAATACGTCGCCGTCTGCTCCTGATCCGGCGTGTGGCGCAGAACGTCGTGAAAGGCGCCGTCCTCCGTGCTGGTGCCAAGGTAGAGTTCGCGAATCGCATAGCCGACACAATTTCGCGGATCACCCGGCCCATCCGCATCGCAGGTATCCGACGACTCCGTCATCCATATCCGCAAGAAGCGCACGGGCGTCGGAGAGGAGTTCAAGCGAATGGTTGCGCTCCCGCCCTTTCCCTCCGTAACTGTCCCTTGCGGAAACGTCTGCCACACTCCGCGCGTCACCGCCCGGATGGGATCATCGCCCGTCCAATACTGCACCACGTAGCGGCGAGCATAAGGCTCGCCCCACTCGATGCGAATACTGTCGATCTGCTGCACCTGTGCCAGATCGAGCACCACCCACTGCGGATGCAACGCATCGTTTTCGCCGGTGAAGCGTTGCGTGAGATACGGATTGCTCTTCCAGAAAGTATTCACATCTCCGTCAGTGAGCCGCGAGAAGCCGACATTGTCGGTTCCGTCGTTGCGGGTGAATCCGCGGCGCGGCAACGCGTAGCCATGCGAATAGCGGATGGTTTCCGTTGGAGTCGCGGAGCCAGTGAAATATCCCTTGCCGCTGGCGTCGTGAACGTCGCTCCATGTTCCTTGCGGATTCCAATGCCACGCTTCCACGCCGAGTTCGGTGTTCTGACGATACGTGACCGGCTGCCATCCTGAAGCCATTGTTTTCTCCAGCGTCGGCTGCAAGAAGTCTTTATCGATCGCCTCTACCGCAATGCGATCCACGCCCGCACCGAGCGTCTGGTTGGGGACGAAGTGGTTGGTGGGGTGTGAGACGTCCACCATGATCGTCTGGCCGTCAGCACAAAGCGCAAAAGCAAGGAACACAACCAGGCAGACCAAAACAGCGGGCAGATTTTTCAAGGGGAACCACCTCCCGTCGCTATATTAAAACGATTGAATAAGGGAGTATACGAGAGAAGCGATTGCGTGGCGCAGTAAATTTTCCAGCTTGAGATCGAGTCGCTCTGCGAGCTTAGTGAGCGAAATGGAAAATCCTGCCGAGCGCCTGGTGCAGGACGTGACGCACCATTTCTGGCGGAAGAATCTCTCGCAAGGAAGAGTGCGCCGTCGGCGCCGGGATGATGGTGAGCATCAGCATCAGCAATGCGAACGCCGCCAACCACATTCGCGCGCCGGAGACCCGCGGCCAATCTGCCACTTGCGGGTGCCGGAGGCTGCTGAGCCACAGCAGCGCCGCCCACACCATCCATCCCATCCACAGGAAATACGCCATCGGCAAAAGAATCAGAATGGTCATGCGCGACACGAACTTGTGTGTACGGGGCGCGATCGAAAAAACAATATGCCCACCGTCGAGTTGACCGCCGGGCAGCAAGTTCAGGGAAGTCGCCAGCATCCCTACCCAGGCCGCAATCGCGGTGGGATGTAGCAGAACATGATCGAGCGGAAGCGCCGCTGCACCGTGGACCAACCCCGTCGCCACGAGGAATCGATGAACAACTTGGAAAATCAGCGGATAGCCGAGTTGATAATCTTCCGGGCCAAGGGCGGAACGCATCGGCCTCGACCATGCCAGCGAAACGACGAGTACAGCGAACGCGACCACGAAGCCCGCGATCGGTCCGGCGATGCCAATATCGAAGAGTGCGGTGCGGGATCGAATCCGCGACCGGATCAGAATGACCGCTCCCATCGTTCCAATCGGAGTTGGCACGGGAATAAAAAAAGGCAGCGTCGCGTAAACGCCATAGCGCCGGCAATACAAGTAGTGGCCCATCTCGTGAGCCAGGAAGAACAGCATCAACGTGGCCATGAAAGGCAGGCCGCCCAGCAGCCGCCCCGGATGGGAAAACGCCCAGTTCGCAGGAAAAAACGGCAGCGCATCGTCATTTACCGAGAGCGCCGGTTGGGCGTGCTGGAAGTTGTATTCCATCCGGGCGCCCATCACCAGCGTGGTAAAACAAGTCGCCAGCAGCAGCAGGATGTGCAGCCAGTAGCGCGGCTTCGGCGCAGACGGCACCCGCTCCGGAATCGGCTGGAAATATTCCAGCGTAGAGGAAGTTGTTGAGGGAGTGGGTTCCGACATGCAATTCTCGGCCTCGCGAACTGAGGCCCTTCTTTAGATGCTACTACGACCGGCGGAAATGCAGGCGAGCGCGAGCGAAAGTGTTCACGACTCAAACTTTCAAAGCAGTCAGCTTGGAGTCAGCGGAATATCGAAGTTGGCAGCCGGAAGCCCTACGCCGGGAGCCGCCTTCTTTCAATCGATCGATTGCAACTCTTTGCCCGGCTTGAAACGCACCGCCTTGCCCGGTGGAATCGACACTTCGGCCCCCGTCCGCGGGTTGCGTCCGATCCCGGTCTTGCGCGGGCGCACGTTGAACACGCCAAATCCTCGCAGCTCAATGCGTTGGCCGCGGGCCAGCGATTTCTTCATGCTTTCAAAGACGGTTTCCACCGCCAACTCGGCCTTGGTCTTGGTGATGCCGGTTTTGGCCACCACTTCGTTGATGATATCGAGCTTAATCACGAACGGCTCCCGGATGCGGTGTGAGGATTATGCTTCAAGTGATTGATGCTATGGGAGATAAGAGAGATTGTCAACGGGAGCATCTGTACCGTAAACTGGCCGAACCCGAAAAAACAATTGAGTAATTGTGCAATCGGGTAATTGTGTGATCTCAGGACAAACGGGTGAGGTATGCAGCTTTGCAATGGCTCCGATTACAAAATTGCCCAATTCTTCAATTTTCCCAAGGAGTTCCATGCTGAAGAGTGACCGCTGGATTCGCAAGGTGGCCCGCGAACATGACATGATCAACCCTTTTTCCGAGAAGCAGGTGCGCGAGGGCGTGATTTCTTACGGCCTGTCGTCTTACGGATACGACCTGCGGGTGGCCGACGAATTCAAGATTTTTACCAACGTCAACAGCACCATCGTCGACCCCAAACATTTCGACGAGAAATCCTTCGTCACCGTGCGTACCGATATCTGTATCGTTCCGCCCAACTCGTTCGCACTGGCCCGCTCGGTCGAATATTTCAAAATTCCGCGCGACATTCTGACCATCTGTGTGGGCAAGAGCACCTATGCGCGCTGCGGCATCATCGTCAACGTTACCCCGTTTGAGCCCGAGTGGGAAGGTTTCGTCACCCTCGAAATCTCGAACACGACTCCGCTGCCCGCGCGCATCTACGCCAACGAAGGCCTGTGCCAGATCCTTTTCTTCCAGTCCGACGAAGTCTGCGAAACCAGCTACGCCGACCGTAAAGGAAAATACCAGTCGCAGCAGGGAATTGTCTTGCCGAAGTTGTAGCGTGGCCGAACGGGAAGGGATCCGGAAAGGCGGGAAAGCTTCTTGGAAAGCGCTCTTCAGGACGGCAGAAGCACCTGCGGCACAGCCGCGTAAATCACGCAATCGCTAAATCACCCAATTACTCAATTCCTTACCGCCCGTTCTCGTCTTCCTTGAACATGTACTTAATGGCGGGCTTGTAAATCATCAGGTTCGGTCCGCCATCTTCGCGGACCACCTTGATGCAGCTCTTGTCATACCACTCGATGATGCCGTGCACCTCTTCGCCGTCTCTCAGCACAATCACCATCGGCGTTCTCGACTGCATCTGCTTCTGATAATAAAAATTCTCTGCATTGGTCTGCTCCGGAGGAGCCGTCTTTCGTCCGCCGCCTCCGCCCCCGCCCATAGAACGATCGCCGCGGTCGCCGCCGCGGTCATAACTGCGCTCCGGCCCGCGCTCCATTCCGCGTTCCGGGCGCTCGTGCCGCTCCCGGCGCTCTGCCACCTGCATGTGGCCGGAATTATGGTTGGAGTTGTGATTGCCGTGATTATGATCCACGCGCGGCAGCGCGGGACGGATCAGCTTACGGTTGGCAAAATTGTCTTGTTCGTCCGACGGCTTGACTGGGGTCGGATCCATTGTATCTTTCATAGCGGCGCTACTCCTGCACGCCCTCTTGCGCAAACTACAACGTCAAAAGGAGCCCTTGAGAGTATTTACGAAGGCGTGAAATTTAACCTACCGTACCACAGGAGTCTTCCCAAAACAATCCTACTGTCGTGCCAGTATCGTGCCATTTACGGGCATCCGTAAGCTAAATCTTGCACCTACCGTTTGCTCACCTCAGCTCGTATTTGTCATGTCGGTGCCTTTTCGCTCCCGGCCGCTCCAGGTCACCAGCGCGACCAGCGTTGCGATCAATACCACGGTCCATGCCAGAACTGGCGGATACATGCCGCGATAGCGATTTTCCGCCAGCTTCGCTTGAATCACCACATTGCGTGAGGCAAGCAGATTCCCCAGCTGATACGCGAACCCGGGAAACGTGCCCCGCACCGCCGATGGAGAGAGTTCGTTCAAATGGGCGGGAATCACTCCCCATGCGCCCTGCACCATGAATTGCATCAAAAATCCGCCCAGCGCCAGCATGGGAACGCTGCGCGAGTATGCCCATAAGGGAATCACGGGAATGGCCAGCAGCGCCGCGATCACGATGGCGCGTCGCCGCCCAATCTTCTCCGACCAGGTTCCAAACAAAATGCCGCCCAGCAGCGCGCCGATCATCCCGACGACCGTGATGAACATGACCGTCTGCGGCGAAAATTGATGTCCCTTGGTCAGAAATGTCGGATACAGATCCTGGGTTCCGTGGCTGAAAGAATTGAAGGCGAACATCAGCAGTACGAGCAAAAGAAAAGTGCCGAAGTAGGTCAGGATGTCTTTTCCCAGCCGGCTCTCGGCCTTTTTCGATACTTGCCCCTGCAACCACGCTGGCGACTCATCGACCTTGCTGCGAATGTAAATCACCAGGAAAGCCGGCAGCGCGCCGATCACAAACATTCCCCGCCAGCCCACGAAGCGGAATGCGGTCCCGTAAACTAAGGCCGCCGTCAAGTAGCCCACGGCGTAACCTTCCTGAAGCAAGCCGGAGAAAAATCCGCGTCCTTCCGCCGGAAGCGTTTCGAATGCCAACGCCGCGCCCACGCCCCATTCGCCGCCCATCGCGATTCCGAACAATGCCCGCGTGATCAGGAAAACTTTCAACGATGGAGCGAATGCCGACGCCAGCTCGAACACCGAATACGCGATGATATCCACCATCAGCGTGACTCGCCGGCCGTACTTGTCGGCCATCAG
>Ga0208691_1000802_pt1 | contig 11381 bp, 14 predicted proteins | sample June2015DPH_20_1_FD_184719 | JGI IMG/M metagenome (GOLD analysis project Ga0208691, IMG submission 184719) | Peatland microbial communities from SPRUCE experiment site at the Marcell Experimental Forest, Minnesota, USA - June2015DPH_20_10... | ecosystem: Environmental > Terrestrial > Soil >... | reverse complement strand
ATCTAAATGGCGGTTTATTATTTTCCATAACTCTAATTTGTACATTTGAAGTATGAGTTCTAAGCAATTTACCATCAGGGAAATAAAAAGTATCATGCATCGCTCTAGCAGGATGATGAAATGGAATATTTAAGGCTTCAAAATTATGATATTCATTATCAATTTCAGGTCCTTCTATAAGATCAAACCCTAATTGTTCGAACAATCTACAAGCTGTTTCTAAAGTATTAGTTATTGGATGTAAACTTCCACGCTCTATGCCGCAACCAGGTAAACTCACATCTACACTAGCAGTTAATTTATTATTTAATTCGTTATTTAATAATAATTGTTTTTGCTCTGTAATTTTGTCTTGGAGTTCATTTTTATAATTATTTAACAATTCTCCTAATGTTTTTCTTTGATCGGCAGGTATTTCACCAATGGTTTTTAATAATTCAGTTAATCTACCTTTTTTACCTAAAAAATTAACCCGCAATTGTTCTAATTGCGGCTCACTAGTAGCGTGAGCAACCGCCTCTAATGCCTCGGTTATTATATCTTTAGCTTGTTTTTGCATATTATAAGTATTAATGCAAACAATCTGATTTTACTTTTGCCGCCAACTCACCAAACGCATTAACATCAAAAATAGCTAAATTAGCTAAAATTTTTCTATCAACCTGAACATTAGCCTTTTTTAAACCATTCATAAAATTGCTGTAAGATAATCCATACAGTCTAGCAGCTGCATTAATTCTCGTAATCCATAAACTTCTAAATTGTCTTTTACGTTGCTTCCTACCAATATAAGCATACTGAGCAGCTTTAATAACAGCTTGTTTAGCTACTCTAAATACTTTACTTCTAGCACCATAATAACCTTTTGCTTCTTTTAATACTTTTTTATGGCGTTTTCTAGCCATTACCCCACGTTTTACTCTAGCCATTACTTTCTTCTCCTATAGCACTTTTATTTATGCTGGCAACATTTGATCTATTCTATATTTATCGCAAGCTTTAACCATACCTAGACTACCTAATCTCTGTTTTCTTTTAGCAGACTTTTTAGTAAATATATGGCAACTATTAGCTTTTCTATGTTTATAATTACCAGATCCAGTTTTTTTTAACCGTTTCTTGGCCCCTTTATGTGTTTTAATTTTTGGCATTGTAATTATACTCCTATAAATCAAATTTTCTATTTTAGGTCTTTTTCTATTTTTTAGAAGAAAGAACCATAACTAATTGTTTACCCTCTAATCGCTCAGGAAATTGATCAACCTTACCGATATCGTTTAATTCATCTCTAATTTTTACTAATAATTCCATTCCTAATTCATAATGAGATACTTCTCTACCTCTAAACCAAACTGTTACTTTAACTTTATCACCTTCGGATAAAAACTTACTAATACTATTATATCATAATCATTATCATCAGTATTAACTCTAAATTTTATTTCTTTAAGTTTAATTTTCTTTTGTTTTTTCTTAGCAGTATTTCGATCTTTATTCTGCTTAAACAAAAACTTGCCATAATCCATGATCCTAACTACTGGAGGATCAACATTTGGTTGTATTTCCACCAAATCTAAATGTGCTTCATGCGCTATTCTTTGCGCCTCTCTTATACCTAAAATTCCTAATTGTTTACCATCTTGATCAATCAAACGTACTTGTAGTACTTTAATCTGTTCATTAACACGATTTCTATCTTCTTTATTCGACTTAATAATTATTGCCCCTCCATTATATATTTACCCTAATTTGTTATTGATACTATATTGCAATTTATCAATAAACTCTACTAAAGACATATTGCCCAAATTGTCTCCATCCCTAGTACGCACTGCTACTTGACCGCTCTCTACTTCTTTATTGCCAATAACCAGCATAAATGGAACCCTTTGCACCGCATGCTCACGAATTTTAAACCCTATTTTTTCATTTCTCAAGTCTTCTTTAGCTCTATAGCCTAAATCGACTAATTGCTTAGTAATATTTTGTACTGTTTGCTGTTGAGCATCGGTTATATTCATAACCACTACCTGTACGGGAGCTAACCAACTTGGTAGGTTGCCAGCAGTATGTTCTATTAATATAGCTATAAACCTCTCTAAAGTCCCTAAAACTGCTCTATGCAACATAACAGGGTTTTTCCTGTTACTATGTTCATCCACATAATTAGCATCTAATAAAGCTGGCATAGAATAATCAATCTGCAAAGTACCGCATTGCCAAACCCTATCTAAACAATCTAACAAAGAAAATTCTAATTTTGGACCATAAAATGATCCTTCTCCTGGATTTTCTTCATAATTTAAATTTTTTTCTTTTAAAGCTTGTCTCAAATACATTTCAGCTTTATCCCAAATTTCATCGCTACCAATCCGTTTAGTTGGCCTGGTTGCTAATTTAATTATTATATTATTTTCGAAACCAAAATCTTTATAAACCGAAAATAATAAATCAATAAAATTTTTAGCTTCGGTACCTATTTGATCTTCAGTACAAAATATATGGGCATCATCTTGAACAAAGCTACGCACTCGCATAGCACCATGCAATGATCCAGATGGCTCGTTTCTATGGCAACAACCAAATTCTGCTAATCTAACTGGTAAATCTCGATAACTTTTAATTCCTTGATTAAAAATTTGTATATGTGCCGGACAATTCATTGGTTTTATGGCGAAATCATGTTCATCTGTTTCGATAGTAAACATATTTTCTTTAAATTTGTCCCAATGTCCAGATTTTTCCCATAAACTACGATTAATAATTTGCGGAGTGCGTACTTCTTGATAATTATTTTTAATTTTATTTCTTATATAATTTTCAATAATTTGAAAAACAATCCAACCTTTAGGATGCCAAAACACCATACCTGGTGCTTCTTCTTGCATATGGAATAAATCATACTTTTTAGCTAATTTACGATGATCTCTTTTCTCAGCTTCTTCTAATTTAAATAAATAATCTTCAAGTTCTTTTTTGCTAGACCAACAAGTACCATAAATACGTTGCAACATTTCGTTTTTAGAATCACCACGCCAATAAGCACCAGCCAAGCTCATAAGCTTAAAAGCTTTAATATATCCGGTCGACGGAACATGTGGACCACGACATAAATCAATAAAATCATCTTGTTGATAGCAAGATAGTTGCTCTGTTTCTGGAATAGCTTTAATAATTTCTACTTTATAATGCTCACCTAAATCACTAAAAATCTTAATTGCTTCGTCTCTAGACAATATTTTTTTAGTTATTGGAAAATTAGCAGCCGCTAATTTGTGCATACGTTCTTCTATAACTTCTAAGTCGGCATTAGTAAATTGTTCGGTATAATAAATATCGTAATAAAACCCATTTTCTATTGATGGACCAATCGTAATTTGTGCTTTAGGGTATAGCTGTTTTACCGCCTGTGCTAATAAATGAGCGCACGAATGCCTTAATACCTCTAAATCTTGTTGTTCTTTTACGTCCAAAACCTTAACCCTCAAAAATAAATTTTTTATATAGGCACGAGTGGAATCGAACCACCGACCACCACCATGTCAAGGTGATGCTCTAACCACTGAGCTACGCGCCTATTAATAAATAATCAATATTAAATAACGAATGATAAAAACTATTTAAGTATATTGTCAAATTTTATTAAATTTTTATTTACTACAAGTAGATTCTACCATTATCTTCAACAAATTTTCTATTACATCCACCCGGCGCTTTGCGCCGACCTCCTTCGAAGCGAAGGAGGTACTTGTACGTAATAATCTTACTAATAACTTAACTATAGGCATGTAATATGATATTAAAATGGTAATTAGTATAATAATCATAAATTTATTAGGTAACGTACCTCCTTCGCTTCGAAGGAGGTCGGCGCAAAGCGCCGGGTGGATGCTGTAACACAACCACTCTCTAAACATATTGTAAAGACAATCTCTTATTTAAGATATAGCTCGCAAACATTAGCGCTAACAATGAACAGCTACCACTTAAAATGAAAACTGCCGAAAAATGATTTTTAGCTAAATAACCACATAAAAAAGACGCTAACATAGTTGCAAAACCACTAACAATATAATAGATCCCAATAGCAGTCCCATAATTAGCTTTATCTATGCCCTTAAAGATAAGCGAAGCAAAAACAATTTGCGAACCAGTTCTTTGTATTCCCCAGCCCACCAAACCCAAAATTGCAAAAGCCCAACCTAAAAAATTAATTTGATAAAAAGCAACGCTAAAAACGCCTAAAGCACCAATACTAACATACACCATTTCTTTAAGGTACCCACGATCAATTTGGTTACCTATAATTGGTGAACTAATTAGCATGATAAAATTAAAGATAGAAATGGTAGACAAATAAAACCACTCAGGAAAACCCTTTTGTTTTAAATACATCATCAAAAGCCCATCATTAAATCGCCCACAAAAAAACAAGAAGGTTAACAATAAAGTGGGTTTTATTTTTTTAAAGATCCATCTTAATTCTTCAACAGAAAATTTTGCTTTTTCTAGTGCATTAACCTTTAAAAAACAAGAACAAACAAAAGCTAACACTATAAGCGTACAACTTAATGTAATAAATAAATCTAAATTATTTTGAAGATTACCAAGAAATAATGTAGAAACACTAACCACTAACGGACCTAAAATACATCCTGCTGACTTTGATAACGCAAGTAAACCCAACGCTAAGCCTTTATTTTTTGCTTTTTCTGCTACGTAAGCATCTCTTGGAGCTGCAAAAGCACCATTAGCCACTCTTTCTAATGTTTTAGAAAAAGTTATTGTCCATACGTTGGGGAGCAAAAGTAGAGCTTTTGCTACAAAAGCCATGCCTATTGAACTAACAAAAATCATCCGTTTATTTTTTATTTTATCGAATAAAACACCATTAGTTAATCGAAGTACATTAGAAAGAAATTCAGTACTACCCTCTATTAAACCAAGGATCAATAAAGACAAACCAAGCGAATCTGTTACTAAAAAAGGGATAATAGTCATCCCGATAGTAGTAGAAATAGCTAGCAAAAAATTTATAACAAAAATTAAAAGCATATTAATTTTACATTCCAAATAAAAAATTTACTATTTTATAATAGCCACGAAATTATAGTACATATTACTAATAATTAGACAAGTTACTATTGGAAATTATGCGTTTTTGCAATCTGCATGACTTACAGTGGCTTACTTTTAGAATAATAACAACTCATGATCAACGAAAATCTTCGAATAATTTATTATACGTTTCTCTTAAAACAGGTATATACGATTTTATACGCGTAAAAATCTGATCAGCTAAGTCTTCATCATAAGTATGAGAAGTCATATTTCTATCTTCTAGCATTTTTAGCCAAGATTGTTCATGATCAATTAAATGTCCTTTAAATGCTTCTTGAAGAACATTTTTAGGATATTGTACTTCTACCCCATTACTTTCTAGAATATTTTTTAATAATTTCCAAAATAATTCTATAGTAAACTCAAATCTTTGAATACTAGCATCAATATTACTTCTATCGTCTTGATTCGGCTTAACCACAATTTGTTCTAAAGAACTTAATGCTTTACCTAATTTTAAAAATCCTAATTCTATTTTATATTTATAGTTTTCATGATCTTTCATATAATTTTATTCCTTGCTGCATAATTGCTATTTTTAAACTAGAGGTTTCTGCTAATTCATCTAGTCTTATACAATCTATTTTTAATAAAGTATCAGCATTATCAATAATTGATCTAATTTTTAACCAATCTTCAAAATTAGCATTATCGCATAATACAGCCAAATCTAAATCGGCTCTATCTTGGTTATCTCCTCTAGCACGAGATCCAAAAATCCAAATTTCTTTAATAAAAGCTAAATTTATTAAATCTTTATAAAATTTATAATTTTTGATGTCCATAATTCATATTATAAAAAATTTCAGTAAAAAGCATTTCTATTTCTTGAGATTCTTGTTCTGAAAGCGCTTTAAATTCTTTTTGACGCGCTCTTTTTGATATTTTACCGTTATTTTGTTGCAAAAATTTAATTAATAAATCAATTAATTGATCTGGCATATCAAATCTTTCGATAATAGCTGTTTTCATACGATCATATTTTTCTAGATAATCCATTTCTTGTGGCAAAATATCTTCTATAGTTTGCAGTACGCAATCATAAAGAAATTCTGCTTCTTTAGTAGCATCAAAGTACCTGTAAAGATCTATTGTTTCATTTAAAACTTCTAAATTTCCATTTTTAGTTGGTCGCCATGAGATAAACTGTAAACGCGAACGTGAAAAAGATTCAAGAACTTGCTTATATTCTTCTATATGATCCAACATAACTGCAGATATAGGAAAAATAAAATTTTTAGAAGAAAATCCTTGTTCAGCAAGTATATGGTGTATAAGATAACGATGGATCCGTCCATTACCATCAATAAAAGGATGAATATATACAAATCCAAAAGAAATAATAGCAGCTAATACAACCGGATCTATATTTTTTGTTTTAATAAAACGCCGATTAGTATCGATTAACCCATTCATTAATAACCAAAGATCATTAGGATTTGCTGAAATATGATCCGGTATTGGTAATTGTGTTGTTCGATCATGTACCCCGATAAAACCGCCTTCATTACGTAACCCCAAAAAAACAAAACGATGATCTTCAATTAGTATACTTTGCAAACGCACTATTTCATCAATTGATAATGCATGAATACCAGCCTCACTAATAACTTTTCCCCAACGTTCAGCTCGATTATTATTTGGATGTTCTTTTTCAATCTCAAAAGAAGCACGCGAATCTTTTAATAATAAAAATGATGCTGCTCTGTTTATTATATCTTTACGTATACTTTTTATTTTTTCAATAGCTACCTTGTCTAATTTAAGTTTAATAAATTTTTTTAATTTTTCTGTTTTTCGTACTAACGGACAAAAATTTCGTACACCAGGAAGATTATTTTTAATCCTATGACGTCTAGAAAGTTCCACAGGACCTGCAAATTGTTGGTTTTCATCAATAAGATTAATATAATTACCTTTTTTTAAATCAGGCAATAAAAATTTTAAATCCATTAACCATTCATATAAAAACCAAATTTTACGGCTATACTGTCCAATAGGCTCTAATTCTATCCAAGATGTTAAATCAAGAGGATCAATTTTCTTAAATAACGCGTGTAATATTGCTAGATCAATCCCTTCATACTTTAAAGCAAAAGTTAAATGGCCTGCTAAAGTTTCTTTGGGTTTATGGCGTGGTGTAAAAATTAACCACATCTCGGTTTCGTATTTTTTATGTTTCTGTCCTATAACTGATAATCTTTTAGGTAAAGGAACCTCTAATTGATATGAATCTATTAAAGCCGCATAACCAACTAACAAACAATTTTCTTCTGGTAACGGCAATTCATGAAAATTTTTTACGATGTTTGAATTTTGCATATAATTTTTAACTTTTATGAAAAATGCTTTTGTTTCATGAAAAACACTTATAAATCATTGTTTTCATGAAAAATAGTTATAGAATAATTTATAACTTATTGCAAGGCCCTGAATGTGTTATTTATATATTTGATAATGGCTTAAGATTTCTTGCATTTTAGTCTACATTAGGTTACACTTAATGTAACTAAATGTAGAGTAATCTGCTATGCAACCCATGAAATACTTGACTAATTGGCTCCAACAAAATGCTAACAACGAACACTATTTGTTCTCGCTACAAGACCTTAGGTCTCTTTATCCTGATTTATCTGACTCAGCCTTTAAAACACTGCTAAGTAGAACAGTACATGCTGGTGATTTAACGAGAGTATGCCGCGGACTATATACTTACAGAAAAGCTATTCCACCAGATGGGCTATTGTTATTTCACGCTACTTTACACCTGAGGGCTAATGAATTTAATTATATAAGCCTTGAGACTGTTTTAAGTGATGCTGGTATTATTTCTCAGATCCCTATTAACTGGATCTCTATTATGTCGTCTGGGCGAAGTAACATAATATCTTGTAGCGAATTCGGCACAATAGAATTCATCCATACCAAAAGAAAACCAACTAATATCATGGAGCACCTATCCTATGATACAAATTGTAAATTATGGCGCGCTAGCGTAGCCCTAGCACTGCGGGACATGAAGGCAACACATCGAAATTGCGATTTAATAGATTGGGACATTGCTAATGAATTTATTTGATAAATTAGTTACAGAAGCTCTAAAAAACCAACCAAATTTATCTCCTTTAAGAATAGTGGTTGAAAAAGAATTGTTACATCATGACATACTTAAAGTATTAAGTAATAACAATTTACTAAAAAATCTTACTTTTATAGGAGGAACATGCTTACGCTGTTGTTATGGTGGTGTAAGATTAAGCGAAGATCTAGATTTTACTGGCGGCAGCAACTTTACACGAGATAGTCTAGCTACAATGGGGCAAGTATTAATCGAAAATCTTAATAATAAATACGGACTATTAGTTCAAGTAAGCGAACCTATAAAAGATAAACAAAATGTCGATACCTGGAAAATAAAAATAGAAACCAAACCACAACAAAAAAACTTACCAGCTCAACGCATAAATATAGACATTTGTGCATTACCATCCTACGAAAAATACCCAATGATGTTATTAAACCCCTATGGTGTTGATATGGGCACGAATGGACTCGTTATACAAGCACAAAGTCGTGAAGAAATTTATACAGATAAACTACTCGCATTTGCCTTCAGACCAAACCGCATAAAATACCGTGACTTATGGGATATAGTATGGCTTCATGGCCAAGGATTAAAACCTAGATTTGCATTAATACCCAATAAGCTTAAAGATCGAAAATATACTATAGATTATTTTTTAAATTTATTTGATCAACGCAAAAAATTGTTAACAGAAAGAAGTGAAACGGTATTGGAATTTAAACAGGAAATGCACCGTTTTTTAGCAGCAGAACAAATAAATAACACCTTGAATCAAGAAAATTTATGGGATTTTGTAACTTACTTAATAGAAGATTTAGGTAATCAAATTTAAAAAATATAGTTTATTCTAACAAATTTCTTATGCTACCAAAAAAGAGAGTCAAGATTATGCGAAAAGAATATAATTTGGATACTTTAAAAGTTAAAAGAAAAGGGATCCCTGTTCAATTAAAAAATTCAGATATAGAACATGCAAAAGTTAAAATCACAATTAGCTTAGACAAGGATATTATCGATTTTTTTAAGGACTGCGCTAAAAAGCGTGGGGCTTTACCATCTAACACTAAAAATAATCATAAAAACATGTAAACAAGCGACCTATTACAGACGTTGTGTGGCAGAACCTATATATACCTGAATGCATATGAGTTTTCGGTATATGTGTGTTCAGTATATACTGAGTGTAATATTTTCTTTAAAAATGGCATCTGATCTGCCATAATGAGACTCAAATAGGCAAAACAATCTCCATATTGCCACACAATATGATAAAAGGGAGTATATGCACTTAATTAAAAGGTTTTTTTCACCACCCCAACAATCTTATTTTTTATTTGGCCCAAGAGGAACCGGTAAATCTACTTTAATACGTCAACTATATCCGCAAGCATTATGGATAGATTTTTTATTACCAGACTTAGAAAGAAAATATAAAGCACATCCTGAGTATATTTTGGATGTTTTAAATGGACAACCTCTTAATAACTCAAAAATTGTTGTTATTGATGAGGTACAAAGAGTTCCTAGTGTTTTAACGGTGATCCATTCTATAATAGAAAATAAAACTGGATGGCAATTTATATTAACTGGATCTAGTGCCCGCAAATTAAAAAAAGAAGGGGTCGATTTATTAGCTGGAAGAGCACTTAAATGTACTTTACATCCATTTATGGCCGCAGAATTAAATGAGCAGTTTTCTCTAGAAAAAATGCTTAAATTTGGTTCTCTACCTTTATTATTTACTGCTTTGGATCCAATTAATACTTTACACTCTTATGTTAGCCTTTACTTGAAAGAAGAAATTCAACTAGAAGGACTGGTACGTAATTTAGAACATTTTACAAGATTTTTAGAGATTGTTAGTTTTTCTCATGCATCTATTTTAAATGTTACTAATATTGCTAGAGAATGCGAAGTAAAAAGAAAAACCGTAGAAAGCTACATTTCGATCCTCGAAGATTTACTATTAAGCTTTAAACTACCAATTTTTTCAAAACTAGCACAACGTGAATTAAGCTGTCACCCAAAATTTTATTTATTCGATTGCGGAGTATTTAGAGCATTACGCCCTGTCGGGCCACTAGATCGTCCAGAAGAAATTCAAGGAGCAGCTTTAGAAGGGCTAATCGCACAACATTTAGTTGCTTGGAATGATTATAATAATTATCAAGCTAAAATTTCTTTTTGGCGCACCAGATCAGGATTAGAAGTAGATTTTATAGTGTATGGAGAAAATATCTTTTGGGCAATAGAAGTTAAAAATACTAAACGTGTTAGCAATCAAGATATACGTGGTTTAAAAGCATTTTTAGAAGATTATCCTATGGCAAAACCAATATTAATTTATCGCGGGGCAGAACGTTTTATGATTAATAATGTTCTATGTATGCCTTGCGAAGAATTTTTACGATCATTAAATAAAAATAGTATTTCACTATAAATTAAACCAGACTTATTTTACAAAAACTACATATTTGGAAAAATATTGATCATAACAGCTCAACGACCTAGCTGGTTCCAATTTTGAGATTTACGAGTTGTTGTATTAGTAGGTATAAAATCGATTTTTAACTTATACCCTAATGCTTCTGCATAACGCTCTAATGTACGAATACTAGGGGAATGATGTTTACTTGTAAATAAAACCGCATGTTAATAGTTTTACCCCATCTTCTAGGGCTAGTAATTAATAGTGGATCTGTTTGGGAATCAATGATTTCTTGGATAAATAAAGATTTATCTACAAAAAGACCAGTTTTACTGCTCTTTTCCCCGAATTTTCGTATGTTAAACTATAAAATTAATTGATATTCGCTGTATGACTTAAAATGGGAATAATACAATTATTTCAGTGTTTTGTGGGGGGGGTTAGGTGATGTAGTAGGCAAATCCTCATGAGTACTATAACCATCAACAGGCATAGCAGTAACCACAACAGAAGTAGTATCATCCGCAGTAATAGGAAAAGATTTTTCCAATACGCTAGCATCAAGTGCCGCTAACGGACTGGTTGACGCAATCTTAGCTTTAGCTTTCTCTGAGTCTACCAATGCGTTTAATTTACCCTCTAAACCTATACTACCACTTGAATCTTTTTCCGATACAAACTTGGTAATCGCATCTTTTGCCTTAGCTTCAGCTGCATTTAATGCTTCCTGAGTAGTAGCGCCACTTA
>Ga0208691_1000789_pt1 | contig 11545 bp, 9 predicted proteins | sample June2015DPH_20_1_FD_184719 | JGI IMG/M metagenome (GOLD analysis project Ga0208691, IMG submission 184719) | Peatland microbial communities from SPRUCE experiment site at the Marcell Experimental Forest, Minnesota, USA - June2015DPH_20_10... | ecosystem: Environmental > Terrestrial > Soil >... | reverse complement strand
GCTCGCCCTGGGCCGTGAGGAACACCGTCATGTCGTCCGGCTCGACGGCAAGCTGCGGACGCGCTTCCCGGATGTACTTCTGAAGCCACGCTATCGCCCGCTCTCCGATGGGCACATAACGATCCTTCTGACCCTTGCCCAGGCGAACCAGGAGCAGGCCCCGGTCGAGCGAGAGGTCGTACAGCTTCAGCGCGATCATTTCCATGCGGCGCAGGCCGGTTGAGTAGAGCACTTCCAGGATGGCGCGGTCCCTGAGTCCGATAGGCTCCTCGATCTCGCAGACCTGCATGATGCGCTCGACTTCCTGGGCGGAGAAGATGTTCTTGGGCAGGGCGCGGCCCAGCCTGGGAAGCTCCAGTTCCGATGCCGGGTTATGCAGGATGTGATTCTGCCGCGTCATCCACCGGAACCAGACGCGCAACGGGACCAGACAGGAGTGCTGCGAACGGAAGCTCAACGGCTCGCCGTTCTTCTTCCGATAGTGGAACAAGTGCCGCTGATACCTCTCCAGAACGGGCCGCGTGATCTCGACCGGATCGGTAAGCCCGCGCTCCTTGCACCACTGGAGGAAGAAGCCGATATGAACCTGCCGGTTTCTGACCGTGTGCGTGGAGTAGTTCTGCACGGCCAGCGCGCGCAGATGGTCCAGCATCAGCGATTCAAGCGGCGTCTCCGGGAGCGCCTGCGGTTTGCGGGTTTTGGTGATGCGCGCCATGGCCGCGCCTCCTTTCTGTGTCTGCGATTACGACGAGCAAGGCCGCTTTTCTCCTGCCCCCGTATAAGTGCTTTTCTGGCTTTCTGCGCCGGATTGCATAAAGCCCCTGTGAACATTGGCGATGAACCGCTTTTAGTGAACCCGACACCCCGCCGACTTGGGGCCGACTTGACCCCGACAACTGGCCATTCAGCCCCGACTTCTTTTCGTCGTACTCACTTCTTTCGCAGCTTTTCAACGTCGATCAGCCCGCCCAGCACCGGCTTTCCGCCGTCCTTTGGCCGCGTGAAGACAAGCTCGTACACGATGCTCTGGCCACGGCCGCCGCGATGGATCAGCAGGTATTCCAGTTCCTCCAGCCGATGCAGATGGATTTTCAACTGCGTATCGCCCCAGCCCGTGGCCTCGCGCACGTCGCGTCGCGAGAAGCGGTAATCGGAGCGTTCCATCTTCTGCCGTTCGCACTCCGCCGTCACCATCTCATCGACGGCCAGGAGCAACCGCCGCGTCTGCGGCGGCAGTTCGTCCAGCGAGCGGCCCAGCACTTCATGCGCGAGCCGGTTGGCAACGGCTATATCGTTCACCGTGACTTCGATGTACTCGACGGCGCGGCCATTGTGCTGGACCGTCTTGCGGGGCCGCTGATGCTGATGCAACAGCGCCACGCTGCGGATGAGCGTCAGATACTTCATGTGGTCGCGCCGCGTCCGCGTCTGGTTGTCGCGGAAGGTAAGCTCCCGCGCGTAAGGATTGACCACCGGAACAGGCTTCAAGAGCCGTTGCGCATTGCGATGAACCGCCAGCACCGCCGCGCGGTCCTGCCGCCTGAGCAGCCCTTCGACCGTCTGCGCCTCGCGCTGCACTCGATGGATGGCCTGGGTCTGCTCGCGGTCCTCGTTGACCGTGAGGACCATGCAGCGGTTCAACATTTCTTCGTCGAGATTGATGGCCGTCGTCGTCAGGAAGATCATCACCGGGCCTTCGACCTTATATTGATGTGTTATATGCCTGCCCGTGGCCGGGTCTTTGCCTGTCGAGGCGATGGTCAGTTCGCCTTCCGACTGCAACAGCTTCAACGCATAGGCCGCATTGTGCGCGCCCTCCTCCTCCACGATGGCCAGCACCTTGTGCTTGAGGTCGGCTTCGCCCATGTAAAAGAGCGATTGACCTGTCATGGCGGAGTATTGCACCCGCTGCTCGTCGGGCAGGAAGGCAAGCACTGCTTCCATCAGCGAACTCTTGCCCGCCGCCGATGACGATTGCACGATCACCGCGAGCGGCGATTCCAGATGCCGCGAGACCACGCCCAGATACCCAACGAGTTTGTTGGTCTCCTCGCCCACGACGCCGCACCGGGCGAAGTCCTCGACGATCCGTTCCAGCAAGCGCGGATCGCGCAACAGGGCCAGCGCCTCGGCCCGGTCGTCCTCGCTCAGCGTGACCGCCTCTTCCTTCGGCTGAAGCGCCCGCTTGATTTGCTCGTCTTGCAGTTCCTCCAGCTTCAACAGCACCCGGCCCAGGTCGCGCCGGATGACCTCTTCCTTGATGCCAAGCTCTTCAGCGGCTTGCTTCGTAAAGCCGCTGCGCTGCCGCGCCGAGTAAAGGTCCAGAGTGTCTACGTGGAAGGCCGATTCACCGCGCGGCGTCTTGCCTGAGACAAGCACGTTGACCTTCATCAGTTCATAACTCAGATTCTTGTGAAGGCCACGGATGCGGTAACGCCGCTCGCCCTGCTGGAGGAAGATGTCCTCGCCGCGCATCTCGACCGGTACATCTATCGTCGGCGCGGGCGCTGCCGGGGCTGGCTCCGGCTCCGTCGGCGTAACCGGCTCCGATTCGGCGGCTAAGGGAAGAACCTGCTCTTCGATTGCGGCGGGCTCTGGCTCCAGAGCAACTTCGGCGGGCGCAACGGTGGCGGATTCTATCTCGGCCTCGATCTCGGTTTCGACGGGTTCCGCCGCGAGGATTTCTTCTTTAGCTGCTGCTTTTGTCTCTGCTGGCAGTGGCTCGATGCTCGGCGCTGGCGTGGCCTCCAACTCGGCCATGATGACTGGCTCCAACACGCGCGGCGCTGGCCGCTGGCCCTTGCCCAGCCACTCTGCCTTATTCAGCAACACGCCCAGGCTCTTTGCCGCTGGCTGCACCTTCAGAGCGTAGGCATTCGTGTCCATGTCTTTCGGGAAGAGCACACGGAAGCACTCGATTCCCATCTGCATTAGTTCTTCGGCCAGCTTCGCCGCCGCATTGTTGCCCGCCTCGTCGCGGTCGTATGCGATGTAAACCCGCTCCGTGCCGTACTTCTCGAAGGCTGCGCGATGATCGGCAGTGAAGCCGTTCACGCCGTAACTCGCCGTCACGTTGCGGAAGCCCGCAACCCAGAACGTCAAGGCGTCGATCAGCGCCTCGCACAGGATGATTTCTTTCGAGACGATCAGCGCCTCTTCATTCCATACGCCCGCGTGTGCACCGGGCAGATAGAGATGATCGGGAGTTCCTTCGCGCAGCCTCGGCGTGACCTTCCGCCCGTACATCTCGACCACATCACCCTCGGCATTGATGACCGGGATAACCAGCGAGCCGTTGAAGTGCTCGTGACCGCTCTCCCGCAGGATGCCCAGCTTTTGCAGCCGTCCGCGCATCTCCGCGCCGGCGGCGCGGTTCTTCGCCGGAAGGCGATAACCCAGCGTCCGGTTGGCGAAGCCAAGCCGGAAGCGGTCGATGATCTCCGCCGACTTCAGCCCGCGCGATTCCAGATACTTCAGCGCCTCGGGCGATTGCCGGAGAGTCTCGTTGTAGTAGCCGACAACCTGCGACAGCAGTTCGTGGTCGTCCGCATCCCGCGCCACGGGCGGCGGAAGTTTCCGCACTGTGCCGGTCTTCACTGGCTGGATTGGATCGGCAGCTAAGGGAAGATAGTCCTGCCGGAGCATTTCGACCGCGTGCCGGAAGCTGATGCCGTTGGCCCGCATCACCCAGTCGATGGCCGTGCCGCCCGTGTTGCAGGCTCCCAGACAGTGCCAGAGATTTTTGCTCGGAGTGATGACAAGCGAGGGCGTCCGGTCGTTGTGGAAGGGGCACTTGCCCAGCAGGTCCGCCCCGTGGCGCACGAGTTTGATACCGCGAGCCTCGGCCAGCCGCTGCACCGATACCTCCCGCTTCAGCCGCTCGACCTCGCGCTCCGGGATTCTCGCCATTTCCAGCCCTCCGCTGAAAAACCTGTCAAGTGCATTTTTAGTTTTTTGCACTGTGCGTAAAATAACGTTTCATAACATATCGCGTCAAGCGTTATTGTAAATAGGTCATACACTGCTCTTGCTATGCCGAAGAAGCGGACACTACAACTGACCCCGATTGATTTCGGAGACGAGACGCTGGGACAACGCCTTGCCCGTGTGCGCAAGGAACGCGGCTTCACGCAAGTTGAGCTGGCCGCGCGAACCGGTTTGATTCAGTCGTTGGTCTCCGATTACGAGACCGACCGGCTCAACCTCTCCGCAGAGATGGCCGTGCGCTTTGCCCTGGCGCTGGATGTGAGCACCGACGATCTGCTCCACCCGCAAGCGAAGAAGACGGCAGGGAAAACGCCCAACCGCAAGGTTCTGCGCCGATTGGAGCTGATTGATAGCCTGCCCCGCCGCAAGCAAGACGCCTTGCTCACGACTATCGACGCCTTCCTCGACAGCACCGCCGCGAGTTAACCCCTGTCGCCCTTGTCATGTGGAACATGAGAAGAAGACATTCTTCTCATAGCTGAGAACCACCCGTAGCGGAGGCGTCAGTCAAGGGCGCGCCGTTCTTTGGCGCGTTCATCGGAGCGAAGCGGAGACCCTTTACGGACACCGGAGCGGAGGGTACGGCCTCCTCAGAGGCCGCCGCTCTAAACGCAAGGTTCCATGCCGTTGGTTAGCGGGGCCAACACCGTCCGCGTCCACTTGCATTCCGTACAGGAGACCTCTTGCCGTACCTTCATGTCGCCGACCTTCATCCCCCGCATACGATGCCCCTGCGGACACCGCACGACCACATATTCCAACCCGCCCTCGCACTCTACCGCATAGTCCTGCTGCTTATTCTGGCTCATGCCGTCATCTCCTGAAGGACCGCTTTCCGCAGTCCCTATCTATACATTCGATAGCTGATTTCTTCATTCACTTGTGATTTTGATTGAAGAAGAGCGTCAGCGGCTGAGGCCAAGCCCAAGCCCATACTCCGGGCCGATCTCCAGTTTCACGGGTCGAGGTCCGATCTTCTGTCCGGCAAGCTCTTCCGTGATCGCCTTCTGCGACACCGCCGACACCTGCGATACCTCCCGGCTCAGCACCTTCCCCAGCGTCGTCGCATCGTTCGTGTACATCTGCACGTCGAACTGGGCGCGCGACACCGACACATACGCCATGCGGCTGTTGAGAAGCTGACTGTGCGCCGTCTCCGAGTCCACATGAACGAGCACACGGTCGGCGGTCTGGCCCTGGCTGCTGTGACTCGTCACCGCATAACCGTAGTCCAGATGCGGCATCTGGCGCACGTTGAACTCGACCTCCCGCCCCGTGTCCAGCTTCAGCTTCAGATTGCCGCGCACGTCGATCTGCTCGACCGTCCCCAGCTCACGGTTGGCCAGCTTCTGAGCATGATACGGAGCCGTCATCTGCACGCGGTCGCCCTGGGCGAAGTCCCGCTCCGCACCCCGGTAAACCGTCACGCCCTGCAACCGGCGCGGGTCGTAGCTCACCTCCGCGCCGCTCTTCCGCGTGATCGTGACGGTGTTGCTCGCCTCGTCCACGCGCGCCACCCGCACATATTCTCCGGCCTCGATGCCCAGCGGCTTCGACCCCTTCGTGTAGCGGATCACATCGCCCTCTGTGTAGTTCTGCGCGTGCTGCCGGTCGGCCCCGGTCATATCCTGACGCGCCGTCAACACCGGCACCCGGAACTCGGTTCCCGTCACGTGTCCGGCCTCCCGCATCGACCGATGGATATACTGATTGATCTCCTGCCGCGAAGCATTGTCCGGCGAGATGACCAGCGTCCCTTCCGGCGAGCGAACATACTCCCGCGCCATCTCCCCGAAGCGCTCCGCCCGGTTCTTGAACTCATGCACACGGCCCTGATAGTCGAGGTTTTCGATAGCCTGTTTCACCTCGCCCCGTGCCAACTGCTCGACCGTCTGTTTCAGCTCTGGATCTTTCTGCCGCAGGATCTCGTCGAGATGCGCCGTCCGCAGTCCTGCCTCCTGCATCTGCGCATACGGTCTGCCCGCTTCGACCGCCTCATGTTGCCGCACATCGCCCACGAACAGCACCCGGTCGTGACGGCCCAGCCGCTCCATGAACGCGTGCATCTGTCGCGTGCTGACCATGCTCGCCTCGTCCACGATGTAGACCCGAGCAGGCCCATTCTCCGGCTGTGGACCGCGCGTCAGATGCCGTTGCAACGTCTCCGTTTTCATCCCCGTCTCGGCCAGCTTTTGCGCCGCTCTTGAGGTCGGCGCAAGCCCCTGCACCTCGTAGCCATGATGCTCGACGGCATCCCGGATGGCCACTAAAGAAGTGGTCTTTCCCGCTCCGGCCACGCCTTCCAGAGCCATCATCTTGTCGCGGCTTTCAAGCACGTCTTCGACCGCTCTTTTCTGAGTCAGGCTCAGATGCGGATGCTGCTTGAAGGCCCACTCCCGCGTGTAACCATCGACGATGACATTGCCATCCCGGCCCGCCTGCATCCGCCGCACGATCTCGCGCTCTTGAGCCTGCATCTCGCCCGTTGTGAACGCGCGGCCCGCCTCGCCCTCACGGCGCGGAAGATCGACCAGATCGCCCGCCGCGATGCGCTTTTCAAGCTCTGCCTTGATCTCCGGCAACCGCGCCTCGCACATCGTGTGCCGCAACGCATCGCGCAACAGCGCCCGCTCATCGACCACCGCCGAACGCTCCATGCCGCGCTCGCGCGCATACGCCACGGCACTCTCGGCAACCTGCCGCGAACGCTCCGGCTCAAGCTCCACGCCCCAACGTCGCGAGGCCTCGGCCATCACCCGCGCGGGCTGGTTGCCATGCTCGGCGGCGAGTCTTTGATGCTGCTCCCGCACCTCCTCGATGGACTGCGGCTGCTTCGAGTCGCGGGTTCTATGCGCCGCGATCTGCGCCGCCCCAGCCCCGCGCAGTCCCTGCTCCTCCAGCCGCTCCACGATCTGCTGACGCCGCGGACTCGATGCCTCCAGATACTCTTTCGTGTATCCCTTGATCTCCGGCTGACCATGCTGGCCGCGCTCCACCTCATAGCCCAGCCGCTGCAACCGCGCCCCCAGCTCCGAGCGATAAACCGCCGTCGCGTATTGCTGCGTCTTGTAAAGTTCCTGCGCCTGGAGCGACCGCGTTTTGCCCTCCGCCGTCTCCGTCATATTGAAAACCACCGCGTGCGTATGCAACTGCGGAGCCGCGTAACCATTCACCGGACGCGAGCTGTCGTGCTCGAACTTCGCCACCGCCCAGCGCCCCGTTGTCTCTGCCGGATGATCGTTGCCGATGCGCGCCTGCGCATACTTTTCCATCTCGTCCAGAGCCACGCGCACGCTCTCCCGATGCGCCTCCCGCACCCGGTCATCGCCGCCGACCAGCGCCGTCAGCGAGACCGACTTCGGCGCCGAAAACGTCGCGTCCCACCCCGCCCGGTGCTCCATCGCCCGCACCGTTTCGCCCTTGTCGTTCACGTATTCGTGCGCCTGCTGCCGACGGATCAACGCCTCGCCCGTCTGTGGATGTTGGCCCTCACTTAGCCGCGCGAACTGCTCCTCGTTGACTTCGCCATGCAACCCGTAACGCTCGGCAAGCTGGCCCTGCCACTCGCCCCGGACGCGCTCGCCTTCCGTGTAATAGTTCTCCTTCGCGTTCGCGAACTCCGACTTGTGATACGCCTGCGCCTGGCTCGCTGAGATTGGTTTCGATAGTGTCAGCATCGCTTTATAGCTCCTCTCCCGGCGCGGCTTTCGTCGCCGCCTTGGGCAGTTCCGGCTCCGGTGCTGCCGTCTGCATCCGCTCCTCGCGTGTGGAGTTTTTGGCCAGCACTTCCAGCGCCCGCTTCATCTTGTTCGAGTCCGCCCACTCGATCAGCTCCCGGCTTACCTGCTCCGTGATCGGCTGGCGCATACTCAGCTTCAGCATGAAGTTCAGCAGGATCGCCCGCATCGCCAGCATCTCCGCAAGGATGGCCCGCTCCGCTGCCATCGCGCCTGCGTCCACGCTCGACCCCAACAGAACATCCCGCACCCACTCCGACAGCGTCAACCCGGCCCGCTCCGCTCGCGATTCCAGCACGCGCAGCTCCGCCTCCGACACCTTCGTGCTCACTGACTTGGATCGCAGATCATGTTTCACTGCGCACCTCCGCCGCATCGATTTTTGAAGATCAGATTTTCTTGCTCAAGGCAGGAACGCGCGAAGGCCGCACGGATCACCGTGCGGCCCTCGAACCATCAAGACTGGCTGCTAAAGATAAAACTCTTCCGCGTTGGCTCGTTGGGAACTCGGCTCATGCGCGCGCCTCTTGCGCACTCGCCATCCACTACCCACGGCAGTGCGCTTGTTCCCTTAGACACCGCCAACAGCGAGAAGTTGCTCTACAGCAACCCAAGGTTGCTGCACAGCTCCCAACTGGGGGAGACGTGTCCTACCCATGCCCATGCGTAAGCATGGCGCTCTTCGCTCGCTGCGCCGATGTTGCCGACGGAAGCCCATATGCAGCAAGCCGCCCCGAGGGACGGCTTGCGGTTGCTCACTTTGAGAAGACGACATCGCAGGATGGAAGGGCCACCCGAAGACTGCTGATGGCCGCTTCACTGATCTGTCGACTACCCTGCACAACGAGACGAACCAGAGACTTCAGTTTCGCCAGTGAGAGGATGCCCTCATCCGAGATTGCAGAGAGATGGTCGAGCTCTAATACCTCCAGATTCGAGGCATTTGACGATAGCGCCAGCAGACCGGCATCGGTAATCGGAGCGAAGCCAGGAAGTTCCAGATGGCGCAACGTAGCGAGCTTAGCAAGCGACGCTACGCCTTGGTCTGTGATCTTCTCGCAACTCCATAAAATCAGTTCTTCGAGAGAAGATGATCTCGCGAGCGCTGCAAGCCCCACATCCGTGATGTCATAGCATCCATGCAACAACAACTTTCTGATCTTGGGCAGACGCGCCAACGCTTCGACAGATTCATCTGTGATCAGAACGCACAGCGTTAAATCCAAAACTTCCAACGCCGTAAGATCGAGCAGCTTTACAACTGATCGATCTGTCACTAGATCACAACCTGATAGATCGAGTTCCCTCAACGATCTGACATCGCATAACGCTAGCACTGCGGGATCTTCTAGATCGATCCCTTTGACAGAAGACGTGCCCTTGGGCAGTCTCCTGACGTCCTCAACATTCGTGACTTGCTGGACCGACATCAGATTCTCTCCGGTTGTCATTAGTGCGGCACATACGCGGTCGATATTTTGACCACGCCATTGATGACGGTTCCGTTGACCTGGATGTTCATCCCACCCACTTGAACCCACACTGCCTTAAACGCTCCCACCACTGATACCTGCTCCTGGGCAGCCTTTTGGATCGCTTCGTATGCAGCGGCTGGTCCACCAAATTTCTGGACTAAAGGTCCTAAGCCGTGTTCAGGATTACCAAAAATGTGCCACAGCCTATTAGCCACAGATGCGCCCGACCTACCGACACCGGCTAGACTGGCTCCGCCACCGGCCAGCACATCAGTAGCCACTATCGCTCCGCCTACGGAACCAAAAGTCACACCAACCGCGACGGTTGCCGCCGTTACAACCTTGCTAGCAGCCCCCAGCGTGTTGTAGCCCTGCTGGTTGTTGCCCCAGCCAGGAGCGAGATTTGTACTGTCCGGGATCGGCGCTGCACCGGCGTTCTGAGTGCCACTACTTTGGCCATCGTAGGAATTGAAACCGATGTCGATGCTGTGACCATCTACTCCGGCTTTCACACCGGTTACAGTTCCATTCACGTAGGTTGCTGATTGACCGTCTCCAACTTTAACGCCTGCACAAGTTCCAGCTGAGGACGTGACGGTCTCGGTATTATTGCCCGTTCGGGTCTGGACGACACAATCGTGACCGTCTGGATCGGTGTTAGTCAGCGGATTGTTTTGGACGTAGCTGTACAGATTCCAGCTTTGGGGATCATCTGGGTCAGAACCATCGAATGGTCCATCGGGACTCATGAACCTTCCCATTGACGAACCGTAGTAGCGGGCCTCGAAGTAGTCGTTGCCTGATTCGGTATCGCGTTCTTTGCCGGTATAGCGTGATCTGACGCGCTCCAGATGCTCGGCTGCTCGCAACCCTAATACGGTCGTGGATTTGCAGACATTGAAGCCCAGATAAAGGGCCGGATTTGAACTCGGAAGCCCCTGATGCGGTTTTTCTCTTAGCTGCGGCATTGCGGCCAAGAGGCCGTCTGGGATGCGCGCGCTGAGAGCCGGATACATTGCCCTCGATTGTAAGGCTTTAGGGTCTGGATTGGGCAGGCGCTTCCGCGCCGGATTGAGGCACGGATCGGCGGCGGCAAGAGTGGCGGATCGGGTACGGATAAGCCGCCCGGAAGGGCGGCTAAAAGGAAGGCTCTTTGAACAGCGATTCTCCGGCTTATAGCTGGACGATCTGAAGGCCGGGGATGATACGGAAGTGACGCACATTGACGGTCAGAACCGAGAAGCCAAGCTCCAGCGCCGTGACGCCCACCAACAGATCGCCGAAGGGGATTTTGACCCCCTTGGCCTGTTGCTCACCGTCGATCTTTGCGGCCAGTAACGCCGTTGCCGTGGTGTACGGATAGACGACCAGAGCACGCAGAAGATCATCGATGAACGCCTGACGGCGCTCGCGGATTTCCGGGTTCTGTGCGCGATAGATTCCATGCGCCAGTTCGGTCAGCCCAACTGCGGAGAGAGCCGCAGCCTGATCGCCCGCCACGGAGACAACCCACTCGATCAGCTTTTCGACTGTATCTCCACGGCGTTCAGCGGCGATAACCACGCTGGAGTCGAGGATCAGCCCCATGGGTTTTCCAGCGGCTCGGGATGGCTGTTCACCACAGCTTCAAGGTCGCGGGCGAAGTCGCCGTCCAGCGTAACCGTGGAACCATGCTCTTTAGCCAGACGCAGGGACTCGGACAGCAGACGACCGGGGCCAGCGGGAACGGCGGGCCGCACGATGGCCACGGCGCGGGTTTCGAACTCGATGACGATCTCCGCGCCCAGGCGGACATGCGCCATCAGTCCGGCGAAGTCGCGGGCGGCTTCAGCTTCCGAGATGTGGATCGTTGCCATATTCATGATGATACCCCGATTCTGTTTTTTTCTTTAGCAGCTATAGCAGCTAAAAGAAGAACTTATTCTTTTTCTTCATCTTCGGCCTCTTGAGCAAGCGTCTTGAAGAGGACTTCGGCCTCTGGACTCATGGCTTCTGTGGCCGGATTCTCGCCCTTTTCGAGCATGGCTCCGGGATGGGTCGCGGCGTGGACCTGTTGCAGGGTTCGGATAGCAACCTGCGTATAGATTTGCGTGGTCTTCAAGTCCTCGTGACCGAGCATTTGCTGGATGAAGCGTATATCGGCTCCGCCCTCGTGCATCAGCGTGGCCATCGTGTGGCGGAAGAGATGGCAGGAGCCGGTCTTTCCCAGCTTGGCGGCATCCACCCTTTCCTTGACCGCGAAGCTCAGATGATCGCGGCTGAACGGCTCGCCCTGGGCCGTGAGGAACACCGTCATGTCGTCCGGCTCGACGGCAAGCACAGGCCGCGCCTCCCGGATGTACTTTT
>Ga0208691_1000787_pt1 | contig 11560 bp, 7 predicted proteins | sample June2015DPH_20_1_FD_184719 | JGI IMG/M metagenome (GOLD analysis project Ga0208691, IMG submission 184719) | Peatland microbial communities from SPRUCE experiment site at the Marcell Experimental Forest, Minnesota, USA - June2015DPH_20_10... | ecosystem: Environmental > Terrestrial > Soil >... | reverse complement strand
CCTGCTGGTCTTCGCCCGCAGGCCTGCACCCCTGCAGGCCACTTGGCTTGGTTATCCCAACACAACGGGCCTTGACGCTATCGACTTCCGCTTCACCGACATCATTGCAGACCCACCGCCCGTTACCGATTCTCTTCACAGCGAGCAGCTGGTTCGCCTGCCAGGCGGCTTCTTTTGCTATCCCGAGCCCGAATCCCTTCCGCCGCTCCCGGTTCCCCCTATGCGGAACCGTGGCTTCGTCACGTTCGGCTCATACAATAATTTCGCTAAGCTCTCGGATGCGACGCTCGATACCTGGGCCGAGATCCTGCGCCGGGTTGACCGCTCCCGTCTGGTCCTCAAACACTTCGCCGGTTCCGATCCTGCCGTCCGCGCACGTCTCATGGGCTGCTTCGAAGTCCGAGGTGTTGCCGCGGAGCGCGTCCACGTTCTGCCTCCGTACCTGGAGCATTCCGCCCATCTGCAAAGTCTCGGTACGATCGACATCGCGCTCGATCCTTTTCCCTATAACGGCACGGGCACCAGTCTGGAGGCGCTTTGGATGGGTGTCCCCTTCGTGGCGCTGGCCGGCGACCGCCACGTCTCGCGCGTCGGCATGAGCCTTCTGAACAGGGTTGGACTGCAGGAATGGATCGGCGCCGACCGACCCGCGTATGTTGATATCGCCTGCGCCTGGGCGCGGAATCCCGCCGGACTCGCGGAACTTCGAGCCACCATGCGTGAACGACTTCGCGCCGTACCGTTGGGCAATGCTGAACTCTTTACCCGCGGGCTGGAAGCGAGCTACCGAGACCTGGCCGGCGGATTACTCCCGTAATGTCGCCGTCCATTCAACCAATCGGGCCTGGTCTGGCGCCAGGCTGTGGAGCCGGACGTGACCGGCGTTTCACGAGACTAATCAGCTCCAACCCTCACTTTCCAAACTTCCCCCAAGCTGACTTAAGGTCCCCTGTGGCTGCGACACTTCTCCGAGATGGTCAAACGTCCAAGTGGCAAGAGCGGCCAACTTCTGGCATTGGAGTTGGTAGATCTGAGGGTCGTGCTGATGCGCATTTAAGCGCGATCAAGCCAGTATCAGCCTCAATTGCGATTGGCCTTCTTCCATGACCTCCTCGCAAGCATCGCTGCGACGCGTTTGTTCCCCTTCTTTACACTGCGGCATTTGATAGCCTATGGCGCCGAAGCATCACCCTGCGATTCTGCCCGACGCGCGAGGAACTCCGTTTCGGCTTGGAGCATGGCGATAAACGCCGCGAGCGCTCGATCACTACATCGATTTGATACTCACGCAAAGTCCAGCCCACGCCTCCTAACTAAGGTATAATCCGAGCCTGTAAGTCGCAGCCGGCAAATCGGACATTCAAACGAAAACCCACGCGAAGGAGATCCATGCGATCGACTCGAACCTTGTTGATCTGCCTTCTAGCCGGTGTGCCCTTGCGCGCCGATTACCCTTCCACCGTTCTCTCCACTACTCCTGTTGCCTACTTCCGCCTTGAGGCGGCCAATGATTTCAGCTTGGCCAATTTTTTTGCCTCCACCTTCAGTGGCGGCGCAACTCTGCTTCAGGGCGGCGCCATTACCTGCGCAAGCTCCAACCATTCGGTAGCCCTTAATGGGACGAACGGCATGGTCACTACCGCCTTATCCGGCAATGTGGTCGAGGTTGGCGCTATCGTCGCCTGGGTCAATCTTGCACAGCTCCCTTCTCAGGCCGGGCGCATTTTTTATGTAGCCGGTGAGTCGCAGAACGGTAACGACTTCGACTTGCAATTCACCACCGACAACTGGGTCCGCTTCTATGTCAGCAACAACGGCGCCAATGTCGGCTATCAGCCCAGCGCGTCCAGCCTGGTGAATCAGTGGCACATGATCGCCGCCACCTTCAACGCAAACACCAACACGGAGCTCCTCTACTGGGATGGGAACCAAGTTGCGAGCGCCAACAACGCGGCTAAAACGGGAAAATCCGCACAGTTCAACATTGGTGAGAGCACGGTCTTTCCGGGGCGCTGGTTCGCCGGCGACATCGACGAAGTGGCGGTTTGGAATCTCGCTCTGACCGCGGCTCAGATCAAGACCATCTATGACGCCGCGAACTGCCAGCCACCCCCAGCCAACCTGACCGTCACTGACGTTTCTCCCGACATGGCTTACGGGACGCAACAGAACTTCCGATGCTCTAACTGCACGCCTAACGATTCCCAGACGACAGCTGGATCGGGGACGGGCGGGTCCGGGTCCGGTGGCCGCATTCATAGCTTGGCTGCGGACCCGATTAACAGCAACGTCGTGTACGCGGTCACCACTGGAGCAGGGGTGTGGAAGTCCACAGACGGAGCCCAATCTTGGGCACAGGCCAGTGTCGGACTCAAAAATGGCTTGGCTCTGAGTTCTAACACAGTCCTTGCACTGGACGGCAACAATCCGAAGCGACTTTTATACAGCACCAATCACGACGATGGCAGTCCAGGCGACGGGGGATCCTATGGTTATGGGAATGGCAAAGGTCCGGCCGGAACCTCCCCTTATTGGTTGTATGGTGGACTCTACGTCTCAACCGATAGCGCCGTCACATGGCAACATGCCGAGGGAAGCTCCGGAAAGGGGGGCTTATGTCCCGGATCCGACAGTGACATCCTCAGCGCGTCCTTCGTATCAGGCCAGCCTCTTGTGGCCACGCCCTGTGGATTGTTCACCAATGCCACGGCCAATCTTGCCAACGGCTCGGCGTGGCAGACTATCAACACCCTACCGGCTGGGCTCTCCACGAGTGGAGCAATCCTTGCGCCTAACAGCTGGGGCAATGTCATTTTCATATGTAATGGATCTTCCGTCTACCGCTCCACCGATCTAGGCAAAACGTGGGACCCGGCTTTTAATCTGGGCAGCGGTAACAGCTGCTTCGGCTTGTCAGCGGTTCCATTACCACAGCTATTTCAGCCCAATAGCGTATTAGTAATGCACAGTGTGTCAACCGGCGTGGCCGGCGGGTGCTCCAATCAAGTGAAGGGCAGCGCAGAGGAAGTGACTCTGGTAACCTTTCCTGCCGGCACCAGCGTCACCCTGAACTTTACTTCCGTGTCATGTGCCGGAGGCTCCGGTATCTCCTCTGTATTTGCAGTCCCAAGAGCCAGCGCTCCCCCTGGCGCAACAGCGGCAGGTGTGGCATTCGACGTATATGCGGGCAATGGATGGTCGTTCTATGTCTACAATTCACCTTCGAGTTGGCTCGCGCTTCGTAGCGGCGGCGCCAGGCTCCACGATGACAGTTGGTCAATGGCCTTTCCCATTGGATACGATCCGGCTAATGTGAAGTGTACGGCCTATGCCGGGACCGATGGCGGTGTGTACAAAAATACTTCTTCGGTTGTTGTTTCCGGCGGGTGCGACCCATCCAACGGGTGGGTTACAGCCATGCATGGCCTGCACAGCCTCGAAACTTATGTGATCGACGGAGTCTCCCAGGCAGTGGCCAATCCTTCCTGCACCGAATGCCCGGACGCACTCTACATCGCTACAGGCGATAACGACCTTTGGGCTGTCTGGAATGGTGGGGCGAAATCCGGCGTCGAGGATTTCATCACCGGCGATGCGGGCGAAGTGCATGTCGATCCGGCATATCCGTCGCAGGTGATCAACACCAGAGGGTTGGTAGCGACTGTGGCGTCTCTACCCGTCGGCAGCGGACCGCCGCTACCACCGAACACCACCGCCGGAGGAGCTGCTCCACCGTCGCCACAAACACCACCTGCCGCCGGTACCGGCTTGGCGTCGCTGCCGGGTGTCTATTACTTCACCACCGGACCATGTACCGGAAGCGTCGGCAATCTGGGGCCATGCCCACTCGGCCCCGGCAATCCCACACTAACGCAGTTGTTGGCTGTGGCCGGAGAAACCGTCACTTCGCCCGTTTATTATGCCGTGGTTGGCGGATGTACACCCGGCCCGAACAACACTTGCCCGGTGTTACCCGACCGAATTGTCTCCGCTACAGGCGTGCCCAGTGCGCAGGCATGGAAGCCGGTGGATGGCGGTCCATTCTTTCCGGCCGGCAGCGTTCTTCAAATCCGGGCGTCGGGTGGAATCAACAACACATTGCTGTGGGTGCTCGCGCTCGCGAGCAGTGGCAACGGGCAAGTGTACCAGGGACGGGTGGTTGGCGGGCAGGTCTCCAAGTGGAATCTTGTCTCCGGATCCGGACAGACCGCGATCGGCAATGCGGCTGATCTTTTTGTAGACACTTACGATTCCTGCAACCCTAATGTCCTTGTCTATGTTTGTCGCGCTTGGGTCACCGACGTTAAGGATTCCACCATCAAAATGACTACCGACGGCGGCAATACCTGGAATGCCAGTGCCGCGATGGCCACCATCGCCACAGCAAACGGCCGCTACCGCTTCGACTGTCACCATCAAAACAATGCCAACTGGTTTATCTTCGACTATGGATGCGCATTGTCCGGGATGTCTTTCAGCCGTACCGACTCGAATATTGGGGTGGCAGCGCTATATCCCGGAGGTGTTGCATATACCAATGACGGTGGCCAGAACTGGAGAGAGTTGAAGGGCATCACCACATATCTTCCGACAGGAAGTTCCTCGGCTCAAAACCTGCCGGGCTATCCCATCTCCGTTTGGTATGACGAGAATCGGGCCGCAGGAAAGCCCGCCATCTATGTGGCTTTCCATTGGAATCGCATCGTTCGCGTAGACGGAAACTTCGCCGTGTTGCCCGCACAATAATCGGCGGAGACGCGATCCGCGCGGCCGGGCTGAGTTTCCTATACAAGTGTTGTTGCGCGCTGCCGCTGCCTTGTAATCGTGTGGTCTGCAGCACTCGCCCATCTTTCTACTCCGCAAGGACGCCACTCCGCACGGTCCAAGCCTTATCGCGTTCGGAAGTGGGATGCTCGCCGGCGTAAATTTATCAATCAGTAGACGGCCCGGAGGTAGGCCCGCCGCGCGGCGCCGGATGCGGATTCACATAGCGCCCGAAGTGTCCCGTCCCGTCATGTAACGACTCGTGCAAAAACCAGCCAGCCATCAATCTTCAGGTTTGATGCCGATGTGATCCATTTACCACCACCCGAAGTCTGCACTCCAGGTCTCTGGCCGCTTGATTTGTTCCCCTTGCTCACGCGTGGGGCTACAACCCGGCTCGTGGTAGCCCCGCGCGTAAGCAAGGGGACGACCCCGTTTTTGGAATGAAATCAGCGGGTCACAGACCTAGGTACCGCTCGAAAAGAACCGCAAGGAAAGGAATATCGTACAATCGCCGGATGGTCGTCAGATCTGGAAACGAGAGCATTGTCCGATATAACCGAGGGTTTACTCTCACGCTTCAGGTCGTCGGATGGGTGTTGATCCTTCTGGCGGTAGGAGACCTTTGGGGGGCGCTTTTGGGGAAGGTCGATTGGTCGTCTTCGCTTTTCTTCTGGGTGGCATCGGTGTACGTGGTATGGCGAGTGTTCTCGCTCACGGGACCGTTTTCTCGAAGCTTCGTGGCCATCGGGCCGGAAGGAATAAGGCTGGGGTTGATGAAAAGAACCGGGAGCAAACGGTCAACGCTCCCAGAGCAGCACTTCAAGTGGGAGGAGATTGAGCATATCGCTTACGACAGCGACAAGGGTGTCTGCCGATTCCGGGCTCGTAACTATTCCTATGAGCTTACCGACAACAACTCTCCATCGCCCAGGACAGTTGCGAAATTGATGGCAGAGAGAATGGGTGTGCAGCTTCCAGCTCAGGAATTGCTAGTACCGCCCGGCAAAAGACCAGTGCCGCGCCTGACTCAAGCCGCGATAATGGGCGGAATTAGCCTCCTTCTGACGGGCGCTGCTGTTGCAGGAGCATTGTGGATGCGTAGCCAAGCCGACGGGCCGTTCACCGAAGCCGAAGGCGGCACTCTCATTGTGCTCGGGCTGCTCGGCATAATCTTATTCGTTTCGGCGATCGTTTTAGTCATAGTAGAGGTGACTCACAGGCTTTAGGACCCAGAAGATCAAAATAGAGCAGAGAATCAAGCCGATTTCCAAACTGCCAGCGATCTCGCGTGCTCTCAACCGTTTCCAAATCCCAGTAGAGGCGATTAGTCAGCGCCCGCACCAGCTTGCGAACCAGGAGTGCGGGAAAACCGCCCACGGTGCATTCGGAATTGATGCGCATTTTCTTGTAAGCATAGTTCAGTTCGTCGCCGCGCGGCGCTCCATAGGGGCCAGAGAGATTACAGCCACAAAAGGCCCGGGTGAGCGAGGAAACCCGCCTATGGTGTAGCGAATGTCAGGCGGCAAAAGCTCCGCTGGCGTCGGCGCCATTAAATATGTAGCTCACTATCTCGGGATGTTGTCCCCCGCCGACATTGAGGAACCAGCACCCCGTCATGGCAGAATTCGGCCGGGCAGCACATCGCCGGACTTGCTCCGCGCGACGCGAGCCATCACTGAGGCTAGCCCGCTGAGCGCGGCCACCAGCAGCAGCGCCATTCTCAGTGAGGAGGCCTGGGCCAAGAAGCCGATCACGGGAGGACCAACAAGAAAGCCGAGATAGCCGGTGGCGGAGACGGCGGCAATTCCGGCCTGCGGCTTGCCCGCGGCCTTCTTGCCCGCTACCGAGCATAGGATCGGAAAAATCGCGGAGAATCCCCATCCTGCGCAGGCGAAGCCGGCCAGCGTGGCTGGTACGCCGCCCGCCAGAAGCGCGATTCCCAGACCGGCAGCCGCCAGCGCGCTGCCCCACCGCACTGTGGCGACGGAGCCGAGGCGCTCGTGGAACCAGTCTCCACGCAGCCTTCCGAGCGCCATCGATAGCGAAAACACGGCGTAACCCATTGGAGCCACTCCGGGGCTGGAGAGCTGTCCAAGATACACGGCGCTCCAGTCGGCCATCGCTCCCTCACCGAGCAGGATGCAGAATGCCACAAAGCCGAGCCCAATCAGGGGACGCAGCAACTCGAGCGTGGAACTCGCATCTGGCAGCGGCTCCGACACATTCACCAACATGTGGCGGCACACCGGAATGGACGCGACGGCGAGCGCTGCGCCCACCGCAGCCAAATGCCATTGCGGCTCAATTGCGTAGCTCGCGGCCAAGCTGCCCATCAGCGACCCAATCATCCCGCCAAAGCTGAACAGCGCGTGAAAGCCGACCATGACGGGGCGAGAATAGGCGGCTTCCACCGCCACGCCCTCGGTGTTCATCGCCACGTCCATGAGGCCCGCCGCGGCCCCGTAGACAAACAGAGCCGCCGCGAGCACAGCCGTATTCCACGCCAACCCGGGAAACACCACCGAGATGCACAGCAATAGCGTGGAGACTCGCGTCACGCGCGCACTCCCGAATCTTCCCACCAATTTCGAGGTCAGCGGCATGGCGATAAGCGCCCCGGCCGCCGTAGCCAGCAGCGTTGCGCCCAGCATCCCCACCGAAAGATGCAGCTTCACCTGCACTGCGGGAATCCGCGACAGCCAGTTCGAAACGAGAATCCCGTGGATCAGGAAAATAAGGGAGACGGAGATACGAGCCCGTCGCAACTCAGCTTCGGAACTACCGGGACCGGTAAGCATTCGTAATCGACGATCGTAACTCCAGTTGCACTAAACAAGTAGTATCGGCAGCAGCAGACAATGTCAAAGACTATCATGATCCGGTTGAAGACCCTTCAACCGATCATCCATCTCGAAAATGGCGGATTGGCACACCTGATTCTGACAACACTTGGTTCGAGAACCTAGCGATAATGGCTCATAACAGTTCGAGTCCAGCTTGGTGTAAATAGGTCCGCTCACCCGCCGCCGTTCTTGGATGGCTTTATCTTCTCCCCGCCCTTGCTGCCAAGGATGATGACGAGGCCCCGCGATCTCCACTATTCGCTCGATCTCGGCCTCTGAAAAAGTCGTGGCACTAACGCCCTTGCCCTCTGCGATCAGAACACGAATGCGTCGATCACCGGCCATGGCTCTGACCCTCTGGCTGGTGGTTGCGGAGATGCGGCTACATAGCCTTTCTCCTTTTCGGCTGACTGTAGGGTGATTCGGTTGATATGTCAAATGAAATGCAGAGAAGCGCGGGATCTCAAAGGCTTGTCGAGGTCAGCGGGCACGAAGCGCCGGAGGCGACGCGCTGCTCGATGATTTACTCGCAGCGCATGGCCGTGAATTTGCAAATTGAGCAGTGATCGTCGCGGTCCCACGTTCACTCCGAACGGAGAGCTTCCATTGGGTCGACTTTCATTGCGCGCAGTGCCGGGATGTAAGTAGCGGTGAATGCACCCGCAATCAACAGAATCGAAACAGACGTATAAGTTATCGGATCGATCGGGCTGACGCCGAATAGCAATGATCTCAGGAGGCGTGTAAGGGCCGCGGACGCGGCCAAGCCGCAGGCGACACCGGTTAAGGTGAGCAGCAATCCGTCGGCGACGAAGATGCGCGACAGATGGTGCGGCCGCGCGCCCAGCGCCATCCGGATTCCCATTTCCCGGCGGCGCTGCGACACTGCGTAAGAGATCACGCCATAAATCCCCACCAGGCCGATCAGCAGCGCCATCGCCCCGGCCATCGCCAGCATCACCAGAGTGAAGGACGTGCGTTCCATCGATTTCGAATAAATCTCGTCCAGAGTGCGGACGTCGGCGAGCGGAAGGCTCGCATTCAGGCTCCAGACGGCGCGTTGCACCTCGCGAAGCAAGCTCTGCGATCCCGCGCGGTCGCTTCGAATAATATAGGCAACGGAGCGGACAACGTCCACCGGAACATCATTGAAGTTATACAGCAGCAGTGGATAGTAGGCGCTGGCTGGCGCCTGCTGCTGAACGCCGTCGCTGCGCTCGTCGGCGATCACGCCGATCACTTGGCGCCAGGGGTCGTTCTGATTGGGCCTAATCTCCTTGCCAAGGGCGAGGCGCGGATCGCCCCACAACTCGCGCGCGAGATTTTCACTGACCATGGCGGTGGGGCGGCGCTCGAAGACGTCGGCCCAGGTAAATTCACGCCCGGCGATCAGGCGGTTGCCCATGGCAGCGAGAAGCCCCGGTGAGATGAACTTCTGTTGGCGCAGCGGCGGTACTTGGTCATACCTCTTGTCGCGCGCGTAGACCTGGTACGGGCTGCCGCCCGGATCGGTGGGAATGAATGCGCTAATTCCAGCCGAAGCTACGCCCGGAATCTCGCGGATCTTTTCGAGGATCGACTGCTCCAGTTGTGCGACCGCGAGCGGGTCCTGCAGCTGGGCTGCCGGGATGGCGATGCGCATGGTGAGCGCGCCATGGGGGGCAAATCCCGGATCGACGTGACGCAGCGCCTGGAACGTCCGGATCATCAGGCCGGATCCGACGAGTAGTATCACAGCCAAGGCGACCTGCACAACGACCAGCATGTCACGCGTGCGCCGGCGCTCGCGAGTCTGGGACGAAGTTCGTCCTCCGCCGCGTAATGGCGTGGCGATGCGCGGGCCGGCGTACTTGAAGACAGGAATGATCCCAAACACAACTCCGCTCAAGAGCGCGGTGCAGAAGGTGAAGGCTAGCACGCCAGGGTCGATGGAGATCTCGTTCAGGCGCGGCAGGTTCGCGGGGGCAATGGCGATCAGCAGGCGAATGGCGGCCTCCGCGATGGCTAAGCCGAGGACCCCGCCGAGGAGTCCGAGCATGACGCTTTCCATCAGCAGTTCACGCGCAATGTCCCACTTTCTCGCGCCCAGCGCCGCGCGAATCGCTAACTCATGCTGGCGGCCTTCCACGCGAACCAGCAGCAGATTGGCCACGTTGGCGCAGGCTATCAGGAGCACGATTCCGATGGTCCCCATCAGGACCCAGAGGGTTTTTGAAAGATCGCCGATCAGGTTTTGCTTCAGGTATTCGAGGCGGGGGGCGAGGCGCACATCTTCGAATGCCTTTACCGTGAATCCAGGCTGAGGAGGATAGCTGTGTAGCGCGATGGGTATGAGCCGCGCGAGGTCGGCGGCGGCCTGCTGGATGGTAACGCCTGGTTTCAGGCGTGCGATTCCTTCATAACTGACATCGCCTAGAATGGTCTTGTTGCGATCGAGCTGCAGGGGAAGCAGAAACGCAGCCTTGTGGTCCAGAAAGGTGAAGTCCGGAGGCAGCACGCCAATCACCTGGCACGCGAGTCCGTCTACCATGACAATGCGGCCCAGCACGGAGCGGTCGCCTCCGAATCGCGTTTGCCACCATCCATGCGCCAGAATCATGGTTATGGGGCTGCCTGGCGCGTCATCTTTATCGGAAAACTGGCGACCCAAGGCGGGCTGGACACCGAGCATAGGCAAAATCTGCGCGCTGATGTTAAGGCTCAGCGCGTCTTCGGGTTCATGCAGGCCGGTTACGGTACGGCTTGCCCACTGATACAGGCCGATATCCTGGAACGAGTGCGCCTGATCGCGATAGGTGAAATGAAGAAACGGAGCGGTGCCGGCTTTGGGGAGGTTGACGCCGGGGGCGGCGTGGTTTACCGTGATCAGCTCGTCGGGGTGAGGATACGCCAGCGGTTTGAGCACGACGCCGTTAACAACGCTGAAAATGGCGGTCGTCGCGCCGATACCGACGGACAATGTTATCAACGCAATCAGCGTAAACAGAGGACTTCGCCACAACATTCGAAGGCTGTACCGCAGGTCATGCGTGAAGGTCTCGATGAAATTGGCGGCGCGCGCTTCGCGGCATTCGTCTTTGATCAGAGAAAGGGAGCCGACCGCGCGGTTTGCCGCACGTCTTGCCTCCTCCCGGGACATACCAGAACCGATATTGTTTCCAATTTCCTGTTCGAGGTGTTCGCGCAACTCCTCATCGAGTTCGGCATCCAATTGCCGCCGCTCAAAGATGGAGCGCAGAAGCATACGCAGTTTCGCGAGCCAACGCATAACGTTTCCTTAAGTCGCCTCAACGACCAGGCCGATCGCGCTTGACAGCCGGCGCCAGTTGTCGAGCTCAGATCTGAGTTGCTTTCGACCGGCCGCGGTGAGTGAGTAAAACTTGGCGCGGCGGTTGTTTTCAGAAGCTTTCCATTCGGCCTTTATCCAGCCCTGATGCTCCAGACGGTGCAACGCAGGGTATAAGGAGCCTTGCTGAACCTGCAGAACCTCTTGTGAGACTTGGACGATGCGCTTTGCAATCGACCATCCACTCATGGGCTGGAGCGAGAGCGTTTTCAGAATAAGCAGGTCGAGCGTGCCCTGGACCAGATCTGTCGGTTTCAAAGGAGAGCGTCCTTATCGATGATCCATAATACTCTGGCGCTTGTAGATAATCAAGGGGAACGGTAGTCCGTTAAATCAGATTTAGCGGACTACCAGGGGAACGTGGATTGGTGGGTTTTCGTAAATCTGTGCAGGGTGCAATTGAACAAATGTCATCGGGTTCGCGCCGGTTCCCATCCGCATCCGCGAGCAGGGGCGTGCCTTCAAGACTTCAACTAAAGCTGAGCAGTTGATGTCGGAGCCCGAAAACAATCAGCCCATCCATCAGCCTTATCGGTTCTAGGCTGCTGGAATAGCTCCCGACAATGCAGAGGATTTTAAGCAGGGTGCCAAGATAAACAAAGCT
>Ga0208691_1000786_pt1 | contig 11567 bp, 10 predicted proteins | sample June2015DPH_20_1_FD_184719 | JGI IMG/M metagenome (GOLD analysis project Ga0208691, IMG submission 184719) | Peatland microbial communities from SPRUCE experiment site at the Marcell Experimental Forest, Minnesota, USA - June2015DPH_20_10... | ecosystem: Environmental > Terrestrial > Soil >... | reverse complement strand
CTGCAGCAAGAGTGATCTTGCCATTGAGCCGTCGGGGCATTGTATTCTCAGACCGTATGTGCTGTGTCGGAATTGGCATCCTTCTCGATTAGATCGCGGGTGCGCCGAGCCATTTTACGGCGGATACGACGCCAGCACGTTGGCCTACCGCTGAGCATACACATTTGACTCCCCTTGCCGCGCTCGGCTAGCCTCAAGAGTCCGGCTATTCTGGATGTTCTCGACACGGATGCGATTCCGGCACAAATCAGCGATCTGGCTGCTGGCTGCGGCCTTGGTGAGTTGTGGAACCTCGCACCTTTCCGCGTCTACCGAACCGGTACACGCGCAACATGCCATTGTAGTAAGCGCCCACGAGTTGGCTTCGCGCGCCGGGGTCGAGATCATGCAGGCGGGTGGCAATGCAGTGGACGCGGCAGTGGCAACCGGATTCGCGCTGGCGGTAGTGCATCCGGCAGCGGGAAATCTTGGTGGGGGCGGATTTATGTTGATCCGCATGGCGAATGGGAGCACGCATTTTATCGATTACCGCGAGAAAGCTCCGGCAGCCGCCACGCGCGGTCTGTATCTCGACGAGAAAGGGAATGTGATCGAAGGCGCCAGCGAGTACGGGTACAAGTCAATCGGCGTCCCAGGATCGGTTGCAGGAATGGTCTATGCGGAGCGGAAATACGGCAAGCTTAAGTTGAAGCAAGTGATGGCTCCGGCGATCCGCCTGGCGCATGAAGGCTATGCGCTAACGTGGACCGAGGCAAAAGATTTGCACGACCGGCATTTGAGCGAATTCGCCGAGTCGCGGAGAGTGTTTCAGCGGAACGGAAATTATTATCAGCCGGGGGAGATTTTTCGGCAGCCAGACTTGGCGCGCACGCTGGAGCGAATCGCGGCAAAACCCGACGATTTCTATCATGGGGAGCTGGCGCGAGAGTTGGCGGGTGCAATGCAAAAGGGCGGAGGTTTGATAACCGCCGACGATTTGGCGCAGTACGAGGTGAAAGAGCGTGAGCCGGTTCGCGGAAGCTATCGCGGATATGAAGTGATCAGCGCGCCACCACCGTCTTCTGGCGGTACGGTTCTGGTTGAGTCGCTGAATATTCTGGAAGGATACGATCTCGCCAAACTTGGCGACCGATCCGCAGAGTCCATCCACTTTACGACGGAAGCGTTCCGCCGGGCTTTTTTTGACCGTGCGGAGTTCCTGGGAGATCCGGACTTCGGAAAAATTCCGGTGGCCCAGTTGATCGATAAAAAATATGGCGCAGCCTGGCGCACTTCAGTTGATGATGTCGCCGCCTCACCCAGCAAGGATTTGAAACGGCCTGCCGTTTTTAACGAACTGGAACAGTATGCCGCGGCGCACCCGCAGACGCAGGCTGTCCACGAATCGCCCCACACCACGCATTACTCTGTAGTGGATGCCGAAGGCAATGCCGTGGCGGTGACCACGACGATTAACGACTGGTTTGGTTCGCGAGTGACGGCCGGTAGCCTGGGATTCCTGCTGAACGATGAAATGGATGATTTCACGGCCAAACCCGGCGTGCCCAACTCCGATGGATTAATTCAGGGCGAGGCGAATGCCATTGGACCGGGAAAGCGGCCGCTGTCGTCGATGACGCCCACCATTGTTGTGCACGATGGCAAGACATTTCTGGTGCTGGGGTCGCCTGGAAGTTCGAAGATCATTACGACAGTGGCGAACGTGCTGATGGGTGTGATCGATTACGGGATGAACATCCAGGAGGCGGTGGATGCCCCGCGCTTTCACAATCAGTGGCTGCCCGACGTATTGTATGTGGAGCAATGGTTTTCGCCGGATACGGTGGGCGCGCTGCGGAAGATGGGCTACAAGGTTCAGTTCGGGCTGCATGACGGAGAAACTTTTTCCCCTTATTGGAGCGATGCCGAGTGTATCGAGGTGGACCCGAAGACCGGAGAACGGCTCGGGGCCAGCGATTACCGCGATGGTGGCAGAGCAGTGGGATACTAGGACGTGCGAATTTATGGGAGTGGTTGGTAGAAATCCGAATAAGGAACGGGCATGTTGAAGGCAGTTTCAACCTATTTGTATGTGAAAGAAAGATTGCATCCGGGGATTCTGGATGGCTTGACCCGCAGCGGCGTGCAGGCGGTGGAGATTTTTGCCGCCAGACAGCATCTCGATTACGCCAACCGCAAAGCTCACGTCAAGGAAATTGCAGAGTGGTTTCGCGGGAGCGGCGTGCCGCTCCATTCGGTGCACTCGCCGCTCTATGCCGACTACGAATGGGGACGCGCCGGAGCGCCTCCGATCAACCTGGCCTCGACCGATCGCGCCGGGCTGGTGGACGCGATGGACGAGGTGAAGCGCGCGCTGGAAATTGCCGAGCAGATCCCGTTCCGCTTTCTGGTGCAGCACCTTGGGCTGCCCAATGAGGAATTCAGCGAGAAGAAGTTCGAATCGGCGATGACCTCGATCGAGCATCTGCGGGCCTTCGCCAAACCGCTGGGGGTGCGCATTCTGCTGGAAAACATTCCCAATGAACTTTCTACGCCCGACCGACTGGTGGAGATGATTCATACCGCTCACTTTGACGACGTGGGAATCTGCTTCGATTTTGGACACGCCCACATGATGGGTTCGGTGAGCGAAGCCTTTGAGATTCTGCGGGCGCAAATCTGCTCCACGCATGTTCACGATAACGACAAGGCTCGCGACGCGCACCTGTGGCCGGGAAAGGGAACGATCGATTGGGAGGAAGGCATGGAGTTGCTGCGCTCCGCTCCGCAGAGGCCGCCGGTGCTGTTGGAGTTGGAAGGGGACGAGAAGGTAAATCCCCTGGAGAAGCTGGGCGCGACATTCGAGATGCTGGAAGGAATTTAGTAATTGCAGGATTTAGCAAATAAATAATTGGAAGATCTGCGCTCGATTTTTAATTCGTCAAGTTGATTAATTTCCTGTTTATTCAACCCTATGTCTCCAGTTACCACTATTGCTGAAATCGGAAAGCACGAAGGCCAGTCGGTCACATTGCGCGGCTGGCTCTACAACCTGCGCGAGAGCGGGAAGCTGCTGTTCCCGCAGTTTCGCGACGGCTCAGGCGTGATCCAGGGCGTCGTGCCGAAGAATGCGGTCACGCCAGAAGTGTTCGAAGCGGTCAAAACGCTGACGCAGGAATCAAGCGTGATCGTGGAAGGCAAGGTCCGCGCCGATAAACGCGCGCCCGGCGGTTACGAACTCGATGTCTCGAATGTGCACGTCGTGCAGCGCGTACCGGAATCCGACCCTTATCCAATCACGCCGAAAGAGCATGGCACCGAGTTCCTGATGGAGCACCGGCATCTGTGGGTGCGCTCGCAGCGGCAGGCCTCGATACTTCGAGTGCGCGCCGAAATTATTAAGGCGGTTCGCGATTTCTTTGACGAACGCGGTTTTACGCTGACCGATCCGCCCATTCTTACCCCCGCGGCGTGCGAGGGCACGAGCACCCTCTTTCCGGTCGATTATTTCGAGGAGCAGGCGTATCTCACGCAGTCCGGCCAGCTTTATATTGAAGCCACGGCGATGGCCCTCGGCAAGGTGTATTCGTTCGGGCCAACGTTTCGCGCGGAGAAGTCGAAAACGCGGCGTCACCTCACCGAGTTTTGGATGGTCGAGCCGGAGATCGCTTACGCGGAACTCCACGATTTGATGGATTTGGCCGAAGGCTTTATCAGCTTTGTGGTGAAACGGTGCCTCGATCGTCGGCGAGCGGATTTGCAAGTAATAGGCCGGGATATTTCGAACCTGGAAAAAATTGTTCCGCCGTTCCCGCGTATGACTTACGACGAAGCCGTGAAGAATCTGCAGGAAGGCCACGCGAAACGCCTGCTCGAAACTAAGTTTGAATGGGGCGGCGACTTCGGCTCACCCGATGAAACTTATCTTTCTGCTCAGTTCGAAAAGCCGGTGATGGTGCATCGCTACCCGGCGAAGGTTAAGGCCTTTTACATGGAGCCGGATCCGCAACGGCCGGAACTGGCGCTGTGCGTGGATGTGCTGGCTCCGGAGGGTTACGGAGAAATCATTGGCGGCTCGCAGCGCATGGCGTCGTATGAATTGCTGGTGCAACGCATTCACGAACACGGATTGCCGGAAGAAGCCTTCAAGTGGTATTTGGATTTGCGCAAGTACGGCAGCGTTCCGCACGGCGGCTTCGGCATGGGCATTGAGCGCGCTGTGGCGTGGATTTGCGGGCTGGAGCACGTGCGCGAAACGATTCCATTCCCGCGGATGCTGCACCGGCTTTATCCCTGATTGAGTAATTGGGAAATTTGGTGATTGAGAAATTGACGATGCGGCAAGCTTTTCAAATTACCAAATTACTCAATTACCAAATTACTCAATTCTTATGGCTCTGACGACTTCGAGTTTTTCTCCTAAGAAGATTCGCGTGATTGGCGTCCCGCTCGATCTCGGCCAGTCGCGGCGCGGCGTCGACATGGGCCCGTCGGCTGTACGCGTGGCAGGGCTTGAGGCGCGACTGGAGGCGTTGGGACATGAAGTGGAGGATGGCGGCAATGTGGCTGTGGCCATCCCGGAACAGAAGAAAGAGGGCGACACTCACGCGAAATATTTGAAGGAGATTACCGCGACCTGCACCAAGCATGCAGAGTTGGTGATCAAGACGCTCGAAGCGGGCAAGATTCCTCTATCGCTCGGCGGCGATCATTCGATGGCCGCGGGCACAGTGGCGGGCGTGGCCGAGTTTTATCGGCGACAGGACCAACGAATCGGCCTCATCTGGATCGACGCTCACACCGACATCAATACTCCTGAAACATCTCCCAGCGGCAACGTGCACGGGATGCCGCTGGCGGCGATTATGGGCCTTGGCCCGGCGGAGTTGTCCAACATTTTCGATTTTTCTCCGAAAGTCCGTCCGGAGAATTGCGTGCTGGTGGGCGTGCGCGACATTGACGCCGTCGAGAAGGAAAATGTTCGCCGCGCCGGGATCGGCGTTTTCACCATGCGCGATATTGACGAGCGCGGCATGCGTACTGTGATGGAAGAAGCGTTGCGCATGGCCGGGCGCGGCACGGCCGGGTATCACATTTCGCTCGACATGGACTGGATCGATCCGGAAGATGCGCCCGGAGTGGGCACGCCAGTGCGCGGCGGGGCGACGTATCGCGAGGCGCACCTGGCGATGGAAATCATTGCCGACCACGGACGCATGCTGAGTATGGAGATTGTCGAAGTGAATCCCGTAATCGATGAACACAATCAGACTGCTGATTTGGCTGTGGAATTGGCGCTGTCGGCGTTTGGGAAGAAGATTCTCTAGGCATTTATGACAAGGCTTCGGGTTGGCATTCTTTTTGGCGGGCGCAGTGGGGAGCACGAAGTTTCGTTACTCTCAGCGGCGTCGGTTCTGCAAGCCATCGACAAAGATAAATATGAAGTCGTGCCCATCGGCATCACGAAAGATGGCCACTGGCTCACTGCAGCCGATGCCGAGAATTTACTGCAGGGCAAGCTAATGATCGAGCCTCGGCACTTGCGTGCCGGCGATCCCGATACGACGCAGGCCGCGGCGGTGCTGGCGCAGGGCGAGGCGGTGGTTGTTCCTCCGGAGCCGATTCACCGCGAAAGTGGACTGGTGCCGTTTCAAACCGATGCGGCTCTTATGCGGCGCGCCAGCGATCGCGCCATCAATGTCGATGTGATTTTCCCGGTGCTGCACGGCACGTTCGGCGAAGATGGAACGATTCAGGGCCTGCTTGAACTCGCCGACATTGCTTATGTTGGCTCAGGCGTGCTGGGCTCCGCTGCGGGGATGGACAAAGACATTATGAAGTCTTTGTTTATTGCCGCGGGAATTCCGCTTGTGAAGCATGTGACGATCTTGCGTAGCGACTGGGAGAAGGAACCGAAAAAAGTTCAAAAGCTGGTTGAGGGCAAGCTACGGTATCCGGTTTTCGTGAAGCCTGCGAACCTAGGATCGTCGGTTGGGATCTCTAAGGCGCACGATCGTAAAGAACTCGGACCGGCGATCGAGGAGGCGGCAAAATTCGACCGCAAGATCGTGATCGAGCAGGGCGTCGGCGGGAAGAACGCCAAAGCGCGAGAGATTGAATGCTCCGTGCTCGGCAATGACGACCCAATCGCTTCCATCCCAGGCGAGATTGTGCCCGTAAAAGAATTCTATGACTACAGCGCCAAGTACCTCGATGAAGGTTCTGAGCTGATTATTCCCGCGAAGCTTACAAAAACGGAAACCAAAAAAGTGCAAGAGTTGGCCGTTCGGGCATTCAAGGCTGTCGATTGCTCCGGCTTGGCGCGCGTGGATTTCCTGATGGAGCCGGGTACGCGCAAAATTTACCTAAATGAGGTCAATACCATGCCCGGATTTACGGCAATCAGCATGTATCCAAAGTTGTGGGCAGCATCCGGCCTCAAGTATGCCGACTTAATCGACAGGCTGATTCAGCTTGGTTTGGAGCGGCACGCAGACAAAAAGAGGAATCAATACACAAGGCAGCTCTAAAACCCGTATTTTTTCCAGTTTCCTGACTGTAAGTAACTGTAGACCGCAGCCTATTTTGCCGATGTTTCAGAGCATGGCCGGTCAGCGCCTGCAATATCTCACCACAAACGACTGGGTACTCGTCCAGGCAAAAGCAGCTCCGCGCATCTTCAAGCTTGGCGAGGAGATCATCCAGCAGGGGGAGGGTGTCGACAGCATTTACATTATTCGCCGCGGGGAGGCGTCCGTGCAGTTGGGTGCGAGCGGCAGTCGGGCAATTTTGGCGAAGCTTGGTCCGGAGGACATTTGCGGCGAAATCGCTTTTCTGGAAAAAGGCAAAGCCACGGCAGCCGTGATTGCCAGCGACGAAAAAGTGGAAGCCGATCAACTGGATGGGCAGGAATTACGTTCTCTGTTTGCCGCCTTCCCCGGACTGGCCTCGCGCTTTTACCAATCGTTGGCGACGATTCTGGCAGAACGGCTGCGGCTTACTTCCAGGGAATTGGCGCGGGAGATGATGATGCGGGATCTGCATCAGAAATAATCTTTGCGGTCCCAAGACGAGCGGTCGCCCCTTAACCTCAGCCGTACCAAAGCTCGTGGCAGGACGCCCGAGTTGGTCTGCCTGTATCCTTAAGAGCACATGGCGGGTCATCGACTTCAATATCTCACTGCAAACGACTGGGTGTTGATGCAGGCAAAGGCGACGCGCCGCAGCTACAGACGGGGCGAGCCCATCATCCCATCATCCCCGAAGGAGATGGACGCAACAACAGGTTCATCATTCGGCAAGGCGAAGCTACTGTAGAACTGGCGGGGAGCGGCTCTCGGGCGATCCTCGCAACCCTTGGTCCCGATGACATCTGCGGTGAAATCGCATTCTTGGAGAAAGGCAAAGCTACAGCGGCGGTTGTGGCCAAAGAGGAAAACGTGGGGGCTGACGAGTTGAATGCGACAGAACTTCGCGAGCTTTTCCAGACCTTCCCCGGGCTTGCGTCGCGATTCTATCAGTCGCCAGCTACGATTTTGGCGGAACGCCTGCGAGCAACCTCGAAGGGACTGGGCCGCGAACTGATCATGCGAGACGGCAAGTGAGATTCGAAGTGTGCTCGCCACTCCGGGGTCCTAGCCGCTGAAACACAAAGCGGCAGCATTCGCATCGGTTGCGAATACCGCCGCGTGGTTCCTTTTCGTGTAGGGGAAAGCGTTACGCCCTTGCGCCCACAGCGGCGGGCTCGGGCGCGGAAATGCTTTCGTCCTTGCCGTTCGCCTTCTGCTGGCCGGGCTGGCCGCCCTTGCGAATGTCGATGCCGCCCTTGAAGAACGCGCCATCTTCAATGGAAATACGGGCCGCCACAACATCACCAGTGAGCGATCCGTCGCTGCGAATATCCACACGATCGCTGGCCGTCAGATTGCCGCGCACTTTGCCGAGAACAACGATTTCACGCGCATTAATGTTGGCCGCGACCACGCCATTGCGCCCAATCGTGACGCGGTTTCCCGCCAGGCTGATCGAGCCTTCGACTCGACCGTCAATGTAAAGCGATTCCGAGCCGGTAACCTCGCCCTTGATCACCAGCGATTTGCCAATGGTTGCCTGATCCGCAGTAGTGGTGGTAGTAGTAGCCACGGGACGCGGAGCAACGGGAGTGGGCTCATTCGCCATGGTAATTGCAGGCGCGCTCGGGGTAGACATAGTTGGACGCTCCGGCTCTGCTGGCCGCCCGGGCGTTTGAGGCTGATTCGTCGGCTTCCACATGGGTTACAAAGTTCCTTTCCTTGTTGGGATTGGGGTCACGTGCCGCATGTGCGTGACCAAATCGAATTGTACTCCCTTGTCTCAAAATGAGCGCTGTGGAAAAGCCTTTCTTTTCAATGACGTTTCCTAGGTTGGTACGTCTATTTAGGTGCCGGTCGGGGTTGAGTTCGAATGGATTAGCGTTTCGTTTTGGCTCGCTGACCGTGTAAGGATTCCCGAATAAGACTCGTCTGACAACATTCCACAGCCATTGAGAGTATGCTGTGAAATCAATTTCCCGAAGGCAATTCAGCCGTGAAGGAGAAACTTCATGTTCGAGCCAGCCGTTATTAATTCTCCAATTCTGACCATCGCTAGGCCGCAGCCGGATGAGTACGTCGCGTACTACGGCAAATACATCGCCCTGGTTCAGGGCCAGGATGTTCTAGGCGAACTCGACCGCCAACGGCGCGACACCATGAAACTGCTCTGCGGCAAGGATGAAGCCGAAGGCGAGTTTCGTTACTCGCCGGAGAAATGGAGCGCGAAGGAAGTTGTCGGCCACGTCTGCGACACTGAGCGTGTATTCGCCTACCGCGCGTTGCGCATTTCACGGGCCGACGCCACACCAATGGAGGGTTTCGAACAGGATGACTACGTGCGCAACGGGCCGTTTGCGCGCGTTCCGCTGGCGGAGATTATTGAGGATTATATCGCGGTGCGCCGGGCGACGATCACTCTGCTGCGCAACCTGGACGAAGCCGCATGGGCGCGGCGCGGAGTTGCGAACAAGAACGAAGTCACGGTGCGGGCGATTGCGTATATCATCGCGGGGCACGAACTGCATCATCGCCAGATTTTGCAAGAGAAATATTTCGCTGGACGCTGACCTGCCGATGCCATCCCGGGCGCTGACAGAATTGCTTCGCGGCAAAGGGGCGCATGCCGATCCACTTGCATGCGTTGAAGATCTCTCCGCGGAGCTTGCGGCACACCAGGTTGAAGGTTTTCCCCACTCCATCTGCGCGCTCGTTTTCCACATGAATTATTGGATGCATTACGATTTGCACCGCATTCGCGGTGAGAGGCCGCCGTATCCGGCACACAACGCGGAGAGCTTTCCTGCACACCCTACGCCCCCGGATGCGGAAGAATGGGACAGCTTGCGGGAAACGTTTTCTGCGCTGCTCAACGACTCTGCAGCACTCGCAGATTCTAGTCGGCAGGAACTTGATCGTGGGATCGAAGTCACCCACGCCAGCCACGCGGAACGCGCGGGGACGCTCGAGGCTGTACTTTGGCAACTTGCTGCCCACAACAGTTATCACGTGGGTCAGATTGCGCTAATCCGTCGCGTTCTAGGCGCCTGGCCGCCGCGCGCTGGCGGAGACACGTGGTAAGCCATACGTCGATTCTTAGATTCTCGAACCTCGGATTTGATTTCCGATATGCTGAGAGCTGATAGCTTCATGCTCTCCGATTCCACCATTATCAAACACATATCCCGCCAGCCCAAGCGCTCTGCCGGCTACAAGCAACTCGTTCGCGAACTCGGCCTGCATGGAGACGAGCGTGGAGAACTGGAGTCGCGCCTTGAGAAGTTGGTCAGCGCAGGTCAATTGGTTCAACTGAATTCCGACCGCTACGCTGTGCCGCAACCTGCAGCCGACAGAAATCTAGCGGCGGGCCGCCTCACCATGCATCGCGACGGCTTCGGCTTCGTCATTCCCAACGCGAGTTCGCTGAGTCCCACGATGAAGTCGCGTCTGGTGGGCGACATCTTTATTCCGCCCCACGCGATTGGCAATGCGATGCACGGTGATCAGGTGCTCGTCGATGTGATCGCCACTCGTCCCGACGGCCGGGCCGAAGGACGGATTGTTCGCTCCGTAGTGCGCCAGCATCCGACGGTGGTCGGGATTTTTCATTACGGCAGCCGGAATAACTACGTCCAACCCATCGATAGCAAGATCACGCAGGAAATTGTGATTCCGGCCGGAATGGAGCTACCCGGCGGCAACTCCTCTGTGTCCTCTGAGACCACCGTGGTTAATTCGGAAACCCGACAACAGAGAACATCGAGGCCACAGAGGCAATCCGTACACCGCGTCTTGGGCGAGGAAGCCACTTGCCGCGCCGACTGGAACGATCTCGAAGGCGTGGTTGTCGACGTTGAAATCACCGACTGGCCAACACCCACGCAAAATCCGTGCGGACGCGTAATTGAAGTTCTCGGACGTGAAGACGACTTCGGCGTCGACGTCGAAATTACGATCCGCAAATTTCATCTGCCGCATCACTTTCCCCCGGCGACGCTCGAAGAGGCGCAAGACATACCTGCCATTGTCCCGGCGGCAGAACTTCGCCATCGCCGCGATTTTCGAGCGCTGCCCATCGTCACAATCGACGGCGAAACCGCCCGCGATTTCGATGATGCGATCACGGTGAGCCACCTGGCGAACGGCAATTTCGAATTACAGGTTCATATTGCCGATGTGGCGCAATATGTTACTACTGACTCGGCGCTCGATCGGGAGGCTCGGCTGCGCGGCACCAGCGTTTATTTTCCCGACCGGGCCGTCCCCATGCTGCCGCTCGAACTCTCCACCGATATTTGCAGTCTCCGCCCGCAACTCGACCGGCTGGTGCTGTCGTGCGTGATGGAGATCGATCATCAAGGAGAAATTGTCGGATATGAGCTATCCGAAGGCGTAATTCGCTCTGCTGAACGTATGACCTACACCGACGTGAACGCAGTGCTCGAAGGCGACGCTGTACTGCGTGAGCGGTACGCTCCGCTGGTCCCAACGTTCGAACTGATGCGCGATCTGGCCATGATTCTGAACAAGAAGCGCCAGCGCCGCGGCTCGATCGATTTCGACCTGCCCGAACCGGTGATCGAGTTCGACGAGTTCGGATTGATGAAGAGCATCACGCGCTCCGAACGCAACATCGCCCATCGGCTGATCGAAGAATTCATGCTGTCGGCGAACGAGTGTGTGGCGCAGTATCTGGAATCGAAGCACATCGCGTCGTTATATCGAATCCACGAAAAGCCGGACGCCAAACGCGTCTACGACTTTGAAGTGATCGCCGCAACCTTCGGATATTCACTGGGAGTCGGCGCCCTACCGATTCAGCGTGTGCAGTTCAAAAGCGACCGCCGAGCGGCGAGAGGAGCAGGCAAGCAGGCACGGACGATCGAGATTCCAAAAGACGTTCACATCACCCCGCGCATGTATCAGAAGCTCACCGAGAAGATCGCGGGAAAACCGGAAGAGAGAATCTTGAGCTACCTGATGCTGCGCTCGCTCAAGCAGGCACGATATTCGGAGGAA
>Ga0208691_1000777_pt1 | contig 11660 bp, 14 predicted proteins | sample June2015DPH_20_1_FD_184719 | JGI IMG/M metagenome (GOLD analysis project Ga0208691, IMG submission 184719) | Peatland microbial communities from SPRUCE experiment site at the Marcell Experimental Forest, Minnesota, USA - June2015DPH_20_10... | ecosystem: Environmental > Terrestrial > Soil >... | reverse complement strand
TATTTTCAATTATACGTGAGCGCTCTTCCTTTAGACAGGTGTGTATTACTCCACATTATGTTCACATTAATGTCTGTGCACTGCAGTCAGGCAGCAGGGATGGTCTAACAAGAGATGTCGGAGGGCTTCCGAAAAATGTCACCGGCACCGACGGGATCAATAATTCGCGTCAAAAAGCGCATATCCACAGTGACTCAAATAAGTCATCTATATTGTGGGAACTGAGCCCTAAAGGCAAGAGGGAATACTATATGGTGGTCTAGGAGAGTTTTATTAGCACCGATGTATGTGCACAGCAGTCGGGCAGCAGGGGATGGTCTGACAAGAAATGTCGGGGGACTTCCGAAAAATGTCACCGGCACCGACGGGAATAATAATTCAGCTACAAAAGCCGATATACAGAATGACTCAAGTCTTCAACCTTATTTATGGGGTTCATTTTGGCAATAATCTTTGTTGAAATGTCCTGGAGAGGCGAAGTACATGATTACGACTAGTACACTCCTTAAGCCCGTTGTAATCTGTGGACGGGGCTAATATCTGGCCTACAAAATCACGCCTCCGACGGCGTTTGAGTGAAACGATAGTCAATTACATTTCACAGTTATTTTTCGACAGCTAGAGATTATTGCATATCGTGTTATTGATGTTGTTGTCATGCAGCAGAGGGTGGTCATGCAATAGTATTCGGAGGTCCTCCGATACAGTAACCGGTCCCGACGGGATTGCGGTTTCTCCCAAATGGCGGTTGTCATTGTAAGCTCCTTGACGCGCCGTCGGTACCGATGTAGGTCTTGACAGCCGCCCGGAGAAATATAAGAACACGGTGCATAGGAAACATTTCAATTATCTTTTACAATATAAATAGCTTTAATGCACTCTCCTCCAACTTACTGTGACAGGTACTTCATCGATAGCGCCACTATCCATACCCTTACTTTGGGGCACCAAGTTATTTGCGATTGTGACCAGTTACTGTGTGACAGCAAAATACTATTTCCCGGACGGTTGTTTTTTTCGGCTTATCCTTGTAGGTTGCATTCACATTTCTGTTTACAGACTGTCACATACACTTAGGCGCTTCACTTCCAAGGTGAGCTTGAATGAACTACCCCAACGCCGCTGGCCCAATCTGGATACCCGCCTTGACACCGGAAGGATCCCCCAAGAGCACTGACGAGCGGAATATATCTGATCGGAATCGGGAAAGATTGAGGAGCTTTAAAACACCTCCAGAATCCCCGTCATCGTCTTCCATCCTACCAGCCCTGGAAAGCGGGCCTTTGAAGCGTTTCGGGACATCGCCGCAGCATTTCAGAGGTTTGTTTACAGAACACGATTTCTCGCGCGATTCATTTCTGACCAATTTGTTCCTTCATCTTGGATTATAGCATACGGTGAGCCGTCGGGAATGAATGGCGAGACGGAAGAAATCCATAGATTGAGGAACTTCTGGTCACCAGCAAACGATGCATATTCTGGTAAGCACACGTCAATGCTCACATTTATTGCTATGATTGCCAACAAAAGCCTCCGAAGAACAACGTAAAAAATGGAGGCGCTTCACATCACCATCAGAAGAAGAAGGGCCATGATCTGGTAGGCAAATATTGATGATTTGAAGCACTATTTCAATCTGTTTGCAGTGCCATTGATACCGGAGCCGCTTCAAGACATGATGCAGGTGGAAGAAGAGAGTCTATCATCTTGTAGGCACTCGTTGATAATTTAGACAAATCATCTCATTTCATCCGCAGTGCAATCTAGAATGGAAGTGGTTCAAGACGACATGAATGCTGCGGAGAGAAAAATGTTGTCTCCATGTGAGCTTCTATCAATCGTTACGCACAAATATCTTCATTTTGATATCTAAGTGTATGGAACGAAAAAAATGATGTCCAGCCCTGCAGCGGCCTCTGATGAGATGTATGTAGTGCACTCCAGTCCGGTGTCCTTTCCTTCCAGGGTCATTCCTTGTCGTATCGCCGGAGACATTCAACTTCCAATTCGCGGCAGCGCGCTCGACCTTGGGCAAATGCATGCAATACCTGCGGAGTTGTGCGACAAATCTTGCTGTGAACCGGTGCTACTTGGTACTATGGCACCACTACGGGATGAAGAGGAACTAGTCGAAACATTGAAGAAAATTCCTTGCCCCAGCTCATTAAATCTAGATCGAGTTGAACATAAATGGGCTGCCAGTGGCAAAGAATGCTTTGAAGCAATTGAGGTCCACCATTCTGGCGTCAGGTCCATTCTTCCAGCATGGGTGCTCAATTATTGGAAGTCAGTGGCAACCTATTGGACGGATATTGTGTGCTGGAGCCATGCGTATAAGGCCTTAAAGACGGAGATTGATTGTCCCGCGATGCTAGAGCTTCTCTCAACCATACCATGGCACCAGCAACGTTCTCCTATTCCGGGCGCAACCGTCAGCGACCTTGCACTGTTTGCTACGACGAGATGGGCATCGGACAACCATATGGACATTCTAGGATGGTTCGTCAACTCACGCCTCAAAAATGATATGGAGCGCGTCCTTCAGGCAGGATACGCTGATAAAATGCGTTACTTCTTCGAGGTCTCTGATTCCCACCCAGCGCCCCTTCAGAGCACATGTAGGTGGCTCGATCTATTGAGAGACGATCTCCGCAAGGGCAAATACAAGAGGGTAGGGTTTCCAGTGAATATCGTGGCGGGGAAGGGACTACCGGCAAGTCCGGAACATGGGAACCACTGGGTGGCGATCGTCATAGATGCAGAAAAAACGATTATCTGGTATGGAGATTCGCTTGGAAATACTCCATGCCGAAGGGTGGTTGAAATGGTGAGGTGGTGGTTAAGGCCTGCATTTCGAGAGAAGTTCGCCCTTCGTTTGCTTAAATACAATAAGCAAAGTACATCATGGAGCTGCGGAGATCGGGCGATGAACATGATAGCCCATCATTTCGATCCGGAAACCTTTCCACTAATAGGACAGAGGAAGGAGGACGCAATACATAACCGTTTCCACCACCTTTTTTCTATTGTCGACCAGATACGTCTTGTGGTATGTATATTCCCCGCATAATTGTGTATTTGAGGCATTGATATCCCCATTCTTATAGCCCGGCTCGAACTTTTTTCCGAAGTAACTTTAATATATTGTAACTTTGTTATATCCTCCAAAAGCATTCATAACGTCCAATGGTCCACCGGCCAATGATATGAGTGGTGTTAGGAAGGGCGACATGTGGAATAGAATGCAACCCGTCGGCGCCAGTAACACAGGATAAATGTCAAAAGAACTCAGCGATTGAATGTCCAATTCGAACATCATCTCTGAGTAGATAAATCGGAGGGCCTTGCATCCATTCAAGGGATACATATAAGGAAGAATCGGTGACTAGGTATAGAGACGGGAGGGAGATCTTGCAGATCATACCTCTGACTTAAAGAACAAATAGAACCAAAGATGTTAGTGAAATGTGAAGCTTAAAGCTTGAAGACTCGCTATACTCACTATCGTCAAATGTCCGCTTTTCCGAAAGAAGTTGCTGAACATTTGATTCAATTTGAAAACCTCATTGCTCAATGCGCTACACATCCCGAGACTTTCGATAGAAGAAAGGTTCTCATGATCAATGTTAGTTTGTCGAGTTTAGATTATGTGTACTGTCGCAACACATTGATATTTATCATTTAGTACGATGTACATGAGGCACTCGGGAAGTATCCCGGAGTTCACAGGTCCAAGTACCTTAAAGCAACCATGGACATCATGCATGACCCTTTACACAATGATCTCCCTATTCCCTGGGAGAAAATTAAGATGCTAGACATGTTGCGCTATGTTGATATACAGAATCCTGAAAACCACAACAACCATCCAGAAACACTGTTCCACAACCCAGCTTCCGGTTTAGATGGATTCGAGGTCCTGAAACAAATGTGCGAAAATTGCATCAGGTCTAGGCAATACGAATGTAGCAAGACAGGCAGCGGTGGCGCTTGCAATTATTGTGCGCGCAAGCGAATGAAATGCAGCCTCACTGAAGCCGTTCAGGCTCATTGGAACACCATAGGCCGTTCCCGAGGTAAATCTCGCAGCCTGAGCATTGGCCCAAAGATGAAGCGGAGGGCCGCGAGTATTGACAGTACAGCTGGCCAACGTCAAAATAGTTCGGGAACAACCAGATATGTTGGAGCTACCAAGCTTAGCAAGCCGGGTGCTGTCATAGCACTCACTGCTGAAGAATTGCTGATGAAAGGTACAGGTTGGTGCAATTGTCCCGAGAAAGAATTTTAGTTGACACTGTAGGAGCAGCAGCACCAAAAAGCCGTGTACGGTCCACCAACGCGTCGAGAATTGCGACCCTCGAAAGAACGGTACTGGAGCTGCAGAGCCAAATGCTCCAGCAGGACAAGGAGTTTTATGCTCTTGTATTAGCTGCCGAAGAATTGGAAAAAGACCGACGAGAGTACAGGAGAGGCGTCCCTGATGAGGTTGTGGCTAAGATAAAGCTTGATAATTTTAACATAGGGTTAGATGCCGTCTCTGGATTGGGACGGATTCCAGACTCTTCGCAGATGGAGAAGTAGAGTACAAATGTGGTGATGTTTTCTGGCCAGTGGTATTGACAGGCCATCAGGGCCGACATCGGAGCATGCTGTGGAACAATCGGATGGAGTGTCCAGCTAAAAAGGCGACTGATTGTCTTCGGTTATTACATCCGTATTTGAAGGCCCAAACGTCCGTAGACATCGCCATGTAATTAATCGGGTTCCATTACAGGGCAATATTCCCTTTGAGCCCCCTTGCTATTCGCCCACAAAGCCAGATACTGTCTTATACGGATGGCAGCCAGTCTTACTGCCGCGTTGCTTTTGGTTGCTCTCTGTTCGGGCAGCTCTAATGAGAAAGAGGTTAAAAGCGATGCTGGCACGAGATAAGTTCCGGAAGACAATAGGTCACAGTTACACAGGGAATTGTTTTATGTGGAAGAAGAGAACTATGTATTACGCTCATAATTCTTACGTTCCTTCCGGTGGCTGTCGAATCCAAAACCGGCACCGACGGCATGTCAAAAGCACCGTTCAGAATTCAGCGTGGCACAAGTCACAAGCCACGTGAAATTTCAAATTTCTTCATTCATCAATACTGTTCAATGGCATCTTCGAAGAAGGATTTCAGTGACCTTGTAGCTCACTTCGAAGGGCTGATTGCTTTCTATGCCATGCACCCTCTGGAATGCGATATGGACAGTCTTCTGCAGGTCAACGTAAGTTTCAAACAACTTATGAATCTCCTGGGTTATTATTTAACATTCACAGTTTGAGGTTTACAATGTATTACAAAAGCATCGGGACATCAAGAGGTCGAACTACTTGAAGCAGGCAATGGATATTTTGAAAAACCCTCTGCGCAATAATCTCCCTATTCCCTGGGAAAAGATCCAGGAACTCAACCCGCTCCGTGACGTTCGGGTCAAGGAAGAAATCGACGATTCAATGGGTTCATTCAAACAAAGTTTGAAGAGAGTAGAAGTGCCGCCACCTGCAGCAATTGCCGATGGAGGCACGCCAGCCAAGCAATCGAAGCGTAGAAAGGTAGTGCTATTGGTGAAGAAAGCAGACGAGCAGCCAGAAGTTCGCATGACATTTCATTCCCTACTTTTGGCTTACAACAACATAGATACAAAATGGCGATGTATTTCACGATTTTGACGTAGAACGTCAAATATGCGAAAATTGCCGCCGCTCAAAACAGAAAAAATGCCCGAAAACCGGAAGGGGCGGAGCCTGCGACCTCTGTGCAAAGCGGCATATAGGGTGCAGCCTCACAGAGGCGGTCAAGGCTCACTGGAAAGCCATTGGCGATCCCCGCGCTCGTTCTCGGAGCCGGAGTCTTGGACCAAGGAGTAAATCTCGGGCATCGAGTGTTGCGAGCTCTTCGGCTACACAAACGAAGAAATCGACGAAGAGAGGCCGTAGTGGAACGCCGAGGAAAAGCAGGGTTGGTAATATTGAGTCGGAACGGGAAATTAGCGGTGAGTAAAATTGGATCCATAAACCGGTCACACATTCGAGCATTAGCAGCACCTCCTATGCCACAACCTCGTCACACAAATACCACACGGATAGCAGAACTCGAACGGCAAGTATTGGAATTGCAGCAACAAATGGCGAAAGGTCGCCAAGACCTCACAGAACTAAAGGGATTTGTTGAAGACCGGAAGGCAATTGATGGACGAGTACAACGACAACTGCGAGAATACGAACGGGAGCACAAAGCAATGAGGAGCGTCGCAGATGAAGTTCTGGGTGTTACACAGTCAAACCTCGGTCAGATAGCCAACTCGTTAGCTGCTGTCCAGAATATGGTTGTCGACAACGAGCTCCTGTTCGCCTCGAATTTACCGCTGATGGCCGTCGAGAACGATATTCCGTGTGCCTCCAATTCACCATTGATGGCTGTCGACAAAGATATCCCGTCCGCACCATTGATGGCTGTTGACAAAGATATCCCGTCCGCTTCTGATATACCTTTGATGGTTGTCGACAATGATATCCCGTCCGCCTCTGATGAACGGTTGATCCAGAGGCTGGAAGGCACTCTCTCAGCTTGTTCGTTGCACACCTCCTTGCGAAAGTTTTCCTGCAGCTATTATACTTTAATCTAACTGTATTTCCTGCCCCCGATCCTTAGAACTCTTCATGTATGAACACCGGTGCCCGCGGATGTGATTACCTGAAGAAAAATAGCTTACTGTTGAAGTCCCGTTCGCTAAATATATTCCCTGACATTACCCTCCAGCTCCGACCGGCTTGCTGTTTGTGCTGAATAAACCGCTTAAATAATGTTCAGTGGTAATCAAACTGGACCCTTTAGTGACACTGTCGTCGTAGTAGTACGAGTATCCGTGTAAGCAGCGGGGGTAGGGTTCTTGAAGATCGGCGATATTACCGAGACGTCGGGGCCGGTATCGCCCGGGCCGGAGACATAACGTCGCAAAAATATGTTACAGGTTGATACATGGCCTAAGAGTCCAGATAAAAAGAACACTTAAGTGTTTGGGGTGACGAGGAAGCAACCAGGCTATGTAAATTCTGCGACCACCCGGACACTTGTGTTGTTTGAACTGCCCAACTCTCCATGGGGGTCGCACTTGTGTCAAATTGGATCATGGTGGGGCATACATGGCTCAGTTGTTTCTGCTTCTCAACAGCTGGCAGTAGTAACAACAACAAAAGAATTTCAAACAATTTGATGATACATAATGCTGCTCCGAAATCCATCCAGCTTAGAATACAACAAGGTGTAAATAGTTCTCCGGAAGGCTCCAAAACTTCATCTTACTTTTGTTGAGCACATTGCCTGTTTGCTCGATGAACCTGTCCCGGATCTCCATGTCTTTAGCACTCTCCTTATAGCGAAGGTTTGCGTTGTTCACTTCACTTGACCGCCTTGTCATGATAGCATGGATGTGATTTCCATCCTTATCATACAGGTCTGTATTCGCGGGAAGGTCATAGTTGAGATGAGAATTCTAATGTTGCTCACATTGTACCATTGGCAAAGGGGATTTCAAGTCAGTTGGCTTTGACATTCGCCAGCTTAAGAAATTCATCCAGGCCTCGGTGACTGTCAATTGTGGCTCTCCTGGCTCTGGGCCCCAGCCCTGTTTGACAAGGAAACGAACAAGCTCATCTTGCTCAATACTGTATCCAGCAAATATTCTGACCATCCTATGTCTGTAAGCTTGGCAGTCAAGAACGCACTTGCGAACTTAGTACAAACCTCTCCTAAGTGGTTCTGGCCAAGATCGAATGTCACAGGAGTAATGGAGGGAAAATTTTCTGTCACGGGCGTGACTTGTCTTAACCAAAGGACGGCATGCCACAATTTGAATCTGGAGGCAGGAATGTCTCTTGCTCTCGATCGGTGTGTCATCGGACGCGAGGGGCAATATAAGGGAACATGATGTGGAAATATCCGCACATGCAGTAATACAGTCCTAAGTATATATCATAGTCACAAATAAATTTGGATTTTTGCGCAATCAGCGTACCGTCGGAGCCGAATCACAATATCAGCGATGACTAATACATGGTCCGGGACGGTTTAGACATTGTTAGAGTCATCGGTTTGTATGATTCCTGCTTGTAAGAAAACAACGCAGACTACATGAATTGTTAACAAATGAACCTGCATTGTCAGTGCAATCAGCACACTGTAGGGAGGCGAACTCACAGAACATATGTATGTCCCTGGTGTTGACCTTGCTAGGGAGCAGCGGAACATAGACCTCATTCCTCTCACCTCTCCAGTACGTTTAAGACCGCATCAGTCCGTCATGAAGATCATAAACAACAGCAAAGACAGCTGGCTACCAGGGCCTTTTTAGGAAAGACCTTAATCCCGTCGGTGCCGGTGATATTTATCAAATCCTCCGAAGCCATTGGCAGACCATCGCCTGCCGCATGACAGCAAATAGACCTCATCCCTCTCAACTCACTCCGACGTTGAAGACAGCATAAGTGCACTCTCTCCGACGTTGAAGACAGCATCAGTGCCGTAATGAAGATCATACACAACGATAAAGACGCCTAGCTACCGGGGCCTTTTTAGGAAAGACCTTAATCCCATCGGTGCCGGTTACATTTATCAAATCTTCCGAAGCCATTGGCAGACCATCCCCTGCCGCATGACAACAAACAGTCCTCATCCTCCTCACCTGTCCAGGACGTTTAAGATAGGATCAATGCTATAATGAACGTCATAAAGAAGAGTAAAGATGCCTAGCTCCTGGGGAATTTTTAGGAAAGATCGTAATCCCGTCGGGGCCGGTAACATTTATTAGACATCCTCCGATGCCTAGCTCCCGGGGCCCTTTTAGGAAAGGGCTTAATCCCGTCGGGGCCGGTAAAATTTATCGGAAATCCTCCGAAGCTATTGGCAGACCATCCCCTTCCGCATGACAGCAAATAGACCTCATCCCTTTCAACTCTCTCCGACGTTTAAGTCAGCATCAGTGCCGTAATGAAGATCATACACAACAGTAAAGACGCCTCGGTACCGGGGCCTTTTTAGGAAAGACCTTAATCCCGTCGGTGCCGGTGACATTTATCAAACCCTCCGAAGCCATTGGCAGACCATCCCCTGCCGCATGACAACAAACAGTCCTCATCCTCCTCACCTCTCCAGGACGTTTAAGATAGGATCAATGCTATAATGAACGTCATAAAGAAGAGTAAAGATGTCTAGCTCCCGCGGGATTTTTAGGAAAGATCGTAATCCCGTCGGGGCCGGTAACATTTATTAGACATCCTCCGATGCCTAGCTCCCGGGGCCCTTTTAGGAAAGACCTTAATCCCGTCGGTGCCGGTGACATTTATCAGACCCTCCGAAGCCATTGGCAGACCATCCCTTGCCGCATGCCAGCAAATAGACCTCATCCCTCTCAACTCTCTCCGACGTTGAAGACAGCATCAGTGCCGTAATGAAGATCATATACAACAGTAAAGACACCTAGCTACCGGGGGCCTTATAGGAAAGAGCTCAATCCCGTCGGGGCCGGTAACATTTATCGGCAATCCTCCGAAACTATTGCCAGACCATCCCCTGCCGCATGACAGCAAATAGACCTCATCTCTCTCATCTCTCTGCGACGTTTAAGGCCTGCCAGGGTCAGAGTTATAATGAAGATCATAAACAAGAGTAAAGACGCCTAGCTACCGGGGGCTTTTTAGGAAACATCTTAATCCCGTCGGGACCGGTAACATTTATTAGAAAACCTCCGGAAGCTGTTGTCAGACCATCGCTCGTCGCATGACAGCAATCCAATTGGTGCTGACATCATATGAAAAATCCCCAAGTGTCTAACCCGCGGTCCCATTAGCAGATTCATTCAACCCAAATCGGATGTTTATTAATTATAATTTTGCCACAACTGGGGATGTTCCTATAAGCCGTGAATGTTTTTTATGGTATAGTAGTGCTACATCACTCTTCCTGACCTCGGATGCCATGTTTCTAATTGGTCGCCATTTTCTAATTGGATGCCATGTTTCTAATTACACATCTTCCTCTATCACCTTCGCAATTTTGTTCATCTCGTCCGTAAACTTCTGGCTATATATACTATACCATTTTGTCGGCTTTGTCCACTTGGTTTCTCCGTTCTCTACTTGCAAAGGCCGACTGAAGGCCACTTCTGTTCCCAGGAGAGCAACACCAATTACCGGTCTCTCCCACCGGGCACCTTCCCTACCCATCATCACCATGTATGTTCGCAGTTGTTGTATGATTGCTTCCTTTTGCCGCTCCGAGGCTGCTTTGCCACGCAGGGAACCGACTTCCATCACCAACCGAATTTTGTCGGGCCGGCCGTCGATGTAATAGTTTACAACCACGAAATCTGGATATCGTTTTGGGTCTGCATTTGATACGTAGTTGCCTAATGAGTTATTAAGGAGGATGGTAAAGAGTTTACCATAAGATTACCTGTGGAATCCATGCTCACATTCCCCAGGTCCTCTAATCCATCCGCCCCCTCATCACCGACCGCGGCTTCTTCAGGCAGGATTGGTCTAATGAGTGCCTGGGGTTTAACCATACCCCTCTTGAACTTGAAGTTTAGATATTTGTTTATCGGTCCATACTGGCTGGACTGAAGCTTGGGGACCTCTGTGGCCCACTCCTCGATTCTTGCCCGGAGCTCGGGATCGATAGCAGTTTCGCTCGGGTCAAATGAAACCATCTCTGGTCAAGAGACGGTGAGCGGAGGCCCGAAATTGGATGCAATACAGATCAACGATCTCACCGGGGTAAATGTTGAGGTTGCTAAAATGTGTAAAGCCTGAGTACGCCAATCACCGAAAGCCAATCTTGCTTCATCTGTTATTCCGGGGAAGCTTAATCTTAACTATATTTGCATCAACATCCTAACTGTTCCGAATCACCTAGCAGTGTTCCCGGACGTTGTCCGCAGGCTCAGATGGTGTACTGTTAGGCCTGAAAATGGTGTTCTACTTGTTGAAATATTATATACCTCAGGCTCATTCTTAGGCATGAGAGGGATGCTTTCATATGAGAATCCCATTAATGCCCCAAGTGTTTTGGACCATCTACTAATGTCTCCTTTCATTGTCCCCCGGCTCCGATGGTGCATTGATTATGCTCAATCAGAGGTTTATTGGTTATACTGCTATCTATATTCCAATTCTATCAATGTTCCACGTCCAAGTTTTCCGGCCTATCTGGTGATGTTCCCTGACACACTGCTGTCTTGATTTTTATTGTAGGGCTGTTTTTATGCATGAGAGGATGTTTCCGGATGATAATTTCTTTGGGACGTGGCTATTATTAGTGCAAAGCTGTTGGTGGGCCCACCTGTTGTTTTCAGTTATAAGCCAATATGGGCCCAGTCCGCTGGTCTGTTATTACATGTCATATATTGTAGACCATTGAGCCTATCTGTTATTATTAGGGACAAGCCAGGCAGCTGACAATGGTTCCTTCAGCCCATGGGTTATTATTAGTGAAAAGCTGTTGGTGGGCCCACCTGCTATCTTCGGTTATAAGCCAATCTGGGCCCAGTCCGCTGGTCTGTCAATACAGGTCTCTTTTTACATCCGGGCTTTCATTATTACTAGGACTTTTGACTATATGCCCTGTC
>Ga0208691_1000774_pt1 | contig 11663 bp, 11 predicted proteins | sample June2015DPH_20_1_FD_184719 | JGI IMG/M metagenome (GOLD analysis project Ga0208691, IMG submission 184719) | Peatland microbial communities from SPRUCE experiment site at the Marcell Experimental Forest, Minnesota, USA - June2015DPH_20_10... | ecosystem: Environmental > Terrestrial > Soil >... | reverse complement strand
TGAAGCAATTTTGTAACCATAGTTTTTTTAAAGTCTTCAGAAAAATTATTTTTTGGGATCATAATTATACTCCATCGCCCACCTAAGTTATTTAACTTCTAGGCGACAGATTTCCTGAAACAGGGGGATAATAATAGTTCTCGTCGTTTTCTTGTTTCCAGTGCTTCTTTAGCTCTATCTCGTGGTGTGGCATTCTCAGGAAGACGTTTTTGCATAGTATTAATAGGCTTATATGCATAATCTGGAAGTCCGATAGGTATAGATTCAGAATCGATATCCCAATCGCCGGTAATTGGTTTGTTATCTTGTGCAAGTACCATTAAAGGGAGCATAGTAAAAGGTTCTTTGTTGTATTCTGAAACAGGAAGTTTTCTTGCCGCATAATAAATTGGACATTCTATATTATCTATCCCATTATCTAACCCGCCATTTTCTACATTATTCAAAAATTTTTGTAGCAATTTTCTTACTTTTTCTTTATTAGGATCGTCTGGTGTTTTTGATGATAGATAGCTTTTTATTTTTTCTTTAATTTTAGTATCTTTTGAAAGATTTGGATCATCTTTAAGATGAGTGTATTGCTCGCTTAATGGTATGGTTTTATCTAAATCTATATAAAACTCTCCATGAAAATCTTTAGGACCTTTACCATCTTTATATTGTAATATTAACTTCGGTGGTTCTTCTGGTGTAACCCCCATAATCTTCATATCACCTTCATTAGAAAGCGTTCGAAAAATTTCTCGTAATGTAAGATTTAATTGGGTATTTTGATGATGCTCAACATCTTTTTGATCTAGAGCTCCTGGAATAATTTCTCTGTCTGCAGTATTGATTTTAGAGAGCAAACTGTCAGTACAAATATACCCATATAAAAATCCATGATTAACAGTTTTTGAATGAACCGTTAATGGTTTAGATGTTCTAGGCATATCATGATGAGGGTGAGTACCGACTCTCATTGTTACCATGGTGTCAATATTTGTTTTTATTATCTCAGCAAGATCTGGAGGTATTCCGGAAGCAACTATAGCAGACCAGTTTTCTGTAGTATCTGTGAATTGTAGTTCTTCATTGGAATTGTCAGCAAAAAATTCTTGGAAACCATTTATAGGATATAATTCTATGGGTGGCGCATGGAGAAGTTCTGTTTCTGATCTAACCCTTCTCTCCGTGTCATCAGCTGGCGAGGGACTATATACAGCACTAGTAGATGCAGTGGAAGCTCGGTCACTAAATGCAGCATTTTCTTCTTGCCCTGCTATTTTTGCTCCTGGCATTACTGACGTTTGCATAACTTGTTTCAGCTGCTCCTGTTTGGTTTTGAGTAACTGTTGATATTGACTGTTGTTGTCTGCATCTAATCTTTCTATAAATTCATCTAATGATAAAGAATAATCTGGTGGTTCAGAATGTGGAATAACCTGACCTTTACTAAATATTGGCATAATTTTGTTCCGGTTTTATTTTATATTTATCAATCAATATTAGTATTAGACAACAACCGGAATAAAAAGTTCTTATAATTCTCATAATTTGCAGTATGCACTTGCAAAACAACCCCTTTAAAATTATAATAACATAACAAAACAACCCCTTGTTTAGTCTGGTTGTTATAGGAACAAATGGAAATAATTAGGTTTGAATTAATAGATTTAAAAAATTGGCTAGTTTCTATCGATAGAAAACCATTGATTTTACGTGGCGCTAGACAGGTAGGTAAGTCTACTCTAGTTAGACAATTGGTCAAATTTAGCAATAGACAATGTTTAGAAGTTAATTTAGAACGCATGCCAGAAATTGCTGAATATTTTAATTCTCAACAACCTAAACAAATTTGGAATTTATTGAAACTACACTTTAAACATCAAGAAAAAGAAGAAAACAGCCTATTATTTTTAGATGAAATACAAGCAACTCCACAAATTATAGCTTGTTTACGTTATTTTTATGAAGATTTTCCAGAGTTACCAATTATTTGTGCAGGTTCATTATTAGATTTGGTATTAATGGCTCCAGAATTTTCGGTTCCGGTTGGTCGTATCGAGTATTATTATTTACAACCTTTATCTTTTGAGAATTTTTTGCATGCATTAGGGGAACAACAATTACAAGAATGGTTAAGTAACTATACATTTTCTAGTATTATTCCACAGACATTACATATTAAAATTTTAGAATATGTAAAACTTTATTGGTTAATTGGCGGTATGCCCGCTGTGGTTGCAGCATTTAGTTTAGAACAAGATTTTAATTTAGCGAATAAAATAAAACACGGTATTTTACAAACTTATCAAGATGATCTTCATAAATATGGACGACTTAAGAAGTTACCAACAATTAGAAGAGTACTACAGGTTATTCCAGGAATGATTGGGCAACAAATTAAATATACTGCATTAGATCCAGATAGCAAGGCTAACGATGTTCGTTTAAGCTTAGAATACCTGTCTGGTGCTAGAATTATTAATATTATTTATCATGCTTCTGCTAATGGTTTGCCATTACGTGCACAAATAAATATGAAAAAATTTAAATTATTGTTTTTAGATTGTGGATTACTAAATGCAGCATTAGGGTTAAATAATCTAGATTTATTACAATCAAAATCTAATTGGTCTTGGCATAATAAAGGTGCTTTAGCCGAGCAATTTATCGGGCAAAATCTATATTACCAATTCCCCAATTATCAAGCACCAGAGTTGTTTTTTTGGATCAGAGAGCAATATCAAGCTCAAGCAGAAATAGATTACTTATGGCAATGGCAACATTATATAATACCTATAGAAGTTAAAGCTGGTTCTTCTGGAACTTTGAAATCATTACATTATTTTATTGAAGAAAAGCAAGGCAATCTTGGTGTAAGATTTAATGCTGAATTACCGAACTTACACCAAGAGAGTTATAAGTTACCTAATATTGTCGATAAAAAACAATTTAGATTGTTTTCTTTACCTTTTTATTTGGTTGGTCAATTAAACCGTCTGCTTGGACAAGTGGTTTAATTGAGGGGTTATCTTTTTTACACAATGCTCCAGAAAAATGTACTCCACTAAATTCTTCTGCTTTATTTACTACATTACACATTGTTGAATACGTTGAATACAATTTGTTATATTCTGATATCAAATAGTCTTCTTGTTCTGGTTGTTGTTCTATAGGAGCATCTTTTTGTTGTTCTACACTATTAGATATTCCAGATAATACTCCTGTAGATATTGCTGCTAACCCTACCGACATTAAAGTTCTTGTGTTCCCTGAAAATAAATTATCGTAAACTATATTTATTAAATTTTTTACTGTTCCAACTGATAATTTTGATATTAATCCCCAAAACAAGCCATCTTTTATGCCGTTTGTTATTAGTGATTTATCTTGTATTGTTTCTAAAATTTTGTCTGGCAATTCATCTAATCTTATTGATTTAAACGTTTCTGATACATTATTTACTATGCCATTTATTATTCCTGCTAATGCACCAAAAGCTACACCTAAAACTGCCCATCTATGTCCTGATAATAATTTTGTATAAAACATCTCTGTAGCATATCTTGTAGACCAAAGTAATGCTTTTAAAGGCATAGAGATCTTTATTCCAGTTAAGATCTGTTTAAATATCTTTTTCAAACTTACTTCTGATAAAATTTTATTTAAAGTAGCTTCTTCTAATTGTTTGGATATTAATTGATATTTTTCTTGCGCGAATTTTATTAAGTCTTGGATTGATTTTAACATAGTATATACACCTCTGAACTTATAGCAAACATAAGCATGATTATGCTGGTATCGCTATTAAAACTCAAGACAAAATTTTTTATTGTAAACCAACAAATCTTTAGTTTATGACAATATACTAAATGCATTAAGAATCATCAAAGGATAAAACTAGACAACGTGTCTTTTTTGGCGTACATTTAAGACATATGTACCATAGACTTATTAAAGCATCTTTATCAAACAGTTTTTTTCTATTTGGTCCTCGTGGTACTGGCAAATCTACCTGGCTACAACAACATTTTCCAGAAAAGTCGGTACTTTGGATTGATTTATTAATTCCAGAAGTAGAGGCTAATTTACGCCAAGCCCCTTCTCAAATAATTGAACGTTGGCGAGCGCTTAATCCTCGCCCTAAGTGGATTGTAATAGATGAGGTACAAAAAATACCAAGCTTATTAGATGTGGTTCACCATGCTATTGAAAATGAAAAAATTAACTTTGCTCTTACTGGTTCTAGTGCTAGAAAATTACGTCGAGGTGCAAGTAATTTATTAGCTGGTAGAGCATTTGTATTTCGCATGCATCCATTAACACATATAGAACTAGCTCAAGATTTTTTATTAGAACATCAAATGCAATGGGGTAGTCTACCTAAAATAATGCAATATTCTATTGGAGCCTTAAATAATGAACAAATTATTAATGAACGAAGACGTTTTTTACGGGCATACGCATTAACTTATTTAAAAGAAGAAATTCAATCTGAACAATTAGTGAGACAAATTGATGCATTCCATCGTTTTTTGCCGGTGGCTGCGCAATGCTCTGGTGAAATTCTTAATTATGCTCGTATAGCACGCGAGGCTAGAGTAGATCCTAAAAGTGTAGAACGTTATTTTGATATTCTGTCTGATACATTAATAGGTTTTAGATTAGATGCATTTCATTATTCTATACGTAAACGACAAATGCTAAAGCCAAAATTTTATTTATTTGATTTAGGGGTTACTCGTATTTTGCGCGGCATAGCAGAGATCCCTGTTACGGTTGGTACTTCTGAATTTGGTCATGTTTTTGAGCAATTTATTATTTTAGAATGTTTTCGTTTTAATGACTATATGGAAAAAGATTTTAATTTTTCTTATTTACGCACTAAAGATGATATAGAAATTGATTTAATTATAGAACGTCCTGGACGAAAAACACTTTTAATCGAAATTAAATCTACCGATCGTGTTCTTAATCAAGATCTTTATAGTTTAAAAACCATCGGTAAAGATTTTGGCTCATGTGAACTATTATTGTTATGCCGAGAAAATCATGCGCGAATTGTTGATGATATTACTATTTTACCATGGAGGGAAGGATTACAATATATTTTTGAATTTTAAAGTAACCACTACCTATCTACGAGATTTTGCTGGCAGGCATAAAAAACTTTAACATTTTTATTAAATGTTAAAGTTTTTTATTTATTCTAGATTATTTTTTTAAGTCTCTTTTTCCTCATGTACTTTAATTTTCTTTGGTACATGACGTTCTTTTTTAGGTATAGTAACTTCTAGTACTCCATGTTTTCCTTTAGCTTTAATAGCTTCGCTATTTACATGATCTGGCAAAGTAAATTGACGATAAAAGGTTCCAGAGAAGCGTTCAATTCTAGAATATTTTTCTTCTTTAAGTTTTCGCTCCAAAGTACGAGTCCCTTTAATAGTTAATACATTATTTTCCATAGAAATTTCTATATCTTTTGGTTCGACGCCAGGTATATCCGCAATAATAATAAATTGACTAGGATCTTCTTTAATATCTACACGAGGCGACCACTGACTAGTTTCGACATTAGAAAGATCTGGTGTATTAGCAAAGTCTCGATCTAGTAATGGGTTAAAGTCTCTTTGCATGTCCTGTAAAAGAGATAACGGATTATATCTTACTATTGATGGCATATATCCCTCCTTTTTATTATATATTTGATGTTTTTGTTCAAACTACATAAATATACATAATATCAATTATTATTTTTTCAAGGGGAGGGAAAAAGACTAACCCTTAATTTCTTTAGATTTAGGGAAATTGCAAATGCTTTTTTCAATAAATTTTATTATGGATTTTGCTACATTTTTTTGGCTAGCATCTTCTATGCCTTTTAATCCTGGAGAAGAATTAACTTCCAATACTAATGGGCCGCGTTTGGAGCGTATTATATCTACCCCAGCAACATTTAAGCCTAATATTCTAGTCGCTTGAATTGCGGTTTTGGTTTCTTCCGGGGTAAGGTCAACAGAAGTTGCTGTACCGCCACGATGTAAATTAGAACGAAATTCTCCAGGTCTAGCAGTACGCTTCATGGCTGCAATTACTTTATCTCCAACTACAAAGCAACGTAAATCTTCGCCACTGCTTTCTGCAATAAATTCTTGCACCATAATGTTTGCTTTTAAACCCATAAAAGATTCTATAACGCTTTCTGCAGCTTGAAGAGTTTCGGTTAATACCACACCGATCCCTTGGGTGCCTTCTAATAATTTAATTACTAATGGTGGATTACCTGCTATTTTGATTAAATCATCAGTATCGTTAGGGGAGCAAGCAAAACCAGTAACTGGCATACCAACACCTTTGCGAGATAAAAGTTGCAAAGCTCGTAATTTATCTCTAGCTCTAGATATTGCTACAGATTCATTTAAAGAAAAAACTCTCATCATTTCAAATTGTCTAACTACAGCCGTACCATAAAAAGTAATTGATGCACCAATCCTAGGAATTATGGCGTTAAAATTAGGTAGTTTTTCACCGGCATAATGTATTTCTGGATTTTTAGAAGAAATATTCATATAACAACGTACTGTATTTATAATACGTACAAAATGTCCGCGATTTTCTGCTTCTTCTTTTAATCGTTTTGTAGAGTACAAATTTTTATTTCTAGATAAAATAGCAATTTTTAATGGACCAATAGGTGACTTCATGCATTACCTTATTTTATTAATATTAGTTTTTTTTATTAAAAAAGATCTACGTGGATTTATTAGAAATTCTTTATTAATAGCTGTTCTACCTAACAATAACCTAAAACCCATAGCATCTCTATTAGTTAAAGTTAACTCTATAGGCCATGATTTATGAGCCATATCTAAGGTTGTTGCAATAATATAACGATATTCAATATCACCACCAGAATTTTTTACATAACGCTTATCTAACATATCTGCTTCACAATGTAAAATATAATTATTATTACGTTGAATAGGGTGAATTTGAAACCTTACTTTATTTTTGCCACGAATGGTAAAAGTTTCTATATTAAATGCATGTAGTGCAGAGGTTCTGGCACCAGTATCAATCTTAGCTTTAATTTGCTTAATGCCTAAGTCTGGAAATTCTACCCATTCTCGCCACCCAATAAGGATTTTTTTCTTTAATTGATTTGTTTTCATGCTAGTTAAAGTTAATTTAAATCTTAAGTTTAAAAATAAGCTGCAGATATAAAGATATAAAGAATTATAAACATATTCAATGAGTTCAGTTAATAGGTGGATTATAGGTTATGGCTTTATATCGTTCTGCCATTAAACAATTGTTTGTTAGCATGTGTTGTGTTATTTTTATCATTGGATGTAATCCAAATATCGATCGAAATCCAAAAAAGAACACGTCTACTATAGTCGAAGAATATGTTAACCGGGTTATTAAAAGGTTATTAATAGTTGATGAAAATACGGAGTTACCTAAATTAAATGTTAGTTTTAAATTAGATCTTAATGATAAAGTTTTATTTAAAATTAATCCTAAAAAACTTCAAATAATTATTAGCAAAGGTGTTTTAGAAAATTTACAAGACGAAGCAGAGCTGGCTGCAATTTTAGCTATGGCTTTAGGTACGTTAGAACAAATATCTCCAGATAATTTTGATGAAAAAATCATAAATCATATGTACAAAGCTGGGTATGATCCTATAGCTTTCGTGGAATTACAAGAAGAATATTTAGCTAACGAAAAAATAGAAAATATGAATGATAATTGGTTAAAATTTTTATTTTCAATAAACTCAACAAACTTAAATTCTCTAGAAAAAATTACTCCATCTAAAATTAATGCTAATAAAAAGTTAGTTCTTAGCTTATCGAGGGGTATGCAAAGAGCTAAACAGCGTTATTTTATTAATATGAGGTTGTTAAAAAAACTTGACTAATAGTAGAATATGTTCAAAATAAATAATTAGGTAATTTTGTAGTTTTTTTAAGGATGTAGCATTATGGCAACAGGAACTGTTAAGTGGTTTAACAATCAAAAAGGGTATGGATTTATTTGCCCACTTGAAGGGGACAATCAAAAGGATGAGATTTTTGCTCATTTTTCTTCAATAATAATGGAAGGTTATAAGAGATTAAACGCTGGACAAAAAGTTGATTTTGAAATTAATAATGGACCTAAGGGCTTACATGCTATAAATATTCGTTTAGCAGAAGAACATTAGTTTTTTATTTTACTATAATTGCTATAATTTATAAATAATAATTTATAAATATAAGTTTATGGTAAATAAATTAAATAAGTTTCAAAAAATTTTTCTATTAAAATATATTGTTTTAATATGTTTAATCAATGTGGCTCATGGTAAGAATGAACATAGTTCAAGCCAGTTGTTGAAAAATTTACAATTACAACGAAAAATATTTTTACAAGCAGAAGAAGAGCTAAAAAAACATACTAGCATTAAAAATAGTGAAGCAATATTACAAAAATTTTCTAAAAATTTATCTAGTTATCCGTTATTTCCATATTTAAAGTTTATGGCATTACAACAATCAATAAGAGAAGTTTCTTTACCCCAATTAAAGGATTTTGTTAGTAACTATAAAGACACCCCGTTAGTCGAGCCATTACGGAATGCTTGGTTATTACATTCTGCTAAACAACATAAATGGAAAGATTTTTTAGAGATGTACAAAGAAACAGATAATGTTGAATTAGAGTGTTATTTTATTCAAGCACAGAATAAATTTAATAATAATTTAGAAAGTTTTGATGAAAAAATAAAAAAAATTTGGTTAAGCAGTTCAGGTCAACCAAAATCTTGTGACGCAGTATTTGATGCCTGGAAACAACATGGATTAATGACTCGTCCAATGATTTGGCAACGAATAAAATTAGCAATAACCGCTAATAATATTAATTTTGCAAGATTTTTGGCAAATAATTATTTACCAAAAATGGAACATCCTATCGTAGAGTTGTGGATTAAAATGGATAGCAATCCGTTTTTAATTGTTAAAAAACATTATTTTACTAATAATACCCACCCTGCTATTCCAGAAATTTTAATGCATAGCATTTTAAAAATTTCTAAAAAAGAACCAGAAAAAGCAGTTAAAATTTGGCAAGTTTTATCAGGAATGCATAAATTTACAGAACGACACTTTAACTACATAGTGAGAGCGATAGCAGTGTCATTAGCTAAAGATTCACACCATAATTCTTGGGAGTGGTTAAAAAAAATACATAAAGATTATAGAGATCAAGAAGTATATAATTTGCAATTAATTTTAGCTCTTAAACAAGCTAGATGGGATTGGGTTGTTGAAATTTATAAAGATCTCCCTGATAACTTTAAAGAACAAGAAAAATGGTTATATTGGTATGCTAGAGCATTAGATATGCAACAGCGATCGTTAGATGGAAAAAATATTTTAATAGAATTATCAAGCAAACGTAGTTATTACGGATTTTTATCTAGTTCCAAGTTATTAAGACCATATAGTTTTAAATTTAAGCCAGTCAATGTTAGTTCAGCACAAATGGATGTTGTTTTGAAAAACAAAGCTGTTCAACGTGCCTACGAATTATTACAATTAGATAGACTAACAAAAGCTAGCCAAGAATGGAATATAGCTTTAAAAAATATGGTGGAATGGGAATTACATGCTGCTGCAAAACTAGCAGATAGTTTAAATATACCTAATTGGGCAATTACGGCACTATCAGATGCTAAACAACAAGATGATTTATCTTTAAGATTTCCTCAATATTATGCGCAACATATTGTTAATGAAGCTAAAAAAAATCGATTAGATCCAGCTTGGGTGTTTGCTGTAACTAGACAAGAAAGCGCTTTTAGGCCTCATGTTAAATCTTATGCTGGGGCATTAGGATTAATGCAGCTTATGCCAAAAACTGGATTTATGGTTGCTAAAACTATAAATATAAATTTAAGAAATCATAGTGATATATTAGATATTAATAATAACGTAAAATTAGGTAGCAAATATTTACAATTAATGTTAGATCGTTATAAACATTTAGTAGTAGCAACTGCCGCATATAATGCTGGTCCTAATCGCGTACAAAAATGGTTGCCAAATTATGATATTGCTGCAGATATTTGGATAGAAACCATACCGTTTAAAGATACTCGTCAATATGTACAAAATGTTATAACTAACACCGTAATTTATCAAAAATTATTAGGAATAAATAATTATCTTAATATGCCATTAATAAAAAAAATATAACTATTATGCTATAATAATTATACGTTATTTTTAACTGTCAGACCTAAATACAAATTCTAATTATAAGACAAGGAGAGTCTATATATGCCATCAAAAAAGAAACAAAAGAAAAATCAGGATGATAGCATTAAAACTATTGAAGACGGCAATGTTAAAGCAGTATTGGTAGGAATTAATTACCGCGGCACTAGAAACGAACTAGGCGGTTGTATAAACGATGTTATTAACACAAGAAAACAAGTTTTAACAGAATATCCAACAGCAAAAATAGAACTAATGACTGACGACACTCCAACCAAACCTACTAGAGATAATATTTTAGGAAAATTAAATGATTTAGTTAATAATGCTCAACCTGGCGACACATTAATATTTCATTATAGTGGGCATGGTAGTCAAGTGCCAGATCTAGAGGGTGACGAAGAAGATGGTTACGATGAGACTATTTGTCCAATTGATTTTATAAATAGACGAACCATTATAGTTAATGGTATAAGAAGAACCGTAGATAGCGAAATTACTGATGATGAAATTCATGGTATAATTTCAAATATTCCAAAAAATGTTAATTTTTTAATGTTGTCTGATTCTTGTCATTCTGGAACTATAGGGGATCTAAAATACGATTTTGCTCATTACCATGGTCCAAGTGAATGGAGAGGTGTTAATAACGCTATTGCAGAACAAGTAACAGCTCCTATAGATCCAGAAAACCGTGCTTTAACCGTTGAAGGTGGATTAAATTTACATTTTAATCCTGGCGCTACTACTGTAAACGAACTATTTAGCCTTGATGCTTCAGTAAAGTATAGTTATGACCCAGATACTGGCAAACATAATCATTATAGTGGTGGAAAAAAACGATCGTTAAATATGCGAGCTCCTAATTGTGAGGGTGGTGAATTACGAATTATTAGTGGTTGTGAAGAAAATCAAACTTCAGCAGATACTGGTACTAATGGTGCTTGTACTCGAGCATTTTGGGATACTGTTAGATCTATGGGTGGTTTGCATAAATTCTTTCCAAAATTGTTTAGTCACCATATTGATGATTTAAAATCTATACAGGACACTATTAATCGTAATTTGTCTAGATTTGGCTTTACTCAACATTCTGTTATTAGTTGGGATCATGCTACCTCTAGTAGAAATACTAGTTTCACCGAAGTTGTTCCTGTTGAAGCAGAACCAACCGTATCTACCAGCTCTACTCATCCTATGTCATTAAGAAAGAGGCCTAGAATTTAAAAGATATATACTTTAAGCTCAGGGGGCATTTAAATTTTTTTCCCTGCTATGCATTCGGGTGCGACTAAAAGTGTAACTTTCTTTCATTTTATCATCCACCCGGCAGCTAACGCTGCCACCCTCCTTCGAAGCGAAGGAGGGTAAGTTTATCGTGCATTTTATATTATTCTCTACTTTTTTAAT
>Ga0208691_1000773_pt1 | contig 11664 bp, 12 predicted proteins | sample June2015DPH_20_1_FD_184719 | JGI IMG/M metagenome (GOLD analysis project Ga0208691, IMG submission 184719) | Peatland microbial communities from SPRUCE experiment site at the Marcell Experimental Forest, Minnesota, USA - June2015DPH_20_10... | ecosystem: Environmental > Terrestrial > Soil >... | reverse complement strand
CGATTCGGAGTCGCCAAGTTTCGCGACGCATCGCGCCGGCTCGGCCACCCGCTGATCATCGAACAGAAGTTCATGCCCGGCGACATGGACTTCACGCGCCAGCTGAAAGTGATCGACGATTCGCGCGTGGATGGAATCGTCCTGTGGGCCGACGCCGCGCCCGCCGGCATGATCCTCAAACAGATGCGCGGCCTCGGGATGAAGCAACCCGTCTTCGGCAGCGCGCGCGTAGCCGGCGATCAACTATTCCGGATCGCCGGCACAGCGGCCGAAGGGCTGGAAGTGGTGTATCCGTACGATCCGAATCGTGACGACCCGGCCTGGGTTGGCTTCAATCAACGGCTCCGGGCGAAGTACAACGCCCCCTCCGATGCCTTCTCAGCTCTAGCGTTCGACACCATGAACATCCTGCTCGATCAAATCTGCCGCATAGGACTCAACCGGGGCCTGATCCGCGACGCGTTGTATTCGATCGAGCGCTACAAAGGCGTCACAGGCGAGATGACTTTCGATCCCAACGCCAAAAACATCGCACCGCTATTTCTCGGCAAAGTGAAAGACGGCAAGATCACCTACCGGCGCTATTCCATGACCAAACCATACGCGACGGTCGGCGAGCACGGCGCGGAGTACCACGGCCCGCCAATCGCCGATGCCTCCGGTTCCGTCTCCGCAATCGGCATCTTCGGGCCCGGCGCCGACAAACTCACCGCCGATCTCGCGCAACCCGGATACCGATTCGTCGCAGTGCGATCGGAAGCCGTGTGGGGAAAATCGTCGACAGACCTGGTTAATCTCGCCTATCGCGACGACCTGATCGGGCTCATCGCAACCGACAGCGCATCGGCCCATCTGGCCGAACAAATCGCAGTAAAACTGTTTTTCCCGGTCATCGCGCTCTCGGATGATCGCAATTTGACCAGCACCAACATACCTTGGATCTTCAGGCTTCCCGCAGGCACGGCGCTTCGCGAAGCCGTGGCTTGCCTGACTAAGGCGGCTGATCGCGTCGGTCCGAATCGAAACCGCATTCGCGACCATTTGGCTTCGGCCGCCTTCGACTCCACCGGCGAACCGCGCTGACACACCCAGGCGGCAGCTCGGTGGCGGGGCTCGTCAATTAGTATCTGCTCAGGACAGAGCACCTGGAAGATGATATCGGACTGCGCCTATAGGTTAATCGGGCGAGAACCGTTAGGATCAAATAATGATGCGCTTTCCTGGATCAGTCGTGCTCTGGCTGGTGTGCTCGATCAGTGTGGCTGCGCAAGCTCAGTTCTATCTGAAAGACGGCGATACCATCGTGTTTTACGGGGATAGTATCACCGATCAACGTTTATACACGGCCTTGTCGCTTCGCAGATACTGTGGGTAGAATCCCTCGGCCGGAGCGTCGGCGTCTCCGCAATCAACACCCTGGAGGCGTTCGCTGAAGTCGTGAAGGAGATCCTTCTGGTCCTGATGATAGGTCGTGGTACCCGTGGGTGTAATGCGTTTCTGTCCATATTCCTCGAGTCTTCCTAGAATGCCCTCGAAATCGTCCAGCGATCCGAAAGTCTCACGTACCTGGACAATCCGATTCCGCGCCCAGGGGACCCAGAGCGGGGAGGGATCGCAGCGATCAAGCAACGCCGATAAGCCGTCCAACAGCTTTGACGCCAAAGGGTATCCTGCCGAGAAGGATGCGCCTGCTCCAAGTACATACACTGTCATTTAGCTCTATGGTAACCAGTACAGGAATTGTCAGTTAATTCGCGTCTGCGAGCCGCAATCGCGGAGGCCCCACCTTTCGCCGGGAACGACCAAGCCGACGAGGGCGCCGGCTGCGGATTTTCGGGGTACGCCCCACATCCGCGAACCCAAGTGTGCGGGAAAGATTCAGGCGTTCACACGAGTGTGAACGCTGCACGGTGTGCTGGGCAGGTCCAGCAGCTAGGAAGTGCAAGTCTTCTACCCAACCTGATGGAGGTGAAGGGTTAGCGAAACGCAAGGGCGTCGCCGCGAGGCGGGGTCGGAAAGAAGCGTGTAGCAAAAACGCGAGTCGATGAACAAGAACCGGATAGGAGGCGCCAACGTGGGACGAGCAAGCCGTGCTTTGCGAAGTCCATATTCATCAAGCATGGGAAGCGTAGATCCGGCGGCTGTGCGTAGAAGGCGGCTGGAAATACCCCAGGAGGTCTGTCCTGTGTCGCGGCAAGGTGACTGAGGGAGCCGAGAGGCGACCTGACCGCAGGGCAGAAGTCAGCAGAGGGCATAGTAGCTGCGGAAACGGAGCGAAGGCCCGAACGATAGGAGAGGTGAATAGGACTCGAATCTCATGGACGACAGGCGGCAGAAAAACCAGGAGCAGTTGGCCTTACCGTTCGCCGGGGGAAGTGAAGCTTCTCAGAGCGATACGGAAGGGATCGAAGCGTCCAGGGCGAGGAGAGAAACCGAGAACCCGGCTGGAAACCAGCGAATGCTGGAGGCAATATGTGAGCGAGAGAACTGCAGAGAAGCGTTGAAACGAGTGCGAGGCAACCAGGGGAGCCCGGGCATCGACGGGATGACCGTCGATGAATTGCCGGAAAACCTGGAACAGCACTGGCCAGCGATGCGGGAACAACTGTTGAGTGGGACCTATGAGCCGCAGCCGGTAAAGCGGGTGGAAATCCCAAAGCCGGACGGAGGGGTGCGAAAGCTTGGCATCCCGACGGTGTTGGACCGGTTCGTCCAGCAGGCGGTGCAACAGGTTTTACAAAAACAGTGGGACCCGACGTTTTCCGAATACAGCTACGGTTTTCGGCCGGGACGGTCGGCTCAGCAGGCGGTGGCCCAGGCGCAGCGGTATATCGCCGAAGGTTACGGCTGGTGCGTTGATTTTGATTTGGAGAAATTCTTCGATCGAGTCAATCACGACAAACTGATGGGGACGATCGCCAAACGAGTGGAAGACAAACGGCTGTTGAAGCTCATCCGAGCATTCCTGAATGCGGGGGTGATGGAAGACGGGCTGGCGAGTCCGAGCGTGGAAGGGACGCCGCAAGGCGGACCGCTGACTCCCTGAACGCAAAAGATAACTTTGCATTCGAGCGGAGGGTGAAGTATCGATGAGGTCCCACTTGCGCTATGTCATTAACGGTTGTATCCTTATGACATATGGGTCGCGCCAGCGACGCCCAAAAAGCCGAGCGCCTCAACCGCGCGCGAGATTTGCTGCGCAAGGTCAAGCATCTGCCAGATGCCGTCGAGCGGTTGACGCACGACTGCTCTATCTCTCCACGACAGGCATATCGGTACCTGCAGCAAGCGCAGCGGTTGAAAGAACCAGTGGCCGTAGCCGAATCGAAGGTGGCTTTCACGGTGAAGCTGCGGCGCAGTTTGATTCAACGGGTGCGGTTGTACGCATCTGTCAAAAGACTCTCGATCAGCGAAGTGGTCAACCGTGCGTTGCTCGCGCTTCTGCCACGAGGGCGAGGTCGTGGCTGAGCCGAAACCGGTTCCACTACGCACTCTTCAGTTGGAGTATCGTTTCGATCGTTTGCTGCCGGAGAAGCTGGCCCAAGCCTATCAGGTGCCGGTGCCGGATAAACGTCGGCCGATCACCAGCGCAGAGCCCACCTGCGTCACGCACACTTCGGAGATAAACGATGAACAAACCAGCCGCCATTTACGCTCGAGTCTCTTCGGATCGCCAGAAGGAGAATCACACGGTTGCCAGCCAGACAGCAGCTCTTCTCGACCACGCGGCGACACACGGATACACCGTGCCGCCGGAATGGGTTTTTCAAGATGAAGGATACAGTGGCGCGATTTTAGCGCGGCCCGGCTTGGAGGCTCTGCGTGACCTTGCAGCCGAAGGCCAAATCGGAGCGGCGCTGATCTACTCCCCGGACCGGCTGAGCCGCAAATATGCCTACCAGGTTCTGCTGGCCGAAGAGTTCTCGCGGTGCGGTGTAGAGCTGGTTTTTTTAAAGTCGCCCGCAGGAGCGACACCGGAGGATCAATTGGTCGTGCAATTCCAAGGCATGATCGCCGAGTACGAACGTGCGCAGATTGCCGAGCGCTGTCGGCGTGGAAAACGGCACAGGGCGCAACAGGGAACGGTCAACGTGCTATCCGGCGCTCCCTATGGATACCGTTATGTTCGTAAGAGCGAGAGTTCGGCGGCCTATTACGAAGTGATCGAAGGGGAGGCCAAAATAGTGCGGATGGTGTTTGAAGCCTACACGCAGCAGGGGCTGAGCATCAACGCCCTGGCCCGCATGCTGAATGAACGCCGGATCCCGACGCGAACAGCAACGACTCGCTGGGAGCGGTCGACGGTCTGGGGAATGCTGCGCAATCCTGCTTATTGCGGAAAGGCCTGCTACGGCAAGACGGAGTTGCGCCCCCGGCAGCGCATCACCCGGCCGTTGCGGCAACGCGGCGGAGTCGCCAGTCGAGACAGTGCCAGCCATGAGCGGCCACGACAAGAGTGGATCGAGGTGCCGGTGCCTGCGCTGGTCAGCGAAGAAGTCTTCGCCTTGGCTCAGGAGCAACTGCAGAAAAACAGACACCATTCGCCGCGGCGCACGATGGAGCCGACGCTGCTGCAAGGAATGCTGGTATGCCAGCAGTGTGGCTATGCATTGTATCGGGCCTCCACGCGAACCTCCAAACAAAAACTCAACTACTATCGTTGCATCGGCTCGGATGGATATCGCCGGCTGAAAGGGCCGGTGTGTACGAATCGGCCAGTGCGACAGGACAGCCTGGACCAGTTCGTGTGGGATGAGATGATCCGCTTGCTCGATGACCCGGCCCTGGTCCAAGCGGAGATTGACCGTCGCAGAGAAGCCGCTCGCCAGGCGAACCCGCTGCGCAAGCGCGAGGAAGAATTACGGCGTGAACAAGCCCGGCTGGAGAAAAGTATCGAGCGGTTGATCAATGCCTATCAAGAAGGTCTGGTAACGCTGCCGCAGTTGCGTCATCGCATGCCCGAGTTGCACCGGCAAATACAAGCTGTCGAATCCGAACTACATTCCCTGGAAATGGCTGCGATAGACGAAGCAAGGTTTCTACAGCTGGCAGAGACGCTGGCGGCTTTTCGAGGTAAGCTGCGCGCCCGAGCAGAGACACTCGATGTGCACGAGCGTCAACAAATCGTGCGCCTCTTGGTGAAGGAGATTCTCGTCGATAACAGCACAATCACCATTCGCCACTCGCTACCGGTTCCACCCTCTGGTTCCGGACCTGGTAGAACATCGCCGCCGAGTTCCGGTATGCTTGGGGCACAGTCTTCGTCAGGTTATCTTTTGCGTTCAGGGAGTCCTTTCGCCGTTGCTGAGTAACCTCGTGCTGGACGAACTGGACCGGGAGTTAGAAGCGCGGGGCCATCGCTTCGTGAGATATGCGGACGACAGTAACATCTACGTACGCAGCGAGCGGGCGGGGCAGCGGGTGATGGAAAGTGTGAAACGATTCATCACCGAAAAGCTGAAACTCAAGGTGAACGAGTCGAAAAGCGCGGTGGCGAAACCGCAGGAGCGGAAGTTTCTGGGATTCAGCTTTACGGGCGGGAAGGAACTGAAGCGCAAGATTGCGCCGAAAGCGATAGACCGATTCAAGGAGCGGATTCGAGAAATCACGCATAAGAGCAGGGGGAACAGCATGGAGCAGGTGATGGAGGAACTGGCCCCGTATGTGAGAGGTTGGCGAGGCTATTATCGGTTCTGTGAGACCCCGTCGGTGCTGAAGCAGTTGGATTCGTGGATCCGGAGGCGGGTACGCAACGCCTTCTGGCGACAATGGAAAACCGGTCGCAAGCGTTTTGCGGAACTGGTCCGGCGGGGAGTGGATGTGGAGGCGGCTAAGAAAGCGGCCGGCTCTCGCCTCGGCCCGTGGCGCGTGAGCCACAGCCCAGCTGTGGACCGAGCCTTGTCGAACGCCTATCTGGCCTCGCTTGGACTTCCTTCATTGATCGAGGGTCGATAGCATAACTTATCGAACCGCCGTATACGGACCCGTACGTACGGTGGTGTGGGAGGGGCGGAGGAGCGATCCTTCCCCCTATCCCGATCAGGAGTGCGTGCGCCACGCATCTTTACCGCAGCGCCTCCCTGGCTGCCTTGGCTGTGTTGCAGTGGATGGCCACCGTGTCACCGGTGTTGCGGGCGTAGCCTCCGGCCAGGACTACGGCTACTGGAACGTTTTGAGTTATAGCTGTTTCGAACACCAGGCGGTCGCGCTGTTTTAGGCCGTCCATCGTTAGGGAGAGGCCGCCGAGCTGGTCCTGCTGGAAGGGGTCGGCACCGGCGAGGTAGAAAACCAGGTTTGGGGCGAAGCCCATCGCTACTGCTAAGGCGTCGTTCAGGCGGCTTAGATATTCTTCGTCTTCCACGCCATCTTGCAAGTGGATGTCGATGATGGAGTCCGGCTTTTCGCTTGGATAATTGTGGAACTGATGCATGGATAGTGTAAGCACGCTGCGGTCGCCCGAGAAGATTGCGGCTGTTCCGTTGCCGTGGTGGACGTCCAGATCCACAACCATCGCGCGTTCAATGGAGCCATCGTGCTGGAGTGCGCGAATGGCTACGGCGACATCGTGAATGGCGCAGAAGCCTTCGCCGTGGCCGCGAAACGCATGATGAAATCCGCCGCCGATGTTGAATCCGATGCGGTCGTGCAGTGCGTTGCGGGCGGCTAGAATGGAGCCTCCTGTCGCTAGCCAGAAGGCTGCGACCATTTCGGGTGAATAGGGAATTTCGAGTTTTACGAGTTCCTTCACGCTCAATGTTCCGGTTTTCAGCCGCTCGACCCAGCCGGGATCGTGTACGCGCAGGATGTCCGCATCGGAGGCAGGCTGCGGTTCGACGAAATCCGCGGGCGCGGCGAAATGTTCTTCGAGTAAACGGTCGCGAATGAGGCGGTATTTCCGCGAAGGAAAAACATGCTCGCCGAGATTCAGGTCGTAGCCGGGGTGATAGACGAGCTTAAAGGGAAGCATGGGCGGATTGAAGGGCCGTGACGATGGCGGCGCCGTAAATATCGTCGGTGGAGCATCCACGCGACAGGTCGTTGGCTGGCTTCGCAAGCCCTTGCAGGAAGGGTCCAAGAGCAACGGCGCCACCCAAGCGTTCCACCAGCTTTACAGCGATGTTGCCGCTCGAGATGTCGGGGAAGATTAGCGCGTTGGCACGGCCTGCCACAGGAGATCCGGGCGCTTTGGATTGGGCAACCGTTTCGATAAGAGCAGCGTCGGCTTGCAGTTCGCCATCCACTGTAAGATCGGGAGCGCGCTCGCGCAGGATGCGTAACGCCTCGGTAACTTTATCTACCCACGGATGATGCGTGCTGCCTTTGGTTGAGAAAGAGAGAAGCGCAACGATTGGATCGGTATGCAAGATGCGGCGGGTGGTATCGGCCGTTGCGATGGCGATTTCGGCTAACTCCACGGGCGAGGGATCGATGATGATGGAGCAATCCGCGAAGGCTAGCAGTCCGTTGTGGCCGAACGCTCGATTTTGAACAGCGACAATGAACGCGCTCGAAACTGTTTGGACGGAAGGGGCGGGGCCGATGCATTGAAAAGTGGCGCGCACGGTTTCCGCGGTAGTGTTCACCGCGCCCCCTACGAATCCGTCGGCATCGCCCGATGCAACCATGAGGGCTGCCGTGTAGAGTGGCTGGTTTGCGATTTCGGCCGCCTCGATTTCGGTAAGGCCTTTGGAGCGGCGGCGTTCAAAGTAGAGGTGTGCGTATTTTCGTGCGTCCTGGTCAGAGACGGTTTGGCACGTTCCCAATAGGATTGGCACTGCCAGATCTTCACGCTCGAGGCGGGCGGCTGCTTGCTGAACACGCGGGTCGTCCCCTTCCGGAAAAACGATGCGTTGCTTTGTCTGAACCTTGCGTAGCCGTTCGACAATCGCGGCGAGAAAGGCTGCGGCGGATTCCGGGAGCTGCATCAAGGATTCATCATAGCGTGAGCGAAAAACATTACCTGCGATGCTGGCGATATTGCTCCACTGCGCGGTTGTGCGCTTCGATATTTTCGGAAAACTGATGGCCGCCCGAGCCGTCGGGCCGGGCGACAAAGTACACGTAAGATGTTGCGGCCGGCGCGAGCGCCGCTTTGAGGGCCGCTAATCCAGGGTTGGCGATGGGTCCAGGCGGAAGGCCGGGATGGCGGTAGGTGTTGTATGGATTTTGGCTATCCAGATCCGAACGATAGATGGTGCCGCGGTAGCGCCCTTCCAGGAGCGCTGCGTAGATGGTGGTTGGATCGCAATCGAGCGGCATGCCCATGCGCAGACGGTTCGCGTAGACGGACGCGACCAAGGGGCGCTCCTCGGCGAGGGCTGTCTCTTTCTCCACTAGCGAGGCCAGCGTAACAGTTGAATTCACGGCGGGATTCACTTCGACGGAGGGCTGTAACTCGCGCCAATGTTTGCGAAACAGATCTGTCATCATGCGGGCGAGTTGCTTTACCGTGGTGCGACGCTCGATACGGTAGGTGGACGGGAACAGATAGCCTTCGAGCGTGGGGGCGCCGGGTGCGAGATCGCGGATCGGCGCGGGGTCGCGAGCGACGCGCAGGAAATCGGCGCCTTTCATGAAATCAAAACGGTCGATACTCGCGGCGATATCGAACATGTTGCTGCCTTCCGGGACCGTGAGTTCGTAAAAGAATACGTCGCCGCGCGCGATGCGGTTGAAAACGGTTAGCACGGACGCGGGTTCCGAGAACTGATATTCGCCGGCCAGCAGGCGCGCTTTGGGATGCGCGGCGCGAGCCAACAAAAATGTCCAAGAGTTGCGGATGACGCCGGCCCGTGCGAGTTGCGCGCTCATGGACTGCGTGCTGGTGCCCCTTGGAAAATCCAGAATCACCGGTTTCTGGAAGCCCTGATAAGGGCGCGATACCGAGTAGTAGAGAGCTCCGAGGCCGATGGCAGCCACTAGCAGGAGTGCGAACATCAGCCGGATAAGGCACCCGCCCGAGGAATGAGCGCGCGTCATAGTTGGCTAATCATAGGCGGAAGGAGTCGAGATAGCTTTCGAGCAGAATCACGGCTGCCAGGCGATCCACCGCTTTGGCTCTTTTCTGAATGCTGATGCCGCTCTGGCGCAGCACGCGCTCGGCTTCCACGGTGGTGAGGCGTTCATCGCGGAATTCCACCGGAAGGCCGGTGGCGGCGTGGAGGCGCTCCGCAAAATCGCGCGTGTACTCGGTCTGGCGGCCTTCACGGCCGCTCATGTGCAGTGGATTTCCCATCAAAATCAGAGTGACATTTTTGTCGGAAGCAAGCTGGGCGAGCCGCGCGAGGTCCTCGCGGATGTTGCTGCGCTCCAATGTTTCCAGGCCCTGCGCGGTGATTCCCAGCTCGTCGCTGAGCGCCAATCCAATGCGTCGCTTGCCCAGATCGAGCGCCAGTACTCTGCCGTTAGTCATTGAAATCGGAAGCAGCCCACCGTCCACCGGTTTGCTGTCCCTTATGGTTTCATTTCATCATAGTAAAGAGCCCAAAGTACGGATGTCCACACTTACACCGATGCTGCCCGTGCAAACTCATAAACCTGGACAGACCAGTCTCACGGTACTGGCATTTGCGGCGAGCATCGCGCTGTTGTATTACGGCCGGGTATTCTTCATCACCGTGGTGATCGCGGTGATCATCGCGTTTCTACTGGACCCGGTGGTGACCGCATTCGTAAAATTGCGTTTGCCTCGAGCTGTGGCAAGCTTCGTGGTTTGCAGCATCTCGCTGCTCGGTTTGTACCTGTTGGGATTCGGATTGTTCACGGAGTTCTCCGGATTCGTGGACGCATTGCCCATCTACAGCCAGCGCATGAATGAGATGGTGGATAACATCGCCACTCAGATGGACCAGATAGAGAAGAAAACGTATCAAGTGGTGATTCCGAAGCGATTCCAGGATCAGCCGTCGCCGGCAACTCCACCGGACGCCGGGCGGCGGCGAAAATCCGCGAAGCAAGACATACCGCCGGCGGTGATTCCGGAAGTTCGGATTCACGCCGAGCCCACGCCGCTGGTGACGTATCTCTACGGATATCTGAAATCTTTTTACGATGTAGTGTTGATGGCCAGCTTTGTGCCGTTTTTGGTGTACTTCATGTTGAGCTGGCGCGACCACATGCGGCGCAGCTTCCTTTATCTGTTCCCAGGCACGGGACGCCAGATCGTCGGCAAGAGCTGGGAAGGCGTGGCGGATATGGTGCGCGCGTACATGATCGGAAATTTTGTGCTGGGAACGATGCTGGCCGCGTTGAGTAGCAGTTTCTTTTTTGCGATCAAGCTTCCTTATTGGCCGCTCATTGGGCCGCTGAGCGGATTTTTGAGCCTGGTGCCGTATGTTGGGCTGCCGCTCGCGATCATACCGCCATTGGCGGCGGGATTGATCGTCTACAACCAACCCACGATTTACGTGATGATCGCGGTGGTGATTGCGATGCTTCACCTGCTGGCGCTGAATTTTCTGTATCCCAAAGTGGTGGGTTCGCGCGTGCATTTGAATCCGCTGGTAGTTACCGTGGCGTTGATGTTTTGGGGCACGTTGTGGGGCGGCATTGGTTTGCTGCTGGCGATTCCGATTACAGCCGGGATCAAGGCGGTCTGCGATAATGTCAGCAGTCTACAGGCATTTGGAAAGCTATTGGGAGATTAAGCGCTCGGTATGAGCAAACAATTTCTGATCTTTTTCGGCGTTGGCGTGGTGGTGATTGCAATTTCGGTGTGGGGGATTCTTTATTCGCATCGAGGCGCCCACCTGGAGCTGAAGGGCCAGATTCTGAAGGTCAGGACGGGGGCGCTCAGCGATCAGGACAGCATCGCCGTGATAGACTTTCGCGCGGAGAATATTTCGGATGTCCCGTTTGTGGTGCGCATCGTTGAGGTGACGGTGGACAAGCAGGATGGCACCACGGCGGAATCCGCCATCATTTCGAAGATGGATCTGCATCAGTTGTTCCAATTCAACCGGTTTCTGGGCGATCAATACAACGACTCGCTGTCGCTCAAAGACAAGATCGCTCCGCACCAGACAGTGGATCGGATGGTGGCCGCGCGCTTCGATATGCCGAACAAGGATCTGGAATCCGCCAAGACCATCCATCTCAGCATCCAGGACGTGGACGGGCCGCTGTTTGAAACTAGCAAGAGTGTGAAGTAGCGGCTGCTTTGCGACGGCTGTTGATCCGACCGGGCGGGATTGGCGATTGCGTTTTGTCTTTTCCGGCGCTCCAGTGTCTCAAAGCGGATTACACCGAAGTGTGGGTGCGGGAAGATGTAGTGCCGTTGGTTCGTTTTGCCGACAGCGTGCGATCCATTGCATCGACGGGCATCGATTTACTGGGGCTGCCTGGGATGGATGCGCCGCGGGCGTTGGTGGAGAGATTACGCGCGTTCGATTCGATCATTTCCTGGTACGGCGCGAATCGGGATGATTTTCGCGCGGAGGTGGAAAGGCTGGCGCTTCCATTTCAATTCTTTCCTGCGCTGCCTGCTCCCGGCGAACGCGTGCACGCTGCGGATTTTTTCCTGCAGCAAGTGGGATGTAGCAGGCGCGCGGTTCCGAGAATCGATGGTCTCTGTGGGCCGGAGGGCGATTTCGCGGTGATTCATCCGTTTTCCGGGAGTCCACGCAAGAACTGGCCGATGGAGAAATTTCAGGAATTGGCTGTGCG
>Ga0208691_1000764_pt1 | contig 11729 bp, 7 predicted proteins | sample June2015DPH_20_1_FD_184719 | JGI IMG/M metagenome (GOLD analysis project Ga0208691, IMG submission 184719) | Peatland microbial communities from SPRUCE experiment site at the Marcell Experimental Forest, Minnesota, USA - June2015DPH_20_10... | ecosystem: Environmental > Terrestrial > Soil >... | reverse complement strand
CCCCGTGCTGGGGCCGGACGGCCGGATCATGTATTTGATCCATCGCGTTGAGGACGTGACGGAGTTCGTTCGGCAAAAGTCGCAACCCAAGAGCGTCGAACCGCTCACGCTTATGGAGCAGATGGAAGCCGAGATTTTCCGCAACTCGCAGCAGTTGCAGGCCGCCAACGCGCAATTGCTGCAAGCCAAGGCGGACGCGGAGGCGGCCAACCGGGCCAAGAGTACGTTTCTTTCAACCATGTCTCACGAGATCCGTACCCCGATGAACGCCATTCTCGGCTATGCCCAGTTGATGTTGCGGGATCGTGACCTGGGGGCTGACGCGAAGGCGAATCTTAAGATTATTGGCCGAAGCGGGGAGCATTTGCTAGCCCTCATAAACGATGTTCTGGATATGTCCAAGATCGAGGCTGGGCGCACCGAACTCACTCCGGTTACCTTCAACCTCTTGCGGACGTTCGACGATCTCGCCGCGATGTTTCGGTTGCGTGCCGAGGCAAAGGCGCTCCGATTCGAAATGCTGGTGGATGGGCAATCCGTGGCTTACGTTGTCGCCGACGAAGGCAAGATTCGCCAGGTGCTGATCAATCTGCTCGGAAACGCAATCAAGTTTACGCAGGTTGGTCATGTCAAGTTGAAGGTCACTTTGGAGGAAAGGAAGAGCGGTCAACTGTGGCTGTTGGCGAGGGTTGAGGATACCGGATTGGGGATCGCGGAGGAGGACCAAAAGAAGTTATTCGCGTCCTTCAGCCAAATCAGGAGCGGTCTTGACAGCCTTAAGGGAACCGGTTTGGGGCTGGCCATCAGCCGCCAATACGCGCGCCTGATGGGAGGCGATATCGCGGTTACCAGCAGCCTTGGTAACGGCTCAGTGTTCCGGTTCGAGATGCCGATCGGGCGCGGCGAGGCGGGGGTGGCGCTGAAGACAAGTCCGGCACGCCGCGTGGTTGCCTTACGAGCGGGACAAGAAGCTCCCAAGATCCTAGTGGTCGACGATCACCCCGACAACCGCGATTGGCTGATGAAACTACTGCGTTCCATTGGCTTCTCCGTGCAAGGCGCGGATAACGGGGAGTCAGCCATCCAAAGCTGGGGGGAATGGAGCCCACGGTTGATTCTGATGGATGTGCATATGCCGGTAATGGACGGGATTGAAGCGACTCGAAGAATAAAGTCAGAATCTCGCGGGAAGCAGACGGTTATCGTTGCCTTGACGGCTAGCGCCATGGATGAAGACCGTCGAATCGTGTCTGAAAGCGGGGCCGACGATTTCCTGTCGAAACCTTGCCATGAAGACGAACTCATGGAGAAGATGCGGACGCTTCTAAACATCGCGTTTGATTACGAGGAAGTGAGTGGGGCCGAGGACGAATCTCATCCCGGGGTAGCGGCCCTCAGCGCGGATAGGCTCGGGCACCTGCCACGGGAGCTAATCAAAGAAATCCGTCGTGCGACTTTGAGTGGTAACAAGAAACTTCTGAATGAGCTGATCCTGAAGGTGCCCGAGCGTGATTCCGCGCAAGCTCTCCAGGAGCTTGCCGACAAGTACGAATACGATGCCATCACGCGATTGATGGAGGAAGTGTGGCGCCCTTGACAGAGCAGGCACTGCCTCAAGGCAACATCATGGTGGTGGATGATAATCCCGCGAACCTGAAGCTATTGGAGGACATGCTTCGTCAGCGCGGGCACGAGGTACGGTCGTTTCCGCTGGGTAGGCTGGCGCTTCGAGCGGCGGAACAGGAGCCGCCTGACCTGATTTTGCTGGACATCAATATGCCGGAAATGAATGGCTACGAAGTGTGCCAACAGCTGAAATCGAGCGCGCTCCTCTCTGAGATCCCCGTGATTTTTCTCAGCGCTCTGAACGCGACCGAAGACAAGGTAACGGGGTTTCGATCGGGCGGAGCCGATTACGTCTCCAAGCCATTCGAGTTCCAAGAAGTGCAGGCCCGCGTAGAGACGCACCTCAAGTTGCGCCGCGCCCAACAGGCAGAGCGCGATCTGCTGGAGAGGACGCTCGGAGGCGCCGTCGGGACTTTTTTGGAGTTAGTCCAGATTACATCGCCAGTGCTGGTCTTGCGGTCACATTCTATTCGGGATATCGTTCTCTGCATCACCAAGCGAATGGGGCTTAGGGATGCATGGCAATACGAGCTTGCCGCGATGTTGTGTTTGGTGGGCTGTATCGTGCTGCCCACCGAGCTTTTCGAAAAGGCGTACGGGGGCCAGGAGCTCTCGCCCGACGAGGAGCAGATGTTTCGCGCCCACCCGGAGGTCGCCGCCAGCCTTCTTTCCAACATTCCGCGGCTGGAAGTAATAGCCGAGATGATTCGGAAGCAACACAAACCTGATGCAGAACTGTCCTCCACGGAGCCATCCAGACAAGGCGCTCTCATGCTCCATCTAGCATTGGAACTGGACCGAAGAATCTATCAAAACGTCGATTCTCGCTCCGCAATCGCTCAGCTCAGGGTATCGGGCCGATTCAACGGCCGCATGCTGGACGCGCTAGACGACTATTCTCCAACGAAGGGAGAGTTCGAAGTGCGGCAACTACTGATTCGAGAGCTTCGCTCCGGGATGGTCCTGGATGAGGATATTTTTACCGCCCAAGCGAATCTCCTGGTTTTCAAGGAAGGAATGGTTCTCAAGCCCCTTTGGATTGAGCGCCTCGAGAATTTTGCAAGAACCACCGGCGTCCAGGAGCGGGTGCGCGTTCGGATTCCAAAGCTCGCTGGTATGGTCCGATTATCGAAGCTCGCTTATGGCCTTTCCGGAAACGAACCAAAGAAAGGATAAATGTTTTCACTAAACATAGGGTGGAGACAAGTTTGGACGACGGGCATCCGAATCGGTTGTCGAGAGAATGTTCGAAAGCCTAAGGCTGAGAAATCTTCAGGCTCGTGCAACAGGAGGCCTACCCTTACATGCGAGACCATTCCTTGGACGTAGCGAACATCCTAATCGTGGATGACGATGCAGCCAACCTAAAGCTTTTGGAAGACATGCTCCGGCAGCAAGGGTATGAAGTGTATTCGTTTCCAAGGGGCAGGCTGGCGCTTGCAGCGGCGGAACAGAAACCGCCTGACTTGATTTTGCTGGACATCAACATGCCGGAAATGAATGGCTACGAATTGTGCGAACGACTCAAGTCCACCGCGGCGCTTTCAGACGTCCCAGTCATTTTCCTCAGCGCTCTTAGCGAAATAGAAGACAAGGTGAAGGCCTTCCAGTATGGTGCGGTGGACTACCTATCCAAGCCTTTCCGATTCGAAGAAGTTAATGCCCGAGTGCAAACGCATCTCAAACTGCACGAGCTCCAGCGGGCCCTTAAGCTGCAGAACGAACGCCTGGAGGAGGCTGTGGCCACGCGCACACAGGAACTTGCCGAAGCTAGCCGGCGGTTAACAATCCTGGACCGTTCGAAGAGCGATTTCCTGAAACTCATCTCGCACGAATTTCGCACTCCCCTGAACGGTATTCTTGGGGTCGGCGAGCTTATTTTAGACGCAATGCCTGCTACCGAGGAGAACAACGAGCTCCAAGAGATGTTTAAACGGTCTCGCCGAAGAATTCTCTCGATACTAGAGGATGCTTTGCTCCTGACACAAATCGATGTCCATAGCGACCAGTTCAGATCTGCCCCGGTTTCCTTATCTACCGCGTTGAGGCGGGCAACTGAAGGCACGACCGAGTTCGCCGAATCCAAGGAGGTGATAGTGACCACGCCATCGGCCGACATGGGTCTGATACTCGCGGACGAGAACTTGCTGGTAAGAGCCTTGCAGGCGCTGATCGAGACCGCTGTTAAATTCTCCGAAAAGGGCGGGGTCGTCGGGCTGTCAAGTGAGGTTGCGGCCGGTTCACGAAGAATCATCATCGAGAGTCAGGGAAGGACGGTCCGCGATGCTGCCCTCGGGAAATTCTTCGAACTTTTCTCGATTGGCGAGGCACTCACACCCGGCGGGGACTTGGGGGTTGGCCCTCCCTTGGCATACCGCATTCTCTCGTTGTTTGGCGGTTCGGTCAGCATTGCGAACCGGGATACGGCTGGAATACGATTGACCATAACGCTAAGGAATGCTACACCGAACGACGATCCCCTTCAAAAGGGAGGGAAAGCTTCTGAAAACGATCCGTGAGCAGACGCAGATCCTGTGTTCGAAGCCTGTTTACTGCAAGGTGGGCCTGTTCATTCGGGCCCCCGGGCCCGGGATGAATCGGCAGGTTGGACTCGCTAGTTAAGGCAATAACTACGTTGACAAATCCAGTGGCCTAGGTTGCTATTTTGTGGCGTGACAGGTCAAGCTTTTACTAGAAGTGAATGAGGTCTGGGCCTCGACCACGCTTGGCGAGTCCCTCTTCCAGCAGGATCGGGCCGACGTACGAAGCCAGTGCGGTCTTCGAGACGCGGGCCTTTAGCCATTCTCCAACACTACCAATCCTAGTTGCGAGGGCCACGATCCGGTTCGGCGACATACGTTCTCAAGCCAAGTTCCCCGACGACAAAAAGTTGAATGTCGTGTCGAGCGAAATATCGTAGCGAATACATCGTGCCAGTGGTTCCAGGTCAGATACCGTTCTCCGGAAGACAATAAGCGTGTTAGCCACACGGTGGGCCTGTCCGATCGGGTCCCCGAACGATTGACAGATTCCATTCCATTAGTTAACACGATCAGCCGTCATTTCAGCGTTCGGTGGCTCGGCATTCGGCACCCCATTGAGACTGATCAACTCCTCTGGAATCAATGCAGCAGTATCCTGTTGATCCGCAGGCGACCGCTTGAACGCCGCGCAGGTCTTCGTGTTAACTAGCCGGTAGACCACTCAATTCGTTCGGGGACCCGGATGAACAGGCCCACCCTCACGTTAACAGGCCTAGTGCTGGAACACCGTCGGCGCGAGGTGCTGCATTTCAATGTCACTGAGCATCCTACCGCGGCCTGGACATCCCAGCCAGATCGTCGAGGCTTTCGCCGATCGGGATGCGCCGCAGTATCTGATCCGAGATCGGGATCGCGTCTACGGCAACGAGGTTCGTCTGCGGATCGCGTCACTGCACATTGAAGAAGTACTCACAGCGCCCCGGAGTCCCTGGCAGAATCCCTATGCCGAACGACTAATCGGCTCCATTCGAAGAAACTGCTTGAACCATTACGTGATCCTGAACGCGAAGCATCTCAAGAGAACCTTGGCTTCGTATTTCACTTACTACCACGGATCGAGGACCCATTTGGGCCTCGACAAGCAAGGTCCATTTCCTCGGCGAGTCGCGAGCAGGGGAAGGATCATCGAGATCCCGCAGTTTCCTTTCCGCTGATCAAGCGGCTTTTCTTCTGGGAAGCCCAGGTCCCTTCAGGCGTGTGGCTAGCTTTTTCTTGGCGTTGAAAACTCGCCACTGGACTGTCCCGATCGGGATCGCTTTTGCTGCGGCGATCTCGTGGTACTCCCATTCCTCGACAAAGCGCAAAATCAACGCCTCGCGCTCGTTGGGGTCCAGGAACGTCATCCAATGATGAAATTCGAACGCTGAATGCCCCATTGGTTTCGTCCTCGTGTCCGCGATGTCGTGCACATCAATGGCTGCCACTTCAAGGGCGTGTTTCCCGTGATGGCGGTACAGCGCGTGACGTGCAACTGTAAATACCCAGGCACGGAACCGCGCTCGATCGCGAAGCTGCGCCGCTTTCCGATATACCGTCAGCATCACTTCTTGGCTGAGGTCTTCACTCAGATCCCTCGCGCAACCACGCGAGCGGAAGAAGGACACTAGTTGCGGCGTCAACGTTAGAAACAGTTCGATAAACGATTCCTCGTTAGGTGCTTCAAGAAAGGCTTCAGTCGCTGCAGCTTCCCGACGAGGGCGATCATTTGCGATTGTCGAATTGATCATCCTGGACTAGCTCCTCACGGACACGACTCAAAAGGGTGAAGTGTGTCCACCGGCTTAGTTAATATGCCTGCGTTTGCAGGTCTCAGGTTGATCTTATTGATAGCGGCACATCGGTTCTATTACATATTTCCAGTACTCATACGTGGGAAGCGGTTTTTCTAGCGATCCATTTGGCAATGGCAAAGGGAGCCTGGGACTCCCGCACAACGCCTCCGCTGCGATCAGTCAACGTGGTTGCGCCAGCCCGTGGTCCGGACCGAATTTGGCTAGCTGGAATATGTAATAGCCCCGCGAAGTCTCCCCGGATACGATGAGGCTGTCTCTGGTCACGGGAACGAGCTCCGGTTCAATACGAGATTCGACCCGTCGGGCAAATCGAAGCTAAGTTCCGAACCCGAGAAACTAACCGTCCTCGTCCGCTTCGCCGCGTGGAAGCGAATCGCGGCGGTTTGCTCGCGACAGCTTAAGGATACGACGCCATGAAGAAGAAGCGCCCTTGCCGAATTGCCGAGCTCAGTATGGCTCTGTTGGTGGCTGCGATGGCCTTTAATCTGACCAGCTGCAGTCGAACCTCCGCGGGCGCGGCCGAGCCAACGCCGCCGGAGGTCGAAGTGGCCGCCGTCGAACAAAAGGACATCCCCGTCTACCGCGAATGGATCGGAACGCTGGACGGGCAGGTCAACGCCGCCATTCGTTCACAGGTCACAGGCTATCTGCTCACCCAAGACTATTCGGAGGGTTCATTTGTAAAAAAGGGTCAGCTGCTCTTCCAGATCGACCGGCGCCCGCTTCAGGCAGCAGCGGACCAGGCTAGGGGACAGCTTGCTCAGGCGAACGGTCAGTTGGCACAAGCGCAAGCGCAATACCAGCAATCTGAGGCTCAAATGGCGAGCACCGAAGCCAATCAACGCAAGACTCAGTTTGATGAAGACCGCTACACGCCGCTCGCGAAGGAGAGGGCGGTCACGCAGCAAGATCTGGATAATGCGGTTCAAAACAATCTTTCGGCAATAGCCCAGGTGAAAGTGGCGAGGGCGCAAGTTGAAGCGGCAAAGGCGCAAATTCAGGCCGCGGCGGCTGCAGTCGAAGCCGCGAAGGCGACGTTGGAGGCGGCGAACGTAAACCTCGGCTTCACAAAGTTGTACTCGCCCATCGACGGAATTGCTGGTACGGCGCAAATCCAGATCGGCAATCTGGTTACCCCGGTGTCGAACGCCGTAACCACGGTTTCAACCCTTGACCCGATCAAGGTGACTTTCGCGGTAAGCGAGCAGGAATATCTCAGGCTCTCGAAACAACGGAAACCGACCGACCCTGTACCTCCGTTGGAGCTGATTCTCGCCGACGGAACCGTTCATCCACACCAGGGTAGGTTCGCTTTCACCGGACGTGAAGTCAGCCAAGGTACAGGCGCAATTGAGGCCACCGGCCTGTTTCCGAATCCGGGCAACATTCTGCGACCCGGACAGTACGGCAAAGTGCGTGTTCCAGTCGAAACGCTGCACAATGTGTTGCTTGTTCCGCAACAAGCCGTCTCTGAACTTCAGGGCAGCTTTCAAGTCGCCATCGTGGACCGCAACAATGCTGTGAATATTCAAGCGATCAAGGTTGGCGACCAAATCGGCTCCTCATGGCTGATCCTGGATGGCCTGAATCCGGGCGACCGCGTGATAGTCGACGGGATTCAAAAGGTCACGACCGGGCTGCGTGTAAATCCCAAGGCATCCCCCAAAAAGTCGGGCGGGTGATCAACTCGCGTATCTAAAACAGAGGAGACAACCGTGTCGAGCTTTTTTATCAACCGGCCGATCGTGGCCATGGTTATCGCAATCATAACCGTCATCGTGGGGGCAGTGTCGGTTGCACGATTACCCGTCGCGCAGTTCCCGGACATCGTGCCGCCTGAAATTCAGATTCTGGCCACCTACGTAGGGGCGGATGCGCAGACTCTTGAACAATCGGTCGCGACGCCGATCGAGCAGCAACTAAACGGCGTCGACAAGATGAACTACATGTATTCGTTAAACGCCACGGGTAATTCGCAAACGACGGTGGTCGTGAATTTCGATGTGACTACGGACGCCAACAACGATCTGATCCTCACTCAATCCCGTCAGACTCAGGCCGCTTCCCAACTTCCCGCTGACGTAAATAACTACGGGGTTACGGTGCAAAAGTCCGCTACCGCACCACTTATGCTTGTTGGCCTCTATTCCCCAAAGGGCACCCGGAATGCCGAGTTTTTGGCCAATTACGGCTACATCAATCTAAACGATCCCATCGCGCGCCTTCCCGGAGTTGGCCATGCGCAAGTTTTCGGCGCAGCCCAGTACGCCATGAGGTTATGGGTTAAGCCCGACCATCTCGCGGAGTTAGGAATCACTGTTACCGATATCGTGAGCGCCATCCAATCGCAAAATACGGTGAATCCCGCGGGGCAGATCGGGGGCAGCCCGGCACCCAAGAACCAAAAATTTACGTACTCAGTTCTGGCACAGGGCCGGCTGACCTCGCCCGAGCAATTCGGAAACATCGCGGTCCACGCAGCTCCGAATGGCGGGGTTGTCCGCGTGAAGGACGTCGCCCGGGTCGAGTTAGGCGCGCAGGATTACAGCATGGTCAGCCGCTTGAATGGCAAGCCGGCCGCCATTGTCGCCGTCTATCAGCTGCCGGGCTCCAACGCGGTGGAAACGGCCGCTGCTGTCAGAAAGCTGATGACGCAGATGAAGCAGCGCCTGCCTGAGGACGTGGACTACACGATCGCTCTGGACCAGACGAGCGCCGTTACCGAGGGCATGAAAGAAATCGTTGAGACGCTCTTTATCGCCATCGTGCTCGTCATTATTGTCGTCTACATCTTTCTCCAGGACTGGCGCTCGACGCTCATCCCGCTGCTCGCGGTGCCCGTCTCGCTTGTCGGTACATTCGTCTTCTTTCCATTGTTTGGTTTCTCGATCAACACGCTTTCGATGTTCGGACTCGTACTAGCGATCGGCCTGGTAGTGGATGACGCCATCGTAGTTGTCGAGGGTGTCCAACGGCACATCGAGAGGGGACTCAGTCCGAAGGACGCCGCGCGGAAGGCGATGCAGGAACTCTCCGGACCTGTCATTGGAATCGCGCTCGTCCTATCGTCAGTCTTCGTCCCAACCGCCTTCATTCCAGGCATAACCGGAAGGCTCTATCAGCAATTCGCCGTTACGATCGCGATTGCCGTGCTTCTCTCCGCCTTCAACGCACTGACCTTAAGTCCCGCGCTAGCCGCGCTCTTACTGCGACAGAAAGCTCCAAGCGATGGATTGCCGCAGAAACTCTTCAATGGATTCAATCGCGTTTTCGAGCGCGCCACAGAGGGGTATGTGCATTGTTCTGGCGCGCTGCTTCGAAAGGGCTCCGTGGCCATGGCGCTACTCGCAACCGCGGGGGCCGCAGGTCTCTTCTTTGCTGGGCGAGTGCCGTCGAGTTTCCTACCGGACGAAGATCAGGGCTACCTGTACGTCAATATGCAGCTTCCGAATTCGGCCTCGATCGAGCGTACGGCCGCGGCCGCGGAGCAGGTGGAAAAAATCCTCGCCGACACGCCGGGCGTTCAGTACACCACAAGTGTGATTGGTTTCAGCCTCCTGAGCTTCGTCCGAACTAGCTACAACGGTTTCTTCTTCGTGACATTGAAGCCTTGGGATGAGCGGACCAGCAGGGCAGAACAGTTTCAGGAGATTAAGACACGTCTAAACCAGCAATTAAACAGCCTTCCGGGCGGAATCGCTTTCAGTTTCTCGCCACCCGCGATTCCCGGGGTGGGTACATCGGGAGGCTTTCAATTCGTGCTCGAAGACCGTGGCGGGCGCGACGTTCAGTTTCTGGCAGACAACTTGGCCAAGTTTCTGGCAGCCGCGCAGAAGCGGCCGGAGATCGGATTCGTTTCAACGACCTTCTTGCCGCATGTGCCGCAACGGTTCGTCGACGTCGATCGTGACAAGGTGCTGAAGCAGGGCGTACCGCTGAGCGACGTGTACAGGACGATCCAAGCGTATATGGGTGGCCTATTCATCAACTACTTCAGCGATTTCGGTCGGCAATGGCAAGTGTACGTCGAGGCCGAGGCCGATTACAGGGCAACCGCCGATAATCTCGGCCAGTTCTTCGTCCGCAACAGCCAAGGCGATATGGTTCCTCTTTCCGCCCTGGCGAAATTCGCCGCTCGTGAAGGACCAGAATTCACCATGCGCTACAACGAGTACCGCTCGGCCCAAATCAATGGCAGCGCGGCGCCCGGTTACAGCTCGGACCAGGCGACGGCTGCATTGGAGGAAGTTTTCAAACAGACCATGCCCCACGAAATGGGATTCGACTACATGGGCATGTCTTATCAGGAGCAGAAAGCCAGAGAAGGTATGCCGGCTTCGATCATCTTCGCGTTTTCGCTCGGTTTCGTCTTTCTGATTCTTGCAGCGCTTTATGAGAGCTGGACGTTGCCCTTCAGTGTCCTCCTCAGCACGCCGGTAGCAATATTTGGCGCGTTTGCAGTCCTGTGGTTGCGGCGGGTAGCGGTCTCTGCGTTTGAACCCGCATACATGGTTCAAGTTGAGAGCGATGTTTATTCCCAGATCGGACTGGTGATGTTGATTGGCCTGGCGGCCAAGAACGCGATTCTGATCGTGGAGTTTGCGAAGGAAGAATACGAAAGCGGAAAACCGTTGCCAGAAGCCGCGTTGGAAGGGGCAAGGCTCCGGCTCCGCCCGATCCTGATGACCTCCTTCGCCTTCATTCTGGGATGTGTGCCGCTCTGGACAGCATCTGGCGCCGGCTCGGTGGCACGCCAGGTGATGGGGACCACCGTGATCGGGGGGATGGCGGCAGCAAGCGGGATAGGAATTTTCTTTGTGCCAGCGATTTATTACCTCGTCGAGAGGATGTCATCCCCTTCGAGATCGACGGGAAGAGAGCAGCCAATGCTCCCATCGCCACAGCAAGGAGATTGAAATGAAGCATCGCGCGATCTTGGTGGCAATGGGACTTTTGACCGGTTGCACCCTTGGCCCAAATTATCAACGCCCGGCGGTGGCGGTGCCTGGATCGTTCCATGCACCGGAAGCGTTGCCGACGGCTGAGGCAGCTTCATTGGCGGATCTTAAGTGGTGGCAGGTGTTTCGAGACGAAGAGCTGCAACGCCTCATCAAAACCGCGCTCGACCACAATTACGACCTGCTGGAGGCGGTAGGGCGCGTTGAAGCGGCGCAAGCGAATCTTGGCATCACACGCTCCGATCAGTTTCCCCAAGCCAGTGCGAGCGGTAATGTGGACTTTACACGACTTTCGAGAAATGGCGCATTCCCGCTGCCAGCCGCTCTCGTTCCGTCACTGAACAGGAACTGGGGGCAGGCACAGTTGAACCTGTTGTCGTTCGAAGTGGATCTGTGGGGACGTTTGCGTCGGGCAACGGAAGCGGCGAGGGCCGGCCTCCTGAGTGAAGAAGAGAATCGAAAGGCAGTCGTCACTACGCTCGTCGGCAATGTGGCGGCCGAATACCTTACTCTTCGTGAGTTTGACGCGCAGTTGGAGATCGCCCGGCAGGCGTTCGGCACGCGGCAGGAATCCCTGAAGCTCACCCTGTCGCGCAGCAATTACGGCATCGCAACTGAGCTGGATGTGAAACAGGCGGAGCAACTGGTGGGGACCGCTGACGTGACGATTTCAAATCTGCAGCAGCAGATTGAGCAGTCCGAGAACCAGATCTCGTTGCTGTTGGGAGAGAATCCTTCTGGCATTGTGCGCACTGGTGTTTTCGACGAAAATGCTCTGCCGCCAGACGTTCCAGCCGGTCTGCCATCGG
>Ga0208691_1000755_pt1 | contig 11855 bp, 8 predicted proteins | sample June2015DPH_20_1_FD_184719 | JGI IMG/M metagenome (GOLD analysis project Ga0208691, IMG submission 184719) | Peatland microbial communities from SPRUCE experiment site at the Marcell Experimental Forest, Minnesota, USA - June2015DPH_20_10... | ecosystem: Environmental > Terrestrial > Soil >... | reverse complement strand
AGCGTTTAACTCTTAACTGTTGACTCCCAACTCCTAACTTTCGACTGTCAACTCCTCCCCGCCATCCTCCGAATCCTCGGATCCCGAAATACGTCCGCCTCATCCGTGCTCCGCGTCGAAAATTCCGACACAATGGCTCCTCGTGGCCCCGCCTGAAACCAATGCGGCGTGTCCGGATATATCGTGTACTGCTCCCCGGGCTCCAAATGAATCTCATGCCCCACAGTATAAAAATCTTCCGACCCCGCCGGCGGGCGACATCGCGGCGCAGCAGCCCGCTCCCCTGGCACGTAAAGCGAAACGCTCCCCCATCGGCAGCGAAAAGTTTCTTCCTTGCCCGGCACTCCACCAATCGTCGGGTGCCAATGCTCCGGACAAGTCTGCCCCGGAATCATCACCAATTCCTTCGCGCACACCCGCTCCGTATTCACATAAGTAAGAATCTGCAATCCGCTCTTCGCCAGCTCGCCCAACCCAAAATCCGCCACTTCCATCCGCTGCTGCTCTTCAGGAGTGATCAAGATCCCCGCGTGCCGCAGCAGTTCCACGGCCGCCAGCGCAATTTCGTCGTTCCTCAAAGCGCCCTCGCCTCTTCCTTATACAACATCGCCGCACGAGGAGTCAGCGTTTTGCAGAGCAGAAATCGCAATTGCCGGTGTGCAAATTGCCGCGCTGGACGAGATTCCCGCCATGGGAGTAGCATTGCCAGTTATGCCGTACGAACATACCGACCGGGAGTACGAGCCCGAGCCTCAGGCATCTTCATCGCGAGGAGGCGTCCCGCCGCGAAAAATCGCCGGAGTTGGAGTGCTCGACCCGCCCGTACCTCCCAAGCGGCAACCCGGACCGCTTACGCCGCTCCCAGCGTCTCTGCTCATACGTATTTTCGCGGTGATAATTCTTGTCGGAGTAGCAATCGCCGTAGCCATGCTGCTTCTCGCACGACATTGATCGGCACAACAACGGCATCCCATTCCACACCGAGGTAAATCCCAACCGTGAACCGCTTCCTACTTCACCACTTCGTCTCACGCGTCCTGGCCATCTCATCATTCGCCGTCGCGATTGCCGCGCCGTCCGCCACAGCCCAAAAATCCTACGATCCCGGCGCGACCGACACCGAAATCAAGATCGGCAATATCGCGCCCTGCACCGGCTGGGCGAACCAGTACGCCGCCGTCGCACGCGCCGAAGCCGCCTACTTCCAAATGATCAACGACCGCGGCGGAATCAACGGCCGCAAAATCAGTTTCATCAGCTTGGACAACGCCTCCGACCCCGCCAAAGCGCTCGACCTCGCGAGCAAACTAGTCGAACAGGAACAGGTCCTGCTGATCTTCAGCTCCATTGGCACCGAGGACAATCTAGCCATCCGCGCCTATCTAAACGACCACAAAATTCCGCAGCTCTTCGTCGAATCCAGCTCGGCCGTTTTCAATGACCCATCCCATTTCCCCTGGACCATGGGATTTTTCGCCACGTATCGCAACGAAGGCATCGTCTACGCTCAATACATCCTGCAAAACAAGCCAGCTGCGAAGGTCGGCGTGCTCTACGCAAATAACGATGCCGGAAAAGAATATCTCGCAGGGGTGTACGATAGACTCGGCAACAAAGCCTCGGTGCTATTAGTGAAGGAAGTTTCCTACCAGGTTTCCGATCCGTCGCTGCAACCGCAAATCACGGCGCTGAAAGATTCCGGCGCCGATGTCTTCCTGAATTTTTCGCTCGGGCCGTTCACCACGCAGTCCATTCGCACCGCCTACGATGCAGGCTGGCATCCACTGCAATTCATCCCGAACGCTTCCCTCTCCGTCACCGCGTTCCTCGAGCCAGCCGGCCTCGAAAAATCCGCCGGAATCATCAGCAACGCCCGCTCCAAGAGTTGGCTGTCCTCGCGCGCGCAAAGTGATCCCGCCGTGCGCGAATTTCTCGATTGGATGAGCAAGTACAATCCCGGCGCCAGCCTTCGCGACCAAAACAACGTAGCAGGCTACGAGCGCGCTCAAGCCCTCGTCGCAGTCCTGAAAAAATGCGGAGACAATCTCACTCGCGCCAACGTAATGAAGCAAGCCGCTAGCCTCGATCTAGAACTCGGAATGCTTCGCCCCGGCATCAAACTCACAACCAGTCCCACCGACTATCAACCAATCAAGCAGTTATTCCTCATACGCTTCGACGGCAAATCATGGCTTCCGTTCGGCAGCACCATCGGCGAGTGACCGCACGATTAGAAAGCGGCTTGTCAATACCTCACTCGGAAGGGCGAGGCTTCAACCCCGCTGTGAAGCGTCACAAGAAGAACGGGCTATGGCACAGGAAGCCGTGCTTTTCGATCGCGGCAAATATTCGCGCAGCAGGTTTTGACTCTTAACTCTTCACTCTTCACTCTTCACTCTTAACTCTTCACTGTCAACTCTAAGCTCTCGACTCTCACCGTCATACTTACACCAAATCACCGCAACAATTCCGGCGCCGCTTCCTTGGGAAACTGCGCTCCGCTCGGCAATTGAATATCAAACTGCTCGTCGTAACCCGAGAACGTCACTATCCCTCGCGGCTTGGCCGAATCGCCTTCCACATATTTCGTTGGTAGACGGTCGATCGTCCCAATCCAAATCGTATGCAGCGGTATCGTCAACGCCTTGTCTTCGACCTTCCAGATTTCGCTCGAGACTCCGTCCACCGCTTCGTTGCCCATCGGCGTGATCGTTGCCCCATCCTCGGTCGCATAGAGCGAAAACGGTGGAACGATGCGTTCCTGGTCGGCGCTGAAGTAGCGCACACCCATCTTCTTTTTGTCCGGTCCGTCCACCAATCGCGTACACGCCCTCAAATTCGCTGGACGGCGCTCTGCGTTCCACATCGCGTCCAGCATATCCGCGGATCGGTGGAACAGAACCGTCTCCGTTGCAATAAACTCCGTCTTGCTCGGGGGATTGCCCTTCGTTTCCAGGTAGTGCGCGATGTTCTTATCGCATTGATACTCCGCGTCAGTCATTGTGCCTCCGTCCTCGCCGGTAACAATGTGCGCGCGGAACGACCGCACATTTTTCAGCCCAGTTTCCGACTGCATAAAGACTGTCCGCCCATCGACGGCGGGTTTGCGGCTACACCCGAAACAGAGCAGCGCCACAGCAATAGCGACCAAGCCCCATGCACAATCTTTCAACGTTCCACCTCGTCAGCCGGATGGGCCCAGCAACACTATAAGGTGCGGCCCTCCCCTGCGGTTGGCTTGGTTTGCACACTTGTGCCGTCAGTCTCAATGACAACGATTTTTGGCGGGAAAGTGGCGGGCCTGAGAGGAGTCGAACCTCCGACAACCTGGTTCGTAGCCAGGTGCTCTATCCAGCTGAGCTACAGGCCCGCCGAAACAACACATGCGTTCCCACTAGATTACGACACCCGGCCTGCGACTTCAACAGCGTACGGTGACTCAAATTCGCCCTGCGCACACAAATTCACGTGTTGCTCGCCCCGCAAAATTTTCGCCAAACTTCCCCGTGCCGCGCCGGTCAAATCCAGGACTCACGCCACGTGCGGAACTGTTCACCGCACTGTCACGCTCCAGTAACAATCACCCGTTAGTTTCGCCACCTGAATCTCCAACACACTCAGAGGTGCTGAATGGCGGCAGGTACGTCTGTTCTCGATTCCAAGATTACGGCAGGGCCCGGAAGAATTGGTATTCTCGTTGCTGTCGTGGTGCTGCTGGGCGGGCTCGTGTACATCGGGAGCCACCTGATTAGGGACCTGTCGGGAGTCCAAGCCACAAGTTGGCTTCCCTATGCGCTGCTGGGAGTCGCTCTCTTCACCGCGCTGGCTTTCGAATTCGTAAACGGCTTTCACGATACCGCGAACGCCGTCGCCACCGTCATCTACACGCACACCATGGAGCCGCACGTCGCCGTGGTTTGGTCAGGCGCGTGGAATTTCCTCGGCGTGCTGGCCTCGACCGGCGCGGTAGCCTTCGGCATTGTCTCGTTGCTTCCCGTGGAACTGATTTTGCAAGTCGGCGGCAGGGCTGGCTTCGCGATGGTTTTCGCCCTGCTGGTCGCCGCGATTATCTGGAACCTCGGCACCTGGTGGTTCGGCCTGCCCGCGTCCAGCTCACACACGCTGATCGGCTCGATTATCGGCGTCGGCATCGCCAACCAGCTTATGTCCGTAAAGACCGGCACGAGCGGCGTGGATTGGGGGCAGGCCACCAATATCGGAAAATCGCTCATTCTTTCTCCCATCGTCGGTTTCGTCTTCGCCGCTCTTCTGCTTATCGTTTGCAAGAAACTGATTCCCAACAAGGAGCTTTACCAAGCACCGAAAGGAACCGAACCTCCTCCTTTCTGGATTCGCGTCCTGCTCATGATCACCTGCACGGGCGTGAGCTTTTTCCACGGCTCGAACGACGGCCAAAAAGGTATGGGCTTGATCATGCTCATTCTCATCGGCACCGTCCCCACCGCCTACGCGGTCAACCACGCGGTTACCTACCAGCAGACGCAGGATTTCGTCGCGGTCTCCACGCAAACCGCGGACATGCTCGGCCACTACGTATCCCCCGCTGCCGTCGTCGGCGACTCGCGCGAAGAAGTGACCGACTACATTCGCACCAAACAGTTCACGCCCAACACCATGCTGGCGCTGCGCGAGCTCGTGAATGGCATCGGCACCGAAATGGCCCTTTACAAACAATTGAAAGAGGTCCCGCAAGACAGGGTCCGCAACTTCCGCAACGACATGTACGTCGTGAGCGAAGCTCTGCGCCTGATGAACAAGACTCATCAGCCGGATTTTTCGACGGCTGACGCTGCCGTCCTCGCCAACTACAAAAAACACGTTGATAACGCCACAAAATTTATTCCCACTTGGGTTAAGGTGGCTGTGGCTTTGGCGCTGGGCATGGGCACCATGATCGGATGGAAGCGTATCGTGGTCACCGTCGGCGAAAAGATCGGCAAGGATCACTTGACCTACGCGCAAGGCGCCGCCGCGGAAATCACAGCGATGGCTACGATCGGTGCGGCCGATTGGTTCGGCTTACCTGTCAGTACCACGCACGTTTTATCTTCCGGCGTCGCCGGGACCATGGCCGCAAACCATTCCGGATTGCAAATGAGCACGGTGCGCAATCTGGCGCTGGCCTGGGTGCTAACGCTGCCCGCATCTATTTGCCTGGCGGCGAGCCTCTTCTGGCTCTTCAGCAAAATCGGCGGCGCCAGTTAAATCGCAATAATTGCGTAGTCGCCGTAGAAGTCGCCTTTGCGTTTGTAGCGGCCGCCTGCGTTTCCTTTTTGGGCGGGCGTCTTTGACTTTGCTTTTGACTGTGTTTTTGACCCGGTAGCGGCCGGTCCCGGTACGGGACCGGGCAGAAGCTGCTATCGCCTTTGGTGTTGTTTCTGACGTTGCTTTGGTAGCGCCGACCTGCCTGCCGGTAGGCACGCGTCCCGCCGGCTGTGTTGCCTTTCGCGCCGCCAACGTCGCTAACTTTGGTTTCAGGAGCTCAGAACAAATTCGTTCGCAGTCATAATGCCAAGGGTCATCTTAGTTTTATTCGCAATCTTCTCCGCCGCACAATTGTGCCCCGGCCTTCGTGCTCAGGAATCCCCGATCACTTCATGCCCGCGCCCGTCTCCCGGCGCCACAGTTCCCGAGCCGGAGGACTTGCGTAGCCAGGACGGCGTGCTAGAGGTGGACCTGACGGTCCGCAATTTCACGCAACCCGATGGCACTACTCGTTTCTGCTACTTTGACGCCCACGGAAACCAGTCTCCCACTCTGCGCCTCAGCCCCGGCGACCTGCTCATTCTGAATTTGAAGAACGATCTGATAGATTCAAACCACGTCGTTCCCGCCACCACCTACAGCCGCAATCACAACCACGCCGCTGGCGCTGAAAAAAAATCCGACCCGTGCCAGAGCGCCGCGATGTCGCTTACCTCCACCAATCTTCACTTCCACGGCCTCACGGTTCCTGCGGTTTGTCATCAAGACGACGTCTTGAAAACTTCCCTCCAACCCGGCGACGCGCCTTTTCAATACAAGTTTCGCATTCCGGAAAACGAGCCGCCCGGATTGTATTGGTATCACCCGCACATCCACGGCTTCAGCAAGCTGCAAGTCCTCGGTGGCGCCTCTGGAGCAATGATCATCGAAGGAATCGAGCGCGCCAATAAAGAAGTAGCCGGTCTGCCCGAACGCGTCCTTATCATTCGCGATCAGGACCTGCTGAACCCTAACGCGCCGCCCTCAAAATCAGAACCTGTGGTGCCCAGATTTTTTGTGGACCATGACGGCGACTCCGCCAACAACGGCACCGGCTTCGGCAAGCCCGCAAAGGATCTCTCCATCAATTTCGTCCCGGTTCCCTACCCCGACTATCCGCCCGCCGCAATCCAAGTGAAGCCGCAGGAGAGCCAATTCTGGCGCGTACTCAATGCCTCCGCGATCACCTACCTTAATATCGCGGTCCTGTATAATCGCGTGCCGCAACAACTCGGCATCGTCGCGCTAGACGGCATTCCCATCAACGCCAACGGAACCACAGGCGATTTCATCAGCTGGCAAAATCATTTGGGTGTGCCGCCGGGCGGCCGCGTGGAATTCATCCTCACTGGCCCTCCTGCGGGCGTTCAAGGCCTGCTCGTAACGCGCACTGTGGATACCGGCGTGGGTGGCGAGAACGACCCGAATCGCGCTCTCGCCACCATTACGGCTTCAGACAATGCGCCCGAACCGCGTTCAAAACTCACCTCATCGCCCGTGCCGCTTCCTCCACCCGCTGAACCCTGGTTGGGAAACGTCGCTCCGGTTCGCGTCCGCAAACTTTATTTCTCGGAAAAACTTCTCGATCCCAACGATCCCAACAGCGCCACCACTTTTTACCTGACCGTCGACGGTCAAACTCCCACGCCCTTCAATCCGGCGTCAGGCGTTCCCGACATCATCGCTAAACAAGGCGACGTGGAAGATTGGATTATCGAAAATCGCTCGACGGAATTGCACGCCTTTCACATCCATCAGCTCCACTTCATGCTCGTGGCCTGGAATGAAGTTCCGGTCAACGAACCGTTTCTGCGCGACACCATCAACGTGCCGTACCACAAAGAAGCGGATCTGGCATATCCCAGCGTCCGCTTGCGTATGGATTTTCGCGACCCCAACACCATCGGCACTTTCGTATATCACTGCCATCTTTTGGAACATGAAGACGGAGGGATGATGGGCTTGATCCGTGTCGAACCAGCCGATAGCGCTCAAGCTCGAGAAAAAAGTACTGCAAGTCCTAGGACGAGTAGCACTCCAGCCCGCTCGACGCACACCAATTAATTCTTTGAGCCGCGGCCGGATTAGCAGGCCCGCGAGTCGGGGGCATTTGTGTGCGCGCACACTCTTCGGCTCAACGAAAAAACTCAAACGAACAAAATTTTACATATGTCATTCAGCATTCACACAGGGAACACCCTGTGGCAACAAATAACAGATATTACTCTCAAGCTCTGTCTGAGCAGATTTTGCAAAAAAATTTAGGAGGATGCATGTCCTTTAAGCGTTTCGCTTCAAACTCGATGCACTGTTTGCGAATCGGGTTGACTTCGCTCGCTCTGTTCCAATTTTCGCTCGGCGGTCCTTTGGCCAGCTCAGCCCAAGCCCAGTCGACCAATGACGGGAACACCACTTCGCCGATTAAACACGTGATCGTGATCATCGGTGAAAATCGCACTTTCGACCACGTCTTCGCGACCTACGTGCCCAAGCCCGGACAAACCGTGAACAACCTGCTGTCGGAAGGAATCATCAAGGCCGATGGCACTCCTGGACCCAACTTCGCAAAGGCCCACCAGCTCGCGGCAGTGGACCTCGGCGAAAAAAATGGCGGCGACCCTTTTCTTCTGACTCCTCCCAAAATCGATTTCGGCGGCGATGTGCTTCCTGCTCCGCTCGTCGGTGGCGCGAAGGATTCGTACATCCCTGGTGACAGCCTCTCTCTCGCCGAAGCGTCCGAAACCGGCTTGCCCACTAATTACTACCCGTTCTTGGTTTCTGGCGGCACTGGCTTGTCCTCCCACACTCCAGACACGCGCATCACCAACGTCAATGCCCTCCCGGCAGGTCCGTTCCAGCTGACCAACGGCGGTCTCTTCACGTACAACGCGTACGCTGCCAGCCCTGTGCATCGCTTCTACCAGATGTGGCAGCAGCTGGATTGCGCTGCCAATCACATCGTCGGCCCGAACGGCACTCCCTGCAACGGAAGTTTGTTCTCCTGGGTCGAAGTCACCGTCGGCGCCGGCACCAACGGCCTGACGCAACCTTCCAACTTCAACATTGACTACACCCCCGGCTCCACTACGACTGGTGAAGGCTCCACGGCTCTTGGCTTCTACAACATGCAGCAGGGTGACGCTCCCTACTTCAAGTCTCTCGCCGACACCTACTCGATGAGCGACAATTACCACCAGGCCGTCAGCGGCGGCACCGGTGCCAACCACATCATGCTCGGCCACGGCGACGCCATCTATTTCACCGACGGCAACGGCAACGCGATCGAGCCGCCCCACAACGTGCTGGTACAAAAAGGGGGCGCAAACGCTGGTGTCGTTGACGAAGTCGAGAATCCCAACCCCGCGCCCGGCACCAACAATTGGTACACCGAAGACGGTTACGGCGGCGGCTCTTTCGGCTCCGCGTCCTACGGCGGCGGCTCTTACACCAACTGCGCCGACACCACGCAACCCGGAGTCTCCGCGATTGTGAAATACCTCGCAGCGCTCCCGAAGCCGGTGGATCCGCGCTGCGAAGCCGGTCACTACTACCTGCTCAACAACTACAACCCCGGCTACTTCGGCCGCGGCGAAAACGCGTTCCTGGACACCAATGCCGCCAACACCGTGTTCACGATTCCGCCCTCCGCCGTTCCTAGCATCGGTGACAAACTCATCGCCCAGAGCATTTCGTGGAAGTACTACGGCGATCAGTGGAATGCCTATGCTGGTAACGGCAGCCCCAGCGAGCCGCTCTGCGCACCGCCAACGGTGAAGGAACCCTGCTACATTCCCGAAGACAAATACCAAATCAACTACGGCGCAGTGGGCTCACCCAATGGTCTCGGCGCTCCCATCACCAACGCCGATGAGTACTGCAACATCTGCAACCCGTTTCAGTACGACACGTCCATCATGGCCAACGCCACTGTCCGCAGCGCGCACATGAAGGACACCACAGACCTCTACAATGACATCAAAGCCGGCGACATTCCCGCCGTCTCGTTCGTCAAGCCTAGCGGGTTCGTGGACGGCCATCCATCGTCTTCTAAGCTGAATCTGTTCGAAGGCTTCGTGGACAAGATCGTAAGCGCGGTGCAAGCCAATCCTACTCTGTGGGCCAACACCGCAATCTTCATCACCTTCGACGAAGGCGGCGGCTACTACGATTCCGGTTATGTGCAACCGTTGGACTACTTCGGCGACGGCACGCGCATCCCGCTGCTCGTCGTGTCCAAATATTCCATGGGCGGCAACATCACGCACAACTACTCGGATCACGTCTCCATCCTAAAGTTCATCGAGAGGAACTGGAGCGTATCGCCGGTCACTTCCCGCAGCCGGGATAATTTCCCCAACCCGGTAACGGCAACCAGCCCCTACATCCCGACGAACGGTCCCGCAATCAGCGACCTGTTCGAGCTGTTCACCTTCCCCAGCAACTAACCGTAGCAAGCAGTAGGCCACCGGCCAGGCCGCGCGCATTAAAGGCGCCGCCTGGCCGTTCTCTTTGTGGCCCAGGCCTGCCCGCCGCAGGAGGGCAATCTTGCCTGTGCTCCCCGCTCTTCCGCCGCTGCGAGAAACATCGTCATCCTGCCTGCCCTGAGTGGTTTTGCGAAGGGTAGCCGGCGCCTGGGTCTCAAACCGGTCGAAGCCTGTCTGCCGCAGGCAGGGATCTCTCCCCGGTTGTCTCTGCGCCCTCTGCGTCTATGCGGTGGACGCCGTCGCTGTTCGTTCTTCCTTTTAACTGTCAACTTTCAACCGTTAACCTCACCACCCTCCGCTGAATCTTTCGCGTTGCCTACACATCCATATCAATGTAGGATTTCCGATCATGAATCGCCGCCCCGACGCCTGTCTCTGTCCGCCGTGTTGTTGTACCCGCAACGGCTGGCGCGGGGGTGCGATCCGAGTCGTTTAGTAATCCTTTAACCGGATTTCAAGCCCGCTCACAGCACAGCTGTCGAGCGGGCTTTTTGTTTTTACGCCTCTTCATGCAGCAGCAAAAGCCACGAAGGAGCATCGCGCATGACCGAAAAAATCGGCAACAACGGCAAACCCACGAAAGCATCGCCAGTGCTTTCCCTGGACAGCTGGGCTGTAATTCTCGCCCTCGCTCTCTCGCTAGCCATCTGGATCGGCTGGATCAAGAGCGTCCCGTGGTGAATTGCGCCACAGCGCAATTCATCCTGATAACCGGCAGCGCCGGTTCGAAGGGTAAATCGCCGCCAAGCCTTTGAGTTTGTAGCGGCCGCCTGCTTTTTCTTTTCAGGCGGGCGCCTTTGACGTTGGTAGCGCCGTTGACCTTGTAGCGCCGCGACCGGCAACGCCAAAAATTTTCAGGAGGACATCACCAGATGGCCAGCTCGATCGCATTAGAAGCACCGGCAACGGAAAATTTCTTCAAACAAGCCGCGCGCCTGATTCCCGGCCTCGCGCTTCTCGCCGCCGTGGGCTACGCCGGCAGAATCATCGAGCGCTCCATCGCCAATTACGGCAAAGCGCATCACTTGACGCTGCCCAACATCGAATACGTCCTCTGGGCCATCGTCATCGGCCTGGTCATCGGCAACACGGTCGGCGTGCCCAAACTTTTCCAAGCCGGCGTCGCCACCTACGAATTCTGGCTGAAGACCGGCATCGTCCTGCTAGGCTCGCGCTTCCTGCTTGGCGACGTGGCCAAACTCGGTGGCGTCGCCCTAGCGCTAGTCGCGATCGAAATCGCCGTCTCGCTAGCGTTCATGACCGCCCTCGGCAACGCCTTCAAACTGAAACCCAAACTCACTACGCTGCTAGCCGTTGGCTCCTCCATCTGCGGCGTCTCCGCCATCATCGCCGCGCAAGGGGCGATTGACGCCGACGAAGAAGATGCCTCCTACGCCATCGCCGCCATCCTTTCTCTCGGCGCCATCAGCCTTTTCATCTTTCCGCTCATCGGCCACTGGCTGCACTTGAGCGATCAAAGCTACGGCCTCTGGGCCGGCCTCGGCATTGACAACACCGCCGAAGCCACCGCCGCCGGCGCGCTCTATTCCGACGCCGCCGGCAAAGTCGCTGTTCTCGCCAAAACCGCGCGCAACGCCATGATCGGCTTCGTAGTCCTGGGCTATGCGATCCACTGGGCCCGCAAAGAACACACCGAAGGCGTAGGCAACAAAGCCGCCTTCCTCTGGCGCAAATTCCCCAAGTTCGTCCTGGGCTTCCTGCTGATCAGCGCCCTAGCTACAGCCCAAATCTTCAGCAAACCCCAACTAGGCAGCCTGGCCAACCTCTCCCGCTGGGCCTTCCTCCTCACCTTCGCCGGAGTCGGCCTGCGCACCAACATCCGCGAACTAGGCAAACAAGGCTTCCGCCCCTTCGTAGTAGGTGCCGTAGGCGAGGTAGTCATAGCATTCCTGACGCTAGGCTTGGTGTACGGAGCCGATCGATTCTTGCCGAAGTGAGGCGTGAGTAGTGATTGGTAAGTCGTGAATCGTAATTCGTGACTTGTGACTCGTGATTCGAACCTGGCACAGGCACCCCTGCCTCTGCTCTTTCTTTTGACCTTGTAGCGGCCGCCTGTTTGCCCGAAGGGCAGGCGGGCGACGTTGA
>Ga0208691_1000754_pt1 | contig 11858 bp, 11 predicted proteins | sample June2015DPH_20_1_FD_184719 | JGI IMG/M metagenome (GOLD analysis project Ga0208691, IMG submission 184719) | Peatland microbial communities from SPRUCE experiment site at the Marcell Experimental Forest, Minnesota, USA - June2015DPH_20_10... | ecosystem: Environmental > Terrestrial > Soil >... | reverse complement strand
CTACCGAATCCACGAGGTGCCCATCCCAACCTATTACGGCGATGAGATATGTTACGTCAACGGGATGCGTTACGCCCGCGACGTTGCTCGCGCCGTGCGCAGGTACAGCCAGACTCGCCGTTCGGTGCGCTGTTTCCCGGAATTCCAAGAATATTTCGTTCACTACCCCATCAAACACAGCAAGTCGTCGAGCCACTATTTCGCGCGTCAGATGGTGGGGTCCAATCAGGATGTGCTCGATATCGGCGCCGGAGAAGGCTTCTTCGCGGCGGAGCTGGCCGCGAATGGAAACCGGGTGACGGGCATCGACAACCGTTTGAGTCCCGTGGAAACATCGCGATTCGAACGATACTTCACAGCTGACCTCGAGGACGGCATCGCCCAAGTGATTCGCCAGTTGAGCGGCCAGCGCTTCGACCGGGTTTTGTTGTTGGACGTGTTGGAGCACCTCCGGAGCCCGGAAATGATCCTGCGCCAGGCTCAGGAGGTTTTGAAGCGCCAGGGCCTGTTGATTGTCTCGCTGCCCAACATCGCGAATATCTACGTCCGCCTGACGTTGTTGTTCGGCCGGTTCGACTATTCCGAGCGAGGCTTGTTGGATAAAACCCATGTCCGGTTCTTCACTCGGAAAGCCGCCCGGCGCCTGCTTGAGTCAAACGGATACTCCATCGTGGAAGAAGCGCAAACCGTAATCCCATTGGAATTAGTTCTTGGCTGGCGGCCGGAAAACCTGATCATGCGGGCGTTGAACCGCGTTCTGGCAGCCGCCACCTGGATGTTCCCCGGGCTCTTTGGATATCAAGTGATGTTCGTAGCGCGAGCAGCCGCGCCCGCGCCCGCCCATCCGGAATGAGAATTGTGCCGCGCCTGCTTGCGCATCCCCTGACGCGGGGCTGCGACATCAACGATCCTTCCACTACCTCCCTGCGGCGCAGCATTGTTCAAAGTAAGCCGTTCGTCAGGCGGATCTACGATGAGTGGTATCGAAAAATAGCGGATCAGCTTCCCCATGTGTCCGGCCAAGTTTTGGAAATCGGTTCAGGCGCAGGCTTCCTGGCCGGCTATATTCCAAACCTGGTCACCTCCGAAATTTTTGCCGTGCCGGAAGTCCGTTGCGTGCTGGACGGATGCGCGCTTCCATTCCGCAGCGGTTCACTCAGAGCCATTGTGATGACCAATGTGCTGCATCATATTCAAGAACCGCGCGCCTTCTTCGAGGAGGCGGTCCGATGCCTGCACCCCGGCGGAGCCGTGATTCTGATTGAGCCGTGGGTCTCCACCTGGTCGCGCCTGATCTACCGGAATCTGCATCACGAGCCGTTTTCGCCTGAAGAACCAGGCTGGAGCCATTCGCTCGCGGGCCCACTGTCGGGAGCCAACGGCGCCCTTCCCTGGATTATTCTAGAACGCGACCGCTCGCTTTTCGAAGCACAATTCCCCGGCCTGGCAGTTTCAAAAACCGAACTGCTGATGCCCTTTCGATATCTCGTTTCCGGTGGAGTGGGCCTGCGCTCGCTAATGCCCGAGATTACATTCCGCTTCTGGGAGCTGCTCGAATCGAGTCTAAAGCCCTGGATGAACGCCTGGGCGATGTTTGCATTGGTAGTAGTGAAGAAGAGCCCCAGTTAGAATCCAGGAGCCAGAATCCAGGAGCCAGAACTCCCTCCCCGATCTACTTCCGCCTCAGCTCCATCGGCACCCTCTGCCGATCAAACTCCGCATACTGCAACACCCACTTCACCGCGAGCTCCTGCGGGATATAACAGACCCGGTCGTCGCACGCCTGATACCGCAGAGTTCCCTCCACCGTGAATCTTCCGGAACTGTCGAGCCTCGGCCGCACCTTCGCGTCCTGCCCGATCGTTATGTCTCGCGTCAGCTGGAAATGATCGCGATACACAGGCACTGTTTCATCAATCGCCGCCAAGTGCAGTTTCTCGGAAGCTGGATAGCTAACCTCATGCGCGGCCGCGGCGTCCGATTCCTTCATTTTCCAGTCAATCGGAATGTAGCCTTCCACCCCAGGAGCGTACACATGCATGTTCGGTTTCATTTCGATGTCGAGCGTCAGCGACACCCGTTGGCCCGCCGCAACCAACAAATTGCTAGCCCCAGCTTCAAGCTTGAGCTGCTTGCCTTCCACTTCGCTCCGCGCCGCTTCCGGTCGAAAACCGAACTGACGCATCAAAATGTCAGCGGACGTGTCGCGCTCTGTATAATCGTCTTCGAAATATTTCGCCGTGATGACAGCCTGCGCGTTCAGTACAAAGGACCCGGGATAGGGAACACCGAAAAAGGGGCTGTCCTTCGGCAAGCTTTCATTCAGAATCCCCAATTCCCGGATGACCCTCGAATCCGGGTCCGACAACAACGGAAAGTGAATCCCGCGGCGCTCCGCAAAATTGTGAAGTATCGCTACGCTGTCATAGCTGATAGCCGCCACGCCCAGGCCAAGTTTGCGGAATTCAGCCTGATTCTGCTCCAGCTCGACCAGCTGGGCTTTGCAGTAAGGTCACCAATCCGCGGATCGATAAAACACGATTACCGCGCCCTTGGGTCCCAGTAAGTTACTCGAATTGTGTAACCTGCCATCCTGATCCGGCAGTTCGAATGCGGGCAACTTACTACCTACCGCAGGGCCGTACTCCCGCCCCAGCAAACTGCAAGAAACCAGTAGAAATAACAGCGCCCGGCTACGCCTTATTGCCCCCATATCCTTTATGGTACGCATATGGTACGCAACTCGCGGCCCAAACGGATGTTAATTACTCTTAATGGGTCTAAAGCCCCAAACCCTCTTGATTCGGGACGGACAAGTGGGTAAGCTTGAACGCAGCGGTGGGCCAAGCAGTATGCTCATCGAGAAAAACAAGTCTACCAAGGGAGGCAGTTTGATGAATCGCAGAAAATTTACCATCGCTCTCGGAACCGCGACTGCGGGTTTGGTTGCCGGATCCGCGCTCTTCGGGCAGGATGACACCACCAAGACGAAGAAGACGAAAAAGGCCAAGCACGATTGCGCCGGCAAGAACACCTGTAAGGGACAGGGCGGCTGCAAGACTGGCGACAACGGCTGCTCGGGAAAGAACTCCTGCAAGGGCAAGGGCGGTTGCGCCGTTCCTCCGAAAAAGTCGTAGTAGCTCCTAACTTCTGAAGTCCGTTGGACTTTAATAGAATGCGGGGAGCGAAGCCACTCGGGACCGCTCCCCGAACTTGATCCTCTCCTTTCTCCTGGATGTTCCCCTCCGTAAGATTCACGCTCTTTTTGACATTTTCAACGCTCGCCTTTTGCGCGGACTACCAGATCGAAGCCAACATCCGCTACGGCCCCTATCCGGAGAATGTATTGGACATCATCCAGTCGCCCGCGCCAGCCTTGAAGAACCGCCCCGGTGTAATCGTCATTCACGGCGACGGCGCCAAGGAGCGCACCATCGAACAATTCTGTGTGCCGCTGGTGCAGCACGACTTCGTCGTCGCGAATGTGGAGTATCGATCGCCCGAAACCTCAGACGCGAAAGCGGCAGTGAATGATGTTCTGGAAGCTGCTCAATGGTTCCACAATCACGCCGCGCGCTTCAAGGTGGATCCGGAGCAGATCCTGGTGCTGGGCGAATTCACGGGAGGATACTTGGCGCTGATGCTTGGTATGACGCCGGCCTCCGCCGATCTTGGACCGGTAATCAAAGTCTCGGCCGTGATCAATTTCTACGGCCCCTCCGACATCGCCGGCCTGTCACCGATCACCTACGCCCGTAGAGGGCTCCCGCCCATCCTAACCGTTCACGGCGATGATCAGGGTGCGAGCATGACGAAAGCGTTGAAAGATGCCGGTGCCGACGCGGAGTTGATTATTGTCCCCGGCGGCCAGCACGAACTCCAGCCAGGCGAGATGACGAGGCTCTGGCCCCAAATCTTCAAATGGCTAAAAAAACGCAAGGTCGGCACGTAGCCACGAACGAGAAACGGGAAACGGGAATGGCTTTACTAACGTTGGTTCGCCACGGCCAAGCTTCCTTCCTTCAGGAAAATTACGACAAACTCTCCGAACGCGGCGAATTGCAATCCCGCATTCTAGGCGAATATTGGTTGCGAACCGGCGCCGCGTTCGACCAGGTCTACTATGGTCCTGCGTGCCGACATCTGCGCACCGGCGACATCGTGGCCGAAGTCTATCGCCAGTCTGGCGCCTTCTGGCCGCAGCCAGTGACGCTGCCCGAGCTGGATGAGTATCCCGGCATCGAAGTAGTGCGAACCTTCCTGCCCGGCCTGATGGAAACGCACGAAGACATTCGCGCCCTCGAAGCCGAATTTCGCCAGGCCGGCGAACAAGATGTCGCATTCCGTCTCTTCGACAAACTTTTCGCGCGCATCACCCGCATGTGGGTAAACGAAGAACTCGATTCGCCCGACGTCGAACCCTGGAAGGATTTCTGCGCGCGCATCGATCGTGGCATCGCCCTGATCCGCGAATCGGCCGGCAAGAATGCGCGCATCGCCGTCTTCACCTCAGGCGGAGTGATCGCCGCCACTGTTCGAAAGGCTCTCGATCTCTCGCCCCAGAAAACTCTGGAACTGAGCTGGACATCGCGCAACGCCAGCTACACCGAATTCCTGTTTTCCCCTGAGCGATTCTCGCTGGCAAGCTTCAACAACCACCCGCACCTGGAAAACGAAGACCTCTTGACCTACCGGTAAGTGACTTACCCCACCCGTCTCGCCACCACCAACGTAATATCATCCGCCGGCGGCGCCCCACCCGTAAACTCCTGCACCCGCTGATTGATCGATTCAATAATGGACTTCGCTGAATCGCGGCTCAACTCCGCCAGCGTTGCTGCCAACCGATCCTCGCCGAACTCTTCGTCCACATCCGGACGAGCCGCCTCAGTGACACCATCGCTGTACAACACCACCACATCGCCCTGTTCCAACTGGCAGGTTCGCTGTTCATACTGCGCATTCGCCAGAATCCCCAGCAATAGACCTCCGCCTTCCAACTTTTCAACCGTACCGTTGTGATGCACCAACAACGGCGGATTGTGGCCGGCATTGACATATGTGATTTGATCGCTGTGCGGATCCAACACTCCGATAAAGAAACTGATGAACCGGTTGGTGGGCGAGTTCGTCACAATAATTCGATTGAGGCGCGTCACCAGCGCAGCCAAGTCGGTTGGATCGTCGAACAGAACCTGCACGCGCGCCTGCAAGCTCGACATGAGCAGCGCAGCGGGCATTCCCTTCCCGGAAACATCCGCCACGATCATCGCCACCCGGCCGTCCGGATACGTCAGAAAATCGTAGTAATCGCCGCCGACGGTTCGGCAAGCCGCGTTGTAACCTGCCAGATCCACCCCCGGCACGTCCGGAGCTTGCGTGGGCAACAAGCGCATTTGAATCTCGGCCGCTTGCGCCAAATCCTTGGCCAGCAGACGCTCGGCCTGCTCCACCTCGGCGAGGCGCGTGTGCTCAATGCGGATGGCCGCCACATTCGCCATCACCGTTAACAGATTAAGATCGTCCCGGGTGAACTCATGCACGAAATGTGGCGAGTCCAGATAGATCAACCCAATCACGCGGTCGTCGGTTTGCAGCGGCACCGCCAGCATGCTGCGAATCTGCTGTTGCACAATGCTCATGCGCTCGGCAAAAGCCTGATCTAGCCGGGCGTCGCGTACCAGCAGCGATGTTTTCTCGTTGATCACGCGATCGCGCACCATGCGGCTAATTCGAAATCCTTCGCCGCGCGCCGCGCGCACCACCAGATCGTCGCCTTCCACCGTCATCAGTACACCGCGCGCCGCGCCTACGGCGTCGATCGAAAGATCCATGATCAGCTTGAACAGGTCGTCCAGCGGCATGTTGCCCGCCAGCTCCCGGCCGGCGCGGATTAGCGCCTTCATGGCCGCCCCGCTTTCAATCTCTTTTTCGTCGCTCAGCAATCCTTCGAGACTCGTGGCGACGGTTGTGGAAACAGCCGCGCTGGGAGCATTGGGTTCCACGAAGATCACCGTGTTGGCAGAAGGAGCCAGCTTTTCCGCGAACTCCAGCGTAAGATGGCCGGCCGTGATTCGGTCGCTAGGCCCCAGTGGCCGCGCCGCTTCAATCCGAACTCCGTTGACGAAGGTGCCGTTCTTGCTGCTCAAGTCCTGCACCGTCCAAGTGTCGCCGTTCTTCTCGAGCAGCATGTGCTGCCGCGAGAGCCCTGCGTCGTCCGCGTAGCAAAGTTCGCTCGCGCTCGACCGTCCCAGCGTGTAGCGGTCGCGCTCCAAGGGAAGCGTGCGAGTCTTGCCATCCGGCGTGTGAATCAGCAACTCGCGAGGTTTGAATTGTGCCGCGGCCCCAGCCATAGAGTTCTAGCTTAGCGAATCAATCCGCGATAAGCTATGCTGGTACGCCCGAGAGGACCATTACATGTCGAACCGGAAAAATATCATAATCGCGTTGGCGTGCCTCTTCCTGGCGCCCACCGCCCACCCCCAGGACATCGACGTCTCGAAAAAGCTGACCGGCTTCGACGACTACATGGCCAAAGTCCTGAAGGATTGGAACGGTCCCGGCATCGGCGTCGGTATCGTGGTTGGCGACAAGCTGGTTTTCGCCAAGGGCTACGGCTACCGCGACTACGAAAACAAGCTTCCGTTCACACCCGCGACTGTCTGCCCCATCGCGTCGAACACCAAGCTGTTTACGGCGATCTCAGCCGGCATGCTGGTGGAAGAAGGCAAATTAACATGGGACAAGCCGGTCCGCGAGTCGGTGCCTTCGGTCCGTTTCTACAATGAGCAGCTGAATAACTCTGTCACCCTGCGCGATATGCTGTCACACCGTACCGGAATCACCCGGCACGACACCATCTGGTATAAATCCGATTTTACGCGCAAGGAGCTGTTCGACCGGCTGAAGTATCTGGAGCCACAGGAGCCCATGCGCACCACGTTCCTCTACAACAACCTGATGTATGCGGCGGTCGGTTATATGATCGAGCTGCAGTCCGGAAAGACCTGGGAACAGTTCGTGCGCGACCGGATTCTGGATCCGCTGGACATGCATTCCACCAGTTACAGCATCGCCGATATGCTGAAGCAGCCCGAGCATGGCGCGGGCTTCACAGAGAAGCGCGATTCGTTCGAACTCTACAAAATTCCTTATTACGAAGACATCACGGGCGTCGCGCCCTGCGGAGCCATTGTGTCGAACATCAACGATATGTCGCACTGGCTGATCGCGCTGATGAATGATGGCCAATATCAAGGCAAGCACGTGCTTCCTTCCGATGTGCTGAATCAGACGCTGCAGCCCGCCATCGCCCTCCCGAATACGGCCGCCGAGCAGCGCGGCTGGTGGGAATCACTTAACGCCGCCTACGGCATGGGACGCCAAACCACCGTTTACCGCGGGCGCCTGATTACGTTCCACGGTGGCGATCTTCCCGGGTTCCACACGCAAGTGTCATTCATGCCGAAAGAACACATCGGAGTGCTGGTGTTTATAATTGGAAATCACACCGCGCCGCTCTACAACCTGGTGACATATAACGTCTACGAACGGCTGCTGGGGATGGATGAAACACCTTGGATACAGCGCGTGCTCGACATCCGCCTAAAGGGCAAACAGGCCGGCACGGAAGCGCGCAAAAAAGCCGGTGAGGATCGTGTGCCGAACACCCACCCCTCGCATCCGCTGGCCGATTACGCCGGCGATTATGAAAATCCCGCCTACGGTGTAATGAAAATCGCGCTGAAAGACAATCAGCTCCAGTTCGACTTCCACAAGATCAAAATGCCGATGACGCACTTCCACTACGATCGTTTTGACACTCCCGACGACGAGGAGGACGGCAAGTGGTCCGTGAACTTCCGCACCAATCCGCAAGGGGATGTGGAGCAAGCTCTCATGTCGCTGGATGAAGCCGAGGCAGTCTTCACGCGAAAACCCGAGACCTTGGACCCCAAGCTCCTCTCTCAACTAGCCGGCAGCTACGAAACGCCCACGGGCGTCAAGGTCCAAGTGAAATATCAGGAAAATAGCGGCCTGGCCATCATCGAGCCCGGCTCCCCCCCGCTGCCCCTCAATCAAGTGAAGGGCCTTCGATTCCGCACGCCCCAATTCTCCGACCTGATTTTCGAATTCGTAATGGAAAACGGCCAGGTGAAGGCGCTCAAGCAAACGGACCCCGGGGGTGAGTTTTCGTTCCCGAGGAAGTAAACCGGGAATCGGATTTTAGCCAGACCGGCCAATCAGCCTCGCGGTATCGACGAAGCCCGCCGCAACTGCCGTAGGTTCAGGGATGGGTTCACCATCCTCGCGCATTCCACGCAGATGAAGATCGATCGCGCCCTCGATCAGTTTACGAACCTCTTCCTGGGTCTCCCCAGCCGCAACACACCCGGGCAGATCGGGCACATAAGCACCCCAGGACGTAGGTCCTTTTTCGTAAATGACGAGATACTCCATCAACTGCTATTACAACACCAACAGCAGTGCTTTAGTTTTCCAAGCCCGCCTGCCGCAGAATGCTCTTGAGCGTCTTTGGCGGCAGATCCGTTGAGGGATGCCCCGCCACAGTGACCTTTCCCGATTTCGTTGCGTGCTTATATTGCCGATGACTTCCAACTTGGCGGACCATATACCACCCGTCCGCTTCGATACCTTTAATGACGTCACGAATCTTCATCACGCCTGTTCACGAAGTCGCGTTCCCGCTGGAGCAGCGGCCGCGCCGCAAAAAATCACTTCTTCCCCTTCGTTTTAAGCATTCCGCTGGCGATCTGATTTGCCAGAGAATTTGGAGCGCCGTAGGACTGAGGTGGAGGCGGAGGCGGAGAAGCAACCTCGCCATCTCTTCGCCATCGGTACAACGTGTCATTTCCAACGGTGCATGTCCACGCTTGCTCGGCCTCCGAAATTCTCTTAAGAGTTGTGTGGATCGAAGACAAGGGGTTCGATTTGTATTCAGAAAAATCGAATCCGGCAGCGTGAAGAGACTGGCGTACTTGCATGGCAGACATCCACTCGCCAGTGTTGACGAGAATCTCACGGCAGCACTCGGTCAGCGTCTTCGCCGCTATTCGAGGCTTGGTGAGTTCAGAAGGAATCGTCATGCTCTTCAGAAAGTCAGCAATTCCAGGAAGCGTCTTCGTCAGTTCCAGCGGCTCATTCTTGGCCGTCGAGTAGAGCGAAAGGCCTTGCAGGGTTTGTTTGAGTCCGTGAAGTTTACGATCCAATTCCTCCCCTTGCTTCCTAAACGCGTCTTCTTGCTGGCGAGCTATCTCGCGTTGTTGAACAAGCGAGTCATGATCCGCCATAAGGGCCTTTATTAATTCGCTAAGTTCATTAATTTCAACCATGCAAGGATACTAGCACGATGCCTAACATAAAGTCAATTGCAAAAGGTAAGACATAAGGTTTAGACGCCAACTTAATGACTAGTCGTGGGGCTTGGAAGAGGCACCGGGGCGGGACTTGCGGCGCCACCAAAACGCTGAGAAAGATCGAGGTTGCCTTGCGCGTCTTCTGGGAAAACGCGCAACGAGGAGAGCCCCATCCCGTAAGCGCGTCAGCGCAGAACCTAGCGGACTACCGACCTGGGCGCGCTGGGCTGATCCTCTATGTGCCGTTGATATAATCAATCAAAGATTCTGACCGTGTCCGGGCCTTGGTGAAGTCCCGCGCGGATCGGTTTCGACAGTATCGAAAACCGAATTGAGTAGGTCCAGATTGGCGATCCCGTCCTCAAGTTCACCTAACGAAACCGGCGATCCGCTCCCCACTCTCGATTTCCGGGCACTTTTCGAAAACGCCCCCGGACTGTACCTCGTCCTGACGCCGGAATTCCGCATCGTCGCGGTGACCGATTTATACCTCGAAGCCACCATGACCACGCGGCAGGACATACTAGGCCGTGGAATCTTCGAGGTTTTTCCCGACAACCCCAAAGACGCGGAAGCCACAGGTGTTCGCAATCTGCGCGCCTCGCTCGAACGAGTCAAGCAATTCGTGCGTCCCGACGCTATGGCGATCCAGAAATACGATATACGGCGGCCCGAATCTGAGGGAGGCGGCTTTGAAGAGCGGCACTGGAGTCCGCTGAATTCGCCCGTGAATGATCCCGACGGCCGGCTGAAATTTATAATTCACCGCGTGGAAGACGTTACCGATTTCGTTCGCCTCAAACAGGCCGGACAAGAGCGCGAAAAGATGACCGAGGCCCTCCGCGTTCGAGCCGAGCAAATGGAATCCGAAGTTTTTCTTCGCGCCCAAGAACTCGCCAAAGCGAATCAACAATTGCGATCCGCAAACCAGGAACTCGCGCGTCTATACGATCAGATCGCGCAATTGATGACGCAGGCCGATGTCGAGCTCGGAGTCCAAGCCGTCGCCGATGGCCATGCTCAAAATCCACCGGGTCCTGTCACGCCAGAAGACATGCTGGCGCGCGTTGGGCGCCTCATTGCCGGCTACAAACGGCTGGATGAACAACTTCGGCACGCGCAAAAGATGGAGGCAATCGGCCGGCTCGCCGGCGGCATCGCGCACGATTTCAATAACCTGCTCACCGTCATCGTTGGTTACGCGAAGTTGGCTCAAGACAAACTCAGCCCCGGCCATCAGCTCTGCGCCAAGCTCGCCGAAATTCAGCGCGCCGGCGACCAAGCCGCTCTCCTTACCTCACAACTGTTGGCCTTCAGCAGAAAGCAGCACACCGAGCAGCATCTCATCCATCTCAACGTAGTGATCGGCGACATGATAGACATTCTCCGCCGTCTCATCGCCGAGGATATCGAGCTGACATTCACGTTCCACCCTTCCGGTTGCCCGGTCAATGGCGATGCCGGACAGCTGACGCAGGTGTTGATGAATCTGGTGGTAAATGCCCGCGATGCCATGCCCGGCGGAGGCAAGCTGAGCGTTGAAACACGAACTGTGCAACGGGACTCCGAGTATGCCGACAATGATGGTGTTCGGCATGCTGGCACCTACGTCGCTTTGCTTGTTACCGACAATGGCGTTGGCATGGATGAGGAAACGCGCCGTCACATTTTCGAACCGTTCTTCACTACCAAAGCCATCGGCCAGGGAACTGGCCTTGGGCTGGCGACCGTGTATGGGATTGTATTGCAGCACGGCGGTTGGATCGAAGTCGCGAGTGAGCCTGGTCGCGGGACTGCTTTCGCCATCTACCTGCCGGCAGCGGCTCCCTCGCCGGTCCGTCCGGTTCCGATTACACAAACCAGGCGAATCAGCCGGACAGCCACTATTCTGTTGGTGGAGGATCAAGCCGCCGTTCGGTTGTTCGCCCAAGATGTGCTGTCGGATGCCGGCTACAACGTGCTTGCCGCTTCGAACGGGGCGGCCGCTCTCGAAAATGCCACCAGCTACCAAGACAATATCGATCTTTTGATTACCGATGTTGTCATGCCAGGTATGAATGGGCTCCAACTGGCCGCACAGTTGGCGGTTGTTCGCCCCGGTCTGCGTGTTCTTTACGTCTCCGGCTACGCCGATTCCGCACTGCTGCATCGCGGTGTGATCCTGGAGAACGTAGCTCTGCTGCCAAAACCGTTTTCACCACAATCTCTAGTGAGCAAGGTCGACGAACTACTGCAATCTTGATAAATTTGGCGGGGCGACGCCAGCCGTCCTCGTATCAACATTCTGGCGCAAAGCGATAAATCCCTCACATATCGGATTGCGCGCCCCGCAGCCCGCCACCAGCCGCGTACACGTCCGTTCCAGCAACGCTATAATGACCTCAGGGCGCCCGTAGCTCAGTCTGGATAGAGCGTTTGCCTCCGGAGCAAAAGGTCGTAAGTTCGAATCTTACCGGGCGTACCAATTTTTCAATAGGTTAG
>Ga0208691_1000752_pt1 | contig 11862 bp, 13 predicted proteins | sample June2015DPH_20_1_FD_184719 | JGI IMG/M metagenome (GOLD analysis project Ga0208691, IMG submission 184719) | Peatland microbial communities from SPRUCE experiment site at the Marcell Experimental Forest, Minnesota, USA - June2015DPH_20_10... | ecosystem: Environmental > Terrestrial > Soil >... | reverse complement strand
CGACCACGTTGACGGCCGGCGGACCAATCGGTCCTGTGCACAATCAGTCGGCGAAGTATCAGGCCTGCACCATGTGTCACACGCAGATTCATGGCTCCAATTTCAGCGATGTGTTTTTTAAGTAGGAGTATCGATGGAGCCACCAAGAAAACTCGACCAGCCATCTTCGCTACCGGAGAGACGGCCGTCCTTCGCCGCGCAGGCGAAGAGCAGCTCGGCAACTTCCTGTAGGAGTTGTGACAAACGTCGAATCGCGATAGCTGGGGCATTGCTTTTGTGCGCAATGATCGTGTCGTCACGAGAAACGCTCTTCGCTCAAACTCCCACAGCGAGTCCAATCCCGGCGCCCGCCGCGACCGCTGAACCCGACGGTGTGACCCGCGGCGGGTACCAGATTCACCAGTCCGTCGAACTGGGTTACCGTACTACTGACGTGACCGGCAGCGGCGATATGTACGATACGCTGGTCAATCTGCAAAGCGGCCCGCGAATACTTGACCAGACGCTTACGATGCAGTCGATTGATCACCAGGGTTTGCTGTTCGACGATCTTTACCTCAACAGTTTTGGATGGGGAGGCGATCCCAACAACGCTCTGCGCCTGCGGGCGGACAAGAACAAGTGGTACAACCTGCAGGGCAGCTTTCGTCGCGATCAGTATTTTTCTGATTACGACTTGCTGGCGAATCCACTGAATCCTCCGACATCTACTCCATCCATTCCGGTACTTACTTCGCCCCACGAATTTGCTACCACGCGACGTATGAGCGACTTCGACCTGATGCTCTTGCCGCAGTCCACAGTGAGCTTCCGTTTGGGATATTCGCATAACAACATGACCGGGCCTTCGTACAGCAGCATCCACGAGGGCACGGAGGCTTCGCTCCTGCAGGACTGGAACACAACCATGAACTCCTACCGCCTGGGAGTGGACTTTAGAATCGCGCCGCGAACTGTGCTCAGCTACGATCAATTCCTCGATTACTACAAGGGAGATACCGACTACCAACTGAACCCGATCAATGAGGTACTTGTACCGTCGACGCCGACAAGTTCCGCTTCGTTGGGGTTGTCCATCGACACTGCAAACAAGGAACCCTGTGCCGTGGTGCCGCCGGCCACCAGTCTGGTTGTTGGTGGAACGCTGACGAATGTCACATGCAGCGCGTACTTCAGCTACTTGCGGAATCAGCGGATCCGCACCTCAACGCCCACCGAGCGTGTCAGCCTGCGGAGCAATTACTTCCAGCGGATAGAACTCGTTGCTTCTTTCTCCTATAGCTCCGCAACTTCGAGCACGCCGTTGGACGAGTCCTTCAACGGGTTGATCACCCGCACCGCCACGCGTGCGTTTCTCGGCACGGGCGAGGCCGACGCCAATCGAATTTCCGACACAGCCGATCTCGGGGCTACCGTGCATCTCACCCAGCATCTGCGCCTGATCGAAAAATTTTATTTCTGGGCCTACCGCATTCCGGAGAACGGCAATTTCAACGAAGTCGACAGTGATTGCATCAATACAAAAGCGTGCACGCTGCTGACTCCACTCTCCGCCACCGCGCCGACGGCGGTACCTACCGTGCAACAGGCATCCTTCAACCAGACCTGGACGAGAAATCAGACTGAACTGGCCTGGGACATTTCAAAAAAGGCCGGAGCGCGTATCGGTTACCGTTATGGAGACCGGCAATTCAACCACTTCAACGATTTTCTACCCGGAGATCTAGACCACTTCGTAGGCCTGGAAAAGACGGCGCTTCTCGGGCTCTGGGCGCGACCCACACATGCCTTGCGATTGAATTTTGATCTGGAGCATACGAATTACAACGCCGTGTTCGTCCGCCTTTCGCCGCGCAAGGAAGGCCGCTACCGATTTCAGACAACCTACACGCCGCGCTCGTGGGCGACCTTGGGCGGATCCATTAACATCCTGCAAGAATCCAACGCCGACGCACAAACCCAGTTCGTGGGACACAACCAAAACTACGGATTGACAGCGTCACTGGCGCCGCAGGAGCGCTTCGGAATGGATCTGGCATACAACTTCAACAGCGTGATCCAGAATGCCATCATCTGCTTCAACGACACGCCGCCAACGGGCGTGATTCTTCCTTTCGTAGTCAATGCCGTTAACAACGATTGTGCAGGGAACGATACGGCCAATAATTTAATGGCCAACTCGTACTACACCAACCACACGAATTTCGGAATGGCCACGGTCAGATTCAAGCCTGCGAAGCGAGTGATGGCCAACGTCGGCTACAGCATCACCAGTGTCGACGGCAGCGTGCCGCAGTTCAACATTCTGCAGCCGCTCGGTACGCTGCAATACAAATATCAGCAGCCTGTAGCCAACCTGAGCGTGGATATCGGCCATAAGTTGGCCTACAACATGGGCTGGAATTATTACCAGTACGGAGAAGGCTCGTTCGTCGGCCCAACAGCGCCACGCTATTTTCACGCCAATTCGCTGACGGAGTCCCTGCGTTACTCGTTCTGATGTCATCGTTTTCACAGAGGTACATCGCCAGGAGTGGCCGCGAGTGTCGTCGCAGAACCGGAGCAAAACTACAAAAAAAGGGAGCCTCCGTTTCCCATGGATCTGCGAGAACGTATCCGAGAATGGTCGCAACCACTCTATTTTCTTGGCCAGAACCCTGTCACGCTCACGGGTGCCGTGATCACTACCAGTACGGCGCTTACCACGATTGCCTTCTGGTTCTATGACATCTTCCTACCGGGACCACCACATCCCTATATTGGCATTCTCGTCTATCTGATTCTCCCGGCGATTTTCGTTCTCGGTCTGCTGCTGATTCCAATTGGCATCCGGCTCAAGCGGCGAAGTCTTCGGCGGACCGGGATACTACCGCCGGTTTTCCCCGCAATCGATCTTCGCTTGCCCGTCGTGCGCCGCACCCTGGAGTACGTGGCCTTAGCTACGTTCGTCAATCTTCTCATCATCGGAACGGCATCGTATCGAGGAGTGGAGTACATGGATACCGCGAATTTTTGCGGCGCGACTTGTCACGTCGTCATGCAGCCGGAGTACGCGACCTATCAGAATTCTCCACACTCCCGTGTGGCCTGCGTCGAGTGCCACATCGGCTCCGGAGCTGGGTGGTTCGTCCGATCAAAGGTTTCTGGTTTGCGTCAGGTCTACGCGGTAGCGTTTCACACTTATCCGCGCCCTATTCCATCGCCAGTGCAGAACCTTCGCCCCGCCCAAGCCACCTGTGAGCAATGTCATTGGCCGCAGCGCTTTACGGGCGACAAATTCCTGGTGAATACGAGTTACAAAGACGACCAGAAAAACACGCCACAGACCGATGTGTTTTTGATGAAGGTGGGCGGACGCACGTGGCAAGGTTCCGTGGGGATTCACGGGCATCACCTCGCCGACGGTGTGCGTATTCGCTACATTTCGACGGATGCCGAGCGGCAGACGATTCCCGTCGTGGATTACACCGACACCCAGGGGAAGACTACCGAATTCGTTTCGACGGATGCAAAGCCTACCAAAGAACAATTGGACAAGGGCGAACATCGGGTGATGGATTGCGTGGATTGCCACAACCGGCCCACTCACACCTTCGATCTTCCGGAAAATGCCGTGGACAAGCAAATGTCGATTGGGCGGATCAGCCCGGACCTGCCCTACATCCGGAAAAAAGCGGTTGAGGTGCTCAAGGTGAATTACACCACTCGCGAAGTAGCGGAGCAGAGCATCACGAGCGAGATAACCCAGTTTTATCAGACTAATTATCCTGAAATCGATCGAGCGCGGCCCTCCGCAGTGAGGCAAGCGGGCCAGGAAGTGGCCCGTATCTACCTGCGCAATATCTTTCCAGACATGGGTGTGAGGTGGGGTGCGCACCCGAATAACCTTGGCCACAACGATTCCCCCGGCTGCTTCCGCTGCCACGATGGCAGCCACACCAGCGCCGACGGCCAGACCATTACCAATGACTGCTCCGCTTGTCATCAGATACTGGCCTCAGGTGAAGAAAATCCCAAAGTCCTGACCGACTTGGGATTGAAATAAGGTATCCGAAGCGAAGTGATATTGCAGTTGCGGACTATCTTCTCCAGAGTGGCGTCAATTCTCTTTGGCCTTCTGCGCTACCTTGCGAAATTCTTTGGCTAGTTTATGGTTTACCTTTACCTGCAACTGGGCAAGCTGCCGAGACTCCTCGTTCGGCAGGACCGAAATCATGGCCTCCAGCTCAGTTGCCGTATCGTGGGCGCGGTCTGCCTCATTCACCATCCGCTGTTCGAATTTCCGCGTTGACTCGTTGTGATCCATAGATCCTCCTTGGTACAAGGTACATGCCACGCGTCGGGTGAGACTGACCACTCTTGCTCCGAAGAGTGTTGGCGCCGCTGTTACGCTCGATTTCACGTCGGCGAAAGCAGGACTTATCCAATGGCAACCGCAGAACTCGAACTCACCAGCACGAGTGTCGCAAATTTACGCAGCAACAATTCCATTTGAAGGGAGATCTCCCGGCTGTGACCGATGGACGCATTCTTGGTCACGAAGGCATCGGCGTGATCGAGCAGGCCGGAACAGGCGTCTCGGAATTTCACGTTGGCGACAAAGTGATTATCTCGTGCGTCACCGCGTGCCTGAAGTGTGACTTCTGCAGACGAAGGATGTACTCCCACTGCCGGCACGGTGGCTGGATTTTGGGCTATACATCGACGGCGCTCAGGCCGAGTATGTGCGAATCCCCCAAGCCGATGGAAGCCTCTACAGCCTCCCGGCTGGCGCGGACGAAGAAGCTTTCGTCATGCTGAGCGATATCTTGCCGACCGGTTTCGAGTGTGGCGTCCTGAATGGTCAAGTGAAACCAGGGGATACGGTCGCTTCGGAGCGGGGCCAGTCGGTCTTTCAGTCTTGCGGACGGCGCAGTTTTATTCACCCGCAGCGATCTTTATTCGAGCGATTTGCTAGGCAAACTCTTATATCGCGGTTTACACTCATCGACCCGGTGGAAGGGTGAAGGCCTAACTTTAGGTGTGGCGCAGCGGAAGTGAGAACAAGCTGCGCCACCTGAGGAAGAAGGAAAGTCGCGGGGGGTTTGTGGGATAACCGCGTTGTTTCCTTCAGATCACCTCGTTTTGAAAAGCAGCTTACTAATGCCCCTAATCGAGCGTCTGTTCAAAACTGCACAGTATTGACATTTTTCCCTCACTCGAGTCGGCTCGATTACTACTGTAACAATTCCATTTCACTCATTGACCCGTGACTAGAGTTTTAAGTGCAGTTGACGCCTGTTAACAACAGCGACAGAAACAGTGTCGACTTCCCAAGTGCGTCTAATGCTGATTGTTTACTTCCTCCAGGATGCGGGCACCGGGTAGCATTGCCGTCAATAAACTTCGGGTATGTGGTAATCTTCCTCACGCCTTTATCACAGGGGGCGCTCAGTTGCTTTGGATGGCAACGAACATCCATCTTCCTGGTCTTTTGATGGCTCCTTACAAGCTTGAGCAACCTCATTGGAACCAATCGTCTCGGCGCATTCACCTTTTTCGTCGTAATCGCAAGCAGCACCGGGATGGGCTTGTTTACATTTCTGGCATAGTTGAGTCGCCATTTTCCACGTTCTCCCATTTGTAATAAATCGTGTCGAAGGTGCGACCTACGCGCGGACGGTGAATATCTTTCAAAACAACTATCCCTGCCAAACATGGTTACCGCCCCGGCACGTTACGGTTTCGGTAGGCTGTTGCTTGGTTAATTGCTTTTTGCAGATGGGGCACGGTTTAGTCATCACGTACGTCATAGCCTTCCTCCTCGGCTGAATCGCTCGATGGCGAGAGCCGGTTACAAGTTCATAGCTTCGTCTGGCATGTGACGGACCATAAAACGTGATCGTACCAACTCTGGGTCAGACCTGTCTGGTCAAGAAGGATCACATCCGGGGCGTGCTTCTCCGATACTCCAATTAAAGATCTAGAGTCTGCAACTGCTGCAGCTTCTGCTCCGAACCCACGAGTCTTTTTCTCGACATAACGAAAAGATTGATCCAACCGTGGCCCTCAGTCTGTGAGCAATTATCGCGGAAAATTGGCATGTTTCGCGTATTTCGCGGTAACGGGAAAGGAAATTTCTCTGTAGGTTAAGGATGGATAGCGGAGAGAGTGGGATGGGCTTGCGCCGCGTCAATTAGTTGCTGGTATCCGGCTGCCTCGGTTACCATGATGCGCCTCTCCTGACCGGCGGACTCTCTGGTGAGCACGTGCATGGCGTTTTCGTTCACTCCTCTACGACCAGCGTTCCTTTCATACTTCTATGGCCTCTGCCACAGACATTCGAGCAGCGAAATTGGAAAGTGCCAGCCTTGTCAGCGGTGAATTCGACGACAACCGTCGTTCCCTTAGGAATTTTCTGGTTGATGTTAAGGTCGTCTAGCTTGAATCCTTGATCGTGGTCCGTGGCGGCCATGACTAGCTTGACCCGCTCGCCTTTCCTGACGCGCAGCGTTGTGCCGAGTCCACAGTCATATTCGTGCACTTGACGCGGCAGAGCGCTGTTCTCCAACGCGCTGCCCACGCCCTTTAGAAGTCTGAGCTCACTGCACCACGACTTTGCCGGTCATCTTCGGGTGGATCGTGCAGTAGTAGGAATACGTTCCCGCCTTGGTAAACGTGTAGGAGAATTTTTCATCCGTATCCAGCACTTTGGACTTGAACACACCCTCCGTACTGACCGACGTATGGGGAATGTCATCACTGTTCGTCCAGGTAACTGTCGTTCCGACAGGTACGGTGAGCGTTTGCGGCCCAAAAACGAAATTATCGATTTTCACTGCCGCGTTTGCCGCGGAGGGCTGTTCACTTGCCTTCACGCTCGGCGATCCCGCGAACAGCAGCAGCATCGCAATTAGAACCGGCACCGCCGCACCTGCAACCCACACATTCTTATTCCTCGTCACTGGTTTGTTTCCTTTCTAGTTTGATGTTCTTGCTTGACCTTCTTTGTTTGGGACCGGATCCTCTAGGTCACTAGCCATGGATTGAGTCAGCTACCGCCAGGGGCGCGCTTGTATTTCCTGAAGCCGAAGCACCCGAGTCCCCGAGTGGTGAATCGACAACTGCCAGGCTGCGACCGCTGACCAAATAGTTCACATCGGTGATACCCAACACCCGCTGCAACTGGTCGGCTGGCACCTTCATGGGTCCGGCTGAGGGAGCTGTTCCCGGCGCAGGTTGAGGGAATGCGGTCGACATCGCGGTGTGGAACGAAACCTTACCTTCCACCTTCTGCATGATCTGGTGAATATGGCCGTTTAACACGGTCACGGAACCGAAGCGCTTGACGTAAGATAGGGCTTGTTCGCTGTCGTCGGTTCCCCATCCCCAATCGGGATAGATGGTCCACAGCGGGATGTGTGCGAAGAGCACGATCGGCGTGCTGGCGGAGCGGCCCTTGAGATCGTCCTCAAGCCATTCCAGTTGCTCGTTGCCGAGCGACCCCATTCCTCCAGCTTTCAAATTGGCGACATTCACGAGACCAACGAAATGAACGCCCTTGTGATCGAAGCTCGACCACCCCGTGCCTTTGGTACCTTTTCCGTAGCGCTGGAGAAATTGCTCGCCGTTGTCGGAGAGCATGTCATGCTCGCCCGGCACAAAAAAGATCTGTTTTGCGGTCGCTCCTTTTAACACCTGGTCGAGCGTATCGAACTCACTCGGCTTCGAGAGCTGACTTAGATCACCGGTGTGAATAATGAAATCCGGTTTCTGAGGCATGGCATTGATCTTGTTGATTGCCGTCTGCAGCGTAGCGGTAACGTCCGGGTTGGCCGGCTTGTTGAAGCCGATGTGGCTGTCGCTGATCTGCACAAAGGTGAAGTCCGCGCCTTTGCCGGCATCTTTGCCGTAGCCCTTGGCGAAGGCGCGCGACACTGGAATGCCCCCGCTCATGGTCCATACCAGGCCTGTACCTGCCCATGCCATGCACTTCAGGAACCCGCGACGATCAACTCCGTCATTGTTGAGGTCTTGCAACGTCTGATCGATAAGATCTTGCTTCTTGTCGGGCATTTGTCCTCTCTGATTTGTAGCGTTCTGAGTTGATAACTGAAGCGGTGTACTTTTATTCCCAAAAAAAGCGGGAAGCGATAAAGGAAACATTTTTCAGCCCCGGTTTGCCGTCAGTTTACAAACCGGAGGCTGGGACCCCTCGGGGCATTTAACCTGGTAGGTTTACGCCGCTGAGAAAGCCCCCCAAATGCCCGGTCACCGCGACAACGGCGACTGCCAGAAGCTCAACCGCCAGCCGATAACTCGGCAAATATACTGTCCGTCGTCGAGCGCGGAAGTGCACCCACCACACCAGCCAGATCATCAACGTCGAAACGCACGCTAGAACGAGGTGCAGTAATAGGATGCCCTTCAGTTTCTGTCCCTCGAGTTGGAACTGCCACGCGAGTAGCCCAGTAGCGAGAACCGGAACAGTCGAAATCGCCGCCATCAGCAGGTTGTAATAGGTATGTACCTCACGACATCTCTCCGCATTCTCCGCTGGTCATTGTGTTTCATGGCTCGCTGATGGATGCTAAGTCCATGCGTGAGTGGACTGGCTACGAATTCGATCAACTGGCGGATCAGCATGGCTTTGTGGTCGTCTACCCAGATGGCTATAAGCACAACTGGAATGACTGCCATTCGAAAGCCACCTTCCCAGCCCACACCGAAAACATCGACGATATGGGATTCGTCAAAGGTCTGATCGCCCGCGAAGTCGCGCAGCGTCAGATTGATGAAAGACATGTCTACGTCCTCGGCTATTCCAATGGCGGTGAAATGGCGCTTCGATTGGCGTTGCAAACCCCTGAGCAAGTCGCCGGAATCGCCATGGCTGGCGCCAGCTTACCGGTTCCAGAAGACTCCTCATGCCCGGAGCAGGGATCCGTGCCCTTGCTAGTCGTCGACGGAGAGAAAGATCCCTTCAATCCGATTGATGGGGGCAGAGTCACACTCTTTGGGTTCGGCTACCGAGGCAGAGCGCTCTCCGCGTTCGATACTGCGCAGACGTTTGCGGAGCGACTCGGTGTGACTTCTGCTCCTCAACAGATTCACCTCAACCCGCAGAAGAGCGGAGACCCCACCTCAGCGGATGGATTCCTGTGGCCTGGCGCTCCTTCTCCGGTCGTTGCCCTTTATAAGATCGAGGACGGTGGGCATGTGGTTCCTCAGCCCGTGTTCAGATACCCGCGCATCGTGGGCCACACAACCACCGCCGTCGATATGCCGAAGCTGATGATTGAGATGTTTCACATCAGTAACAAATGACTGTGTGCCCGCGACTTTTCCTGGGCCAATTCATCGGCAAGAAAGACGGAACAGCGCACGGCGGACATTTATTGGAGGCTCGTATCTGTCCCACGTGCGAGGTTGTCCTTGTTGAAAGTCCGGTGCATCTGCAAAACCTTATTGCCTCCGACTCCTGGCTTAAGCATTGGTAATGCCCAGCGTTTAGCTAGGTTTTGCCAGCCAGGGGTCGAATGCCCTCGTTAGTTGCCACCTGGTCGCATCGTAGCCCAGTATCAGCGCTACGCAACCTGCTGTGCCGGACCCGCGCTGGGTAGGGTGAAATAAAATCTTGCGCCGCGGGGAGAGTTATCGGCAGCCCACAGGAGGCCGCCATGCGATTCCACAATGGATCGGCTGATGCGAAGTCCCATGCCAGTGCCATGGGGTTTGGTGGTAAAGAAGGCATTGAAGATTTGATCCACCTGCTTTGCAGGCAGCCCGACGCCCGTATCGCTGACCGACACCACAAGTTGCTCATTCTCCCCTCGCTGCGACTTGATGGTGAGCTCACCTCCGCCCGTGATTCCCTTCATAGCATCGATGCCGTTGAGCATGAGGTTCATGAAAACCTGCTGCAGTTGGACACGGTCTGCCATGACCTTGGGGAGATCCTCAGCAAGGTCAACACGGATTGAGATTGAGTGGCGGTTCGCCTCGCTGCCCAGCAGAACGATCATCTCCCGAATGACTTCGTTTATATCGACCAATTCTTTTTGCGCAGTACCCTTCTCGAAGAGCAGGCGCACCCGGCTGATGATATCGGCTGCGCGCGTCGCATCTTTGATGATTCTCGAGGCCGCGTCGCGCGCCTCTGCCAGATCGGGCTGCTCGCGGCCAAGCCATCGCAAGCAAGTCTTGGCGTCGGTGACCGCCGCTGCGATCGGCTGCTTGATTTCGTGCGCCAGTGACGCCGTCAGCTCTCCCATGGTCGTGACGCGGCTGACGTGGGCGAGATCGGCCTTCGCCTGGCGCAACGCCTCTTCAGCTCGCGTGCGTTCAGTGAGGTCGCGAACGGCACCGGAGACAAGCGTGCCTTCCTCCGTTTCTAGTGGGCTGAGACTGATCTCTACAGGAAACTCCGTTCCGTCCTTCCGCCGTCCGTAGAGCTGCAGGCCTTGACCCATCGGCCGCACCCGGGGCTGTGCGAAGAACTCCTTGCGGTGTTGGGGGTGCCGGTCGCGAAACTGTTCTGGCACGAGAATCTCAACCTCTTGCCCCAAGAGTTCGTCCCGCTGATACCCAAACAGCTTCTCCACTTGAGCATTCACCAACACGATCCTGCCCTGGCCGTTCATCACGATCATTGCGTCCGGAGCGGATTCCAGAAGCCCGCGGAATCTCTGCTCGGCGTGCTTACGCTCGGTGACATCCATCATGGTACACACGAATTGCTCCACATCCCCGGATGCATTCAAAACAGGATGGCCGACTGTGTGGGTGTATTTAACAGTGCCATCCGGAAGAACGATTCGGTGATCCACTTCGTAATCTGATTTTTCACTGGTTGCTCGATCCTTTGCCTCTCGCACCTTGGCTTGATCCTCGGGATGCATGCGCTCCAGTCGGTCTTTCCAAGCTGACAGGTCCTGTTTTGGGTCAAAGCCATAAATGCGATACCACTCCTCGGAGAGATATAGGGCGTCCCATCCTGGCACGCTCCAGGCCCCACTCCCCGTATGCGTGAGCCTCTGCGCTTCTGCCAGATAACTCTCGCTCCTCCGCAACGCTTCACCCGCCCGCTTTGCTGCGGTGACGTCCGTCACGGCACCCACATATTCGAAGCTGCCCGAGGATGGCTCCAACGCGCGAGCTATGACGTGGATGTATTTAACCGAACCGTCCGGCATCAACAGACGGTGCTCAAAATCGAGCTCTACCCTTTCGTTGGTTGCGCCATTGATAATCCGCTGCGCGAGATCCCTGTCGTCGGGATGAGTTCGCTGGAGTATGAGCTCCAATCTGGGCTTAACCACCGGATCATACTCAAAGATCGCGTAGGTTTCCTCCGACCAGTAGATTTCTCCAGTCGAAACGTTCCAACCGAAGCTGCCTGTGTGGCTTATGCTCTGCCCTTGAGCCAGGAATTCTTCGCTGCGTTGCAGCTCAGTATAGAGGTTGGCGTTCTCGGCGATTTGTGCCTCCAATTTCGTGTTAATGAAAGCGAGTTGCTGAGAACGCTGATGGATGCTGCGGACGCGCAGCCGGTAGATGCACCAGAGCAATGCCACAAGAGCGGCCAGAGAGCCGGCACGAAACCACCAGGTCTGGAACCAGGCGGCCGCCACGCTGAAGGCCAGCGTTGCGCCTTCCTCGTTCCAGAGGCCGTCGTTGTTACTCGCGATCACGCGAAAGCGATAATTGCCTGGGCGCAGATTGGTGTAGAACGCCTGACGCCGTGTTCCAGGATCTTGCCATTCCGAGTCGTGACCTTCCAGTTTGTAGCGAAACCGCACCTTCTGAGGAGCCACGAAGCTCAGCGCCGTATAGTCAACTTCGAGATTACGAGTCAGGGCTGGAAGACGAAGAGCGTCCCGC
>Ga0208691_1000734_pt1 | contig 11993 bp, 13 predicted proteins | sample June2015DPH_20_1_FD_184719 | JGI IMG/M metagenome (GOLD analysis project Ga0208691, IMG submission 184719) | Peatland microbial communities from SPRUCE experiment site at the Marcell Experimental Forest, Minnesota, USA - June2015DPH_20_10... | ecosystem: Environmental > Terrestrial > Soil >... | reverse complement strand
AAAGAATCTTCGCCGGACGGTGCGGTTCGCTATCCTCGTCCAATTTTCTCAATCCAGCCAAAAAACACGCTTCGAACCCAATCTCGGACGCGCGGTAATGATCCGGATGCCGCGCCTCCCAATAAGGCAGGATCACCACGCGCGGCCGCAATGCGCGGATCTCGGCCGCCATGCTCATCCGGACACTCACGGTATTCTCGAGCCGCGCGTCGGGTAGACGCATGTTGCCGCGCCAGGCCAGCAGCATCTCTCGCCCAGCCGCATCGGATTCGGTCAGCCGGATTTCGGGGGTTCCCCGGCTGCCCATGTCGCCCGCGGTGAGATCCAGCACGCCCGTGCGGTAGCCCGTCTCCGCCATGCGGATCAGCGTGCCGCCGCAGGTCTGCTCCACGTCATCGGGATGCGCGGCGATAGCCAGAATGTCCAGCGGCTTCTCGATGCCGGCGGAAGCCAGGTTCACCTGCTGAAACATTTCAGGACCATTGCTGGTAGCGCGGCTGCCGGGGCGCCATCAGCACAACCAGACCCATGCCGGCCAGGAATCCACCAATGTGCGCGAACCAAGCCACATCGCCGCTGGATGCATTCGAATATCCCACCGAGCCAACGCCGCTGAAGAATTGAATGGCGAACCAATACAGCAATAGAAATGCAGCCGGGATATCGAGCGTTGTGATAAAGAAAATGATGATGACCAGGGTCACGATGCGGGCTCGCGGAAACTTGATCAGATAGGCGCCCATCACTCCGGCGATGGCGCCGCTAGCTCCCACGGTGGGAATCGGCGAATTCGCGTTCACGATAATGTGGACAATCCCCGCCGCGATTCCGCAGGCGAGATAGAAGACCAGGAATTTCGCGTGGCCCAGAAGGTCTTCAATGCCCCTTCCGAAGATCCACAGGAACCACATGTTCCCCAGGATGTGCAGAAATCCGCCGTGGATGAACATGGAAGTGATTACTGTGACGGGGCGCAGTTGGTCGGGAACAATGCCATAAGCCAGGATGAAGTGATTCATTTGCCGGCTATTCAGACCCAGGCTGAGCTCGTACAGGAACACCAGCACGTTGGCGACGATCAGCAAGAGCGTCACCGTGGAGGGTGTATAGTGGCGCTCGGAGGATCTTAACGGAATCATGGCCGCATCCTCCTAGCGGTACTGCTCGTAGTCGCGATGCGAACGCCGCTCGCCTCGAAACATCAGCGCGCGCGCCTCTTCAACGGTCGCAATGCGGCCACGGGCGCCCAGCGCGGTGCAATTCAGAGCCGCCATCGCATTTGAGAACTCCAGCGCTTCCCGCAGGGGCATGTTCTGCAAAACAGCATAACAAAACGCGCCGTGAAAAACGTCGCCCGCGCCGGTGGTATCCGCGCAGTTCACCACGAACGCCGGTGAATAAATGAACCGGCCGTGCATCCGTGCCAGCGCACCCAGCGCACCCAGCGTCATCGCTGCAACCGGGATATGATACTCCTCCTGGATCATTTCGAGCGCGCGGAACGGATCGCGTTCATGCGTCCATTGCACCGGAAACTCGGAGCTGGCCACCAAATAATCCACATGCGGCAGCACCCGGTCGAACCCGTGATAAATGGTATCCACGTCCACCGTAACCGGGATGTAGTTCTGATGTGCAATCTCTGCCGCGCGAGCCACGGCGGGAGTATCGTGCGCGTCGATATGCAGCATGCGCGCGCTGGCAATCTTCTCCGGAGTGATGCTCTCCGGCTCCAGCCGCAAGCATTCGTCGCGCTGCCATAGAACGGTCCGCTCGCCGGTAGTTTGATCGATCAGAATATAGGCGGTCTGGTTCGCGCAATTCTTCCGGATTTCGAGATCATCCAAATTGATGCCACTCTCGCGCAAGCTCGCGAGCTGTATCCGGCCGCGAAGATCGTCCCCCACCGTCCCGATGTATTTCGTCCTCAGCCCCAGCTTCGCGCAAGTCACCATGGCGCTGGCCACCTGCCCGCCCGGGCTTAGGATCTCGCGTTCGAACGCCACCTTCCCGGCGTATGCGGGAAAGTGAGAAAGCAGGATCAGAGTATCGGTGGCGTTCAGCCCGACCCCGACCACGTCAAATTCAGTCACAAGCTAATAGCATACTGGGACTCGCACACCTACTGTCTTCCCAGTACCTTTTACTAAGGGTGCTAAGCACTTTCCCCGCTGGCGCAAAACACCGTGCCCGCTTACGATTCAACTAGAGGGAAAAATCCATGCGTTCGCTTGCTCCCATTGCTTTACTCGGAAGCTTCGTACTGCTCACCACCGCGCAGGCGCAAAGCCTCGCCGAACATGCCGCAGCCGCCTCGGGCGCCACTATCGGAACCGCCGCCGGCAAACCCCTGAGCAACGCCATCACCAAGATTTTCGGCCAAACGGACACCGCTACCAAGAAAGCAGCTACGCCAACGGTTACCAAAACGCCGGCCAAGCCGGAGCCGGAGGCTGCGCCTCTGATCCCGGCTGCCCCTCAGAGCGGCGGCAGCGGCGAGTTGCCATCCATCGGGGGTGGCTCAGCGCCTTCGCGACACGGCGGATTCGTCCCACGCCGCGCAGATACCGAACTCGCCGCCATCAATCCGCCTGAGCCAGTGCCCGCCTATCAGGAGCCTCCGCGGAAGGAACCCACGGCCGAGGATTTTGCCATTATCCAAGTGGGTGCATCCGAAGAGTGGGTGATCGCCGTGCTTGGCCAGCCCGAATCCAAAGTCACTATTCCCGACGATGGACACCTGGTGCTGATCTGCCAGTACTGGTCCAACGGAAAGCAGCTCGGAACGGTTCGCTTGGACAACGGCCAGGTAGTGAATATCGAATCCCGCGCCCGGAATTAAGGGCCGGAATCAGGACCGGGATCCCGTATCCCTCAGCGTCAGAACCACGCTCCCCACCACCAGCCCCGCGCCCAGCAAAGTCCGCGGCGTAATTTCTTCCGATGCCACAAAATAGCCCAGCGCAACTGCCACAATGGGATTCACGAAAGCATGACTCGCTACGCGGCTCGCCGGCATCCGCGCGAGCAGCCAAACAAACGCCGTATACCCGACCAGCGATCCCGCCACGATCAGGTATACCAGAGCAAACACAGCCTTGGCGGGAATCGCAGGAAATGGACGCAGCTCTCCGGAAGCGAGCGACAGCATCAGCAGCATCCCTCCGCCCAGCATCATCTCCGCTCCCGCCGTCACGAGGCGCGACTTAGGCAGCGGTAGCGATCGCGTCAACACGGCGCCCAAAGACCAGCTCGCCGATCCGGCCAGAATCACCAGGCACGGAAACGCTCCGAAGCCACCCAAACTCGAGTGCCCACCATGGAACATCGTTAGAGCTACGCCACAAATCCCCACTGTCACGGCCAGAAGCACGCTCCAGCGAAATCTCTGTTGGCGCAGCACAAAAACTTCTAGCAGCACCGTCATCAGCGGCAGCGTACTTTCCAGCACCGCAGTGATCCCGGACGGCACATATTGCTCGCCCCAAAACAGCGCCCCATAAGTTAAAGAAAACATCAGCGTGCCGATGATCCCCAAGCTTCGCCACTCACGCCACGACGGCCAGCCCATCCCTCGCATGAGCGCGAATACGAACAAGACCGTACCCGCCACAAAAAATCTCACTCCCGCACAAAACCACGGCGGAGCCACCAGGACCGCCGTCCGTATGGCCAAAAACGTAGATCCCCAAATCACATAAATTGCGAAGAACGCCAGAATCGTCTGAATGTGGAGTCGGTTCCAGATCGGCTTTCGGGCCGGAGTTTGTGCCGTAATATTACTAACCTCCAAAGTGGTCATCAGTGGTTATAACTCTACCACAACAGCATATAACCTGTAAAATGGATATTGAAGGTTACTGTGAAAGGTCCTAAGCCCTTCGAACTCGTTGCCGGCCACGTTGCACTCGACCTGGTCAACACTCTCGACAACCGTTTTTCCCAGACCGGCCCCGAAGAACTGCTGGCCGGCTACGGCGATCTCCTCAGATTCGCCTCCCAGTCGGGATTACTGACCCAGCACCAAGCGAATAAGCTCAAGCGCCTCGCCTCCGAAGCCGAGCGCGCCAAGGTACTTCGTGGGGTGAAAGAACTGCGCGAAGCTCTGGCCGCAATCGCCTATGCCCAACTTGACGGAAAGCGTTTACCAGCTTCAGCTCTAGTCACCCTGGAAGACCACTTCAAGCAAGCCAGTTTTCACCGGCACCTCAGCGCGGGCCAACTTCGACCCGTCTGGAGCTGGCGCGGCCTGGAATGCCAGGTGGTGGCACCCCTGTGGCTGCTCGCGCAGGCTACGGAAGATTTCCTGCTCTCAGAGCAATCCTCCCAACTCCGCTGCTGCGCCAGCGAGACCTGCCGCTGGCTCTTCCTCGACGCCAGCAAGAACCAGACCCGCCGCTGGTGCGACATGAAAGTCTGCGGCAACCGGATGAAAGCCAGACGATTCTACGCCCGCAAAGCGGACGAGTGAACTCGCTGCGCCGTCCCCAGCCCCTAGCCCCCAATCCCTAGCCCCCAATCCCCAACGCCAGTTACAATAAAGGGCAGGCAGCTCTTGATTCGTCCCCTCTTAATCGCCACACTCACCGCCGTCGCCTTCGCACAGACCGCGCCTCGTGCGCATGAGAACCAGTTGGATGGCAGCCAGACTCTATTCACGGTTCTTGCCGCAATCAACGCCGCCGGCTACGACGCCGATCTCGATTCCGCCGCCAACGCCACCCTCCGCAAACAAGTCCGAGATATCCTGGCGGCCAAACATCCGGATTCCGTCGATGCCCTGAAAAAGTTTTTCGAAACGCACCGGCAAACCAACGGGGACGCTGAGTTGAGCCAGTACATCTCATTCGCACTGACCCTCCAGGGACCGCCGGATTTCCAATACCGCATGAAGCCGGAGGAGATCCCGCACGATGTCCGCAAGCTGGAGGGTCTCAATCCCCTCATCGCCAACTTTTACCGTGAGGCGAATATCGAAGAGCTCTGGAAACGGTCCCAGCCCGCTTACGAGCACATGATTTCTGACTACCATACCGGCATAGCGCAGGCGCTGCTCGAAGCCAACGCCTATCTGCGCAATCCCACCAGCGGTTTCTACGGCCGGCGCTTCCAGGTTTACGTCGACATGATGGGCGCTCCCAATCAAATTCAGACCCGCAGTTACAAGGACGACTACTTCGTGGTGGTCACGCCTTCGCCCGAGCCGCAGCTCGATGAAATCCGCCACGCCTATCTGCACTATTTGCTGGACCCGCTTTCCCTCCGCCATTTCGAGCAATTGAGCCGGCTCAAGGCGCTCGCGGATTTCGCTGCGCCCGCGCCCGCGCTCGACGATGCTTATAAGGACGATTTCCTGCTGCTCTCCACCGAATGCCTCATCAAGGCAGTCGAGAGCCGTCTCGCCCACGGCGCCGAACAACGCCAAGCCATCGTGCGCCAAGCTCTGAGCGAAGGCTTTGTTCTCACTCCCGCCTTCGCCGAAGGTCTGCAGGTTTACGAAAAGCAGCAGGATTCCATGCGATTTTATTTTGTGGACCTGATAGGCCAGATCGATCTGGATCGCGAAGACAAGCGGCTCATGCATGTTCAATTTGCAAGGGAAGCCGTTGTAAAAAAAGCCAAACACGCGCCTCCGCCCCCCGAACCCGTCCTCACCGGCGTAGCCAAAACGCTCCAGGAGGCCGAAGACTTTTACGGCAAGCGGGACCTCGGGTCCGCGCGGCTTAGATACCTGCGCGTGCTGGAGCAGGGCACTGCTGACGGGCTGCACGCAAAGGCGTATTATGGATTGGCGAGAATCGCGGCCTTGCAAAAGGATCCGGAGCTCGCTGAAAAACTGTTTCAAAAAACGCTGGAGCTTTCGCCAGATAAAGAAACCATGTCGTGGGCCTATCTGTACTTGGGCCGGCTGGCGGATGCCGCGGGTGAGCGGGAACAGGCCGAGAAGAACTATCGCTCGGTGCTTGCTATCGAGGGCGCGCCTGCCTCAGTCAGGAGTGCCGCCGAGAAGGGGCTAGCTCAGCCCTTCCAGAAGGACAAATAGCCGGCGATTTTCGCGCGGCGAAGATTTTTTGACATAGGAGTTTGAATGAACAAGAGACTTACAACCCTGCTGCCGCTATGCGGCCTCCTGATCCTCGTAGGTTCCCTCCTTTGGGCGCAGAAACCACCCACGCCGAAATCGCAAAAGGAATTGGACGCCCTCAAGGCCTGGCAAGCCGCAACCGATCCGGACGAGCGGATCAAAGCCATCGAGAACGTGCTCACCAACTTCGCCGACACCGAGTTCAAGATCTTTCTTCTCCAGGACGCCCTGCACCTCGAGCAGACCAAAGGTGACTTCGCGCAAGTGGTTTTTTACGGCGAGCGAATACTGGAAGTCGATCCCAAGAACGCTTTCGCCCTGGTAACTTTAGCCGGTGAAACGGCTCGCCATACTCGCGAGTTCGATCTCGACAAAGAGGAAAAACTAGCCAAAGCCGACAAGTACGCCAAAGCCGCCTTGGACGCCTCCAAAGATATGCCCAAACCCCGGCCGGATATCACCGACGCACAGTGGGAGGACGCCAAGAAAGATCTGCAGGCCCAAGCGTACGAGGCTCTGGCCCAATCGGCCGCTCTGCGGAAGAAGTACGACGACGCCGTCGCGGACTACAAACAAGCGATTGCGGTGCAGGCTACTCCCGATCCGGCCACTTGGGTACGATTAGGCCAAACCTACGAAGATTCCGGCAAGTTCGATGACGCTACCGATGCTTTCGACAAAGCCATCAATACTCCCAATGTCAACCCGAAAGTGAAACAGATCGCGCAAGCCAAAAAGGACGAAGTCGCCAAGCGAAAAGGCGCCGGATCCAAACCTCCTGGCGCTCAGTAACCGGTTGGCTGTCGCCCATGAGCGCGCACCTGAAAACACTCGAGGAAGTTCTCGGGCATAGCTTCAAGAATCGGGAACTGCTGGAACGCGCCCTCACGCACAAATCCCGCGTCTACGAAAAAAATGCCGAAGACCCGGCCACCGATAACGAGCAATTCGAGTTTCTCGGAGACGCGATCCTGGGTTTCCTCGTCAGCGAGGCTTTGGTGGCGCAGCATCCCGCTTTTCCCGAAGGCCGCCTGTCCAAGCTCAAGGCTCACCTGGTGAGCGCATTGCATCTGCACCAGGTAGCGTTGCGCCTGGAGTTGGGACACCATCTGCTTCTGGGACGCGGCGAGGAGATGAGCGGCGGCCGGGAGAAGAAAGCTCTGCTCGCGAATGCGCTGGAGGCTTTGATCGCGGCTTTGTATCTGGATGCCGGCATCGAACCCGTGCGCTCGTTTGTTGTTCAGCAAATCGTTGGCGAGGCGCATCTGCCCGAGGAGGGAGTGCAACTCACCGATCATAAGAGCGCGTTGCAGGAGATGGCGCAGTCCTTAAAGCTGCCGCAGCCGCGTTACTCCATCGTGGAAGAACGTGGCCCCGAACACGCCAAAACTTTTCTGGTAGAAGTGCGCTTGGGCCGCGACTGGGTGAGCCGCGCCGAAGGCTTGTCCAAGAAAAGCGCGGGTCAGAAGGCGGCCCAACAAATCCTGCAGCAACTGGCGGACTGGGGACGGTAGGCTGGCTCCAGGCGGCAGCAGGGGTTTTTACTGCTTCCTGCCGCCTGCCTCCTGCTTACTGCTTTCTGCCTTCCGCATCTTCTCCGGCTCCCCCTTCAGCCCCGTCTCATTCAGAATAATGATGTCCACGCGCCGGTTTCTCGCGCGGCCTTGTTCAGTGTCGTTATTTTCGAGCGGGCTGGTGTCGGCATAGCCGGCGATGGAGAGCCGGTCTTTGTCCACGCCATCATTGGTAAGCGCTCCGAGCAACGCGATGCTCCGCGCGGCCGACAATTCCCAGTTGCTTTTGAAGCGCGAGTTATGGATTGGCATTGAGTCGGTGTGGCCTTCCATGCGCGCCGGATTCGGGATCTTTTGCATGGCCTCGGCAATCTTTTGGATGCTGGGATAAGTAGCCCTGGCAATTTCATCTTCGCCCGATGGAAACAGCGCCGCCTGCGTGAAGCTGATCGCCAACCCGCGCGGAACCATGGTGATTTGCAACGTGCCGCTCTTGATTTCGGCCGCCAATTGTTTAGTCAAAACATCGAGCGACGGCATTAACTCCACCACCGCCGGCTGCGGTTTTGGGTCGGTGACCTTGGCCTGCTTTTTGTCTCCGCCGGGCCCGTTCTTTTGCACGTTTCCTGAACCGGTATGGTCGATGGTTCCACCCAAAATCACTTTAACCACGCTGGTGAACGATTCTCCCTCGATCGCTTTCTTCACCGAATCCGATACCGCCTGCGCTTTATTCTTGTCGGTCTGCGAAGTGGCGAACATCACCACGAAAAAGGCAAACAGCAGAGTGATGAAATCGGCATAGGAGACCAGCCACCGTTCGTGGTTGGCATGTTCTTCATGTTTCTTTCGGGCCATATATTTTTACCGGCTGAACTTAGCCCTTCGCGGCAGCCGGCGCGGCCACGGGCTTTTTCTCCTTGCCCTCTTTGCCTTTGGAAGGAGCCTTGTCGTATCTGTAAGCATCCAACTTGCTCCGAATCAATTTCGGATTCAATCCTTCCACGATGGCAATTACTCCTTCGAGCTTCAGTTCTTTTAATTCAGTGTCCCGTTCGATGCGGGCTTTGATTTTGGAGGCCGCCGGCAGCAGCAGGATGTTGGCGAGTGCCACCCCGTATACGGTGGCTACGAACGCCACCGCGATGCCGTGACCCACTTCTTCGATGTTGGCCAGGTTCTTCATCACTTGAATCAGCCCCATCACCGCGCCAATGATGCCGATGGTGGGCGAGTAGCCGCCGCCGCATTCAAAAACCTTGGCTTCGGCCTGCGCGCGGCTGTCCGAGATATCCATATCAAGCTGCATCATGTTGCGTATCTCTTGCAAATCCGTGCCGTCCACGGCCAGAGTCAGTGCTTTCTTCAGAAACGGATCCTGGATCTCCATCGCTTCCCCTTCGAGCGAGACCAATCCGTTCTTGCGCGCCTTGGTGGCATATACGATCAGTTCTTCAATGGCCGCGTCGGGAGGCTGTGTTTTGTCCAGAACTATGTGGACCAGGCGCAGAATCGCGCCCTTGAGCACTGACAGGGGAGTGCTTACCATCACTGCGCCCAACGTGCCTCCCAACACGATAATCGCGGCTGTGACCTGCGAGATGTCTTTGATCTTGCCGCCCTCCATCAGCAGACCTCCGACGATCCCTCCCACCGCCAGTACGATTCCGCCAATAGTGGCAATGTCCGGGCGCGATCCGGCTTTCTTGCCTTGCGCTGGCTTGGCCTTGTCCGGCTTGCCTGCGGTTTTGGGTTGCTCGGCTTTCGCTGTGTCCGCCATGTGGGATCTACGCTACTTCGTCCTCAGTGGATAGTTCATCCGTGCGCACCACCGCTGGTTGATTGCGATTCAAAATCAGCCGGCGGAATTCGATCACCCTTTCGACGACCTCGTCGGCCGACTCCAGAACCATGAATTTCTGACCGCTCGTCATCGCAATCACGGTATCCGGCGTAATCTCAATGTGTTCAATCAAATCCGCATTTAAAACCAAAGGAACATGGTTGATGCGTGTGAGCCGAATCATGGAGATGCCCACTATCCTTATCGACTCGCACAAGGCGAATGTGAGAAACGACGAACGGCTTTGGCTTGATCGCTGGCTAATGCAGGAGTTCGAGTATCTCGGTCAGCTCTTTGCGAATCTGCTGTAACACCAGCGCCGGATCCCGGAACAAGTCCCCTTGTGACCTGCCGGCTTTCTTCGCAGTGCTCTCAGCCGCCCGCGGAACAGCCTCGCGCGTGCGTGAATCCAAAAATTTCCGCGCGCCTTCGATGGTGTACCGCTTATCGTAAAGCAACCGCTTGATCTCGAGCACCAGTTCCACATCTTTGCGGCGGTACAGCCGATGACCCTTGCCCGATTTCTTCGGGCCCAGGGAGGAAAACTCCGTTTCCCAGAACCGCAGAACGTACGGTTTGATTCCGGCCAGGCGGCTCACTTCGCCGATGCGAAAATAAAGTTTATCCGGGATCTCGGGGCGGCGTTCTTCTAGCGCGGCTTCGAGCATACTGGGATTCTAGCAGAAGGCAAGCCGCGGAGGGCAGGCGGCAGGAGGCAACAAGACGAAACACGGATCGAGCGTGAGTAGTGTTTTGGCGGGAATCCATCCGGTGCGTGAAGCGCTACGCGCCGGGCGTGGTCTGGATCGCGTTCTGATCGCTCGCGGCGCCGGTGGTCCCAGGCTTCAGGAGATTATCGATCTGGCGCGCCAGCGCTCCGTGCCGGTGCGCTTCGAGCCGCGAGAAGCGCTGGATCGCGCTTCGAACAGCGCCGCGCATCAAGGAGTGTTGGCGTTCGGTGCTGCGCAGCGCTACGCCGAATTGGATCAAATTGCGAACGACGCACAATTGCTGGTGGTGCTGGATGGCGTGGAAGATCCGCACAACCTGGGCGCCATCATCCGGACCGCGCACGCCGCGGGCGCCGCGGCGGTTCTGGTTCCGGACCGCCGCGCTGCCGGCCTCACTGAGACGGTCGCGAAAGCGGCTGCCGGCGCATTGGAACATCTACCGGTGGTTCGCGTAGGAAACGTAAACCAGACGCTCGAAGCGCTCAAAGCTCGAGGGTTCTGGATTTACGGCCTGGATGAACGCGCCAAGGATCTCTATAGCGAGACTGATTATGCAAGACCAACTGTGCTGGTGTTAGGCGGTGAGGGACAGGGCCTGCATCAACTGGTGAAGAAACATTGCGACGTCCTGGTGCGCATTCCGATGGCGGGCGCCATCTCATCGCTCAACGTTTCAGTAGCCGCCGGCATCGTCCTCTTCGAATGGACCCGCCGCGGCCATAAATAAAAAAGGCCCGCCCCGAAGGGCGGGCACTCCACGTTCTTACTCCTTGAATTCCTGAATTCTTGAATTCAGCTTTTTAGTAATCCATATCCGGTCCGTGCGGCCCGCCGCCCGGCGCCGCAGCCGACTTCTTCTCGGGGATTTCCGCAATCATGGCTTCGGTGGTCAGCATGAGAGCCGCGATGGACGAAGCATTCTGCAGAGCCGAACGAGTGACCTTGGTGGGATCGATTACGCCCGACTTCACCAGATCTTCGTACTGCGCCGTGGCAGCATTGAAACCATAGTTGGCATCGCTGTTGCTACGAATCTTCTCGATCACGATGGCGCCTTCGAAGCCGGCGTTGCCGACAATCTGGCGCACCGGTTCTTCGCAAGCCCGCTTCACGATGTTCACGCCGATCTGCTCGTCATCGAGAACCTTGAAGCCGTCCAAGGCTCTGACCGCGCGCAATAATGCCACGCCGCCGCCCGGAACGATGCCTTCTTCAACGGCCGCGCGGGTGGCGTGCAGCGCGTCTTCCACGCGAGCTTTCTTCTCTTTCATTTCGGTCTCGGTGGCTGCGCCGACTTTGATCACCGCAACGCCGCCGGCCAGCTTGGCCAACCGCTCTTGCAGCTTCTCGCGATCGTAATCGCTGGTGGTCTCTTCGATCTGAGAGCGCAACTGCTTGATCCGCGCTTCAATCGTCTTCTGCGTTCCGCCGCCATCCACGATGGTGGTGTTGTCTTTGTCCACCGTGACGCGCTTGGCGCGGCCCAGGTCCTTCAATTGCACGCCTTCCAGCTTGATGCCGGTTTCTTCGAAGATGGCCTGGCCGCCGGTTAGGACGCCAATGTCCTCTAGCATGGCCTTGCGGCGGTCGCCGAAGCCAGGTGCTTTCACCGCGCAAGCATTCAACGTGCCGCGCAGTTTGTTGACCACGAGAGTGGCCAGCGCTTCGCCTTCCACTTCCTCGGCGATCACCAACAGCGGCTTTCCGGCGCGGGCAATCTGTTCGAGCAGCGGCAGCAGGTCCTTCATGTTGCTGATCTTCTTTTCATGGATCAGGATGTAGGGATCTTCCAGCACGCACTCCATGCGGTCCGGGTCGGT
>Ga0208691_1000730_pt1 | contig 12023 bp, 8 predicted proteins | sample June2015DPH_20_1_FD_184719 | JGI IMG/M metagenome (GOLD analysis project Ga0208691, IMG submission 184719) | Peatland microbial communities from SPRUCE experiment site at the Marcell Experimental Forest, Minnesota, USA - June2015DPH_20_10... | ecosystem: Environmental > Terrestrial > Soil >... | reverse complement strand
AAAACGACAGGTTGTCGACAGCGCCAATATCTTCGCGAACGCTGTAGATACCGTAGCCGGTGCGAATCACCGTATCATGCCTGCCCGCCACATCGTAGGCCAGGCCGATGCGTGGCTCCGCAACCGTTGAGTATTCATTATTAAGAGCGGCACTGTTCAGCGTGCCGGTGAAGCCTGAAATTCCGTACTTACTCACACAGCTCGGATACACGAATGCATTGCCGATTGTATTGGCGTTATTGGGAATCGTATTGCCCAAATGGCAGAGATTGTCTTCCGCAGCACCCACCCACTCCGTACGAAGCCCCAGGTTCAGGGTCAAAGTGGGCCTGATGCGGTAATCGTCCTGCACGAAGGCGCCAAAGGCGGGAATGTGGTAATCGTGATTGGCGGCGCCGCCGGCTCCTTCGCCAAAAGTTGGCTCCCCTAACAGGAAGTTCTGCCAATAATTTTTGGAGGTGTCGGCCCCGGGGACGAAGAACACCAGACCATTGTCCAGCACGGGGAGGTTGCGGCGAATCGAAGTGCGGTCGACTTCACCGCCGAAACGCAGAGAGTGTTTCCCGTGCGTCCAACTGACCGTATCGAGATACACGAGGGCGTCAGCCAACGCCGATTGGAGTTGGTTGGGGAAAGGTCCAATTTGCAATCCGCTGCTGAACTGAAGCCGGTACATGTCGGGCGCTCCCGATCCGTTGTCGATGCCCAAGGCGGCCGGCGAGGCACTGGGAATGGGAACGTTCTGCAGGGAATCGCTGATAACGTTCACGCCAAAACGAAACTCGTTGATCAGGTTATTGCTGAAGGAGTGGGTCTCTGCGACGCTGCCGAAGCGTCCACGCAGCGGGACGTTGAGGGGGAAATTCAGGTTGCTGGCATAAGCCGGGTAGCCCGTCTGGACCTGTAAGTTATCGGCACCGAACGGTTCGTAGGTTTCGGAATCAGACCAGAAGAACCGTTCGGAGAAGCGATCCTTCCCGCTGTTGAAATCGCGATCCCAATTGGCCGTAAACTGATCATCCCTATAGCGGCCCGGAGTGCTTAGGGTCAACGGACCGGTGTTGACACCGCCGGTGGGGGTGAGACCAGGCGTTCCCGCCACGGTGGGTATCAGGTAGCCACCAGGACCGAATTGATTGCCCGTAGCGTTCAGTAGATTGTAGGCCACCGGATCCAATCCGCAGTCGATCGCAGTATTGGCATAGGAAGGCACCCCGGTCGGAAAGAAGGTACTCACCAGGCTCGCGCAGGAACGGTTCGCCGGCAGCACTGGCACTGAGGCGCCGCTGAGATAGGTTCCCAGAGAATCTCCGCTGCGCTGGCGGGTACCCTGGTAGTTCACGTAGAAGTACCCCAGCTTGGCCTTCGGAGCAACCGGACCGCCGAAATCCCCGCCGAAAATATTCTGCTGGAGCCTGAAGGGCCCTAAGAAATAGTCTCCGGCATCCAGCTTGGAATTGCGGAAGTACTCCCAAAGATCTCCATGGAAGTTGGCAGTACCGCTTTTCAGGATAGCGTTGATGTTACCGCCGCCGTTACGGCCCTGAGTGGCATCATAAAGACTGGTGCTGACTTTGAATTCCTGGATGTCATCTGGGTTGGGGACCGGGGTATATGTGAGTTCTCCAAATGAATAGTCAGACGCCGAAACTCCCTCGATCAGATAGTTGTTGTTGTCTTCTCTTCCACCGTTGACGTCGATACGCACATCGCCACGGCCTAGCGCGGCAGCGTTGTTCAGGTTGGCAGAAGCGCCTGCCGAAAGGTCGAGCAACTGCTGAAAATTCCGTGTGGCGAGTGGCAGATCGGCGATCGTCTGCGCTCCCAGCGACTGGCCTGTCGTTGCATCGGTGGTATTGACCTGCTCCACTTGTGACTGCACTTCCACCACCGACGTCACCACACCCACTTTCATGACCGCCGTCATGCGCGTCGTTTCCGTGATGCGCACTACGAGGCCGGCAAACTTAGTGTCAGGAAAGCCCGCCACCTTCACTTCCACCGTGTAAGTGCCCACGGGCAACAGTGCCGCCTCGAACGAACCGGAGGCATCGGTCCTCTGCAGCCGCAGCACTTCACCCGTGGCTTCGTTTCGGACAGTGACCTGAGCATTTGCGATGATGGCGCCCGATGCGTCTTGCACCACTCCACCGATGGCGCCCGTGGCTCCGCCTTGCGCAAACATCGTTCCAGTGAAAACCGCCATGAAAAGACCCGATGCCATCATCTTCCGAAATGAACTCATCTTGTCCTCCAATTGAACGATTGTCTGTGGCTCACTCGCCCATCGAAATGGGTAGACCGATATGCGGCACGAACGCCGTGAGATAGTACGCGGATATATCACGATTCTCCGCGGTTGTTCAAGAAATATACGCGTGGAGTGTAGAGCTCGTCGGCATGAATGCGGAAGATGAAAATTTTGAATGGATGGACTTAGTCTTCGACAGCCTGCGCGGTCATCTCTGACGGCTCGCCGCCGGCAATGGCCTGGGCCACAATCAAGCGCCGCGCTTCCACGCGAATCTTCGGAAGTTGCACCCAGAACCAACAGGCGCCCGCCACTGATGCCATACCGCCGATCGCCACGGTGACCTGAGCGCCCAGGCGGTCGGCGAGCACACCGCCAAACAGCGCACCAATCGGAGCCATCCCCATGAACATCATGGAATACACGGCCATCACCCGCCCGCGCAGTGCGTCCGGCACCATTACCTGAATCAGCGTGTTCGAACAAGCCATCTGCAGCATGATTGTGTAGCCCACGGGCAATAGGAGAATTACAGAAACCCAGAAGCTATGCGACAGCGAAAACATGACCAGGCTTAATCCAAAGCCTGCGCAGCACAGCGCGACCCAACGGCCCAGACCTTTCACGCCTTCGCGGAACGCGAGAGTAAGGGCTCCCAACAATGCTCCCACTCCGGTCGCGCCCATGAGGATGCCCAATCCTCGCGCCCCGCCGTGCAAAATCTTGTCGGCAAAAATCGGCATCAATACCGCATAGGGCATACCTACGAGACTCACCAGACCGAGCAGCATCAGGAGCGCCCGAATCGGCGCAGTGCGGTTCACAAAGCGGAATCCCTCCATCATGTGTTCCAGCGGCGATGCCATCGATGCCCTGCCCGGGCTGTGGACCCTCATCAGCAGCAATCCGATGATGACAGCGATGTAGCTCACAGCGTTGGCGAAAAAGCACCAGCCTTCACCGATTTTCGCCACTAAAATCCCCGCAATTGCCGGACCGACGACACGCGCGCCATTAAACATCGAAGAGTTCAGGGCGATGGCGTTCATCAAGTCGTCCTTCCCGACCATATCCACAAGAAACGATTGCCGCCCAGGAATGTCGAATGCATTCACCACACCCAGCAGACTCGCCAGCACAAATATTTGCCAGACCTGGACCCGGTGCAGCAGAGTAAGCGCCGCCAGCACGAAGGCAAGCAGCATCGACGCCACTTGAGTTCCTATGACGACGTGGCGCCGGTTCGAGCGATCGGCCGTGATTCCTCCTATGGGCGCGAACAAAAACACAGGAATCTGGCTGGCGAATCCCACCGACCCCAGCAGCAATGCCGAACCCGTCAAGCGATAGACCAGCCATGATTGCGCGACACTCTGCATCCACGTGCCGATGAGCGAAATGAGTTGTCCACTGAAGAACAGCTGAAAATTGCGATGACGCAAGGCGCGAAGGGCGACTTGCCACCGCGAGCCTCGCGCGGCAGCCGCCTCGCCCGCGCTTGCGGCAGCGATCGTTTCGGTTGGATTCCTTGACTCAGACACTTTGATTTTCTTGGATGACGATTGCCACCCTTTAGACCAAATATAACTTGAACACCGCTTCGGGTTCTTTGATCGAGTAAATACGGACCACGGGGCAAGGTTTTCTTGCAGTCATTCCCGATGTCACTTTGGACTACTTCGATTGTCCCGGGCGGTCGCTCGTTTTTGACTTCCCAGAGCGTCCGGACTGCGCTACAGTGGCACTTGCTTTCTTCTCGGCGATTCCCTAAGGAAGGCACACGGCCATGACGAATCCCCCGGTTGGTGTTGAACGCCGCATTGGACAACGTTTCGCGTTTAACCTCCCCGTCTCGTTGCTTGACGTCGCAACTTCCGCGGAAGGCCTGGGATTCACTCAGGATCTCAGCTCCAGGGGAGCATTTTTGTTCACGGACATGGCGTTGAACGAAGGTGCGGACGTGCAACTCACATTAAGAATGCCCAGTGAAATCACGCTGGGCGAAAATATGCGGGTTCGCTGCCGGGGACGAGTTCTGCGCGTCGTGAAGCCCTCGGATAAGAAATGGAAAGCCGCACTGGGCGAAGTCAAATCGGCAGAAACCAAGATCGGCGTGGCAGTCTGCTTGAAAGACTATGAATATCTTCCTGAAATGGAAGACAATTCAGCCGACTTCCGGCGGATATCGGCCCTCCACAATCCGGTTGAGCCGGAACGGAGCGCCTCGTCAGCCCCGCCCAGTCCGCGGGACGCGACCCATGAGGTGGTGCCGTAACTCAAGCGAGAAAATGGAGCGAAACAGCTATTCCGCTCGCTATGACAGGCATACTTTAGTTCTTTGCACGCGTTTCAGTCCTTTCCAATCCTCCCGCCTTGGCTTAGAATAACTGCCACGAGTGCGGATTGGGTTTGGGAGTCAGTCATCCAGCTGTACGCCTGTCGTGTTTTTCTGCGTTGCGGATCGCTGCCCTTCCATCTCTGCGCAGTCTTGGACACACACTCTCAGCTAGTTACCTAGGTCACTTGGCGGAGAGTACTTTCTCTTTCTAACATGCAGACACCAAGAGAAATCAGCGAGAACCGCGCCATGCATGGGATCGCCGTAGCGCTCCTGACCGAAGACCGCGAACACTTATCGGAACTGCAGCGCAGGGTGGAGTCTACAAGTCTGGGGCGGGCCGTGTTCGGCAACGTCGGCTTCCCTACCGGACCAACGGACCCCGTCCTCCGCCAGATTCAGGATTTAAGCGTCGAGGTCGTGGTCGTCGATATCTCCGCGGAGAACCCTCAACCCGCCATCCGCGCGATCGAACTTCTTCAAGCCAATACCCTCCAGCTCGCAATTTTTGCGAACGGCAGCATGAAGCAGCCCACAACGATTGTGGCCAGCATGCGCGCCGGGGCGGGCGAATATCTGGACGACAGCGCCGGCGCCGAGGCCCTTCTCGAAGCTCTGACGCGTTTCAGTTCCAATCGAACTCGCACGCGCGGCGGCGCGGGCCGGGCCCGCATCTTCACATTTCTCAGTGCCAAGGGCGGTGCCGGAGCCACCACAGCTGCGGTGAATACCGCGGTCGCGCTACAACAGGCTTACGGCGATGTGGTTCTGGTGGATTTTGCGCCCGTCGGTAATGCCCAACTTCATCTCAATTTGCGGCCCAGCTTTGGAGTACCGGACGCGCTGGAAAATCTGCATCGCCTCGACGCTTCCCTGCTCGAGGGGCTCATGACCACCGCCAAAGACGGCTTGCATCTTCTCGCTGGCCCACAGCAGCCCTATCCTTCCGTACCCACTCCGGCGGAATTGGCTCGGCTCTTCGACCTGCTGGCAAGTCACTATCGGTACGTGGTCGTTGATGCCTCGAGCCGCCTCGATTCCACCACGCGCCTGCTCTCCGATCTTTCGAATGCCGTGCTGATGGTCGCGCAAACGGATGTAGTGTCTTTGTGGAGTGCGGGCCGGATCCACGCTTTCCTTGAGGAAGGCGCGGGCCGCAACCGGCTGCGGATTGTTCTCAATCGCCACAAGAAAATTCCGGGCTTTACCGATGAGGACGTCGAACACTCCACTCGTTGCAAGGTTCTTTGGAAGATTCCCAACGCGTATCAGGCGATCTCACCCGCCATTGATCATGGCACTCCGGTGGTGCTGCAGGAAGGTCAGGAAGTCAGCCGCTCGTTCCGCGCCCTGGCTGCAGCTTTGGCCGATGCCTCCGCCACTGCCGAGGGGGGGCTGGATCTGGTTTATGCTCAGGAAAAACCGGACAGCACCAAGAAGAAATCTCCAGGGGGGCTTCTAATCTCACCTGCCCGCGCCGGCCAGTAGCCAAAGCCGGTCCCCAGTACCGAGTCGCGGGTATCAGGATCAAAACATCTGCTATTGGCAGCGGCTTGAGTGCTCTGAAACTAATCCGACTCCTTGACGGTTTTACTCGGTACTCGGAGCCCGGTACTCGGTACTAGTTTCTTGCGGACGGCACTGGCGAGGCTTCCGCCGGAAACATCTTGAACACGACGTCGTGCGAATGCGCCGTAATTTTCTTTTGCGCATCGCTGGTATTATCCGTGAGCGTTCCCGTCAAAATGTAGTAGGCCTCGTCTCCGGGATTCTTGCCTTCGCCTCGTTCCACGGTGCCCTTGAACTCGAACCACACCGCGTGCACTGTTTCGGTGGTAAAGATCAGCGAAGTACCGTCCAGCTTCGCGCTGCGGAAATATTGATCGAGAAACGCGCCCTTGTCGCTTTCGCCTTCGCCGTAGCGGGAAACAAATCCCGTAACCCGTCCTTCATCTTCCACGGTGATTTGAACAAACTCTCCGTCCTTGAGAAAGCTGTACATCCCTGAATATTCATGGCCTTTTGAGGCTTGCTGCGCGGGAGTTGTTTGGGCCTTTTCCGGAGCGGCTGGTTTGGAGTCCTGCGCCGATGACGAGGCCACTGCGAGAGCGCAGAAAACTAAGGCCGCGAAAATGGCGCGAGCATGGGTCATGAGAAATCTCCTACCTTCATTCATCGTACTACCCCCGCCGCGATGCCGGCCTCGTGCCCTTCCCACTTATGCCGAATTCCGAGCGATCTTTCCCCCTCGAACCCTGATTCATCTAAGATAGAACGATGCGCCCAACGGCGGGACAAGTGCTGGAAGAGGTGGAATCGCCGGCCCCGGAGTTGCGCCTATTGATAACCGCCGAACCCTGGCCTCGCGTTTTTGTTCAGAATGTTCTCGACCTGTTTGAGCGCGCGGCGACTCCGCTGGACATCCAGTCTGCGCCCGCGGATTTCTGGCCGGATGTTTTCGTCGAGCGAAGTCTTCCGTGGGGACGATTCTTCCAGTCAGGCGGATACCACATTCTCGCGCTGATGTTGGTTTGGGCAGGCGCACGATTTCTCGCCCTCCAACCCCATGCAACGCTGCAACCCGCGTTCACCCACGCCGACGTCATCTACTACACGCCGTCGGAGTATCTGCCCCCGCTGGACACGCGCCAGCCAACATCGGAGCATGCGCGGAAAGCTGATCCGGAATTGTCTGCGCAGCCCATCATTTCTGTGCCGCCGGAGGCTGACAACCATTCGCAGACCATCGTCACCGCACCCAACATCCGCTTGAAGCACGATGTGCCTTTACCCAACACCGTGGCGTGGTCGAACACGCCGCGGATGCCGATTGCGCCGGCTCCTCTGGTGCCAGCATCGGAGATTTCACGGCTTGCGCCGCAGATGGAACGGTCGGTGATCGCGCCGCCGCCGATTTTTCAAGACAACCAGTCACAAAAAACTTTGCAAGCTCCCGAGGCGTCCGTCATCGCGCCACCGCCCGCGCTGGAGGCCGCTTCCCGGCTCCGCACCGGCGAGCTGAATATCGGCCACAGCACCGTGATTGCGCCCGCTCCTCAGCTCTCCGTCGACGAACAGCGTACGGTGCCCCGGCGCTCGGCAGCTCTGCGCGGACATTCTGCGCAAGTCATCGCTCCGCCTCCCTCGGTGGGAGCGGCGGGAGGATCGCGCGCCAGTGGCGGAATGATCGCGCTTAGCGTGCGTCCGGCTGTGGGCGCGCCGCCCGCACCTGTAGCGGGTAATTGCCGCGGCAGTTTCGCTGCTACGCCGGAAGGTCACCGAGGAGCAGCCGGCACGGCGGGGACTTTAGCCGGCAACACCGGCGCGGAGAATGGAAGCGGAACCGGCAGCAAAACTGCCGGTAAGCTGCCCTCGGGCCTCTACGTCGGCAAGACTTCGAATGCCACGTCTGCCGTAGCGGGTGAGCCTTCGCCGACCAGATCGAGCGGCAATTTAGTCAATCCGAATCTGATTGCCAATGCGCGCCCACCGCGAATTTCGCGCACTGCATCCGACAGCGACCCTAAAATCTCCGAAGCCGAACGTGCGGTTTTTGGCGGACGCAAGGTGTATTCCCTCAGCCTCAACATGCCGAACCTGAACTCGGGCGGAGGCAGCTGGATCATCCACTTTGCGGCGCTGAAAGCGGATTCGACTCCTTCCAATCCCTCCGGCGAAGCGCCCGACATCTCATCGCCGGTGGCCACGCGCAAGGTTGACCCGGCCTATCCTCTGGAACTGATGAAGCAAAATGTTTCCGGCACCGTCATCCTTCATGCCGTCATCCTGGCCGATGGCACGGTAGGCACGGTGCGCGTGCTGCGCAGCATCGATGATCGGCTGGACCAGTTCGCCAGCGACGCGATCGCCAAGTGGCAATTTCAGCCCGCCATGAAAGACGGATCTCCTGTTGCGGTGGAGGCCACGTTTTGGATTCCCTTCCGGCCGGCAAAGATGAAATCGGATTTCTAAGGGCAACGCTATCGGCTGGCGCCTGTCGATCCGGGTCAAGAAAAAAACTCAGACGTCGCCGGCAAAATCCTTGTTTTGAATGAGTTCCGCACTACCGATCGAACCGAAGGCTGGCAAAATATTGAGCAACAAAGACTTGCCCGTAAAATATTATGGATAGAGGACTTAACCGGGCGGTGTGTTGCAGCGGCATTATCGGTCAAAGCGTTGCCCGTTATTGGGTTGGGTGAATTCAATTGGTTAGCCTCGACTATGATGGGCTGATTTTTGATCGAGGGCAAGGTTGTGGGCGACCATTGCGTCAGTCCCATCCTTTCGCAAAGAACGCTGAAAGGACGGGCACCAGCCAATTTCAAAATCGGAGTCTGAGCGTTCGAGGCGTAGAGGGGCCTTTCGACTCCAAATCGAGGTTTCGCCTTGCAACAGACCCCCGAAACTGTACAATTCGTCCGAGCTTGTGCCGCAACCGGAGAATCCAGCGCGACACTGCCATGAACGTCGATCGCGGGTACAACGTGCGAATTCCCCTGCTACTCGGCATCTCAGGACTTCTGTTCATCCAGACAGCTGGCGCGCTTTCCTTTCAAGATTTCGTCCAATGCGTCGGCGCAAGCGGCCAAGGAGCCGTGTGCCAGCTCGACCCCGGCATCTACCCGGTCAGCGAGACGATCGGCATCGGCAGGTCACACATACCGTCGGAAAGGCGGCGACCATGAAGCAGCTCAACTTCCGTGCCCGTGTTCTGTGTTCCACCACACTGATTCTCTTGCCGTTTTGCCGGCCTGCAGCGGCGGCAAACTCCATTTGCGGCGGCTGTGCAGCTGCTATCGTGGGAACGGCTATCGCCGTTGGGGCCGGGATCGGCGTCGGCATTTACTTGATAAACCGGGGCCACACCTCGCTAACGGGATGTGTCCAGCAAACCGACGGTGGTCTCAGTCTGATTGCGAAGGATAGCAACATTTATGAATTAGTGAATGCACCGAGCGAAGTGAAGGCTCGTGAACGTCTATCCCTGCGCGGCCATAAAATCAAATCGCATTCCGGGCATGCTTTTCGGGTGGACCACGTCTCCCGAGATTACGGTGCGTGCAGCCCATGAACCAAAGCTCAATGTAACTAACGACCGGTCCTAAAGACGTTGAGGGGTAGCCCCGCACCCTGAAGGTAGCTGTATGCGTCCAAGATCGGAGTGCCTACCAAGTAAGAGCCTGCCATCACTGGAGATGTCCTACTCACCTAACTCCGAAACTGGGGGCTGGCCCATCTTTGCTGGTTTTGCAAAGCTGGGCACCACGGGCCTTGCCTCCATGTTCATTCGCCACATACCCGACCTTGGGTGGTGTGCTACATCTCGCGGCTGACCAACAAGCTCCGTCGCTACTATGGCGCGGGATATCTCCACTTCATCACCACGAGCTGTTATCGCCGGCTGCCGCTGGTGCAAAGGCCGCAGCATCGCGATCTGCTGCTAAAAGTGCTCGAGAGCGTGCGCCGGCGGTATCACTTTGCGGTATCACTTTGTGGTGGTGGGCTACGTGATCATGCCGAGCACCTGCACCGGCTGATGAGCGTGCCGGAACGCGGAGATCCGTCGAAGGCGATGCAGGCGATCAAGCAGGGGTTCGCGCGTCGGCTTTTGCGCAGGCAACGGGTGGCGAGTGATCCGCGGCAGGGCGGGTTGTGGGACACGGCTTTCGACAGCGGGCATATCTGGCAGGCGCGTTTCTACGACTTTGTCGTCTTCACAGCGAAAAAGCGGGTGGAGAAGCTGCGCTACATGCATCGCAATCCGGTGAAACGGGGACTGGTGCTGGAGCCGCAGCAGTGGGACTGGAGCAGCTACCGTCATTACGCGGACGGCGAGCGCGGGATCGTGCGGGTGAATGAGGAGCGGAGGGCGGAGCTGAAGGTCTGGAAGATCGCGTGAGAGAGGACGGCAGGGTCGGGGCCTGTGGTGCCCAGCTTTGCAAAACCAGCAAAGCTGGGGCAGCCGTTCTAGTGGTGACGCAAGCAGGAACATTTAGGGGTGGGCCAGCCCCCACGACTCGGTGGTTGCGGCGATCACACCTTGGCAGCTTTTTTCTTTTCCAGCGCGGCGTAGATGGCAGGGTCGGTGCAGATTTCGTAATACGTGCGGTCGGTCCATCCCTGAACTGAAAACTCTTCCAGGTTGATCCGCGGCACGCGGCTTTCGCGAACGACGATTTTGCGGAAGATGTCGCGATCGACGGGGACGGTTGCGATGGAGAGGTTGTACTCGCCTTTATCCGACGCCAGCGAGGGCGGAAGCTTTACGGTGAGCGGCACCAAGGAAATTTCCTGCTCCAGTTTGCGGAAGGCGGCCTGGTTCAAGCGAATGCCACCCAGGTTATAGCTAAGGATGGAACCCTCCGAAGTTGCGCTTACATCCGCAGCCTCGAATACATAGACGTGAAACGGTCCCGCCTGCGACTCCATTTTCTTTCGGACCCGCTTGTTGCAGGAAGAAAGGCGATCGCTCTCGTTGAGCGCTTCGGAGATCATGATCTGGCGTTCGCCATCCATCAGGTAGAGCGGGGCAGCTTCCTGCAGCGTGATACCCACGCCCAGTTCGAGTTCCGGCATGCCGGAGCGCAGCATCAGTTCGTTATAGCCGCGCACGATCTCGATGATCTCGCGGGCCAGCACGCAAGCACGGCTCACCGCGAGTTCAGGCTCGCCAGCGCGCTCGAGGATGGCCAGAATGATGGCATCGCCTTCGAGAAACACTTTTTGCGCTCCGTACTTCGCGAGCAGTTTGTTGACGGGATCGTAAAAATTGAGGCTGAAGTACGAAGCGGGATTGAGACCTTTCTCCATCAGCGTGCGGGTGAGCCGGGTGGAGTCACGCACGTCGGCCTTTAGGACAACATGGCGCAGGACGCGTTCTTCCTCGGGCTGCTGAGGTTGCTCATCGGGCAGGAGAAATTCGTAGAGCGTCCCGTTCATGCGCGAAAGCTCGCGCAGCTTTTCAGTGGCGACCACGTTGACCGAGTCGAGCGCCGCATTCAGAGTTTCCAGCCGCCGCAGATCGCGATGATAGTGAGAGAAGTCTTGAAGGAATCTGGCTGCGACTTTGGCGCGCTCCACGCCACGGCAACCGGCAACTTTGGCCACCGCCGTATACAGGCTGGCCGGCGAAAGCTTGCCGTGATCCTGAATCATGCGCTCGACGCGGTCGCATTCGGGACGCGAGATCAGGGCGTTCTTTAGTTGCTGCGGGTTGATGCGCGGCGCGTACTCGCTGAGCAGCGGCACGGCGTGGTAGGAGGCGATCACGCATTCCATCACCTGCTCGTCTTCGAGCAGGCGAACCCATGCCGTCAAGCGCTCTTGTTGGGCCACGCCTTCCGGCGTGGATTCATCGGGAGTTCCCGTGCCTACGAGGGCGCGAGCGTTTTCCGGCGCACAAAGCCAGGAATCGATGGTCTCGCTCGTAGT
>Ga0208691_1000718_pt1 | contig 12098 bp, 12 predicted proteins | sample June2015DPH_20_1_FD_184719 | JGI IMG/M metagenome (GOLD analysis project Ga0208691, IMG submission 184719) | Peatland microbial communities from SPRUCE experiment site at the Marcell Experimental Forest, Minnesota, USA - June2015DPH_20_10... | ecosystem: Environmental > Terrestrial > Soil >... | reverse complement strand
GGTCTCGGTCCGGAAGACGTCGAGAGCACGATCTCGTGGCGCCTCGAGAAATATGTGAGTTCGACGCCGGGCGTCGACCACGTGCAGAGCGTCTCCCGCAACGGCTTCTCCATCATCTACGTGTGGCTGCAGTGGGGCACCGACCTGAATTCGTCGCAGACCCTGGTTCAATCCTCGGTCGGCTTTGCGATGGCGGCCGTCCCAAAGAGTCTCGGCGTCTTGCCTCCATTCGTTCTTCAGTACGATCCGTCCAACGCGCCGGTCGTCCAGGTCGTGGTCACCGGCGAGAGCTACACGGGGCCGCAGCTCTACGACTATGCCTTCAACTACATCGAGCCCCTCATCGAAGGCATTTCGGGCGTCGCCAGCGCGGCCCCCGACGGCGGTCGCATGCGCCAGATCAACGTGATCGTCGACCCCGTCAAGGCGCAAGGCAGACGCGTCACCGCACAGGACGTCTCGAGCGCGGTGGCCCTGTCGAATGCGCTCCTGCCATCCGGTGAGCTCATCTCGAAATTTTTCGATGCCAACGTCTACACGGACGCCGTGCCCAAGCGCGTCAAGACGATCGGTGAAGCGCCCATGAAAATGGTGGGCGATAAATCCGTCCTCATCCAAGACGTTGCGAGGGTCGAGGACGGGGGCACTCCGCCGGTCCAGTCGGTCTCCGTAGACGGCAAGGAAGCGGTCTATTTGAATGTTTTGCGCATCCCCGGCGGCAATACACTCAAGATCGTCGAGGCGGTCTACAAGATCGTCAAGAATCTGCCCAACTTGCCGCCCGGTATGAAGGTGACTGCCGCGTTCGATCAGTCGACCTTCGTGAAAACGACCTTCAGCGGTCTCAAACGCGAGATCGTCCAGGCGCTTGTCCTCATCAGCATCGTGATCTTGTTATTTCTTCAGAGCCTTCGGGGCACACTCATCGTCTCAGCGGCGATCCCGCTCTCGTTCGCCATCACCCTGATCATTCTGTACGCCTCCGGCGAGACGTTGAACGCCTTCACGCTCGGCGGACTCACGCTGGCGATGGGACGGCTCGTCGACGATGCGGTCGTGGTGCTCGAGTCGATCCACCGGCATCAACGCGGTGGCATGAGTGCGCGGCAAGCGGCTCTCGAGGGCACCAACGCCGTCGCGCTGCCCGTGCTCGCTTCGACGTTGACGACCATGGCCGTGCTCCTTCCGGTTCTGCTTCTGGCGGGCCTTGCCAAGAAGCTGTTTGCACCCTTGGCCCTCACGGTCGCGGTCGCCATGGTCGCGTCCTACTTCGTCAGCATGGCTGTGACACCGGTCGCGTGCCGCTACTTTCTGGGCCATGCCGAACACAAGGGCTTCTGGAAAAAGATCGAAGCCTTCGTCGACCGAACCGCGGAAACATACTCGATCCTTCTCTCGCACGTGTTGCCGTTCCGCACGACGGTGATCGGTGCGGCCGCCGTGCTCGTCGTGGCGTCGGTTGTGGCTGCGTCGCGCCTGCCCACGACGTTCTTTCCCGCGATCGACGAGTCGATGGCGCAGATCTACGTGCGCTTCGCCGCCGGGACATCACTCGACGACGCAACGCGGGAGATCAAAGCGATGGGCAACGCGCTCAAGACGGGTCTGCCCAAGGGCGCGGTCGAGATGGTCATCGAGAACCTCGGCGCCCCGCAAAACGCCCGGAGCGCTCTGGTCAGTCCCAACGTCGCGCCGAATACAGGATACTTGCGCCTGCAGTTCAACGACCCCGACCATCGGAAATTTTCGCAGGATGAGCTCGGGGCGAAAGCGCGAGAGATTCTCAATCGCGAGTTCCCGGGTGTCGAGGTGCTCGTCTACCCGGGCGGGCTCGTGGCAAGCGTATTCGCCAACGGGTACACGGCGCCGCTCGCCATCGAGGTGCGCGGCAACAGCCTGCAGCAGTTGCATGAATCGGCCAGCGCGATCGCCGACGTTGCGAGGACCATCGCCGGCGTGCGCGACGTCCGACTCTCCGTGCAACTGAACTACCCCGAAATTCACGTCAATACCAATCGTCAGACGGCGGGCTTCGTGGGCATCGACGCTCGCGCTGCCGCGCAGACGACGCTCGATGGAACCCTCGGGAACATCAACCTTCCGAGCGTATGGATCGACCCGCACAATGGCCAATCCTATTACGTCGTCACCTATTACGACCCGCACAGCGTGACCGAAACGCAACAACTCGCGGAGCTGCCCGTGCGCGTCGACCCCGAGGGGCGCCCTGTCCTATTGGGCGCGTACGGCGACATCGTTCGCGAAACCGGACCGATCGCCGTCGAGCGAAACCACCTGGAGCGGGCGCTCCACGTGTATATGCAAACGGAGGGACGCGACATCGGCAGCGTCTCGAAAGACTTGGATGCAGCGCTCGCCAAAACGCACGCGACCCGTGACCTGAAGTACGACTGGGTTGGTGAAACGGATCTGATGAGGACGACGTTCTCCGGGCTCGGGCTCGCACTGGGTCTCGCGGTCATGGTCGTATTCATGATCATGGCCTCTCAGTTCAAGTCTCTGCGTCTGCCGTTCGTCATGCTCTTCACCATCCCCGTGGCACTCGTGGGGATCGTCCTTGCCCTCCTGTCGGAGGGGCAAGGATTCTCGATCACTGCGCTCATGGGAATCTTGATGGTCATCGGCATTGCCGTATCGAACGGCATTCTTCTCGTCGACGACGCGAATAGACGCCTCGGAGAGGGCAAGGAGAAGGCCGTGGCCATCGTCGAGGCCGCCAGATCGAGATTCGTTCCCATCCTGATGACGAGTCTAGCCACCGTGATCGGGCTCGTGCCAACCGCACTCGGCCTGGAAAAGGGGTCCGAAGCGAACCAGCCGCTGGCGCTCTCCGTCGTCGGCGGGCTCACCTCGTCCACCTTCTTGTCGCTCTTTCTCGTCCCCGTCATGTTCATGCTGTTCGCGAAGGAGCATCCCGAAAAGGATGACGACGAAGAGAAGGAACACGGGCATCCTGCGGGCGACTTGGCTCCCGCAAAGTGAGGGCACGCCCGCGGTGGAACACAGGCGGCAGAGCGGGAACTGGGGATTGCATCGGCTCCCTGCCTTTGGGCAGCAGCTTACGCTCGCTAAGCTCGGCAACGATCGCCGTGTGTCCGTACTTGTCGCGGGATTGTTCGTCATTTTTTTCGAAAGCTCGAAGCGATCCATGCTGAGCGGAGCTCAGCGCGTACGCGAGTCGGCCGCGATGCGCGTCGAAGCGGAGGTCCATACCGAACTTCACCAGGGCGCGCACACTCTCCAGAACATCGAGCGAGTGATACGGGCGGGCGTCGTCGACGTCTCGCTCGGGCCAGCTCTCGAGATGCTTCTGACCACGGAACTGCTCAATGACGAGGAAGTCGCCGAGGTGACCTTCACACACGCCGATCGGCTCGGTTTCGGGGCCAACGGCAGCATGGGCACCGAGCCACGCGATCGCTGGCAGCTCTCGGTGTTCCGTTCTTCTGCCGGTCCGGCAGACGCCGTACTCACCCGCACCGTCGAACCGATGCACGAGCACGCGCTTTGGGATCAACACGGATACGGTCATGGTGGGTCATTTCGGCGCTCCAGCGAGTCTCAGCTAGACGGCATTGGGGGACGGAGTGAATCGCCGCCCGACTCGAAACTCTGTGCAAGCTCTACAATGTCGCGGTGCTTGTCAGCGAGTCGGTCGAGCGCCGTGCGCGTCAGGCCTTTGCTTTTCGTTTGGTCGACGTCGTGGCCGTCAAAGGCAAGACCAAGGCCGTCGGGGTTTACGAGCTGCTGGGGGTCTCGAGCGAGGATTTGAGAGATCGGGAGCGGATGCGCACGTACGAAGCTGCGCACGCCGCGTACGTGAGACGCGACTTCGCGGCGGCCTTAACGCTTCTCCAAGCATGCGAGGGCGACGGCCCAGCCGAGGTCCTTGCGGCGCGGTGCCGACGGTATTTGGCAGAGCCACCCCCGCAGGATTGGGATGGAAGCTTCCGGGCTGAACAGAAGTGACCCAACGAAAGATGAGCACACTCTTTCCCCGCTCTCGCTTTCGGCACAGGGAAACGTCCAAAGGACGCGCGCGCCCGCTCGAGGTCGAATTTCGGGTGCTGACGCTCTCCGGGCTAGCTTTCACCGTCGCCGTTGAGCCATTTGGCCAGTGTCTTGCTGTCGACCTCCAGGGCTTCGGCGGTTCGCCTCCTGTGCCCGCCCAATCGCTCGAGCGCCCATACCGCGTAACGCTTCTGGATCTCCCGAATCGGAAGGACTCCGGCGCCCGAGCCGCTGGGCATCGGGATCGGCGTTGGGCCCGTGACGGTCGCGGGCAAGTCGGGCGGGGTCACCTCGGAGGTGCGCGCAAGGACGACGACCCGCTCGATCGCATGCGCGAGTTCCCGGACATTGCCCGGCCAAGGATGTTCGACGAGCCTCGCCATCGCTTCACGCGAGAAGCGTTCGACGGGCGACTGCGGATGTTTCTCTTTCGCACGCGTGAGCATCCTGTGGGCAAGCAGCGGAATGTCTTCGGGGCGATGCCTCAGCGGGGGAATCTCGATCGTCACGACGTCGAGGCGATAGAATAGGTCTTCTCGAAAGGTGCCGAGGCCGACGCGTTGGCGCAGATCGCGGTGCGTGGCCGCGACGATCCGAACGTCGATTCGCCGTTCCTTGCTGGCACCGACCGCTCGCACGGTCTCACTTTCGAGAACATGCAGAAGCTTCGCCTGCAGGGCCGCGGACATCTCGCCGATCTCGTCGAGCAGAAGTGTGCCCCCGCTCGCTTCGGCGAATAAACCGTCGCGCGCCGACGTCGCGCCCGTAAACGCACCCCTGACGTGCCCGAAGAGCTCGCTTTCGAGCAACGTCTCTGGAAGGGCCGCGCAATTCACCGCGACAAATGGGCCGTCGACCCGAGGGCTGTTCGAGTGAATGGCGCGAGCCAGGGCCGACTTGCCGGTTCCGGTTTCGCCCACCAGCAGCACGGGCGTCGCCACAGCGGCAACGCGTGTCACGACCTCGAAGACCTCGCGCATGGCCGCACTCGTCCCGATGAGACTGCCGAGCGCAGACTCCGCGCGAAGTGTCGTGCGGAGCGCGCGCGCTTCGCCCCGCAAACGCCTGTCGTCCATCGCGCGGCCGAGAAAGAGAACCAACTCGCCGATGGCAAAGGGCTTGGTAAGGTAGTGGTAGGCGCCTTGCCGAATGGCTTCGATGGCGGTCTCCACGGCCCCATAGGCCGTCATGACGATGACAGGACGTTCTCGATTGGCTGCACGCGACCGAGCGAGCAAGCCCATGCCGTCGATGCCCGGCATGCGCAGATCCGTGACCAAGGCGTCGATCGGTTCGGTTTCAAGCCGCTTTGCCGCCACCTCGCTCGAAGCGCACGGCTCGGCCTCGTAGCCCCGTTCGCGAAGACTCTCCGACAGAGTGACGGCTAGATCGAGGTCGTCATCGACCAAGAGAACGCGCGGCAACATGGCAACGGCCCAAGTACTCGTAGCGCTGTCCGTCCTCCGCGTCTCCGCAGAAACCCATGAGCTCATCCAAAAACTGGCGCCTCGCCGGGAAAACTGCGGTCCGTGGCGATCGAACGGTCAAGGCTCGTCCGCACTCAGGCCGCCCACGGTGGCACTGGCGCGCGCGCCAGCCCCTGATCGCGTAGCCGAGCCTGGCCCTGGCACCCGAGTCCTTCCACCTGGGCGATCGGATCTTTTCCCTCCCAACCGGGAAAAATTCCCGATCGCCGTCTTCGATCGCAATCCCCGTGGCCGCTGGGCGGGTACGTTGGGATGGCCTGCGACTTGCTCAGAGCTGTGCCCCGTATGCTCGACGCGCTCCGATCGGCTCGTGATGGCCCGCTTCGCGCGCGGCGACGCTCCCACCTCCTGGCGTGGATGTTTTTGGCCATCGGCGCCGTCACGGGGTTCGCCTGGTGGGATTCACGACGTGAGTCGGAGGCGATCCTTGCCGATCTCGGTCGGCAACAAGCGGTCGTCGCGTCCGTGGTCGCGCCCGATCTCCGGGCTCACCTCGCGACTGTGGAGCGCGACGCCGTCCTCGCCTCCGAACGGGGCCCGGGGTGGAGCGAAGGTCGTTACCGTACGCTCAACGTCCGCACGTCGGGAGCGCCGAGGGCGCCGGACCCGTCCAGACTGCTGCTGACGGTCCCGATCGCCGACGGTCGCTGGGTCGACGTGACGCTCGGTGCTTCCGAGCTTTTGGGTTCGCCACCCGTGCAGCCATCCGATGCAACCCAGCTTCTTCTCGTCCGACTTCCCAGCGAGACCGCGCTGCATGCCGGCGATGGCCGAGTGCTGGCATCCGCACCCATTCGCGAAGCGCTCGATCGAGGGGAAGCGACGGTCCGGCTCAATCGAAGCGAAGCGGCCGCGCTCGGGTTGATGCCCCGAACGGCGATGGCTGGCTTGACTCACGTCGATGCCGGACCTCTCGGTCGATGGGGAGTCGTGGCGGTCGCTACTGCGGCTCCCCAGCGCGATCGCGAAACGCGGGCGTTTTGGCGTTTCCTGCTCGGCGTGGCTATGGCCACAGGCCTGGTGCTGACCTTCGGCGGAGTCGCTTTGCGAAACCAGCGAAGCGAGCTCGAGGCGCAGCAACAACTTGCGATCGCCCACGTGGAACGCGAGAGCGAAGACCGACTCGCGCGGGCCGAGCGGATGGCCACGATGGGAACGTTCGCGATGGGCGTCGTGCATGAGGTCTCCACGCCGCTCGGGGTCATCATCGGTCGGGCCGAGCAGATTGGCGGGCGGCCCGATCAAGACGACCGGGACGTGCGTGCCGCGCAAGCCATCATTGGGCAGGTGGACCGGATCCGGAATGTCATTCGGCGTTTTCTCGATATGGCGCGAGGCGGTCCGCCCTCGCTCGCCCGAACCCATCCCGGCGACGTGGTTCGGTCGGCCGCCGCCTCGGTCGAACACAGGTTCGCCAAGGCAGGCGTCGCGCTGTCCATCGACGTGGTCGCGAACGCGGCTGAAATCTTGTGCGACCGCGCGCTGCTCGAACAGGCCATGGTCAACCTGCTGCTCAACGCCTGCGATGCCTGCGCACCCGGAGGGCATGTCGAGATCTCGACTCGGTCCGACGCGCAAGAGGTCGTGTTCGTTGTGACCGATGACGGCGTAGGGATCAGCCCCGAGGTTGCGGCGCGCGCCAAGGAATCGTTCTTCACGACCAAAGCCGCCGGCAGCGGAACCGGCTTGGGCCTGGCCATCACATCGGAGATCGCCAAGAGCCATCGAGGCGAACTCACCATCTCACCCAACGGCGAGCGAGGCACCCGCGCTTGCATCGAGATCCCGGTTGCGATGAAGGCAAAGATCCATGCCCACGGCTGACGTCCCACGGGTGTTCGTCGTCGACGACCAAGTCGATATGGCGGAAGTGATAGCCGAAAGCCTATGTCACCGCGGCTACGAGGGGAACGCGTTGAGCGAGGGTCGCGAGGCGTTGCGGCGGCTTGCCGCCGAACGAGTCGATGCCCTCATCACCGACCTCGGAATGCCGGAAGTCAACGGCCTCGCGCTCCTACGGGCTTCCCTCAAGCTCGACCCCTCGCGGCCCGTCATCGTGATGACCGCGTACAGCTCGCTCGAGACCGCGGCGGAGGCCACAGGCGACGGGGCATACCACTATTTATGCAAGCCGTTCCGGCTCGACATCCTTTGTCGACTCCTCGAGAATGCGCTCAATACCCGCTAAATACCCGCTATCTCCGGATGCCGGTTCCGAAAATGCCGCTCCGGCCGACGCCGCTGCGCTTGACTCGGAGGCTTCGGACGCTGCAGCGGACGTCGCGATAGCCAACTTCGCGACCGAGGCGACGGCGGTCGCTGTATCATTTTGCGGACAGCTCCGGCGGCTGACCAGATCGCGAAGAACGTGGTGAGTTGGATACGGGCTCAATTCCGGCCTATGCGAAAGTGAGGGCGACGCTGAACAGGACGAATAAAAAGCGCTTCGTCGCCGCAAGAAAGGCGATCGAGACGGAAATTCCGGTGGTCTCGTTCGCGGATGCCGAAGAGTGGTCCGCATGGCTGGCGTCGAACCATGCCTCGTCGCGTGGGGTATGGCTGAAGATCGCCAAGAAGACGTCGACAAGTGCCTCGGTCACCTACGCCGAAGCGATCGAGGTCGCACTCGTTTGGGGATGGATCGATGGGCAGAAGAAGGCGTTCGACGAAGCATGGTGGCTTCAGAAATTCACGCTACGTGGCTCCAAGAGCGTGTGGTCGAAGATCAATCGCGACAAGGCAATGGCGCTCATGGCGGCCGGCAAGATGATGCCCTTCGGGCTTGCGGAGGTCGAACGAGCCAAGAGGGACGGTCGGTGGGATCGAGCCTACCCATCGCAGAGAGACGCGTCGGTGCCCGAGGATCTCGCAATGGCACTCGCGAACAACCCTCGCGCGCAGAGATTTTTCGCCACGCTGGAGGCTCACAACCGATACGCAATCTTGTGGCGAGTTCACAACGCGAAGAAGGCGGAAACGCGAGCCCGTCGCATCGCCCAGTTCGTCGCGATGTTGGCGAAGGGAGAGAAACTGCATCAGTGAGAGCGACGTCCGGGCGGAGCTCGTGGGATCAATCGCGAGCCGTGCCAATTGCCCGAGTCGGGCGGGGCCCATGCCGCTCAGCGGATCTCGGTCATTTCCGCTGCGTCGGCCTCAGCTCCGCTCCCCCTCGCAGCGACGCCGACGCTCCGGTCACAGAGCGTTCGCGCCGAGGATGCGCCGGCTTCGTCTACGCTGCACGAAGGCCACGCGTTCTGCATCGCGCTCGCCGGAGCCCTCGGGGTTCCTCTCCTTAGCGACGACCGCAAAGAGCGGCGCATTGTTCCGGCTCACGTGCGTGGACGTTCCCAAGTCCTGTCTGTAACGCTCACGGCGCAAGACGCGCCCGGACGAGCGCTCCCGCCCGCTCAAGTGATTGGACGCCGTGTTCCTTCGACGGGGCGAAAGGAAGACGGCCCGTGCAGGACGCTCGGACTCGAGGCGTGCGGCGGACTCGTCCGATAAACACGATGGCGCCCGTCTCGGGCTCACGAGCGATGAACAAGAAGGGATGATCCGCGCGGATCACCAGGGGTGCCGTCCGCCCAAAGGCTTGCGCGACCCCTGGCGCGCCTGAGCGCTCGCCCCACATGAATCGTACAGAATGACCGAAATGGTCCACGTGGATCTTGGGCATGCGCGAACAATCGCGCAAAGTCGGTCTCGGTCTCGAACATGAGGGGCAGGCCAGCCGCCCGAAGCGCGTTCTCGAGCACGATCGACGAGGTAATCTTGAACGGCGGGACCTCCAGTATTGCGATCTTGTTCACGATCTCCGATCGCCATCGAGCGTAGAGGCTGCTCAGGTGAACCTCGACGTCCGGCAGTCCGCGCTCCGAATCCGGCAGCGCGACGAGGAGAGTCAGGCCGCCCTCAAGCGGCACTTCGACGACCTGAACGTCGCCGTCCCGAACGTAGCCGAACGAGCCGTGCAACCGCAGGAAGGGGAGCACAACGGGACCGGCTTCGGTAAGGAACGCCCCGCGAATCGTCGTGGCGATGTCCGTCCTCGGCGACGCGTCGGAACCGTCAGCCCCGCTCGTGACAACGAGCCGAACGTCGGGTGTCAGGGTGCTTGGCGCGAAAGCCGAGGTCAGACGCCCGCTGCTCTCTTTGCCGATCGGGGCGAGCTGCCAAAATCGATTATCCCGACCGGTTGATCGAAAAAATGAGTGTGCAGCATGTACGCCATCGAGTCGTTGAGGCATTTCGTCGCAAATGGAGTGGCTTGAACCTCGTCCGGGCATCTCTGTACCCACAAGCGGTCCACGAGATGGATGGTTGTCGCATGTGAGTCTCCGACGGCATGTACGATGCACGACAAGACGGCACCTGCCACGTCACTCGATGTGTACTCTACACCGAGCGCCCGCGTTATCTGAGCGCGTGTTTGATCGCTCGCGCCGGCCGAGAGCATCCGGGCGTCGTCGCCTCCGCGACTCCGGTGGCGCGGGCCCTCTCGAGAAAGTGGGGCGAAGGATGGGGCAAACAGGGGGAGAAGTTAAAGCCCGCATGCCCGGCATCCGGCGGGGCGGATTTCGTACGGGCAGCCCCAGAGGCGGCGTCTCGACCGGCGCCCACTTATAATTCCCATGCACAGACAGCGGTCAACACGTCACGAGGGTCAGCGTCGCGTCGATGCGGGCCAGATCCGCGGGGTCGCTCGTCACGACGGTCGCGTGTTGACGACGGGCCAGAAGGACGACGCTCGCGTCCACGACGTCGCTCACGCCTGCCTTGCCGCAGAGCGCGCCGGTCCCCTGCGCTTCTTCTCGATCGAGAGACTGCACCTGCAAGAGGCCCGAGCCGAGCAGGCGCGCGAGGCGAGCTTGCCGGCTGCCGTCCCGCCAGACCTGCGCGACGACGCCGCCCGGAACATGGATCGCGGCGCCATGAGCCAGCGCGAGCTCGACAAGCGTGCGGACCTTCCGATCGTTTCGCTCGAACGCGATGCGCGCCCCCGCATCGAGCACTAAAGACCGAGCACGGCGCGCGCCCACGCTTGCTCCTCGGAGGTTGCCGGACCGTTTTCGGCCTTCATTTCCGTCAGCGCGATGAGCGCCCCCGCATCGAGCACTAAAGACCGAGCACGGCGCGCGCCCACGCTTGCTCCTCGGAGGTTGCCGGACCGTTTTCGGCCTTCATCTCCGTCAGCAGCGCTGCGAGATCCTCGCGCCGCGCCTTTTCCTCCATCGCCGCATCCACCCAGGCGCTGACCGACGTGGCCCGACCACGCCGGACCTGCCGCTCGGCTTTCGCTAGCACTTCCGGTCTCACGGTGACCGTCACGCGCGCCTTATGCATACGAATATCTTACTCGCGTCCCGAGTTGCCCGCCAATCTGGGTCTGAAGCGCACGGCGCGCTATCATCCTTGTATATTGAACGTTAGAACTTTGAATTTGCAAGGACGCTGACGGAGAGCCGTAGGAGCGTGAACAAGGTGCTTGCGAGACGCGAGCGGCGCCTCGGGCTGTATCGGTACCACCGAAAACGGCGCCGTCACGTCGACCTGGGGGCGGTCAGGGCTTCGTCTGGTTGTGCCCGCGCTTGCCTTGGGCAAACTCGACGGCGTAGCCGTCGGGATCGAACGCCGTCATCGAACGCTCCCAGGGCTCGTCGTGTGGAGGCTGATGAAACGTCACGCCCTTCGCCTTGAGCTGCTCGTAGAGGCCGTCGAGGTCGTCCGTCGTGAACTCCACGTGAATGGCGGCCTTCTGCGAGGGACTCGAGTCGGCAACCCCCTGTTTTCGCGCTTCCGCGGCGGCGAGCAAGCCGAGCGTGACCGCGCCGTGGCGCATCATGGCGAAGGCTGGAAGCGCGTTCCACGCGACCTTCAGCCCTAGCTTGCCGCTGTAGAACTCGATGGATCGTTCCACGGTCTCCACCGTAAGCGTCAGACCCTCGAACCTCAGATTTTCCGTCATGACAGACGGGTGTAGATGAGCGCGGCGCCGCCGTCTTGCAGAAATCGGACGGCATGACCGGCTCTTGCCATCGTGCCGGCCCGGACGTCGACTTGCCCGCTCCGGTTCAGCGCGAGCGCACCAAGCGCCCGTTGAGCAGTGATTTACCTCGCCCAACCCGATGTGTTCGCCCTCGACGACAAGTTTGCTTGTCATCCGTTTCGCGCAAGGGCAAGCAGCGGGGACACCCCAGAGTTCCTCGAGCCATTCCGGTGCCCCTCCGCAAGCCGGGGACAGCGTTGTCGCGGGTTGCGGGCTAACTGAGGCGGCCCTCTGCGAGACATTGTCGACGGTACGCGCTTTACACGACGGGCCGCATGCGCTTCCGCATGGTTCTCATGGGCGCGTTTCTCCTTGCGATGACGCTACGGCCCTTGTTGACGTCCGGGTGCGGCGCGTGCGCCGAGGAACCCGCGTGCCAATTCGCCGACCTCCTGGCGGCGTGCGCATCCACGGTTGGATGTGCCCTTACCCGCGCGGCGAAGCTCGAACCCGGCAGTGACCTTCAGAACCCCCCAGTCCAGACAATGGCCTCTTGGTTCGCAGCCCCGACCTCGGTGGCGCTGCCTCCGAAC
>Ga0208691_1000698_pt1 | contig 12284 bp, 14 predicted proteins | sample June2015DPH_20_1_FD_184719 | JGI IMG/M metagenome (GOLD analysis project Ga0208691, IMG submission 184719) | Peatland microbial communities from SPRUCE experiment site at the Marcell Experimental Forest, Minnesota, USA - June2015DPH_20_10... | ecosystem: Environmental > Terrestrial > Soil >... | reverse complement strand
CTAAAATGCGTTCAATTATGAATCCTCCAAGCACGCCATGGGGACACAAAATGTCCTGAAGGCCTTCGATCAAGCCGCGTTGTTACCAAAATAAAACATCGCGCTTTACGATTGGTCACTAACCCACAGCAGGAATTCCGGCTGATCTGGCAGATTCGAAAAAATAGGATTGGTGCTGAAAGGCACAAACGGAGACGGCGGGTTCACTCCAGTGGCCGGCGAGTATCCATAAATTTGGCTTGACAGCCGGCCGGCGACATAAAGGTTGCCGGATGAGTCGAAGGCGAGCCCCGACGGACCGAAGCCTGAAGGGAGATTCAATCCCAGATCCTTCAAGCTGAGCGTCACCGAGTTGGTGTATCCGGTGGGCGGCGTGGGATACGGCGGCGGTACTGGCACGCCTGAGAACTGAGTGGCAGTAGGAAGCGGAGGCAGATTCGCCGGCGGTGTTACGCAGTTTCCGTACAACACGGTTTTGCTTGTTGTCACGTAAAGCACGCCGTTTTGCTGAACGAGATGAACGGGGCCGGAGACCGGGGTGCTTCCCAACGGGACTCCCGTTGCAGGGTCGTACATACGAACGGCCGAGCCACCTTCATCGGCCACGTACAGCACGTTGTTGTAGCACACCACTCCGCGAACTGAGTTCTGAACTTTTTGTTTCGGCTTTTTCTTGGCCGCATCCCCTGGGGTCGCGGCCGGCTCTGCATCCGACGAGCTAAAGACCGGCGTCAATCCTCCCCACGTCGGATCCACCGTGATCTGTTGGGGAATCTCGGCGCCTACGATAGCCGTTGGTACGAATGTGGAAGTCAGGAATCCATTATTGGCGATCGGGCTTTTTGCGTTCTGTAGCGCGGTCTGCAAGGCGGCAAGGTACGCGGTCGCACCGGTTGGCGACGACGAAGTGTACGGCGTCTCGGAGGCGAGAATCGAAACGACATTCGAGTCCTGGTTGGGCACGTACCAGTATTCGACAGCCGGCGAGCCCACGCTGCGGAACGTACAATCGAACGGGTGCGTGATGGCCCCGACGCTGGGAGTGAAGACGCTCTGATAGGTGTACTGATACGGCTTGCTGCTGGGAGCGTAACAGACGATGTTGCTGGTACTTTTTCCTCCATTCACGACATAAAGAAAGCCGTTGGCGAGTAACATTCCTCGGAGTTCGGAAAGCTGCACGGAGGTGGAGGGCGTCAGCACATTCTGGATGGCTGGGTTTTTGGGATTCTGTTCATCATATCCGTAGATAGTGGCGATTGCTTCGTGGAAAGTGACGAAGAGCATAAGAAGATTAGATCACAACTCAAGTCGAACTTCGGCGCTTTGCGATAACATGGGAGGCCTCAAATGAACTCAACGACCGATAGTCAAACCGGGGCGACCCGGGAACCGAACCCCGCACTGATTTTTGACGGCGGCGCGCAATTGCCGGTGCAGTTCCGCGACACGGCTTCGATTTATGGCAAAGGAGCGCTGTCGCTCGAGAATCTTTCGGCTCTCAATATATCGGGCAGTTGCCAGTACAACGAAGCCCAGCTCGAAAATCTGGTCAAGAAGATTGGCACCGGCAAGTTTACTGTCTACCTGGTGGACCTGCGGCAGGAGTCGCACGTTTTCATAAATGGCATCCCGGTGAGCTGGTACGCCGTGAACGATTGGGCCAACGTCGGGCGTTCCTTGGAATGGATCCAAAACGACGAGACCCTGCATTTGATTCGCATGGTTGCGGCGCGCAGCATTGTGGTCAGCACGCTAGTGAAGGGAGAAGGTGGTCAGTTTTCGACGAAAGATCCGGTCACCGTCGAAGTGCAGGATGCGACCACGGAAATGGGCTTGGCCCACCAGCTCGGCATCGATTACATAAGGATACCGGTGAGCGATCATTGTCGCCCGACTGACGACATGGTGGATCGCTTCGTGACATTTGTACGTGGGCTGGAAGCAAATGCGTGGCTGCATTTCCACTGCCACGGAGGGGATGGACGCACAACAACGTTCATGACGCTCTACGATATGATCCGCAACGCCGGGAATCTGGCGCTCGAAGATATCACGGGCCGCCAATCGCTCATTGGCGAATATGATTTATTCAAAGGCAGCTCGGAAACTTACAAGCTCCGGACCGAGTTCATCGCAGCGTTCTATGCGTATGTTAAAGACGGCGGCTATGCGTCGATGAGTTGGACGGAATGGGCGAAGACGCATCCCCAGGCGGTCCCAGCTTCGGCGTAGAATCGTTCGCTCAGAGGCTGTTGGCAGGCGAAAGCGCCTGCCCCACCGTTCAAACCCACCAGGGCGCGGTCGGCTGATCGCGAATCACAATCGCGTTGAGGAATTCGGCGGCCTTGGTCAGCCCTTCGTCCGGCGACATGAGAGTATCTTCGTGCTCGATGGATAGCACGTAGTCGTAACCATACATCCGAAGGGTGGAAATGAATTCCTTCCACCATCCGAATGCATGTCCGTATCCGACGCTGCGGAAGATCCAACTGCGATTCCGCTCGTCGGTGTATTTCTTTGTGTCGAGGACGCCGGTCTTCGGGAGGTTGGAATCGTAAATCTGGGTGTCCTTGGCGTGTACGTGGAAGATTGAATCGCCCAACACGCGGATGGCTTTGATGGGATCGATGGCTTGCCAGAACATGTGGCTGGGATCGTAGTTGCATCCGATGCTTTTGCCGGCGATGCCGCGGAGCTTCAACAGCGTTTCGGGGCTATAGCAGACGAAGCCGGGATGCATCTCGATGGCGATCTTCACGCCGTGGTTTTTGGCGAACTCGGCTTGCCGGGTCCAATACGGAATCACTTTCTTTTCCCACTGCCAATCCAGGACGTCCAAGTATTCGGGCGGCCACGGGCAGGTGACCCAGTTCGGATATTTCGCCTTGTCGCTGTCGCCCGGGCAACCTGAAAAATCGATGACTACAGGTACGCCCAGTTTTTCCGCCAAGCGAATGGTCTTCTTGCTGGTATCCGCGTAGGCCTTGGCGACGGCCTTATTGGGATGCAAGGGATTGCCGTGACAACTGAGCGCGCTGATGGTGACGCCGTTGTCGTCCATTTTCTGCTTGAATTCCTTTAGCGCGGCCCGATCCTCCAGCATGGACAATTTGCAATGAGGATCACCAGGATAATTTCCGGTTCCGAGTTCCACGGTGTGGATGTTCAGGGCCTTCAGTTTTTCGAGGACCTTGTCAAGAGGAAACTGGGCAAGCAGTGCCGTGAATACGCCGACTCGCATGGTCTTAGTGCGCTCCTTGAATTAACGTTCGAAACCGTAAGAATATCACGAACCGCAATGCGTCCTTTAGCGGAACATCAGTACGGCCACTCTCAGCCCAGGGATTTATCCCCAAGCCTGATCGGCGGTTAGTGCCGTAGCGTGAAGCTGCCTCGCCAGCGCCAGACAGGCGCGGTCTCCAAGCGAAAGGCCGTGCGACTTTCCCAAAATGGCAAACTCCGCGCTACGATAGGCGAGATCTTCAGTCCAGGCGATTACGTTCAGTTGAAGCCCTTGCAACATGCGTTCCACCACACGACTGGCGGATCCTTTCTGCACCAATTTGTGAATAGTCTCTGTGAGATTTACTGCGTTAATTGCGGATCTTTCCAAAAGCTCTTCCACTCTCTCGAAACCAGGTTCCCTAGCTACTAATGCTATGAGCGCCGTCGAATCGAGCACGTAATCAACTCGCCCGTTCACGCCGCGCCTCCCGGCGCCGATCTTTGATCAGTTCTTCCGACCATAGCTCACCCTTACGCCGCAATCTGGAGAAATGGTCCTGGGCTTCCCGAATGGCCTGCGCCCGGGTCTTCAGCAGTAAGCTCTCTTTACCAAGGCGCATGATGAGCTCCGAGCCGCGCCTGAGGTCAAGCTCTTTCCTAAACTTGGCCGGCAGCAAGACCCGTCCGGAACCATCTACTTTGACGATTACGGTCTTCATACTGCCAATTGTATCGAATCTGGCAGATTTGCATATTCTGGCGGACCTAGGAACTCTTATGCTCGATCCCCAATTGCTGGCATTTCTTGTACAAGTGGCTGCGCTCCAGGCCTAGGGATCGAGCGGTGTCGGTCATCTTGTAGGCATGTTTCTTCAACTCGGCAATTATGACCTCGCGCTCGTGGGCGTCCATTCGTTCGCTCAATGTGCCGCCGGATGGCGCTGAAGTGGATTCCGCTAGCGGCAAGGCTTGGCGCACCGTGGCGAGATCCACGCGATCGTCCGACAACAGCAGCAGCCGTTCCACTACATTTCGGAGCTCGCGCACATTGCCCGGCCACGGATAACGCTTCAGCTCGGCATAGGCATCAGAAGAGATCTCGCGCGCTTTCCAATCGTTCTGTTCAGCAACGGCGCGGGCGAAATAATCCACCAACAAGGGGATATCGTCGCTGCGATCACGTAGCGGCGGCAGAGTTATCGGGAAAACGAAGATGCGGTGGTAGAGATCCTGGCGAAACTCGCCCTTTTTTACGAGTTCATCCAAATTTCGATGCGTGGCCACGATCACCCGGACATCTACCTGGATGGAATGATCGGAGCCGATGCGCTCTACTTCCTTTTGTTCCAGGACCCGAAGCAGTTTGGCTTGCATCAGGGCCGGCATGTCGCCGATTTCATCCAGAAATAACGTTCCGCCGTGAGCTTGCTCGAATTTGCCGAGGTGCCGTGAGGTGGCGCCGGTGAACGCGCCTTTCTCGTGGCCAAACAGTTCCGATTCGATTAGCTCGGCGGGTACCGCGGCGCAGTTCAGAGTGATAAACGGACCGGCGTGGCGTGGGCTTTTCTCATGCAGGGTGCGTGCCACCAGTTCCTTGCCGGTTCCGGTTTCGCCTAAGATACACACGCGCGTTTCGCTAGCCGCAACGCGACCCACTTTGGCCATTACTGCCTGCATGACTGCTGATGTCCAGACCAATTCTTGTTTGCCGGCACGCTGCTTGAGCCGCCGGTTTTCGTCTTCCAGACGCGACAGCTTGACGGTGTTTTCCACGGTCATTAACAGCTTTTCGGTAGAGAGAGGCTTCTCGAGAAAATCGATGGCGCCTAATCTGGTTGCGCGCACCGCCATCTCGATGTTGGCTTGACCGGAAACCATGACAACCGGAGTTTGGATGCCCGCTGTTCTCAAATCTGCCAGCAAGGTGAGGCCGTCCTTGCCCGGCATGACGACATCCGAAAGAATCATGTCGAAGCGCTGCGTCTTGGCCAAATCGAGGGCGCGATCCGCGTTGTCGCACACTACTGCTTCGTGTCCGGCCAAGCGAAAGGCGCGCGCCAGCGATGCCAGCGTATTCGCGTCGTCATCCACCAACAACAGTTTGCTCATAGCTTCAGCTCAATGCGAAATGTTGCGCCCTTTCCCGGTTCGCTATGTACGGTGATGGTGCCTTTATGATCGCTCACTACCGATTGCACGATGGCCAAGCCCAGGCCGGTGCCGTGCTGCTTAGTCGTGTAGTAGGGCGTGAAGAGGCGCTCGCATTCTTCTGGCGTCAGACCGGCCCCGCTATCTGAAATCTCGAGCGCTACTTTTCCATCCAGAGCTTGAGTGCGGATGGTCAGCGTTCCGCCCGACGGCATTGCATCCAACGCATTGAGGATCAAATTTCGCAACGCGCGTCGAATTTGTTCGGGATCAGCATGGATGGTCTCGAGATTTTCGTCGAGCTCAAGCTTGACTTCAACCGGTGGGCGGCCGGGCGCGCTGATCTGCGCTTCGAAAAGCTTGACTACCTCGCGCACCACCTGATCCAGGTTCAGCGGCTCCAGCTCCGGCGCGGGCATTTTCGCGAAATCGCTGAAGCGGCCGACGATGGTCTTGAGATTATCGAGCTCCCCTAGCAGCGTAGTTGTGCTTTCGCGGAACACTTCTTCAAACTGCGGAGTCTGGCGCGCCCGTTGTAAATTTTCGATGGTGATCTGCAGAGGGAACAGCGGATTTTTCAGCTCATGCGCCAAGCGGCGGGCCAATTCGCGCCAGGCAGCCACGCGCTCGGCCTGGATCATACGGTCGCGGTGCTCCACCAGCTGCTCGGTCATGCGATTGAAGTCGCGCGCGAGTTGCCCCACTTCATCGCTCGAGCTAACCCGAGCCCGCGTGTCCCACATGCCGCCAGCCACTTGACGGACGCTCGAAGTAAGATCGCGCAAGGGGCGCGTGACACGCGACGCCGTCCAGAAACTGAGAAGCAAGCCTAGCAGGACCGAGCCAGTTCCCACCAGAAATGCGGTGCCTTGAATATATTTCTTGAGGCTGGCCAGTTCAGATCGGGAGTTTTCCACCAGCAGAGTTGCCAGCAATTGATTATCCCGCCCGAATAATGGAATTGCGGTGATGGCCGCTTCGGGAGTGGTGCGTGTCAGCTCGCGCGGTTGTCGCTGGACTTCGCGGACCAGGGGCGGCGACGCAGCGTCGAAGGCGTTATAGAGTTGAACTCGCAGGCCTTCCACCTGGGGTAGCGTATCCAGAAATTGCTTATCCAACCGCTGACCGCCGGCGATATACAGGTGCTGATTTCCCGCCTTCACTGTGCGAACGGCAATGAGGCCTAGCGCGGCGCCATCAGCCAGGTCCTCACGCTTCAGGAAGATTTTCGAATCGTCAGACTGCAGCAGCCAGCTTTCTTTGTATCCAAAACGGGCCGGCCACTCGGCCGAACTGATGATGCTGCCGTCAGGGCCCACTAGTTCCAGAAAGTCGAGCGACTGCTCGTGCGCGAGAGCCTGCGCCTCATCGAAATATCTTCCCGGATCGAACTGTGGCGTGGCTAGATCCACGGCGATGCGAGCGACTTGATCCGAATTCGCGATCGCATCCAGGCGGCGCGCTACCTCCGCGCCTCGCCGATCGAATTCCCGATGAAATTGCGATACCAATGCCGCAGTTCGCTGGGCGTCCAGGCGCTCGAACGATCTTGTAACAAGAGCTGAAACCACGCCGGCCACGATCCACACCGCGAATACCACGGTGGCCGTGATACTGAGAAACACTTTGGTGCGGAAACTCACGGGTCCACCCAGATGTTGTCCAAGTGCAGAGCGAACCCACCGCCATTCCTTTGCGCAGCCTCCCAGTTGTGCACGCGTGGCGCGATGCCATAAACCTCTGGCAGATAGATGATGGGAATCACCCGGTGCGCGCCGAGCAAGGCGCGCTCGGCTTCGTAGAGTGTTTCGGGGTTGGAGGAATTCAAAGCATTCGCACGGTCGGGCATGCCCAGCATTGTGGCTATCCGGCTGAGTTCCGCGGCGGCATCGATGGATTCGAGCGGCCAACGGACCATCCGCACGGCTCCTGCGGGATTCCGCGCCGGATTCTGCGTTGGCTGCAAGATGATTCCGGCATCGCGGGCATTCAGCGCGACGCGCTCCGCGATGGATCGTTCGAACGCGTCGTTGGCGGGATAGCTGAGAGTCAACGGACCCGTTCGCTGTTGAGAAACCATCTGCTTCCCAGGAGCAGCGAACAAAAACGCATAGCCGCTGAGCCATTGCGGGAGCAGGCTGAATGCGGCTTCTCCGCGTCTCTGCGCCAAAACATTCACGATAGGCACGCGATCGATAGCCAGCGACAGCGCTTCGAACACTTCCGGCTGCACACTCTCCGATACCAGCGCGATCAGCTCGCGCACGCGCGCCGACCAGATGCGTATGCGTTCCGGTAATACGCGGCGTGATTGTGCGAAAGGAATATCGAAGACGTCTCCGGTGTCTCTGGTGGTTCCCAGGTTGATGGTCACGGAGTCAAGGAACGGACGCCCAGCCCAATAGTCTTCGAATGCGGCTAGCGCTAACTTGTGGCCAGGCTCCCAAGCAGTCACGCGGAACGGGCCGGTGCCGATCAACGCGGCTTTCTCGCTGCTGCGAAAGATGGCCATCCGTGGACTCGATAGTTCAGTCAACAAGTCCGGTATGGCGCGATCAAATTGGAATACGAGCGTCTGACCGCCCGCCGTGATGTTGACGTCGCCGTACTTTTTCTTGAGGGCCGCCGCCAGAGACGGCGCGGCAGTAGAGGCGTTCAGCTGCTCGCCGTCGTGAAACAAAACTTTCGGACGCAGTGAGAATCGCCAGCGTTTGCGGTCGGGATCGCGTTGCCAGGCGGTCGCCAAGAGCGGCTCGATCTCGCCTTTATCATTCAGGCGAACCAGTGTTTCGGCGATTAACGGCGCAATGCCGCCTGAAGATTCTATCGAGGTCCATGCGGACGAGAGTTCTACGGTCAAGTTTCCGCCATAACGCGGCCGCGTGGACCCAGCCAGTGGGACAAGCAGGAGACTACTCAGCGCAAGCCACGCCCAGGCGTGAAGCCTCATAGTTTCCCGTCTTCGAATTTCGAATCACCAGCGTGGATTGGCCGGGGGTTTCCGCCGGCCACAGCGCCGTCACTGGCCCCGGTAGAGAAATCGCCTCGCTGGCGCCGCCCACCTGTCCATCCACCACTTCGTACGCCTGTATCTGATCGTGATCCTGAGCATCGCCAGCCGCTGAAGCCAGCAGTATCCAACCGGAGCCGCAGGGATTCTCGACGCTCGAAATCTCGCTGCCCCAGCCGTCGGAACCCGCCAGCAGGTCGCCGGTCGGACTTAGGATACGGTCTTCGGAGGTAGCGAACCAACCGGCCGCGGCCCCGTAGAAGGTGGCTCGGAAATTGTCCGACTCCAGTAGATTTCGATCGGTCACCCAGCGGACGGCGAGCGAGGAATCGCGCGGATTCAGAAACCAAGTGTCGTTGCCGGGTGCGCAAGTAATCTTGAACTCCGGTTCGAGCGTGCCGTTGCAGGACGTGCCGGGCACTAAGACACGGAAACCGGTGGGCGCGTTTTCGAACCGGCCGCGCTCACTGCGCGGGACCGGCCGTGCCCAGGAGACGCCCGCGATCCCGGACGGTGTCCAGTTCCCGTTGACAAGTTTATAGCTCGACACCTTGCTCGGGGTCAGGACCAGCAATTCGGAGCCGGAATCCACCAGCAACATATCCAGGATGGCTTCGGGCTGCTCCAGCATCGGTTGCACAGAGATTTTGACTCGCGGCTTTCGCGCCGTAGGCGGAGGGCGTTTCCACTCCAGCATGGTACCGATGTGAGCGTCGTGCTGGGTCAGCCAAGCTACGAAGAGTAAACCGCGCACATTTTCCGAGATCGTCACTTCTAACCATGCGTCAGGGTGCCCCGCCACTGTTGTCTGCAGTCCCTGCGTCCGCAGTCCGTCCCGAAGCGCGGCTCGGAAGCTGGATAACTCGGCCGGTGCTAGCGCCGTCAGGTTTTGGATTTCGAGCGAAACGGTTGTGGGGCGCCGCGGCAGGGAGGAGATCATGTTCGCGGTGAAATCGTCCGCCAGTTGCGCCCCCGCTTCCGCCATCGATTGCGCCTGCGCGAGCGGCGCCATCAGCATTCCAAACAATAGCGCTAACCCTACGCGGAGCATCGGTCACATTATACTGTTCGCGTGTCACCAACCGAACTACGATGCGCAGGCAGGCGAACGCCATGATCAGCGCGCACGCGAAGCTGAATGCCAACGCCAGCGCAACTTGCGGGAACTCGCCTAAGAAAGTCAGCGACGTCATTGGCCACCTCCGGCTGCGGTGACTTCCGTTTCCTCGAAGGCCTTGGCTAGCTCGGCGTCCGTTTCCGTAACAAGCTCCACCGGATCGCCCACTTCCACGCGCTCGAACAGATCTTCCACGTCCTGATTGCGCATCCGGATGCATCCGTGCGAAGCCGCTTTGCCAATCGATTTCGGCCGATTGGTTCCATGAATACCGTAACCTTTGTAGCCGAGCCCCATCCAGCGGGTGCCGAGCGGATTTGCGGGCCCTGCCGGAACCACTTTTCCCCGCTGATACCAGGTAGGTTTCACCACTCGGCTCACGATGTGGAAACTGCCATTGGGACTCGGCGTGCTGTGCTTGCCGACCGCGATTGGATAGACTTTCACCACGCGGCCGTCCTCAAACAGCGCGATCTTCCGGTCCGGAAGACTGACCACGACCCGCCGCGTTCCGCCCTCAGCGAAGACTTCGGTGGCCGCGGCCGCTAGAACTGCCAGGAATTTGATTGCTTGCATTGCCTCTTCCTCCGTCGGTTAAAGGAAAGGCAGATGGAGGGCCATGGCTAATCAGTTGATTCCACGTTGTGTTGGATGTGCTTGTCGTGTCGAACCAAACACTTGGTGTCAGGCTGGACACGATTTGTTCTTAGGCCGCGGATGAACGCGAATGAACGCGGATAAGACGTTCGTTGAAGACCTTGCGCTAACCAGCCCGCTTGGGATAAAACAAACACAGGTAGAATTGTTGCTGTGGAAATCCGTTGAAAACAAATTGCGCCCCTATTGTTTGCTCGCACTTGGCTTGATCGGGCGAGCAAGGCGTTTTCCACTGTTATTTGCAGAAGCTAACTGGCTCACAATGCGGCGGATAGATTTTCATTGATACCGGCTGCGAGCCCCGTTAACCTGATGTTACTGGGAGCGTCAGCAAAAAAGCTGAGCCCAACTGCCAAGTAAAGAGAGGAGCCTAATGGGATTGCCAACTGCGTACCTAATAACCACCAAGAATTTGGAGGGCTTGCTGAGCGCCATCAAGACTGCCAAGGCGCCCGAACGCCTGAACAGTAAATTTCTGACGAACCTCGAATTCGCCAGTTCGAACGACCGTCTGTTCATCGGCGTGCTCAAAGCGCTCGGGTTCACCGACGATTCCGGTGTACCGACGCGGCGCTACTTTGAGTTTCTGGATCAGTCCAGATCTGGCGCCGTGCTCGCCGAGTCCCTTCGGGAGGCGTATGGCGACTTGTTCGCTGTTAACACGAAGGCCCAGGAACTCTCGGTCGAGGAGGTCAAGAACAGGTTCCGCACACTTACGCAGGGACAATACTCAGACAATGTGCTGGGATTGATGGCAAAGACCTTCAAGTCGATCGCCGACCTAGCAGATTGGCAAGCACCTAAGCCCTCGCTTGAAGAAGTGGACGTGCAGGTGGAGCACGTGGATCAATCGCCTAGGATCGCTTCCGTCGCGAGAATTGAGCACCATCCGAAGGAGGCGCCACACAACTTCAGCCTTCGCGAGCTTCACTACAATATTCAGATAATCCTGCCAGAAACACGAGATGTTGCCGTGTTTGACGCACTCTTCGAAAGCCTGAAAAAGCACCTTCTGAACTAACTATATGGGCGACCAACTTTATGCGTTCATGTTTAGGGGACTGCTCTCAGAGGTGGCTCTTGACCTAGCCGGGAGGCAAACAAGGCTGAGCAGGTCGGGTGTGAACGAGGCTATCTCCCGCAGCGTGGCCTTGGATTTGATCGACCCCGACTCGGTGGCGCGCGCTCAGAGGATGGCGCCAGCCTACACCGCCATCGCGGCTTTCGAAATTTCTCTAAGGGAATTCGTCGCTAGGCGCTTGCTTGAATACAAGGGCGAAAACTGGTGGCCCGAATGCGTTAGCGAGAAGATACGACAGAAGGCAGAAAGCCGACGTGAGGAGGAGGCCAAAATTCGGTGGCACGCGCCACGTGGCGACGATCCGCTGAACTACACGGAGTTCGGTGACCTGACCGCCATCATATCCCGGAATTGGGACCAGTTTGAAGCGCACATGCGGAGTCAGGAGTGGGTCAGACACATAGTCGGTACGCTCGAAAGGTCACGAAACGTCATCATGCATAGTGGAGAGTTGACTAGCGTCGACTTCGAGCGCATCGGTACAGTGATCCGCGACTGGGTGAGGCAGGTCGGGTCTTAGGCGGATCGAAAGGCCACAGTAGCACCTGTGCCACCGACTCGCCAACCGGCGCCTCCTCGTAGCGCAGACCGCACGTCGCTGCGCTCGGTTTGGTGACATTGAGTTCGACCGAGACGCTGCATATCGACCTACATTAGAACGCCGACCAACCCAAGCATCCTTCCACCCCTTTGATAGGGACATCGACCTCCCGTGGTAAAACAGGAACAGGTAGGATTGTTCTAGCTGTTGAAAACGAGTGGAAAAACTTTCGATTCCCATCTGCGCCATTGGGTCGACAGGACTTACGGGTGTTGTGCAGATTTCCACTGTACCCCCCGTTTTTCCAATGGACTTCAAGAGGCTAAGCGGTTGCGATCGCGACTCCACACCTTTGCCTTGCTCTCAACTCGCCGTGACCTTAACGTAGAACCTCCGGGGTATGGCTGCGCACGCTGACATCGCGCTTGAAAAAGGACTTCCCGCTAATCAGGATGCGGAGCGGTTCGTCCTGGGCGCCATCTTGATGGATGACGCGCTCTAC
>Ga0208691_1000697_pt1 | contig 12308 bp, 10 predicted proteins | sample June2015DPH_20_1_FD_184719 | JGI IMG/M metagenome (GOLD analysis project Ga0208691, IMG submission 184719) | Peatland microbial communities from SPRUCE experiment site at the Marcell Experimental Forest, Minnesota, USA - June2015DPH_20_10... | ecosystem: Environmental > Terrestrial > Soil >... | reverse complement strand
GCCCATTGAAACCTCGGGGATGTCGGCATTCACGTCCACCAATGGAGGCGCAAGCTGGTCGGCGCCGGTTACGATCTCGAACATCCAATGGCACAAAGATGCCGGCGGCATTCGCAGCGGCCCGCTGCCCTCCGCGGCAGTGGATGGCGCGGGCACGGTATATGTGGCGTGGGAGGATTGCAGGTTCCGCTCCAAGTGCTCCACCAACGATTTGGTCTATAGCACTTCAACCGATGGCGTGCACTGGTCCGCGGTGACGCGCGTTCCGATTGATGCCACCAGCAGCACGGTGGACCACTTCATTCCAGGAATTGGCATCGATCCCGCGACGTCAGGCGCCACCGCGCATGTCGCGATTCACTATTATTACTATCCCAAGACCAGCTGTACAGAGTCGACCTGCCAGCTTTACGTCGGCTACATTTCGTCGGCCAACGGCGGATCAACGTGGAACACTCCGATAACTCTGGCCGGACCGATGCAACTCGATTGGCTGCCCAACTCCCAGAACGGGTTGATGGTGGGGGACTACATTGCTACCGCCTTCACTGGCGGCGTGCCTTATGGAGTATTCGCGGTAGCCGCAGCCAAGTCCGGCTCAACCTTCAACGAAGCTACCTACACCGCCCAGGGCTTGACCGCGCCGTCCAAAGCCGGTCTGCAACTTTCTTCGGCGGGCGACAAGCCGCTGCACCATCTCTCCGACAAGATTGAGAAGGAGCTTCCGGAAAGAGGCATAGTGCCGCCTTCACGGCGAGCGGCTAGCAGCTCGAAGTAGGACGATCCGAGATTTATAAACACATGGCCGCCGATGCGAAGTCGGCGGCTTTTTTTCGTGGCCGCCCGCAAGTTGCAAATCCCTTCACATTGACAGTCCTTGACCTTCCGCGATATGTTCAGCGCGCGGCTTGCTACTATCCGTGATCGTTGCCCTCGCGAATCCCTGCTTATTCGTGGAAGGCACGCTGCACCATATCTTTACTCCTGGGGACGAACTTCAATGAACCGAATTCTGTGTAATCGTCGCAATATCGCTTTACTCGCTGGCCTCGCGTTATTGAGTGCTTGCACAGCCGTTTATGCGCAGGAAGCTCCTTCCGTCAGCCTTACTGAGATAAGTTCCGATCCATTCACCGTGGGTCCTGGCCAGCACGCCACCGAGGTTGAGCCGCATGTTTTGTCGAACGGCTTGACCCAGGTCTCTGCGTTTCAAACGGGCCGTATCGCGCCTGGCGGCGCGACGGCAATCGGCTGGGCTACCTCTACGGACGGTGGCACCAGTTGGTCGCACGGATTTCTTCCCGGCTTAACGACAGGCAATGGGGGCGGCCCGTACAACGCAGCCAGCGATCCCGCGGTGGCCTATGACGCTAAACACGGCGTGTGGATGATCGCTTCGCTGCCGATTTCTAATACTTCCGAAACTCCGGCCGTTGTCGTCAGCCGTTCCACCGACGGTGGATTCACTTGGGAAAGTCCCGTGAATGTGGGCCCGAAAATTCCCAGCTCGGACAAGAACTGGATCGTCTGCGACAGCTATTCCGCAAGTCCGTTCTATGGGAATTGCTATGTGGAGTGGGACAATCCCGACAATGGCGACGAGATTTTCATGAACACTTCGAGTGACGGAGGCCTGACTTGGGGCGCGTCTACTCCAACCGCAAACAAGTCATTCGGCATTGGCGGCCAGCCTCTCGTTCAGCCGAATGGAACCGTCGTAGTTCCAATTGAAACTAACGGCATCTCGGCATTCAGTTCTACCAACGGCGGATCGACTTGGTCGGCGCCGGTTACCGTCTCCAACATTCAAAGCCACACCGATGCTGGAGGCATTCGCAGCGGCCCACTGCCTTCCGCCGCCGTGGATGGAGCGGGCACGGTTTACGTGGTGTGGGAGGATTGCCGATTCCGCGCCAAGTGCTCGACCAACGATCTGGTCTTCAGTACTTCGACCGACGGCATTCACTGGTCCGCGGTTGCGCGCATTCCGATTGACGCCACCACCAGCACAATCGATCACTTCATCCCGGGGATCGGCATTGATCCCACAACCTCCGGCGCCACTGCACACGTGGCCGTTCATTATTACTTTTACCCCAAGAGCAATTGCACGCAGTCAACTTGCCAGCTTTATGTCGGATACATTTCTTCGCACAACGCCGGCACGACCTGGAACTCTCCGGTAAAGCTGGCTGGACCCATGCAGCTCACGTGGCTGCCGAATTCGCAGAATGGACTGATGGTCGGCGACTACATCGCAACCGCATTCAGCAATGGCGTGCCGCATGGAGTGTTTGCCGTCGCCGCGGCAAAATCCGGCAGCACATTTAGCGAAGCCATGTACACGGCGGAAGGACTCGCCGTGAAGGAAGAAGGTCCCCAGCTGTCTTCGGCGGGCGACAAGCCGCTGCATCATCTCTCCGATCCGATCGAGAAGGAGCAGCCGGAGAAAGGCATAGTGCCGCCGCCTTCGAAGAAATCGGCCAAACGGAGCTCGAAATAAAAATTGAGGTGATTCCATGTCCAGGCAAACCCCGAGCCTCTTAGGAATTAAGCGCAGAGCCACGGCGCGGCTGGGCCGGCAAATGGAGAAAAATCTGCTGGCTTACGTTGCGGCCGGCAGCGCGGGATTGCTGTCAGCTCTGCCTGCCGATGCCGAAATTGTTTACACGCCCTGCAACACGCCCATCGCCATCGCCCATCAGAACCAGGGGCCTGCGGTCACTGCCCTTGACCTAACCAACACTGGCAATCCGCAATTCGGATTCGTGATGTCTTCCACCGCCAAGTTTTCGTACTCCGGGACTACGACCCGGTTCAAGTTTTTCCTGAAGATCCGGCCCAACCAGAACGGCAACGAGGCCGTACAAGGTCAACAAGCGCCGACGGCATCGGCTGTGCCTGCGGGAGTCAAAATAGGACCGCAAGAGAAATTTGCCCCCGGCGACCTGTACATGGCGATCCATTCGTTTAATGGTGTCTCGCGAAATTCCGGCACGTGGCAAAACGTCGAGTACGCTTACGTCGGTCTAAAATTTCTGATCAACGGGCAGGTTCATTACGGCTGGGCGCGCATCAAATTTCCGTATCCCGGAGGCATCGGCTACCCGGGAGGGGATTACTACCCCAGCATTTACGGCTACGCCTACGAGAGCACGCCCAACCAGCCGATCGCTGCCGGCCAGACCAGCGGCACGTCGCAGAACAGCACCAGCGGAAGCCCGCAAAGCACCACTAGCGCAGCTCCGCCCGCGAGTCTGGGGATGCTCGCAGGTGGCTCGTCCGCACTAAACCTCTGGCGCGCACCAATGGCGAACCCGCTCCTTAGCAACAACGCTCCTCAGCGCAAGCAGGAAGAGTAATAAGGGAGACGCAAATGATCGACAAACCATCGCTATCATTTTTCGCGTGTCCGCCTGCGCGTGTTTTCGCTGTGGGGTTGGTATTACTGCTCCACGCGGCTGCAAGTCAGGCTGGCGAAGCCGTAATTCTTCAGTTCGATAAAACTCTTGGCTCGTTTCCTGTTTCCGGTTTAGCCTCCGACGCCGCCGGCGATCTCTACGGCACCACGACCGCTGGCGGAGCAGCAAATTGCGGCGTTGTCTTCGAGCTTACTCCCGGCTCCGGAGGCAAGTGGACCGAAACCGTTCTTTACTCGTTTCACGGATGCGAGCAGGTGACGGAGACCCCTCGCGGCACGCTGGTTTTCGACCAAGAAGGAAATCTTTACGGCGTCCAACAGGGTTTCGACAGCTCTGGATTCGTCTTCCAGTTGATCAAGGGCGCGAACGGCGCGTGGTCCTACAGCATAATTCACAGCTTCAACAGCAATGAGGGACTTCCTAACCCCGATCTAACGTCCGACGGCGCAGGCAACCTCTACGGTACAACCCAGTGGGAGTTCGGCTCCATCAACGGAGAAGTCTTTGAACTGAGTCCCCAGCCGGACGGCAGTTGGACGGAAAGGGTGCTGTATACGTTTCCCGCTCCGAACGGAATGGGTCTTCCGTACGCCGGCGTTACCCTGGACAGCAAAGGAAATCTCTACGGCCCAACCTTTTACGGTGTCCGCGGCAGTGGTGGCGGAGGCGGAGGAGTTTATGAATTATCCCCTCAAGCCAACGGCCCATGGACGTTGACGGTCATTCACAATGGCAACTATCCCACCGCCCGGCTGATCTTCGATTCCAGCGGCAATCTCTATGGCACAACATTTCAGATCGGCGACGGCGAAGTTTTCCAATTGAGTCCAACCTCATCTGGCCCGTGGACAGAAACCACCATCCATACCTTCACCTCCGGCAGCGACGGCGCCGGACCGGTTGGGACGTTAGTCTTCGACTCCGGCGGAAATCTCTACGGCGCAACTTACGCCGGCGGCCTCGGCTGCAACCAATCTCTTTGCGGCACCGTGTACAAACTCGCGCCGCAAGCTAACGGCGCCTGGAAGGAAACCATCCTGCACCAGTTTGAAAGCGCCACTGACGGTTCCGAACCGCAAGACGGAGTATTCCTGGACATCTTCGGTAATCTTTACGGCACCACCAGCCACGGCGGCGGCCGCTTTGGCTACGGCACCATATACGAGATCACTCCATGAGTTATCCACTCGCAAGTGGCAGAGGAGATCGGCGCATGATCGACAGATCGTCCACTGGCATCATCGCGACGCTGTGTTGGGCGCTGAACATAGCGCTCGCTCTTGTGTTCGCCGTAGCCCGCGCGAGAGCTGGGGAGACCGTGATTCACCAGTTCAACCAGAGTCAGGGCTACTACCCCAACTCAGGCCTGGTTTCTGACGCCGCCGGCAATTTTTATGGCACCACTAGCGCGGGTGGAAAGAACAACTGCGGTACCGCATTCGAACTTTCCCCCGGCTCAAACGGCACATGGACCGAAACTCTTCTTTTCTCGTTTCACGGCTGCCAGTTTCCCGGCCCCAGCCCCATCGGCACCATGGTCTTCGATCAAGCGGGAAACCTGTATGGCGCCGCACAGGGTGACTTCAATACCGATGGAGTCATCTATAAGTTAAGCAAGGGAGCGGGCAATACTTGGTCTGAAACGATCATTCACAGCTTTGGGCTAAGCGAGGGCACTCCACTTGGCGATCTTGCATTCGACAATGCCGGGAACCTGTACGGCGCCACTTCAGCGCCGTATACCACGTTCGACGGAGAAATATTTGAATTGAGTCCCCAACCCGACGGTACATGGACGGAAACCGTGCTGATCACTTTTCCTGCGGCCAACGGAGTCGGTGGTCCGGCCGGAGGCCCAATTTTCGACAGCAAAGGTAACCTCTACGGCGCAACCTTTTATGGCATCGGTGGCTATGAAGGAAATTCCAGAGGCGCCGTCTACGAGTTGTCTCCCCAAGCGAACGGCCCATGGACGTTAACCGTACTCTACAATTTCACAAAAGCCAGCACGACCCAGTTTCCGGAATCGCGGTTGACCTTCGATTCCAGTGGAAATCTTTACGGCACCGCTGAGGGCGGCAGCTTTTACGGTAGCATTTTCGAAGTGAGCCCCGGCTCGGCGGGTGGCGCGTGGACGGAAACAACCATCCACAGCTTTAACTCCGGCAGTGATGGCGGGAACCCTAGAGGAACCTTAGTTGTGGACACAGCCGGAAATGTCTATGGCGCTACGTCGGCCGGTGGCATAGGCTGCAATGGCAATCTTTGCGGCACCGTCTGCAAATTCACTCCGCAAAGCGCTGGCACTTGGAAAGAAACCATCCTGCATCCGTTTGAGAGCGCCACCGACGGTTCCATACCGGAAGCGGGAGTATTCATGGATAGCTCGGGCAATCTCTATGGCACCACTTATCACGGCGGCGGTCGCTACGGCTATGGCACGGTGTACGAGATTACGCCGTAGAAACTAGCGAGGGGCGGCGCATTTGTCCGCCCGTTCTTTCTGGGACTCGAATGTTTCCGGGACGGAGGCGTCCGGGGCTCCATGCCTGCTAGACTCTCTCCGTGCCGCGCCCAACTTACCTCGAATGCACCCGCTGCGGAGAACATTATCCCGCCGACCGTCCTCAAACTGTTTGTCCCAAAGACGGTGGTATCCTCTACGCGCGTTACGATCTCGCTGCAATCAAAAAAACATTCACGCCTGCATCGCTGCTTCCGCTGGCGCCAACCATGTGGAGATACGATGCCGTGCTCCCCGAAGCCAAGCCCGTCACGCTCGGCGAAGGGTTCACGCCCATGCTGCGCAGCCGCGAGTATCCGAACGTTTTCATCAAAGATGAAGGCCTCAATCCCACCGGATCATTCAAAGCTCGCGGACTTTCCGCCGCTGTCACTATGGCGCGCCACTTCGGACTGAAAAAGCTGGCCATCCCGTCCGCTGGAAACGCAGCGAGCGCTCTGGCCGCCTACGCTGCAGCGGCTAATATCGAAGCTCACATCTTCGTGCCGAAAGATGTGCCGCTAGCGAACCGCGTTGAGTGCGATTACTACGGGGCGCACGTCACGCTGGTCGATGGCCTGATCTCCGACTGCGCGAAGAAAGTTGCCGAGCTGAAAGAGAAGCCGGAGTGGTCGCGGGATGGTTGGTTCGACGTCTCGACAACGAAAGAGCCTTACCGTGTGGAAGGCAAGAAAACCATGGGCTACGAAATCGCTGAGCAACTCGGATGGAAACTTCCGCAAGGGATTGTCTATCCCACCGGTGGCGGCGTAGGTTTGCTGGGCATGTGGAAGGCTTTTGACGAAATGGAACAGCTTGGCTTCATTGGCTCGGAGCGCCCTCATATGATCAGCGTGCAGGCTTCCGGATGCGCTCCGATTGTTAAAGCGTGGGATGAAGGGGGTGCGACGTCGGAAATGTGGGAAAATGCCTCGACCATTGCCGCAGGATTGCGGGTTCCCAAACCTTACGGTGACTATCTGATTCTCGATATCTTGAAAAAAAGTGGAGGGGTCGCCGTCGACGCGACCGATACGGAGATTCTCGCCGCCACGCGCCATTGGGCAAAAGTCGAAGGCGTCTTCGCTGCTCCAGAGGGGGCAGCTTCGCTGGTCGCGTATCAGAATCTTCTTGCCAGCGGCTTCTTTACTCCGGACGACACGGTGGTTCTGTTCAATACCGGTTCAGGACTGAAGTATCTGGATGTGCTGGAGACGAAAGATGCTCAGGAGGAGCAGGCTCCAGCATCTCGGGCGATCGCCGGGATCATCGGCCCGTACTGAGAGGCTTCGGAGAATATTCCACAGACCCTCCGAACGGACGCGACCGGAAAAGTTCTGTTCGTCGAGAGTTGGAGAAACCATGAGAGTCGTCGTCTTGATTATGCTTTTTGGAGCATCTGCACTTGCCCAAGTACTGCCCGTTGGATCGACTGCGGCTTGTGGCCCAGCCAATGTGAGCTTTAAGGTCAGACAGGACGAGTCGCAACACATGCCGGTGGAACCGGATCCGGGAAAGGCGCGGGTTTACTTTTTTCACGACGCCGGCACCGGCATCACCTTAGGGTATCCGACGGTGAAGGTCGCGATGGATGGAGCATGGGCAGGTGCGAACCATGGCAACTCGTATTTCTCCGCCTCCGTTGGGCCTGGAGAGCACCATGTGTGTGTAACCCTGCAATCCTCCCTGGTCGCGCAACGCGTGGAACTGGCGCATTTCACTGCCGAGGCGGGCAAAGTTTATTACTATCGCACACAACTCGTTACGTCGCGAAGTGTGGAGTTGTTAGAGCTTGAACCGATCGACAGCGATCTTGGAAAGTATCTGATTGCGTCCTTTTCCATGAGCGTCTCAAGTCCCAAGAAATAATGTAAGAAGGACAAAGCGACTCCCGAACGGTTGTTAAGGCCACCGCAAGAATCATTGCAGTATTGGCGGCTGGAGGCCACGAACATGCACGCCAGGCTCTCGATTTTCCTAATTCTGCTTCTCGCGCTCACTGCGGCCCCATCGCCGGCCCAAACGGCTGCCACCCGTCCCAAGATTCGCACGGTCACCGCTTTCATCGAATTGGATCGCAGCCGCTACCAGGCTCAGATCGACGAAACGCTTATCAAGCTGCGCCAGGCGAAGACTGCATTTGAGCATGAGGGTTATGAAGTACAGACCATTCGTATTACGACACAACCATTCTTGGACTACGTGCGTGGCCTCTCGAAAGAACAAGCGTTGGCTTTCTTTCATGACTACGACGCTCTGGCTCACAAAGAAAATTTCGGTGCTTCGATCGGGCCGGCGATGCTTGCCCCGACCGACGACAGCGCTCCAGCCGAGTTGCTCGCCGAAATCTTGAGCACTACGACAGGCTTGGAAGCCAGCATTGTCGTGGGCGGTGAGGATGGGGTTCGGTGGAACGCGGTGCATGCCGCCGCCCGGGTGATGAAATATCTCGAGGCGCATACCACCCACAGCCTGGGAAATTTCAATTTTGCGGCTACCGCGATGCTGCCGCCGCACGCGCCCTTCTATCCGGGCTCGTATCACGACGACGGAGGCGGTGAGTTTGCCGTGGGCATGGAATCGGCGAATGTGGTGGCGGCGGCGTTTGCTTCCGCTGCCGATGCGGCATCTGCGGGGAAGGCGCTCGAAGCGGCGCTTGGCGACCATGCACGGAAGGTGGAGGCAATCGCCCGGAAAATCGAAGCCAAGACTGGATGGAAGTACATGGGATTGGACGTTTCTCCCGCTCCATCCAAGGATGTTTCGATTGCAGCCGCGATCGAGAGTCTGACTCACGCCCGGTTTGGCTCCAGCGGAACCATGACTGCAGTCGCGACCATCACCGCCGTTCTGCGCAGTCTGCCCGTGCAGCGCGTCGGCTATTCCGGCCTGATGCTTCCGATCCTGGAAGACGGTCTTCTTGCCCAGCGCTGGAGCGAGGGCAGGTTGACTGTGGACGATATGCTGGCCTATTCATCAGTCTGCGGCACGGGGCTCGACACCATTCCATTTCCTGGCGACGTTTCCCAGGAACAACTTGAAAAGATGATTGGAGACATGGCCACGCTGGCCGTCAAGCTGCACAAACCACTTTCGGCGCGGCTGCTTCCCGAGGCTGGTAAGAAGGCGGGTGATCGCACGGAGTTCGACGATCCGTTCCTTACGAATGCAACGCTGCAGCCTTTGCCGTAGGGTCCGTGAACGCTCCCGTCACGTATCAAAGCCCCACGCACGATAGTCACCACAAAGGCACGCCTGTGGATCAAAACCACAATGCTTCATGCTACGCTGGCTTTACCGCAGAGAATTTGGCGATCCCGCATTCCGGAGGGGGGAAATGTCTGGGAAACAAGCCGTATTCGCACTTCTGTTTGCAGCGATGTTTTGTCTGGCGCCTTCCGTTGCAGCGCAGGATGAGAAGAATGAAGTAACGGGCATTATCGGCCGGGTCTTTATCAGCGACCAGGGAATTCACGGACCCGACGCGCCTTCGATTAACCCCTTTGTGCGCTCCGGTCACGGCCTTACCTTTGAAGTGAATTATGCCAGGCGGCTGTTTGTTACCCCCGTGCTCGGCATTTCCGGGGAGATTCCGGCTGTTTTCAATTTGGACGAGGATCTCGGCTCCGGCGGCGACGTGGTTCCGAAGGATTACAAGCAGATCTTCGTTACGCCTGCGGTCAAGGTGAATCTGTTTCCGGCGACGGCGGTGTCGCCCTGGGTGAGCGTCGGCGGCGGTTTTGCCCATTTCAGCGAGAACAAGGATCTCAACTACTACGGAACCAACCCCGGGGGATCGACAACTTCGGGCGTCTTGCAGGCCGGTGTGGGGTTGGATTTGGTGCCATTTCGCGGCCGCTTCCGGCATATCGGTTTTCGTGGCGAGTTCCGCGACTTCTGGTCCGGAACGCCCAGCCTGCCTCTGGCCGATACTGGCAAGACTCGCCAGCACAATTACTTTGGCGGGGTAGGGGTATTGTGGCGGTTCTGACTTGCTGCTCGCCCTCCTAAAAGTCCATCTGCTGATGAGATGACCTCCTTGTGCGCCATTGAATTCCTCCCGTGAAATGTGTGGGCTGGTTCGGAGCATTTAGCAGGTGCATAATGGCGGGATGCCTCCCAACCAAATCACTCGCCGTCTCAAAACCTACGCAGGCGCTCAGGGTTTTGTTTATCAATATTACTTTGTCGGCCAGCGCCCAGCGCTCGCGGATGATCCTGAGGCTCCGGCGACTGAGTTCGTCTTCGACGTTACATCCGACCGCAAACTGACCTACGCGGTCAGCGTGTTTTTGCAGGAGAAGGTTGTGAGCGCGTGGGCTGCGGAACATGGGCGGCCACTTACAGAGCCAGAGCAATACGCTGCGGCGAAGATGCGTCTGTTTCGCGCCTTCGATGAGCTAGAGGACCTAAAGAGCGAAGGCCGGCGGCTGGTAATTGACGGCGAGGGCTTAGCAGCGTCATTGGGGAGTCTTGGAATCGAATAAGTTCCCGCTACGGCTGATCTGCCTCGTCCCCGGCCGCAGTTTGAACCTGCCTCTGCGGCGACTGCATCTTTTGCGCTCGCGCTATGAGCTTCTTCAGCTTGCCTTCAATCGAGGCGTCGCCTCAGCGCGGAACTTTCGCACAAACGCTACCATGATTCGAGGCACTACTGTTAGAGATTTCTCGGAGTCGCGCGCGTAAGGCGAAATGCAGGTCTGGCGGGAGTGCAACTGGAGTGACGTGTGATGCAGATCACAATGGCGCGTGACCATTGCCGTATCCGGTCGCCCCGTTTGATGTGCAGAATATAATGCGTGGAAGGGAATTGGGGTCGCTGGGGTTCACCAGAGCTGAGTGGTGAGCAAGCTTTTTAGAAGCTTTTTGCGCCCATCTTGTCGCTTGTATTAGGCTCAGCTGACTCTAATATTTACCTAGTCTATGTCATTGCTTTGGTTACGCTTCGCGCTGGCTTGCTACTTCATCGGGCTGATCTACGCTTTCTTCGCGCTCACCCGTACCAGCGAACTTTTCAGCCGTATCGCGCTGCATGCCGCGAGCGTGGGCATGGTTTTTCATTTCGTGTCGTTGGTCGAGCTTTTCCTTTCCGGACACGTGGTCTGGGCATCTGTCCATAATGGGGAGTCGCTGCTGGGCTTCCTCTCGATGACCTTTTTCATGATCATCTATGCCATCTACCAGACTACTTCGCCGGGCGTTGTCGTTTTTCCCATCGTCTTCTTTCTGACCTTTGTGGCCGCGGTCGACGAGCAACCAGTGCTGCTCACGTCTTTCGTGCAGCACAAAGGGTGGCTGGTGGCGCACATCATCTTAATCTTCACTGGATATGCGGCACTGATGCTCAGCTTTGGGGCGAGCCTGCTTTATCTGATCCAGGAGCGGCGGCTTAAGTCGAAACAGCCGAGCAGCCTGATCTCATTCCTGCCCGCGCTCGAAGTCATCGACCAGATCGGCTACCGCTCGCTGCTGCTGGGCTTTCCGTTCATGACGCTAGGTCTGATCACCGGCTCGATTGTCGCGATGACGACGTACGGGCGCATCGACTTTAGCGATCCGAAAATTCTGCTTTCGCTCTTAATGTGGGCCGTGTACATGGTGATGGTCTTTACCCGCTGGAACTCCGGCTGGCGTGGCCGCCGCGCCGCGTTTCTGGCGACATTTGCGTTTGTAGCGGCCATCGTGGCCTGGGTCGCGAATTATTTTTCTACGATTCACAGGTTTGCCGCTTCATGAGATACCAACTCATCGGCGTGAATCACAAGAGCGCACCGCTTGAAGTCCGCGAGCGGCTGGCGATTCCGGAATCGAAGCTGCCGGATTGCTGCCGCGATCTTACGGCGCATCCCGGAATCGAAGAAGGCATGATCATTTCCACCTGCAACCGTGTGGAAGTGGTTACGCACACGAGCAACGGGTCGGCCGACCTGCGCGGTTTCCTGCATGATCACTTTCATTTGAAGGCCGAAGATCTCGATCCTCATCTCTACGAATTCCGCGAGAAAGATGCGGTGCGGCATATTTTCCGCGTTGCTTCCAGCTTGGATTCGATGGTCGTCGGCGAGGCGCAGATTCTGGGCCAGGTAAAAGAAGCCTATGCAACGGCGCGGGCGGTAGGTTCGGTGCGTGGGCAATTGGATCAACTTTTCACTCGCGCGTTTGCCGTGGCTAAGCGCGTGCGAACAGAAACTGCGGTCGGCTCGTCTTCGGTTTCAATCGCATCCGTTGCGGTCGAGCTGGCAAAAAAAATCTTCGGTACGCTGCAAGGCAAGAACGTATTTATCGTCGGTGCAGGGAAGATGAGCGAACTGGCGGCCCGGCATTTAATGGCTCACGGCTGCGCATCGATCTTTGTCGCCAACCGCACCTACGAGCGCGCCATC
>Ga0208691_1000689_pt1 | contig 12359 bp, 6 predicted proteins | sample June2015DPH_20_1_FD_184719 | JGI IMG/M metagenome (GOLD analysis project Ga0208691, IMG submission 184719) | Peatland microbial communities from SPRUCE experiment site at the Marcell Experimental Forest, Minnesota, USA - June2015DPH_20_10... | ecosystem: Environmental > Terrestrial > Soil >... | reverse complement strand
GGTGATTTTGGGTATCGGAATTGAAAACGCGAAGGTCGCTGCGCCGATTTCGGATCCTGTGGGCGGGTACCGATCCCAGGACGAATCGGTTTTTGCCAATAGCTCGATGACCATGGTCCTCGACGGTCACTGGCTGACGCCGAGATTCCTGGGCCGAATTTATCTGCTCAAGCCGCCCATGCAGCTCTGGCTCTCCGCGCTCTCCATGAAGCTGCTGGGGATATCGCTGTTCGCCCTGCGGCTGCCGATGTTGGTTGCGGGCGCGCTGGGGGTGACACTACTGTATTGGTGGTGCCGTGGGAGCACTTCTGTCGTGGCTGGAATTGCCGCCGCATTGCTGCTGGTTTCCGATCCCATGTGGCACATTTTCTCGCGCCTCTGCTACACGGATCTGCTGTTGTCTTTTTTTACAACCGCGGCGCTCTTTTTTGTTTATCGTGATCCCCGGCTTGAGCGGTGGAGTTCGATTGTCGGATTCGCGCTCTCGACTGCGGCGGCCATCATGACCAAGAACGTCGCCGGCGCTATTCCGATCCTCACGCTATTGGCTTTCGCGGCGTTGATACGCCGCGAGCAACGGCCGAGTTTTCTCCGGTTGGCGGAGGCTTGTGGGCTGGCGGTTCTGCTAGCCGCGCCTTGGCACGTATATCAATTGATCGTGCATTTCCGCTGGTTCTGGACTGACTACATCCAGACGCAACTCTTAGCCTACGGGGTCCATCCGCCCGCTCAGATTTCCAGCGAATGGCCGCTGGCGTTTTACGCGAAGCGGCTGTTCCTGGTGGATCCGATTTTGTGTTTTCTAGTGTTGGCCGCAATTCCGGGAACGTGGGCAGCAGCGAAACGCCGCGACACGGTGCAGCCGATTCTGTTGTCGGCCTGGCTGTTCGTGCTTTGTTTTACCCTTTCCTTGTTTCAGGTGCGAGGCCAGTTTCGATGGGTGCTTTTCCTGCTGCCGCCGCTGTGCATGCTGGCAGCGTGCTTTTCTCCGATGACGCGGAAGTGGGTTCTAGTGTTCTTGTGCCTGGTCTTCGCGATCAAAGCCGAGGCGCCGCACAAAACCTGGGGACTCTCCTTCGGCGCGTACCCTCCTATGCCCGCCGAAACATGGCTGCGCGCTTACGCAGACCGCGGCAGGCCCAACCCGCTGGTGCTGGTAGATTCGGATGACGAGCTTTACAGCGCCGTGCTCGCTCTGCCCAAGATTCACTACTGCTGGATCGATCCCAGCGGATTGGTGGAACGCCTGGCGCCGCATTACGTCGAGCTGGGCATCACGGTATCTGCCGCGCAGTTTGACGATATGGAACACTGGGAACCTGTGTTTCGCGAGCGCTTACGTGAGTGGGGCCTGAATTCTGGAGAGGCGATCGCCACTGCGGTGGTGGCGCAGTCGGATGCGGATGTGGCGAATATAGTTGCCGCGCATCCCACTGCGGATTTTTATCTGCCCGCCCGTTTTCGCGCGGCACTGGAGGGGGCGGTGAAGGCGACTCATGGCCTGGTAGTTGTTTCGGGCGATCGATTTTTCTTGCTGGCTAAAAGAGCGCCCAATGTTCCACTGCCGGCGGCCGCTTTGAAGCTCCCCAGGAATTGGTAGCGCCTCTAAGGAACTTCGCGCAAAACGGAGCGCGGCGCGAGCCAGTTCCTGGTCCCTTTTGCGGTGCGCGCCGCACCCTTTGCGCTTCCTTCCGGTCGCGGCTCGGTAACACGTGCGCATGCGACAAACCCGTTTCCGAGCCGCGACCGGAAGGGAGCGATTACTCCTCACGGAGCGCTAGCATCGGATCCAACCGCGCTGCGCGCCTCGCCGGCAAATAACTGGCGCCGACCGCCGCAATTGCTAACGCCGCCACCGCTGCCGCCAGCGTCGTAGGATCGTGCGGCGTTAGCCCGAATAGGAGCGTGCTTGCGGCCGTGGAAGCTGCCAGCGCCAGTGCTGTCCCGACCGCCAGTCCTATTGCCAGCAGCGACCCTGCTTCACCCAAAATCATTTTCGATACATCGCCCGAATCCGCTCCCAGCGCCATGCGGATTCCTATCTCGGTGCGCCGCCGCGCCACCATGTACGACATCACGCCATACAGCCCGATGATCGCGAGCAGCGTGGCTAGCGCGGCAAAAACTCCCGAGAGTATCGCCATAACGCGCTCATCCACCAGATGATCGCGAATCATGGTTTTGAAAACTTGGAAGTAAATCAAGATATCCGGACTAACACCGGCGATCACACTCTTCACTTGATCGGTGAGCGCGGGCAGCCGCACACTCGACCGGATCAGGATTTGCGCGAAGGGGCCGCCGCCCAGTGGGTACTGCGAGGAAGGCACAAAACAGATGATCTGCTGCGATTCGCGCACCGTCTGGTATTTAGTGTCCTTCACTACACCTACAATTTGATAAACCGTCTCGGGATAATCGGGTTCTCCAACCGAATGAAAGGTTCTGCCGATCGGATTGGCACCGTTCAGCAGCTTTCTGGCGAAGGATTCATTCACAATTGCGACGCTCGGCGAATTGGTGGTGTCGTGTTCATCGAAAACTCGTCCAGCCAGCAGCGGGATTTCCATGGTCTTGAAGAACTCTGGGCCCACCCAATCGAATCGGGAACTACCTGCCTGCCCTGACTGTGCGGCGTCCATACGGACGCCCATGGTCCAACTGCTGCCGCCCAACGGAATAACGCTGGCATCCGCGGCTGCCTCTACTCCTGGAATTGCTGGTAGTCGACGGATGATGTTCTGCCGCAGCGGGAAGCGCTGTTCTTTGGGAACGTCCAGGCGCCGGGGATCCAGCGCTACCAGCAAAATGCCGTCCTGGCGAAAACCTGGGTCCACTGTCAGCAGATTGCGAAAACTCCGCAAGAACAAGAGCGCGCCGACTAGCAATACCAGCGACAGCGCCACTTGAGAAACCACCAGCAACCGCCGCAACCCGAAGCCTTCCCGTGTAGCCGTGTTCCCGCGGCCACTGGCCTTCATCGCCGTGCCTGGCTCGGTGCGCGTTGCGCGCAGGGCGGGAGCCAGTCCGAACAGGATGCACGTTGAAACGGCTAAGCAGCCAAGGAAGGTAAAGACTCGCCAGTCCGGCGTCAGGTCGAAGAACTCATTGCTCTCGGTGGTGAGCAGCGCGAGTAGAACTTTGGTCAGAGCCGGCGCCAGCAGAGCGCCCAAAACCGTGCCGCTCACAGCCAGCAATAGGCTCTCGGACAAGAGCTGGCGGACCAGCCGACCGCGCGAGGCGCCAATTGCCAGGCGCACCGAGATCTCCCGTTCGCGCGCGCTGGCTCGCGCCAGCATGAGATTAGCTAGATTCGCACATGCGATAAGCAGCACCAGACCCGTGGTCGCCATCAATATCCACAGCGGATCAACCGCTCCACCCTGAATCGAATTAAAACCTTTGCTCGCGGGGAACGCCCCTAGCTTGAGCGTCAGGTAATCCTTCATGTCGGAACCATAGCCAGTGGGCATGGTCGCCTCGAACAATCCCGGAGAAATTCCATTCAAATGCGCGGTGGCCTGCAGCAATGACCAACCGGGTTTCAGGCGTCCGATCGCGGCTAGGAACCAAACGTGGCGCAGATCCAGAAAACTTGGTCCGCCGCGCACCAGCGGTTCGGCACAGAGCGGAATGGCTACGTCGAAGCTACCGCCCACATCAACACCGAAAAAGCTGGCGGGCGTTATCCCGATCACCGGAAATGAATGGCCATCGAGCGAGAGAGACCATCCCAGCGCGGACGGGTCTCGACCAAACTCGCGCTGCCAGAACGCATAGCTGATCACTGCGCCCGGTGCCGCGCAGCCGCGTTGATCTTCAGTGGAAGTGAAAACACGGCCTCGTATCGGTGTGACGCCGAGTACGTTGAAGAAATCCCCGCTCACCAAAAGACCGCTGGCAGATCGTACTTCTCCAGTCTTGGCTAGATTGAATCCCATGTCGGTCCAGGCCGCGATGCTCGAGAATGCCTGTTGATGATCGCGAATCTGCTCCCACAATGGATTCGTGAGCTGAGGATAGGACCCGTTGAAGGTGCCTGCGCCCCAATTCCGGTTCGCAATGTGAACCATGGCGAGTTCCTGGGGATTTTTCACCGGCAAACTGCGCAGACGAAGCGCGTCCAGCAACTGAAAGATGGTGGTGTTCGCGCCGATCCCGATGGTGAGCGACGCGATTGCGATGGCCGTGAATCCCAGGTTGAGGCGAAGCGAGCGCGCGCCGTAGCGCAGATCCTGCCAGAAAGTTTCGAGAAACCCGATGCTGTTCATGCGATAGATTTCCTCCCTCACCAGAACCTCGTTTCCCAGCTTTCTATGAGCGGCCGATCGAGCTTCGTCGGGCTTCATTCCGCGCGCGATATTCTCATCGGTTTCGATTTCGATATAGCCGCGCAGCTCACGCGCCCGTTCGGCGTCCCATTGGCGGCGGCGGAAAAATCGAGACCAAGCCATTCACTCGTACCTGAGCGCCTGGATTGGATCCACTCGGGCGGCGCGCTGCGCTGGAATGAAACCGGCCAGCGCAGCGGTCAGCAAGAGCACGGACATCGCAGCAACGATCGTCAGCGGATCGTTGGGCTGGACGCCATAGAGTTGGGACTTGACGAATCGCGCGAGAATCCATGCGGCGGGTAGAGCGATTGCTACGCCAGCGCCCACCAAGCCCGCGATTTCTTTCATCACCAGCCACGTGACATTGCCTCCACGCGCGCCCAACGCCATCCGAATCCCAATCTCTTGCGTGCGCTGCGCAACGTTGAAGGCCATCAGGCCGTACAATCCGATCGCGGCAAGGACAGTGGCACACACACCAAATACGATAGCCAGACAGGCCACCACGCGCTCGGTGGTGAGCAGCATGTCGCGCTGCTCATCCAGGGTTCGCATTTCGTAGACCGGCAGGTCGCGGTCGACCTCCCGAATTGCGCGCCGGATGCTTGATGACATTTGCCGCGCATCGATCCGGGTTTTCACGTAGACGTTGGCTTGAAAGATGGCCCCTTCCATCTGCTCGTAATCAATAATCGTCTGAGGCGGGCTCGCGTCCCGCAAGCTCGAGTACTTGGCGTCCTTGATCACGCCGACGATTTCGATGTATGTCTTGGTTCCCGGAAAGGTACCAAACCCGAAGCGCCCGCCCAGCGGAGAACGGCCGGCGAAGTAGTGACGCGCGAACGATTCGTTGACTAAGGCGACCTTGTTTTTGCTGGCCGCATCCGCAGCCGAGAAATCCCGCCCGGCCAATAGTGGAATGCCAAGGGTTGCCAAATATCCGGGCGACGCGGCGTTGTGGCACGGGATGACATTATCGCCGGGCTTCGGTTGATAGCCCGCCACCGTTACGGTGTCGCACCACCAGCTGTCACCCAGAACGCGCTCGATCCCGATACCGGCCGATTCGACACCCGGCAGAGCGCGCAGTTTCTCCACTACCGTTTGGAAAACTCGCTGTCTGCGCTCGGGGCCGTAGCCGTTCAAGCTGGGATCAATTGAAAACCCGATGATGTTTTGTGTTCGAAATCCGGGATCGAGCGCGCGTAGATTGATGAGCGATCGCGCGAACAGGCCGGAGGCAATCAGCAAAAGGACGGACACGAAAACTTGGGCCATCACCAGCACCCGGCGCAAGCGCGAGGAGCCACCAGCTACGCCGCGAGCCCGCTCCTTCAAGGCGGGGACCAAATCCACGCGCATGGTGCCGAGGGCGGCCGCGAGGCCGAACAACACGCCAGTAAAGGTGCAAACGATAAGGGTGAATCCCAGGACGCGCAAATCGGGAGTGGAGCGCAATCCGAGCGGTGTGTCTCCAACGGCGAGAACATCCAGCAACACTTGATCGATCCACATGGCACCGAGCAAACCGGCCGTGCCCCCCATTAGCGCCAAGAGCAGACTCTCGACCAGCGACTGTCTCACGATGCGCCCTCGGCTCGCACCTAGCGCGAGACGCACGGCAATCTCACGTCCTCGGCCTGCGGCGCGGGCCAGAAGCAGGTTTGCAACGTTAGCGCAGGCGATCAACAAAACCATGCCGACCATCCCCATCAAAACTCGCAAAGGCGTCTGATATTGTTCCCGCGCGTCCGAGTAGCCGCTCGACGCCGACTTAACATCCATTGAGGAGCGCAGAAACTCCTTACGGGTATCGGCCGTTGCGCCGGCAAATTCCTTATCGCGCACTTCCGTTTCGAGAATCGAATGGAAGAGCGGCTGCAGCGCCGCTTTGGCCTGCGCAATGGTGACACCGGGTTTTAGGCGCCCCAGCACTCGCACCCAGCCGCCGCGGCGAGTGTCGAGACCAAACATGCTGGTCCACGACTCCGCGGTTACTTGGTTCCGCATCATCATGGGAACCAGAATTTTCACCGGGCCACCTACTTCGAGACCCGTGAATCCTCTCGCGCTCACTCCGATGACAGTGAAAGCAGAACCGTTGATGGTTATGGTTCCGGCCACAACGTTAGGGTTGGAATGGAAGCGGTCCACCCAGAAATCGTAGGTGAGAACTGCCAGCGGATGGCCGCCGGGAATCCGGTCGTCATCCGGAGAGAAGGTGCGGCCGAGGAATGCCGGGACTCCCAGCACATCGAAGTAATTTCCCGAGACCAGTGCGCCCGAGATACGCTCGATCTGCCCCTGATAGCCCACGCCGAACGCCATTTGATGATAGCCGAGGAGCCCGGTGAACACCTGATTGTGATCGCGAATATCACGGTACAGGGGGTAGGACAACATGTCGTCGCTCATGCTGTGACCGTAGAACAGTCCTTGCCAGTTGAGCAGCACAAGCTTTTGCGGATCGTGCACGGGAAGCGGACGCAGCAGGACCTGATCGAGCAGACTGAAGATGGCCGTATTCGCGCCGATGGCTAGCGCGAGCGACAACACCGCTGCAGCCGTGAATCCGGGACTTCTTCCGAGCTGCCGGAGAGCGTAGCGCAAATCCTGCCACATCGTTTCCACGAATCCGAGGCTGTTCAGACTGTAGATCTCTTCCCGAATCCGCGTAGGATTGCCGAGCTTTTTATGCGCCTGGTGCCGCGCGGCATCTGGGGACATCCCGCGCGCGATATTCTCATCCGTTTCGATTCGCAAATACGCGTCGAGTTCACGGGACCGTTCTTCATCCCAGCGACGTCGGCGCAAGAAGCGAGTCCAGGCCATGGCGTTTACTCCGTTGCCGCCGGGCGCAGTACGCGATTGATGGCGCGCACCAGCTCATCCCAGCGATTGGTTTGCACGGTTAACTGCTTCCGTCCCGAGGGCGTCAAGCGGTAATAACGGGCCTTGCGGTTATTTTCGGACGTCCCCCAAAAGGACGCGATCCAGCCGCGATCCTCAATCCGGTGGAGCGCGGGATACAGCGACCCATGTTCAACTTCGAGGACATCCTTCGATCCGCGCTCAATGGCATAGGCGATGGTGTGGCCATGCGCGGGCCCTAGCGCCAGCGTCCTCAAGATCAGCATGTCGAGCGTGCCTTGCAACATTTCGCCTTGTAGCGGGGGTGCGTTTCGTTTGGGCATCGGTTTCTTCCCAGCTATTCTACTCCAGTAGATGATCGAGTGCAAGGACCTTTTAGAAATACGCCACTCTATACCTACGTACGGAGCGGGAGGCGTTTGGTTAGGAAGAATTTCTCCGGAAGACGGCCTATGGGTAAAGTTAGGCCTGGGTACGACTAGGTCAACCGGGCTTGAACCATGGCGCTCATTTCGCTCGTCAGTTTCGAACGATCCGGGAACAGGTCCCACACCGCGCCTTCGGCCGGAACGTCGGAGGGCGTCGTCACTCGGCTGACTAAACGGAAGCGATCCGCGGGACCGGGATGCGTGTTGTCTTCAGTGGTGGGCGCAGCTAGCACCTTGCTAACTTCCTCATCCACGCTTGGTTCTGACGAAGCTTCGAGCGCGTAGAGATCGCGCAATGGACGGCAGGCTTGTTTGGCGCGTTCGATTTCCTGGGTCGCCTCGTGTTGAAACTCGACGCTCCGTCGAATGACGTGGGTAAGTCCCTGTTCAAAGGCCAGCGATCCATACAAGCGGGCCGCCACGCGGTCGGCTAACACTTCCTGCAACCGCGTAGCTCCATAAGTGATGCGCCGGAAGATGAAATGGTAAAGCCGCAGGAACTGGAAGGCGATGTTGTACCACACCGCTTGCCCGTGCTGGGCCATGGCGACCGCGAACTTCATCATGTCCTGATTCACGCGCAGAGCGACGTCACCACCGGCAGTGTCGCGATGCGAGAAGTGGCCGTACTCATGCGCCAGGACGGCCCGAAACGCCGGCTGCTGGAATCCGTTCAAGAGCCCGACACCCATCAACAGGATGCGTTTGGCATGATCCAGCTCGCGTTCGCGCCGCGAGCCGTGCTCATACACCGCCATTTCGGTGCCCGGCGTAACACGGATATCGTCGATGGGACGAGTGCCCACCTTGGCTGCCACTTCGTCGGCGACCCCCCAAAGCGCCGGCGCCTCCTCGCGGGTGAGAGCGCGGCCAGGGTCTTCTGTTGCAATCTTGACAAGCAGCGATTGGATCATTTTCCAAATCGTGATGAGTCCGCCTACACCCAGGATTAGAATCAGCCGGATCGGTATACGCCCGAGAAGCAAAAATCCGTAAATCACCGAGCCCGCCACGGCGATCACCAGCAAGATCACCACAGGCAGAGAAATGTAGTAATAGCTTCCTGCAAACTGGATCAACGAACGGTAGTACCCGCGGATGGAGGCCTCGCTGGATGACAGGCTGGAGTTCGGATCAGCGGTTTCGATGGATGCGAGGGTGCGGCCAGAGAGATATTTGCCTGCGATCAGAAGAAACGCTAGCCCCATTGCCCAGGCTCCCACCAGGAACGCTGAATATTTTGCCCAGCGCCAGGCGCGCGCGTGTGCGCCCACTGACGTGCTTTGCAAAAATCCGTCCACCGCGCTTTTCGGAAGACCAAGCGATCCGGCCTTGCGGATCTCGTCTTCGGACGTGCCCCACTCCTCCTTCAGCGCGGCATCAAACGCCGCAAAATAGTGCGTTAGCATGAGATTCGGATATTCGCGGCGGAGTTGACCGAGTGCCTGCCGAAAATCGGGGAGCTCGTTGGCTTGCAGCGCTAATTGCGCAACCAGGGTTGGGTAGGAAGGATCGCCCGCAGTGCTGGGAAACTGGGCAGCCTCCTTGGCTATGCCCAATGCGGTCTCGCGTTCCTCCGGCGTGGTCTCGCCTGGAGTCTTGGATATTCCAAGACACTGCGCGAGGCTGATGAGATTCTCCGGCGAACGATCGAGGGCAATCGCCTGGTTCAGAAGCTTCAGGCCCTCGACGCGTTCCCCAGATTCGACCAGACTAATTCCGAGACGACGCACGCCCGGCGAGAAATTCGGCGCTTTTTGAACGACTTTGCGAAAACCCGCGGCCGCGCCCGGCCAATCCGCGCGGTCCATGGCAACAGTGGCGTTGCGAAAGTCATCCACCGCCTGGGGAGCCACCGTGGTTAATTGCTGGACGATGCGGTCCTCTTTGACTTTGTCTCGCTGATTCGTCTGAGGGAAGCCGGCTGCCACGGAGACCAACGCGATAAGGAGAAGTCTTTTCGCCATAAGTCGATATTGGATCTTTCTTGATTGTGTTTAATTGTAACCCGCAGCAAGCGCGTTACCGAGCTACAACCGGATGGCGCAGCTGCAAAGTGAGCATTTTTATACAGACAATCACTCACCATTCCTCTATAGTCATTTCGTCCTCACTGGCCTATGTATGCGGTGCTCGCCGGCTATATTCTGGGCTTTGCTATCCAGCTTGGCTGGCATGGCGCAGGAGCCTGGCGAACACAGCATCAAGTCCAATATCCAATACAGGCTTACACGTGGCGACTTGCCACAGCTTGCATTCGGCGTCGAGAAGGCCAAGAACGTCGAAGTGACTGGCGGCGCCGAAGAATTGTTACAGAGTTGTTTAAGTGATCCTGCGAAGTGGACACAGGATTCGTTTCTTCTTCGATTGGCACATACGCATGCCGCATCAATCCAAAGCTGCCGGGAAAACAGCTCGCCCTCGTTGCACGCAATCTTCCGCAAGGTACCGGATGAACCGCTACAGGCCTGGGTGCACCTAGACGGACATGGCGCTCAAACCTTAGGGAGCCGGATGGTCCATCTGGGCGAGGTGGTGTATCACAAGGTCACGTTTCAGAACAACGACCAGGATCGAATGTTTGAAAATCTCGAGCTTTCGTTTTCGAGCCCGCTTGCGACCCCACCGGAACCGGCCCTCCCACTAGCCGCGAGCGACCGGCTCACGCTCTTCACGGACAAAACAGTGACCCAGGTACAGCCGTATGCCTCTTCGGTGGTTTCTTCAGCCTTTTTCCAGCTATTCAGTCCGAGCTCTGTTTGGGGACACGGCACCGACCGGTTCACCAACCATCTGGTGGCTTCCTTCACCCAAAGATTGGCGACGTACGGCATTCAAGCTGGCGCGGCCGCCGCACTCCACGAAGACGTGCGCTATAAGCCGTCGCTGAGTCACAACGTCTGGAGGCGCACTGGACATGCACTTATCAGCACGTTCGTTTTAGAGACTCCGCGCGGCAAAGACATTGCACTTGCCAACATCGTGGCGGCCGTGGGTAGCGGAATGATCATCAATACCAGCCTTCCAGGGCGAGAAAACTCGCATCATCCGGGCACGTGGAGTTTCGCTGGGCGAGATCTTTTGGGATTCGCTGAAGGTAATCTCTGGAACGAATTTAAACCCGACATTAAGCATCTTGTCAGGACCAGCCTTCTCCATCGGCACTGAGCGACGCCCCCGCACTCAGGTTTTTGGACTACAATTCAGTCGAAGGAATCGCTATGTTTACTGCAACCGCCGGCCTGGTGCTGCCGTGTACCGTGACCGGGTCGTTTCCGCGCCCGCGCTGGTTCGACGTGAGCATGTGGGGACGGGGGCTAGACACCTGCATGCTGGACGTTCGCTTTCGCGAGAAGTTCCAGGATGCGTTGACGGTGGTGATCGGCGATCAGGAGCGCGCGGGCCTGGACATTCTGAATCATGCCGATTTCCACGTGGACGAAGATTTGGCCGGCCGCGCCTGGCATCACTATCCGCTGCAGCGCTGGGCCGGATTCGAGGGCGATCACTTGCAGCCGGAGGAGACCACGGCGCCGTGGTTGCACTATCCCCCTGGATCGCTTCTTAATGAGATTTATACAGGCTGGCGTTGGCCGCATGTCGTGGACAAAATCGAGCACCGGCCCTTGGATTATCCAAAGATTTGGCGGCTGGCGCAGGCCCGGACGCGCAAGCCGGTGAAGTTCGGCACTTGCTGCTCGCAGGTGATGGCGCTGTTTCTGGACATCCACACGCCGAAGTACAAAGACAAGCGCGAAGTGATCTGGGACATGGCCGTGGCGATGAACAAGGAATTGCTGGCGCTGCGAGATGCCGGATGCCGGTGCATCCAGATTGAAGAGCCAACTTTCCACTTCATGGCCAACACCTACGGTAAGGATCACGAAGAGGTGCAGTTCATGGTGGACGCGTTCAATCGCGAAGTCGACGGGCTGGACGACGTCGAGCTGTGGATCCACACCTGTTGGGGAAATCCAAACATGCAGCGCGTGATGGAAGATACCAGCTATGCGAATTCGATCGAGATTTATCTGGAACGCTGCCGCGGCGATGTGTGGACGCTCGAAATGAAGGACCGCAACCAGAAGGATATCGAGCTCTTTGCCCCGTTCCGCAATAGTCTGAAGAAGAAGATCTGCATCGGTGCAGTGAGCCATCGCTCGCTGCAAGCAGATCGGCCGGAGGAAGTGGCGAATGAGATCAGAAAGGCGCTGCAGTATATTCCAGTAGAAAAGTTGCTTGTATCCAGCGATTGCGGCTTCGGGCGGCAAGGTTCCAACCGCGAGATCGCATTTTATAAGGCTAGCGCTATCGCGCAGGGAACTAACATCGTGCGGCGGGAGCTTGGACTGCCGGTGACTGAAGTGCCGGCGGCGGATCCAATGTTGCAAGTGGATGTGGTTCCTGGCCGCGGGAGGCAAGCATCCAGCGGAGGGTAATTCGATGGCGTTGAAAGTTACGAATTCTTATTTGGAAGATTCGATCGCAGTTTTCCGCTATTACAAGAATCTGGCGGAACGAGCCATGGCGCAAGTTACAGACGAACAGCTCGTCACGGTATTGGACGATGAGATGAATTCAATTTCACAAATTGTGAAGCACATGGCCGGCAACATGCGATCACGCTGGACAGATTTTTTGACCAGCGATGGAGAGAAACCGGATCGCAATCGGGATTCTGAGTTCGAGGATCCCCCTGCGACGCGCGCCGCGCTGCTCGCGCTCT
>Ga0208691_1000687_pt1 | contig 12373 bp, 13 predicted proteins | sample June2015DPH_20_1_FD_184719 | JGI IMG/M metagenome (GOLD analysis project Ga0208691, IMG submission 184719) | Peatland microbial communities from SPRUCE experiment site at the Marcell Experimental Forest, Minnesota, USA - June2015DPH_20_10... | ecosystem: Environmental > Terrestrial > Soil >... | reverse complement strand
AGATGCCGGCGTTGGCCTGGCCGAGTGCGACTACCACAGCGCCGGTTAGTGTGGCTGCGTCCACCAGGTGTGTGCAGCCGAGTTGGCGCGCGTAGTAAAGACCGTCAGCCAGCACCAGCCGGCCTTCGGCATCCGTATTGATGATCTCGATCGACTTGCCGGACATCGCGATCTGCACATCGCCGGGCTTCTGCGCGTGCCCAGACGGCATGTTTTCGGTGGCACAAACAATGCCGATCACCTTCACTTTAGGTTTGAGCATGGCGATGGCGCGCATGGCACCGATCATCGTCGCCCCGCCCGCCATGTCATATTTCATCTTCTCCATGCCGTCGGCGGGTTTAATGGAGATGCCGCCGGTGTCGAAGGTGATGCCTTTGCCGACCAGCCCTAAGACCGGCTTGGCGGGCGCGCCCGCAGGCTCGTAGGTCATCACGATGAGCGCAGGAGGTTCGTCGGATCCCTGGGCTACGCTCCAGAACGCTCCCATCTTCAACTCTTTAATCTTGTCGGCGCCATACACTTCGCACTTCAACCCGGTTTCCTGGCTCATTTTCTTTGCGCGCTCGCCGAGGATTGTCGGCGTCATACGATTCGACGGCTCGTTGACCAAGTCGCGGGTAAAGTTCTGCGATTCGCCGATAATACGTGCTTCGTTCGCAGACTTTTCGAGAGCAGCAGCATCCTCGTTCGCTCCCGCCAGAATGGTTATCGCGTCAATCTTTTGATCTTTACGGTCGCTGCGATAGTAGTCAGAATCGAAGTTGCCGACCAGCGCGCCTTCTACGATGGCAGTGACGGCCTCAGCCGCCGGAATGTCTGGAGGAGCGATGAAGGCGAAGCTGCGAAGGCCGCGCGATTTGAGGGTCCGGGCTGCTGCTCCCGCGACGCGGCGCAGATCGTAGCTGGCAAATTTTTTCGCAGCGCCGCCGCCGATCAACAACAACCGTTTGGCTTTCAATCCCGCAGGTTTGTGAAGCAGATTAACTTCAAAAGGCTTGCCGGTGAGTTCGCCGCTGGAAAGTAAATCGGCTGCGACCGCTTGCACCGCGTTGTCGCCCGCGGCCAGCTTGAGCTGCGGCTTGGCGTCTTTGTTTTTTTCTTTTTGCGCCGGATCGGTCTCGTCCAGAACTACGGCAACAAGGGATTCGGCTTCGAGTTGGGCAGGCGTAGAAAGAGAGATTGTCGTTTTCATGATGTCGTTGGGAATTGTTGGGTAATAATCCAGTATCGTCGGGGGGAAGGGAATTGTGCAAGCGGCTCAAAAACCAGGTAGTGCCTGAAATCTTTCAGACACTACCAAAAACCCGGCGACCACCAAGGACATGAGGTCGCACGAAGTAAAATCGGAGGACCCCCGTGCTATTGGTTTCCTTGGTGGTTAAAGATCTTCTATTACTTCACTTTTTTGGGTGCGAAACGCTGGCTGGAGAAATCGCAATCAGGTATTTGCCTTCGTCGGAGTTAACAGAATCAAGATCGAACGAATAGTCGCCGCCGTGGCCGGGAAACACGCGTTCACGGAAGTAATAAACTTTTCCCTCTTCGGCAGTGAAGTTGGCCATCGCGAAGGCGCGCGCACGCCCCTCCAGCCGCGACTGCCAGTTCATACAAAGATGATGCTCGCCGGCATCGATAGCGAAGAAGATATAAGAGCTCCCACGATTTGCGCCCATCCAGGTTCCGTCCATCCCGATCTTGGTCACGGCCTGATCCACATCGTTAAAGAAACCCGCTAACGAGTTGCTGGTAAAGCAACCCGGGCACTGTCCCAGGTCCTCGACGACGTAGATCAGCGCTTTACCTGGCTCAGGCTGACCTGTGGGGTGCTGGATCGTATCCGGCTTGACATCGAATTTTATGTTCTTAGGCCCGCAAGCGGACTCAGCGGCGGTAATGGCAACTTGATCTTGAGCAACCGCGGAAACAGCGAAAAGGAGAACGACGAGAGCGGCCTTCATAGCGTTCCTCCAAGCTGGACTCGCCCGTACGCTCCGGCGAAACCCACTGAAGCCGGTGCGTGGCCAGCAAACAGCTAAGGCCCAGCCAAGAACATGATAAGCGGACAAACGTAAAGAGACGTCTGAACTTGGTCAAGTTTCGCAAAGATTCCAAAACTAATTGCGATGGAACCCTTCCGACGGGATGTCCGTATCTAGGCAGTGGAGCATGACGGCATGACTCGGCCTGGGATATGATTCTTTTCTTCGGCGTTAACTGAGGGCTCGCATGAAAATCCGCTCGTTCATTCTATTTTTCCCGGTGCTGTCAGTAGTCGTGCTCAGTGTTCTGGTGAAGGAACATGCCGCCAAGGCAGCTTCGCCGCAGGCGGCGGCAGCCCCCGCGGCGGCCTCCATCGCTCCTCCGGCATCATCCGCTGCAGCCACACTCACCATCCCCGACACCACGCTGGCCATCAATTCTGCGCAGCCCATGTCGCAGCGCGTGGTGCATTATGAAATCGATGCGAAATACGACGCGGCCAAGCATACCGTCGATGCCACGGAAACCTTCACCTACCGCAACCTGACCGGTGTTGTTCTCGATCATTTTCCATTTCATCTTTATCAAAACGCGTTCCAGCCGAATTCCACCTGGGTGCGCGAGGCCAAAGTTGCCGGAAGCCGCGACATTGCATACGACAAGTGGGAATCCAAGGAATACGGATCGGAGGAAATCAAGAGCGTTGAAGTGGTTGGCCAGGGCGATCTTACTTCGCAGCTCCGCTACATTCAACCCGACGATGGGAACAAGGATGACAAGACCGTCGTCGATTTACCTGTACGCCAGCCAATTCCACCCGGCGCATACGTCCAGTTCAAGATCGCATTTCACGACCAGATGCCGGAGACTCAGGCCCGTTCCGGATGGAAGCGCGATTTCATGCTGGGCGGACAATGGTTCCCGAAGGTCGGCGTGTGGTGGCATGGAGCCTGGAACTGCCATCAATATCACGCGACGACCGAGTTCTTCGCCGACTTCGGCGTCTACGACGTGAAACTCACCGTGCCGCAGTTCGAAGTGGTCGGGGCAAGTGGAGTAAAAGTCGGCGAGGTTAACAACTCCGACAACACTAAGACGCTCACTTATCACGGCGACGACATTCACGACTTCGCCTGGACCGTTAGCCCGCGCTACAAAGTGAAAGAAGATGGCGTCTATCAAGGCCTGATGGGACCGGTGCAGATGCGCATCCTGATGCAGCCCGCACATTGGAGCCAGGTGGACCGCCATGAAAAAATTCTGCGCGAATCGCTCGAGCAGTTCGAGAGCCGTTACGGGCCGTATCCGTACAAGACCATCACTCTGGTCGATCCTGAACCCGATTCCGCCGCCGGTGGCATGGAATATCCCACGTTCATCACCGGAGACAGCAGTTGGTTCATGCCCGAAGGGTTGCATATGCCTGAAATAGTGGTCGAGCACGAGTTCGGACATCAGTATTGGTACGGCATGGTTGCCACCAACGAGTTCGAAGATGCGTGGATGGATGAGGGCATCAATAGCTACAGCGAAGTAAAAGTGCTGGACGCGATCCTCGGCAAAAGAACGTCGGGCATCAACATGCTCGGCGCGACCCTCGGCGAACGCGAAATCCAACGGCTAATGTATGCCAGTGTCGCCGATCTCGATCCCATCGCGGAGAAGGCTTATGACTATTACAGCTTCAACTCTTACGGCGGAATCACTTACGGCAAGACTGCAAGCGTGCTGCTGACTCTGGAAGGCATCATGGGCGAAGAAACGATGGATAGGGCGATGCGTGCCTACTTCATGAAGTATCGTTTCACGCATCCGACGAAAGAAGATTTCCTGAAAACGATTGAAGAGGTCTCCGGCAAGGATTTGCGCTGGTATTTCAATCAGGCGGTGTACGGCTCGCAAGTGATGGATTACAAGTTGCTCAAGGTCGAGTCGTTTCCGGTGAATTGGTATGAAGAAAAGAAGGGCATGTTCCAGAAAGACGACAAAGACACGGTTTACCGCTCCTACGTGTGGGCGCAGCGTAAGGGAGACTTTGTAATGCCGGTCGACGTTGAGATTAAGTTCGAGAACGGCGAAAAAGTGCGCGAGCACTGGGACGGGGCGAGCCGCTGGACGAAGTTTGTCTACGAGAAGAAATCCAAAGTCGAGTCGGCGGAGCTTGATCCCGATCACAAGATCCAGATCGACCGCAACGACTTCAACAACAGCTTCAAGGTGGAACCGGATGGAAAGCCCGCGTTCAAACTGACGAATTACTGGCTGTTTGCGACGCAATGGCTGGCGCAGGCAATGGCGTGGTGGGCTGTTTAGGAGATCGTTTCCGCGGAGGTTCGCCGGAGGCAGGAAAAAGGATCGGGGAGAACGATGGCAGAGCATCAAGGTTTGATAAGCAGCGGCTGGGGCAGGGTCGTGCACAACAAGCGCTACATCGTTTGGTTTTACATATTGAACCTTGCGCTGGCGTGGTTCGGCGCTGCCGCCTTCAGCAATCAGGCACACGACTACCTCGACCATAGCCTGCAGGCGGAGCGCCTGGCGAACGGCTTCGACGTCGGTGTTCTGATCGAGATGTTTATGCGCCCAGAGTTTGGTCCGGTTCATCCCGCAACCGCCTCCGGCTTGCACTTTGCTCTGGCATTCTTCTTCCTGACCGCGCTGTTTTTACCTGGAGTCCTGCAAGGTTATGCCTCCACGTATCGATTGCCGCGAGCCGATTTTTTTCGCGCCTGCGGACGAAACTTGTGGCGGTTTATTCGCTTGCTGATTATTGCGGGCATCGTGATGGGAGCCGTTGCCGTTGCGCTTTTCAGCGCGCAAGGTGCACTCGTGAAAGCCGCCGAGGAAAGCACAAACGAAGTCCTACCGTTCGAATTGAGAATGCTCTGTTTGTTAGTGATTTTTCTCGTGATGACGGCCTTGCGCATCTGGTTCGATCTGGCGCAGGCCGACGTGGTCTTGAGCGACCAGAACGCAGTCCGGAAATCGATCGGGCTCGGTCTGCGGCATGCATGGAGAAATCTAGGCAGGCTGCTCGGAAGCTATGTTGTGGCCACGATTGTGGCGCTGATTATCCTGTCGCTCGGACTATGGTCCTGGCTGAGACTCGTTCCGCCTGCCAGCGTCCTCGGAGCGTTTGTGGTGACCCAGTTGACCCTTCTTTTACTGCTGATTCCGCGTTTCTGGCAGCGCGGCGTTGCGGTCAGCTATTACCTGCAGAACATGGTCGCACCGATCTCCGTGCATCCAGTCGCGCCTGCGCCAGTGGTCGAGCCTGTGACTCCGGTGGTTATCTCGAATCCTCCCGCGCAGCCGCAACCTTCATAGCGTGCTGAAGCGCTGCGGTTCATGCGTTGGCGGGATTGAGTCGAGCCGCGATTTTGTTTAGCAATTCTGCACCGGCTTCGCCAGCATCGCTGGTCGAGAATTCCGCACCCAATTCAATTACGGGCAGTTTTGCGCATGCGGTTTGGAAGGCTTGCCGCGTGGCAGGAGACGCGGAGACATCGGGACCCGCCAGCAGAAGCCCAAAGCGCGTGATGCGCATCAAAACCAACGCATCCCGCACATGGCTGGTGGTGTGAACGTCATATCCCGAGCCGCGCAACAGCTCGCGTAGGTAGGCAAGCACGTCCGTGTTGCAGTCCAGGCAAAGAACGCTGTGTCCGGTAGCAGCGGCAGCCTCGCGGCCGCTGCGCGGCTGATAGAAGGCCGCGATCGCATTCTCTTCCGATTCGTGGGTGTCAAACAGCTTTGTCAGATGCGAGAGCTGTAGAACTTTTCGGACATGTTCCGGGACATTGCAGAGCTTCAGATCTCCCCGCGCCTGGCGTGTGCTGGTCAAAGTACGCACGATCGTCCCGAGGCCGCTGCTGTCAATAAATCCAACCTCGCCCAGATGCAACACGATCGAGCGGCGGTCCCGCAGCAGCCAGGCCACGTGCTCGCGCAGTGATTCACTCTCGCCCCCGGCGACAATCCGTCCGTTGCACTGCACAACCGTGACGCGTCCAACGTCGCGAGTTTCGAGTGATAGACGCACAGGCCTCCTTGCGAGCAAGACCACGACTGCGAAATCGCAACATTATATGCCAGAACAGTGTGGAGCGCGGGCAGCCGTTTCTAGAGCAAGACGATCGTAATTCCGCGGTTGCGTCGGCCGAGATCAGAATCATTTTTGAGTTCGGGATGAGATTGCAGAAGTTTCCAGGATGTTTCGTCCGATTTAGACCAGTTCTCGCCAAAGATGCAGGCGCGAATCTGACCGTTCTCCGTCATCGCCATTAGCCGCTTCTGCACAGCGACGCAGATCTCGCCACCAACGCCGGTCGAGCCGTAGCCGTGCACCAGCTTGAGCAATGTCGCACTCTCGCGACGCGCCAGCGCCAGTTCGCGCTCCATCCGCTGCAAAGCTTCGCGGACCGGCGGCATGTCGGATTTCAGGTTGATGGTTTTGATGTGGGCACCGGAGCGACGCTCCATCATAACGGCCAGTCGATAGTGCCTATCTTCGCGGCAAGACTGTGAACTTCTTCCGTCCTGGCAGGCGATACGTTTCGAAATCCCGATAGTCGACGGTGAGAATCGTGCTGAGCCGTTGGCGAGCGGCAACGTGGACCAGGGTAGCGTCAGCGAAATCCATTGGTCGATCCGCGTAGACGTTCATCAAAGCCTGAATCTGCGGTAATTCCTCATGCGTAATTTCGGACATGCGAATCGCGCCTGAGCGCAGCAACCGCCAAATACCACGAGAATCAATGCCTGCCCGCGCGGCAAGATAAAATGCTTCGGTAAGGGCGGCTTCGGTTGTCAGCAGGGGCAGCCGCACATTATTGAAGGCACGAACGCAGGCCTCGTGCCGGAGGTCGCTGCGATGAACGAGCGCTACAATTACGCTGGTGTCAATCAGCCCGTTTGCGGCGGCTGGCGGCATTCATCTCCTGGAGATGCTTTTGATAGATTGCTTCGCGCACCAACTCTCCCGCTCGCTGGGAGGCGGTCGGATCGCCACCGGCTACGGCTCCGATGGCCGCTTTGGCACGCTTTCGAATCGCCGCTTGCTCGGCATCGTCATTCGAATGTCCGTTCCGGCGCTCTCGCAGCCACGTCGTGGTGAGGTCGTCGAGGAGTTCGGACAGGCGCTGGCCATCGCGTCGTAACTCGGCTTCGAGATCGGCCTTCTTTTCGGCTTCCAATCGCCAGCTGTAGACTTCGGTCTTCATGCACTACAGTGTAGTGCAATCCGAACCGCAAGATCAATCGTTATCTTGATTTCGAGTCGGACGCCTTCAGATCGCTGATCAGCCGCTGAAACGCTTCCTGATACGAGTCGTGGTCCTTCCAGTTGCTGAAGTCGGGGATGAAATACTCGCGAATCTCGCGGGCGACTTTTGAAAAGATTGCGGCAACTCCCAGTCGCGCAAGGTTTCGGAGGTCCTCTAATATCTACTGGTCACTGGTTGCAAATCCTGCGACAATTTCTAGAATGCTCGAAAAGGCGGCAAAAATATCGAGTATTGTTCAAGGGTTGGCAGCTCTGGCGTTTTTGTACTCCTATTTTTTCACCCTGGTTCTTCTTGTGAATGGGCAATACGTAGCGCTAAACCTGTAGGGTGACTTCCGATGAACTTAACCAGGACCTCAATCCGCCTCGACACCGACCTGGCCGACGAGGCCGTGAAGGTGCTCAAGGCGAAATCCCGCACCGATGCGGTGCACATCGCTCTGCGCGAAATTGTTGGGCTGAAGCGCTTCAAGAAGTTGATGAAGAAGAACTCCGGCAAACTCAAGTTTTCCGGACTCGATGAGTGACGTCGTAATCTTGACACGTCCGTCATTCTGGACGAGGTCCGCTCCGGTTGCCACCGCGAGCGTATCGAGTCTGTGGAGGGCTTGGTCCGCATGTCGTCGGTTGTCCTCGCGGAACTGCTGCGGGGCGTGAGCGGAGCGCTGGAACACAGATTCCTCCGCACTCTGGCGAGAAGCCACCCGATCCTGACCCCGACGCAAACCAATTGGCTGGAATCGGGCGAGATACTGGCCAAGATCCGTGCAGACCGGGGCTTTGAGCCGCATAAACTCCGTGACCTGCATTTTGACCTTCTCATCGCCCTCACCGCCTGCTCGAACGGCGCCCGTCTCATCACCACCAACCGAAGAGATTTTGAGCTTATCAATCGGTACCGTCGGATCAGGCTTGAGGTGTGGTGAATGGCCTAGGTCTGCGTATCTCAAAAGGATCGAGTGCATCTCGCTGTCAGTACAGAGGGCGGGGACGCCCGCTGGACAGCCGCCGGGACGGTGGCGCCACGCCGCTACTTCTTCCGGCTGCGGATGGCTTCTCTGGCTTCTTTGTCGGCGGTGCGGCGGCGTTCGGTTTCGCGCTTATCCCAAAGCTGCTTGCCCTTAGCCAAAGCCAACTCCACCTTCACCCGCCCATTCTTGAAGTACAACCGCACCGGAATCAGCGTCAGGCCCTTTTGCTGCGTCTTGCCGATCAGCTTGCGAATCTCCTCGGCGTGCATCAGCAGCTTTCGCGTTCGCAGTGGAGCGTGGTTGTGAATATTCCCGTGCTCATATGGCCCAATATGCGCATTGAGCAGCCAAAGCTCGCCGTCTTTCACAAGCCCGTAAGAATCTTTCAGGTTCGCCAGCCCTCCGCGGACCGATTTGACCTCGGTCCCGGTAAGAACCAGGCCGCACTCAAATTTTTCCAGCAAGAAGTAGTTATGTGAAGCGATCCTATTAACGGCAGCATCGCGCTCGCCGGAGGCGGTGGGGTCGCGGCGCGGAGATTTCTCCGGGTTGGGCTTGGTGGGATGGGCAGACTGGCGGGGCATGGTTAACCTCATCTTATCAGCAGGTTTAGATCGGTAGGTTCGGATCAGCAGGTTTGGCTCAAGTACGATCGGAGCTGTGTGGCGGTGACCGGCGTCTTGGCTCGTGTTCCTCCTTCGAAGAGCCAAGGCGCCGGAGCGAATGTGACTTCCCCCGTTGGGACTACGACCAAAGAGTGTAACTGCCGTGCATGCAATAAGATCGGGACTGTGAAACGCCGATGCTATAATCGCTCGAAAAGCACTATTAGAAATATGTTGGACCCGTCCCAGGGCACCGGGATAAAAGGCTCAGTACTGCTTGTCCGGCGAAGCTCCCGGCAAAGATTTCAAGACGAGGATTGAGAATGAAACGTCTGATGCCCGCAGCAGTCGCGCTGCTGGTTCTGGTTGTCATAGTCCCTGCCATCGCCGATAAGGCCAAAACTCTCTACGAAAAAGGCCAGGACGCCGAGGCTCGGGAGCATTTTGAAGAGGCTTACAACCTCTTCAAGCAGGCTTACGACCTGAAGCCGAAGGACTTGCGCTATAAGTCGTCGTTCGAGCGCCTGCGCTTTAAAGCCGCCGCTACCATTGTTCACCACGGACAGTTGCTGCGCGACGACGGCAAACTGCAGGAGGCGCTGGCCGAATTTCAAAAAGCCGCGCAGATCGATCCCTCGCTCTTCATCGCGCAGCAGGAGCTGAAAAAAACGCTGCAGATGATGAACGACGCGACGAATCCTCCGCCGCAGTCCGCCGCACCGCCCAGCGCTCTGGAAAGGAAAATCAGAGAAGCGAGTGGCCCCGTCGAACTGGCGCCCATCTCGGTTGTACCCATCACCGTAAAACTCACCGAGGATTCCAAGGTTATTTATCAGACGATCGGGCAATTGGCCGGAGTCAACGTGTTGTTCGATCCCGACTATACTTCCCGCCGCATCAAGGTCGAGCTGAACGGAGTAACGTTGGAAGACGCGCTGCAGATTACGGCGCTGGAGTCGAAAACGTTTTGGCGCCCGGTCACTTTAAACACGATTTTCGTCGCGCAGGATAATCCCGCCAAGCGCAAGGAACTCGAGCAAAGCGTTCTCAAGACTTTCTATCTGCAAAATCTTTCGCAGCCCACCGAATTGCAGGACGTAGTAAACGCGATTCGCGCCGTGCTGGACGTTCAGCGCGTGCAGCAGTTGCTCTCCCAAAATGCGCTAGTGGTTCGCGGCACGCCCGCCCAGATTGCGCTGGCCGAAAAGCTGGTCGAGGATCTCGACAAGGCGCGTCCGGAAGTGGTCGTGGATATCGCAGTCTTACAGGTGAGCAAGGATAAGTCGCGCACCCTGGGATTGAGTCCGCCGACCAGCGCCACGGTTGCGCTGCAGAGCAATATCAACACCACCAGCACTACGACCAGTACAACCGGAACCACCACCACGCCGACCAGCAGCGGCAGCGGGGGCTTGGAATTGAATACTCTCGGAAATTTGAACGCGACCGATTTCCAAGTCACGATTCCCTCGGCCAACTTGTCTGCGGTAATGGGCGACACTGATACTAAGATGTTGCAGAATCCGCAGGTGCGCGCGCTCGACAATCAGAAGGCTACGCTCAAAATCGGCGAGCGCGTGCCGGTTGCTACCGGATCGTTCCAGCCGGGAATCGGCGGCGTCGGCATTAACCCGTTGGTCAATACGCAGTTCCAATATCTGGACGTCGGTGTGAACATCGACGTGACTCCCCACGTACACGGCGATCGCGAAGTGACACTCAAGATCACGATGGAAATTTCATCGGTGGTGGGGCAGTCGAGCATCGGCGGGATCAGCCAGCCCATCATCGGGCAGAAAAAAGTGGAGCACGAAATCCGCCTCAAGGATGGAGAATCCAGCCTGATTGGCGGCATCCTCGACGATTCACAGACGAAGTCTCTTTCAGGCATTCCTGGATTGGCGCAGATTCCGATCTTGAGATATCTCTTTGGCCAAGTCACGCAGGATCATTCACAGGATGAAACGGTGTTCGCCATCACTCCGCATGTGATTCGCGGAACCAGTTTGAGTGAGTTGAACCAGCGCGCCATCGATATAGGCACCGCCAACTCGATTGAACTGCGGCGCATCAGCCATCCAGTCACGCCCGCCTCGCCGACGCCGGCGGGTCAAGCACCGGGTGGTCAAGCGGCTGCAACTCCGCCTCCTGCGGCCCAACCGGCGCAACCCGCTGCGAACCCTGCTGCGGCTCCGGGGCAGCAGGGAAGTGCGAACTTCCTGTTTGATCCAGGCCAGATTACAGCTCAAAAGGGAAATACGTTTGTAGTGAATCTGCTGATTTCCGGTGCACAGAATGTTTACTCCGTGCCGGTGCAGTTGAACTACGATCCCGCGAAGCTGCAACTGGTGAACGTTTCCAACGGCGGCTTCCTTTCGCAGGACGGCCAGGCGGTCGCCCTTGTTCATCGCGAGGACGACACGACCGGAACTTTGCAAATCACAGCTACGCGTCCGCCGGGTGCTGGCGGAGTCTCCGGTCAGGGCGCGGTCGTTACTCTGACCTTCCAGGCGAAGGCCAGCGGGCAGACGCCGTTAACCATTACTCGCGGTGGCGCCCGCGATCCCGGCCTGCAGGCAATTACCGTGAACGGCGCGCAGGCATCGGTGACGGTGCAGTAGGGAAGCCATGAGGTTGTGCAGAATCCAACGCGGTTCCGGCGTGAAGATGCAACGCGGTTTCTCGCTGATAGAGCTGATCATCGCGACCGCGATTCTGCTGATTCTCTCAACCATGGTTTTGCCCATGGCGCGGCTGACCATCAAGCGCGAAAAGGAGCGACGCCTGCGAGCCGATCTTTGGGAGATGCGCGACGCGATCGATCGTTACAAACTTGACGCCGACCGCGGCGCGTTCCAAACCAAAGTAGACAGCCAGGGTTATCCCCCCGATCTGGAGACTTTGGTCAAAGGTGTCGATGTACAAGGTAAGAAGGTTCGTTATCTGCGGAAGATTCAAATCGATCCCATGACGGGCACTACCGAATGGGGTCTTCGTTCCATGCAGGATGATCCGGATTCGGACTCCTGGGGCGGGCAAAGCGTGTTCGACGTCTTCACCAAGTCGCAGGACGAGGCGCTGGACGGCACGAAGTATAAGGATTGGTAAATGGCAACACGGGCAAAATTCGGGCGCAATTCGGGTTTTACGCTGTTGGAGTTGATGATCGTCATCAGCATGATTCTCATCCTGATGTCGATCGCGTTGCCTATCTATAGCCAATCGGTGCTGCGTGCGCGCGAGTCCGTGCTGCGGCAGGATTTGTTCGAACTGCGCTCGTTGATCTCGCAATACACTCTCGACAAGCAGAAAGCACCGCAGGGGCTCGATGACCTTGTGCAGGGGGGCTATCTGAAAACGCTTCCCAAAGATCCGATGACCAGTGAAGCCAATTGGGAAGTTGTTCAGGAAGATGTGCTGCTCTCCGCGGATCAGCAGGATCCCGGTATTAACGACGTGCACTCCGCATCAAACGCCACCGGAACCGACGGCACGGCGTATAGCACCTGGTAGTGGATTTCGACCTTCTA
>Ga0208691_1000679_pt1 | contig 12426 bp, 8 predicted proteins | sample June2015DPH_20_1_FD_184719 | JGI IMG/M metagenome (GOLD analysis project Ga0208691, IMG submission 184719) | Peatland microbial communities from SPRUCE experiment site at the Marcell Experimental Forest, Minnesota, USA - June2015DPH_20_10... | ecosystem: Environmental > Terrestrial > Soil >... | reverse complement strand
CCGATTCTGGGCAGCGACGGCAACTTTTATGGCACAACTTATTTTGGCGGGACCAGCAACGAAGGAACGATCTATAGGATCACGCCGGCTGGCGGACTCACTAGGCTGCACAGTTTCGACGGCACGGATGGGTACTATCCTATCGGCCAACTGTTTCAAGCATCCAACGGCATTTTCTACGGGACAACCAGTGCTGGAGGGTCCGGCGGCGATGGCACAATATTTAGCCTGGACGTGGGACTGAGCCCGCTCACGAAGACGGCGCCGCCGGATAAATCCCCAGCACCTTAACGGGTGGCCGTTATTTAATTTCGCTCCGTAATTCTGCGTGACAACGCTACAGCCACGACCTAGACTATGCTTAAAGTTGATTTAGAGAGAAGAGTATACGCGTGACCCACAAGGCGAAGGACCTTTCCCCCGACCAGAAGACAGTGATCGAAAGCCTGTTGGGACGCTCCATCGCCGAAAACGAGGAGATCACCATCCGCTCTACGGCCTCGCCTTCGGCCCCTGAGTGGTTGAAGGCGTCCTGGAAAAGCGCGGAGGATCTCGGCCTGGACCAACTTTCCACGGAAGAGATCGATGCGGAAATAGCGCAAGCGCGGAAGGCTCGCCTTGAACGTCGCGCACCGCTACAATGATCCGGGTCGTACTCGACACAAATGTCGTAGTTTCCGCACTCTTGCAACCTCAAAGTGCGCCCTCCCGGGCTTTTCTGATGACTATCGCTGGGACCATGGTGCAGCTCTGTGTGAGCGGCGATGTCTATGCGGAATACGAAGAAGTGATCCAGCGTCCGAAGTTCAACCGCAGCGAGGCGGTGATCGAGCAAACCCTCCGGGCCATTCGGCAGAATGGATTGTGGGTCAGCCCTCCGAAAAGGTGCGGGTCTGTTCCGATCCCGACGATGACATTTTCCTGGAGTGTGCTCAAGCGGCACGCGCTCACTATCTGTTAAGTGGCAACCTGAAGGATTTCCCGGTGAAATGGGCGCAGACTCAAATCGTGACACCCCGTCAATTTCTTGACGCCATGGCGCGGATTCCGGGAGAGTAGCCGATGCACCCATCCTGCGACCCCCGAAGCCTCGCTCCTTTCACTCGCCCTCGACTTTGCCCCCATCATCCTTGCAAACCGGGAGGCTCCAACGGCTCTTAAGCCGCCGGATAAATCCCCAGCACCTTAACGAACTGAGCAACCTCGCCGAGATGATGCAAGGCATTGCGAGCCGGTTCGTCGTCGCCGCGAAGGAAGTCCACGTAGAAGACATACTCCCAGGGTTTTCCCCGTAGCGGACGAGACTCGATCTTGCTCAAGCTGATGTCGCGCAAGGCAAAAACGCTGAGCGACTTGAAAAGCGCTCCGGGAACGTTCCGGACCTTGAACGCAATCGAGGTCTTATTGGCTCCGGGCGGAATCAGCCGTTGGTAATACCGCGCGGAGGGCGCACTTCCCTTCCTCGCGGAAGCCTTACTCGAGGAAACCCTGCCCAGTTTGCGAAGCAGAAAAAATCGTGTGAAGTTGCGCTTGTCATCCTCGATGCCAGCCTGCAGAATCCTGCCCGAATATTGGCGCGCCGCACGACGCCCGGCGATTCCCGCCGCATCGGCAAGACATTTGCCAACAACATGCTTCACGCTGCCAGCGGTATCGTAGAACGGCACAGGCTCAATCTTCGGATTACGCCGAAAAAACTCCCGGCACTGGTCGAGCGCAACTGGATGCGAGAACCCGCGCCGCACGGCGTTCAGTTTCACGCCCGGTGCGGCAATCAGATTGTGCACGATGCGCAACAGGAACTCCCCCTGAACAAACACATCGCGGGCAACCAGCAGATCAGCGTGCTCCGCCACCGTTCCAGCCAAAGAATTCTCGATAGGAATCACCGCGGCGTTCACCCTCCCATTTTCGACAGCGTCAAAGACCTCGGCTGACCGTGCGCAAGGCACTACCTTGCAACGCGGCAGCATGGCCTCGGCAGCTTCATGGCTAAAGGAACCAAGTTCCCCCTGAATAGCAACTGACCCGCTTGTTTTCATCAGAAGCAAAGTAGATGCAGGAAGGGTGCTAAGGCAAGAGAAGACTGGCAGACCTGCAAATTTGCCAACGGAGAAGTCCAGCTTTCCCTCACACCGCAAAAGAAAACCACCCCCGCGCGAAGCAGGGGTGGAGTCCAACCCTCTCAACCTAACTATTTAACTATTTAGTTACGGATTCACTGTCACCGTGATAGCCGGGCTCTGAGATGAGTTGTTGCTGCCAGTGTGGTTGTCATCGCCGCTATAGGCGGCGCTGATCGTCCGCGTTCCGCTGGTGGTAAAGATTAGCTTGCAGGAGCCGTTTCCGCTTGTCGCGTTGACCGTCCCGCTGCAGCTCTCTCCCGTATTTGCCGATAACGTTACTGCACCTGTGGGCTTGTACGAAGCCACGTTGCAATCCACCACAGCGGTAGCCACGCCGCTTCGGTTCTGGGTTACGGTTTGATCCTGAGAGGTGATGGTCGTCGTGCTTGCGGCTGGCAGCACCTGCAAGCTTACCGAGTCCGTCGCAGTGTTGTAGTCCGCTTTGACCGACGGGGTAAACGTCACCGAAAGCGTCTGCGTGCCCGCAGCGAGAATCTTGCCGGATGCCGGCGTGTACTTCAGCGTCCCCGGCACGTTGGAGCTGGCGTCGAGCTGAGTTGTGCTCAGCGCCACGCCGTAGTTGATCGCCGCAGGCGTTGCCCACGTAATTACAGGCGTCGCCTTGGTTGTGATCGTGGTTTGCGTGGCCGTTGCCAGCTTATAGTTGCCGTTCCCGTTCCAGGTGGCTGTTAGAGTACACGTGCTGTTTGCGGTGGTGATCGTCACCGTCGTGCCGGTCAGCGAGCAGGCGGAACTGGTGGTGATCAGCGGCGTGATGCCTGAGTTCGTTGTGTCGGCAATCGTGAAGGTCGCCCCGTAGGGAGCCGATGATGGCGCCCCCGTAAACGTTACGGTCTGGTTGGCTTCGACCGCCGCGGTGACCTCGCTGACGGTGGGAGCCGCCAGATAGTTGTTGTTGCCCGATTGGCTTGCCTTCACCGTGCAATTGCCGCTACCGGCAGTCATGGTATAAGTTCCTCCGACGTTGGTACAAACCCCAGCGCTCGTGTAGGTGACCGCCAATCCGGAGGTGGCATTGGCTACCACCGTGAACGAACTGTTATAGGCAGCCGTACTCGGTGCGGCCGTGCTGAACGAGATGCTCTGGCTGGCCGGATTGACGACCTGCCCACCACTCAACGTCCCAGCGCTTCCGCTGTGGTCGGCATCTCCGCTATAGGTCGCGGTGATCGTATCTGTGCCTCCTGACAAACTGGAAGTCGTACACGTCGCCACTCCGGAGGTCACTGGAGTTGTACCGCAGCCGGTGTTCGAGCTCCACGTTATTGTTCCGCCGATATCCTGTGGTTTCAAAATTCGGCCCCTGCGCGTCACTCCGCCTTTCACCTCGCCGTACTCGCCGCTGATGGTTGCCGTAAAGGTCACCGACTGGCCGTAGGTCGAGGGATTCAGGCCGGAAATAACGGAAACGGACGAAGTTGCATTGTTAATAGTGAAGTTGTTGGTTTGCGAACTACTCGAGCCACTGTAATTGGTGTCGCCCGAGAACGTGGCCGATTCCGTATAGAGACCGGGCGTGTCCGCGGTTGTTGGAACATAAGTACCGGTGCAAGTAATCGTAGTTCCACTGGGAGCGCCGCAGTTCGTCGCTCCGTAGCCGCTCGGGCCGTTGCCGCCGATTGTTACATCGCTGGCCGTCGGGGCCGAACCTCCGCCTGCCCACGACAGAACCACCGTGATTGTCACCGCCGCATCCTGCCCGAAGTCTTCCGCCGACGGGCTCACGCTGGTCACGTTGATCGAGGTTGTGGCCTGATTCACTTGCTGACCGCCGCTCAGCGTCCCTGTACTTCCACCGTGGTCAGCATCTCCGGAGTAAGTTGCCGTGATGACATCGTTACCCACCGCCATACTGGAGGTCGTACACGTCGCCACGCCCGACGCTACAGGCGTCGTGCCGCAGCCGGTATTCGAGCTCCACGTCACTGTGCCGCCGATGTCCTGCGGCCTGGCTTTACTCTGGCGCCGCGCTCGGCCTTTCACTTCGCCAAACTCGCCGCTGATCGTCGCCGTGAAGGTGAGCGACTGCCCGTACGTCGACGGATTCAGACCGGAGGTCACCGTCGTGCTCGAGGTTGCGTCGTTAATGGTGAAATTGTTCGTCTGCGTGCTATTTGAACCGGTGTAGTTAGCGTCGCCGGAGAAGGTCGCCGACTCCGTGTAAGAGCCCGGAACGTCCGAGGCTGTCGGAGTATAGGTCGCCGTGCAAGTGATCGTGTTTCCGCTCGGAGCTCCGCAGGTCGTCGAGCCGTAGCCACTCGGTCCGTTACCGCCGATTGTCACATCGCTCGCCGTGGGTGCAGGACCATTGCCTCCCCACGACAATACTGTTGTGATGCTAACCGGCGAATCCTGCCCGAAGTCTTCCGCAGTGGGGCTCACGCTGGTCACTGCGATCGATGTAGTCGTGGTGAAGCTGGCGCTGTAGACAGCCGAGGTCGCCGGAGCTGTGACCGTATCCGTTGTGCTGGTCGTGCCGTCTTGCCAGTGAGCGAAGGTGTACTGCGTACCCGAGGCGGTTTGTGGCGAGACCACGCTCAACGTGCAGGAGTTCCCCGGCGTCCAGATGAGCGTTACCGGCGTTGTGTAGGTGCCCGGCGCACACCCCGCACCGGCGGAGGTGAAGGCCAGCCCAGAGGGTGAGCTGATAATGGTTGCGCTGCCTGCCGGCAATGTCGGCACGAAGGACACACCTTTGAAATTGGAGTCGGAGGGTGCGGCGGCAAGCTCCGTAAACGACTCGCCCGCGGCCTGCGATGCCGTGGTAAAGCTCAGAGTATCGGTGATTCCATAAAGATAAGTTGGATCGAGATCGGAAATGGTGTAGTTGGTTGCGTAGAGGTAGACGTTGCCACCCGAAACCGTGCCCGCCAGCCCGATTAAACCGGTGGTGCCGGAAGCGCCGCCATTGTTCACCAGATTCAAGCCCTGGTAAAGGGTATACGCGAGGCTCCACGCCCCCGAGCTGAAAATCCACTTTTGCAGACCACCGTCGCCTATGTTGGCCTTGCCTGTGGAATTATCGTCACCGTTGGAATCGTTTTTCGGAGAGCCGCTATCCGCCACGTAGAGAACTGTTGGACTGGCAAAGAAATAATTCTCCGGGCTCAGGTTGATTTTGTCAGTGCTACTGGTGTTATTAAGACTGTTGCCGTTACCGTTGGAGCCCGTCGTTAGGGTTTCTTTCCCAGTGCCGCCGGTATTGCCGAAACCGGGCATCAAAGCCGGTCCGACCGTGGGGGCGCCACTTGGGCAACCGGCTCCAACGCCTGTGCAGGTGAAGACGGAGGTCGCCGGAGGTGAGCCCAGCGTGCCGATGTAACTGCGGTTATAGGACCCCGACTTGCTGTCCATCGAAATGAACAACGTGTTGTTATAGATTTGGACGTCGCGCGTGTCTTGAGAAGAACTGGTTCCGGCGTCATCACCCACAATCGTCGTGGCGGAACTGCTTCCCAGCGTGGTATAGAAAGTTCCCCCGGTAGCGTCGCCGCTGGTACCCTGACCGGAAACGTAGATGTGCGTTCCATCGGCGGTGTAGGTGCTGCGGGGATTGTTGCCATTGAAAATGTTAAAGATTGCGGTCGACGAATTGACGTTACCGTAGGGATCAATCAGGGCCGCAACCCGCGGCACTGGTGTATAGCTTTGTCCCGTCAGGCTCCCCGACTGGCCGAGTGCCGAGTTCGGCGCCGCACTGTAGGAATTGGGGTTGGCGTTAAAATCGGCGGCATCCACCCCGTAACCCGTTATGGCCAAATATTGACTGGTCCCCGCAAGATTCATCGTTCCTTCGGACGAAGATCCGTATTCGCCGGAAACGGCAACGTTCGCTCCAGAAGTGGTCTGTGGCAGCACCATAGAGTTGATGAACGAAACGCTCGACGTGCCGTTTGGCGAGTATTGAAACAGCGTGAGCGGAGCAGCCTGATTGTCGCCATAGCCTCCCCCGGCGCCCGTGCCGTTGGGGACGCCTGTGCACGTGCCTCCCTCAACACCGCACCCTTCAACCGAAACGACCAGATTGCCCGGCGTAAAAAACGGATTCGACTGTCCGAACGCCAGCGCGGGCATCAAAAATAAGACTGCGAGAATGATCGTTCTGATTTGACGTTCGACCATGAGGGCCGGCGCGAAACACACCGACACCTTAGCGCATAGAGTAGACATTGTGGCATTTCCTTTATGTAGGCAGTTTTCTTGGGACTCCGGAAGGAGGCACGTAATTATTAACAGGCGCGCAGCGTGCAAATATGAACTGATTGTGAATTTCTGACGCAGTTTTTCACAGGTGAGCAAAAACTTGCATTTGCCAAGCCAGTGGAAGCTAGACCAGCCTTTTCTCCAGAACCAGCGCATCCACGCCGTTGGAGTAGTAGCGAGGAAAATTCTTGATCACGCTGTAGCCGTGGCGTTTGTAGAACGATAGAGCCGAAACGTTGTCCACGGCAGTTTCCAACTCCACGGTTGAGCTCTTGGCCGAAAGAAGACGGTCTTCTGCGCCTCGCAACAGCAGCGATCCCACTCCGAATCGTCGAACCGCAGCGACTACATCGATAGTAATAATGTGCCCACGTCCGCGGGGTCCTGCCTCAGCCACGATAAAACCGACAATATCGGATTTTCCCGACCAAGCAGTTTTTTTATCTGCACCCGAAAGCGCTTTGCCGTCCTCTATTGTTGTATGCGCCACCAGCGTGAAGGCCGTGTGTCGGCGCATGTAAATCTTCAACTCTGCTCGCGAATAGCTGATGCCTGCAGGAAAGCAGGTCTGATCGATGAGCCACAACGTTTCGAAGTCTACCGGCTGGAAGTCGCGAATCGCGAATGACACGCCGCCATTGTAGCGGGGATAACAATGAAACGCGCCGACGAGTTCGAATTTGGTTTCCCGCAGCCCAATTTCCTTTCTCGACAAAGATATGAAATTGGAGAAAATTGTCCTCTTGCCACGCCGCAACCTAAGGACGTACCATCGCATCAGAGGAAAGCGTAGTGGGGCGCCTTCTCTTGATCGACGTGGCCAGTGCCGTTGCGGCTTTAGCGCTGTGGTACTTCGTGTTTTCCCATTACAACCGCAAAAAGGGCGCTGCCGTATTGCATTGGGTGCAAACGGCCTGCGCCGGTAAAGGCCGCATCCTTGAGTCGCGGTGGTTGGGCAACTCGCGTATGCAGGCCCGGATTCATTTCCCCTCGCGATGGTTCGAAAATGCCCGGGTAACCGTCAGGTTCCGCCCACGCGCTCTTCCCCTCCAGTGGCTCATGAGTTGCTGGCAGAAGCAAAACGAAACCCTGACTTTTGAAGCCGATCTCGACGGCTCACCCACTTTCCATTTGGAAGTGATGCGGCACCGCTGGTGCGCCCATAACCGCGGAATCTCCCGCAAGCGCGACAATCGCGAATGGGATGTCTACGAACCCGGCCCGGTCATTTTGACCACGCGCACGCACTGGAAACAGGACCCATCTGCGGAATTGAACGCGTTGATGTCGGCGCGGCGGCAGGACATTCTGCAGGTCCACTTCCGTCCCGAGTCTCCGCAATTTTCCGCCACCGTGCGGCTGGAAGCGCTCTCCGATCCGAGCACCGCAGCGGACTTCGTAAGCGCTTTGCGCGAGATCGCTGCGGGAGCTTCCACCCATCGCCAGTAGGTTTTGTCGGCAATCGTCATTTCATTGTAAAATTCCGGCGATCAGCGGAGTTTGTCTTTATGTCCCGGTTCCTTCGCTCCCTTCCAATCTTCTTGCTTCTGTCATTCGCGTCCTCAGTGGGCCAGAACAATCCGGCGCCGCAGCTTGAAACCCGGCCTCCCGAGTCCACCGCCACTCCAAAGGGCGCCCAGCGTAGAGTAACCGTGGAAGTACAGGTGAACGACAAGTCCGGTGCCCCCATTCGCGGACTGCAGAAGCAGGACTTCAACCTTCTCGATGGCAAACAGCCGCTGGATATCGTTTCTTTCCAGGCGGTCGATCGCGCTGCGCCTACGCCCTCCGATCCGCCCGCTGAAATTGTTCTGGTGGTCGATGCAGTGAACGTCGGCTTTAATGCAGTTAGCTACCAGCGAAACGAGATCAGGAAGTTTCTTCTGCAGAATGGCGGGAAACTGCCTGAGCCGGTTTCGATTGCATTTTTCACCGACCGCGAAACCAAGATCCAGAGGGAACCTTCTCGCGACGGGAACGCACTCGCAGCCGCTTACGACGAGTATCAAACCGGTTTGCGCATCGTCAACCGGTCGCAAGGCATCTACGGAGCGGCGGAACGATTCGACATGTCCCTTAAAGCCATAGTTTCGCTAACCTCATATGCCGCCGCTCGTCCGGGCCGAAAGCTGATTATCTGGATCAGTCCAGGCTGGCCACTACTTTCTGGACCAAGAATTCAAATCACCGCGAAAGAAGAGCAGCAGCTGTTCAACACAATTGTGCAGGCTTCCACTTCCCTCCGGCAGGCCGACGTAACTCTCTACAGCATTGATCCGCTGGGCCTGGCGGATTTTGGAACTCGCACTAGCTACTATAAAGAATTCGTTAAGGGCGTACCGTTTGCGAAACGGGCGCTGCCCGGAAATCTCGGTCTCCAGGTGCTCGCGGTTCAATCTGGAGGACAAGCGCTAAACACCACGAATGACCTCACCACGGCAGTGGCAAAGTGTGCGGCCGACGCGGAGGCCTACTACATTCTCTCCTTCGAAGCGCCCAAGCCCGATCACGCGGATGAGTACCACTCGCTCGATGTAAATGTCGATAAACCAGGAGTAACCGCTCGCACCCGCACCGGCTATTACGACGAACCTTAGCGCGGTATTCGCCAGCCGAGACTTCCTTCCCTACTCAAACGGAGTCGACCACCTCGCTCCGAAGGCAGACAACCCGCGGCGAATAGATGACCACTAATTCCCATCTGTGCGGTCTCATCACAAGCCTCGCGAGCTGAAGGAAAGGGAATATGAAAAGCCAAGAGGAAAAATGTGCTCACGAAAACTGCGCCTGCCCGGCCGCATCCGACAGCCAGTACTGCAGCCCTCAGTGCGAGATCTCAAAGGGGGCGGCAGATGCTACCTGCGGATGCGGGCACACAGAGTGCAGCGGCGCAAAGGCGGCAGCCTAAGTCTTTCTTGCTGCGCACGAACGAGCAGTCACCGGCAACATAGCGCCGGTCCTGCACTTCGTGGCGTCGAACCGCTCACTCAACGCCTACCCTGGAGCACACTTTGGCTCGTTCGAAAGATGCGACTGCTTCGTCGAAATCCCTTGTCCTGATCGCCTTCGTGCTGGCGATCGCCACCCTCTATTTCGGCCGTCAGATTTTCATACCACTGGCGCTCGCCTTCGTCTTAGGTTTTCTCTTAACTCCATTCGTAACTCTTCTACAGAAACTCCGCTTCGGACGCGTTCCGGCGGTCCTCACCGTTTTAGTTTTATCGTTTGCGCTGATCGGCGCAATGACCTGGAGCGTCGCCGCGCAATTGGTCGAAATCATGGTGCAGCTCCCTGACTACAAGGACAATCTGGATGCCAAGATTCAGGCGCTGCATACGGCGAAGGGAAGCAACCTCAGCAAGGCGACCGACACGCTGAGGGATCTGAACAAAGAACTGGCAGACCTGCCGGGACAGATTTCTTCAAGCCATCCTCTGGACTCCAGAGCGGCGCGTACAGCTCGACCCGTCGCAGTGCAGGTGGCGCAGCCAACGTCCAATCTGGTCGAGGATCTGCGGGCCTTGCTGGGCCCGCTCGCAGGGCCCATTGAAACAGCGGCCATCGTCGTTATTTTTACTTTGTTCATGCTGGTCAACCGCGAGGATCTGCGTAATCGCGCCATCCGCCTCGCAGGGCACGGCCAGATTCACGCCATGACCCAGGCTCTCGATGACGCCGCCCGCCGCCTCAGCCGCTATTTGCTTCTTCAATGCTTGGTTAATGCTGTCTATGGGCTTGTATTCGGCGTTGGACTCTACTTCGTCGGCGTGCCGCACGCCTTGCTCTGGGGAGTCTTCACCGGAGTGCTGCGCTTCGTGCCTTACATCGGTACGCTGATTGCCGCACTTCTACCGGTCGCAATGGCGCTGGCTGTATTTCCAGGCTGGCATCATGCTGCGATAGCGTTCGGTATTTTCGTGGTGCTTGAGATGGTGGTTTCCAACTTCGTCGAGCCTCTTTTGTACGGCGCGCATACGGGCATTTCATCACTTGCCATTCTGGTTACGACGGTTTTCTGGGCTACCATTTGGGGCCCGGTCGGTCTCATCCTTTCCACGCCTTTGACCGTTTGCCTGATCGTTCTTGGCCGCCACGTTCCGCATTTGAGCTTCCTCGAAGTCGTGCTGGGTGACGAGCCTGTGCTATTGCCCGAGCAGTGCTTCTACCAGCGTCTTCTGGCCCTCGACCAGGAAGAAGCGAGAACGATCGCCGAAGCCCACCTCAAGGCAAATTCATTGGAGAGTTTGTACGATTTGGTAATCCTACCTACTTTGAAGCTAGCGGAACAGGACCATCACAGGGAACATCTCGATGACAGCAAGAGAAGATTCGTACTTCGCAGCGTGAAGGAATTGATCGAAGACTTGGGAGGTGAATATGCGGAAGCAGCCCAGGCCGCAAGCGCGATCGACGACGTTCCGAAAATTCCCATTGCATGCATCGCGGCCACGCCTGGCGAGGATGACCTCGTGGCAATCATGCTTGCTCAGCTGCTTCGGCAGGCTGGACTGGCATCGCGCGAATTCAGATCCGGTTCCATCGATAGAATGGTGCAGTCGATTCTTCGCACCGATTCCAAAATCGTCTGCGTATCCTCGATTTCCCCTTCATCCGTTGCCGAGGCCAGAATACTTTGCCGCAGATTGCGCGCGAACATCCCCGACGTACAGATCGTCACCGGGTTCTGGAGTCTCGAAAGCAACACCGCTCAACAACGGCTCGGGCAGGGCTGTTTAAGCACCCTGGTCAGCACGCTTTCTGAAGCCGTCTCACAGGTTCGACAGCTCACGAACCTTCCTGACGCCGCGAAAACCTCCTCCGAACCGCAGGTTCCGAACCTCACGGTTTAACGTCGATTCACCCTGCATTCTTGACTTGAATCCCCTCTGGTGTACGATATCCCGCAACCCGAAAGGGAGCGCGCCCGATGAGTATTCGTTCTGGATGGTTTCGTCTGTTCTTCCGCCTGATTCTCGTTCTCTTTACAACTGTCTGCATCATAACTGTCAGCATCCCAACCGCGGTCTTCGCGGGAGAACCACAATGGGTAGAGATTCACTCGCCCCACTTCTCGGTCGTCACTGACGCGGGCGAAAAACGCGGCCGCGAGGTCGCCATGCGTTTTGAGCAGATGCGAGCCGTCTTTGGCGCGCTGATGACTCAAGTCAACGTCAACCTGCCCGTCCCGCTGCAAATTGTGGCTTTTCGGAACACCAAAGAGTTGCGCCAGGTAGCTCCGTTATTCAACGGCAAACCCGTAGAGTTGGCCGGACTCTTTCAGCAAGGCGAGGATCGCAGTTTCATCATGCTCGATATGTCGGTGGAGAATCCGTGGCAGGTCGTATTCCATGAATACGCCCACCAGTTGTTGAACGGAAATGTGAAGACCGAGATGGATCCATGGTTTCAGGAGGGCTTCGCCGAATACTTCAGTAGCATTGAAGTGGACGGCAAGCAGGCGCACGTCGGCAAAGTTCCCAGCGACGTGTATGTAATCCTTCGGGAATCGGGGATGATGAAAATCTCCGACCTATTCAGCGTGCAGCAAAACTCGCGGACGTACAACGAAAACGGCGATCATCGCAACACGTTTTACGCGGAGTCTGGGATGCTCGTGCACTTCCTTTACGAGAATCAACTTATTCCCAAGGTTGGCACCTATTTCGACGCGCGACAGCTCGATCACCTGCCTCAAGAAGAAGCCATTCAGAAGGCCTTCGGAATCAGTTCACAGAACCTCGACAAGGCCCTGCGAAATTATGTTCTCAGCAACCACTATCGTTTTTATTGGATTCCCACTCCTCCCGGCATAGCGGAAGGCGGATTCGCGGCCAGCCCAATTGCTCCGGCCAGTGCGAATGCAGTCATTGCGGATATTCATCTGCACTCGCGCGATTACCGCGATCAGGCAGTCGGCGAATTTGAAAACATTCTGAAATCTGATCCGAACAATGCCGCAGCCTGCCGCGGTCTCGGCTATGCCTATCTGCAAAAGCAGGATTTTTCCCAGGCCGCCGAATACTTCCACCGCGCCTCGCAACTCGATTCTAAAGATCCGCGCGTGCACTACTACAGC
>Ga0208691_1000676_pt1 | contig 12441 bp, 9 predicted proteins | sample June2015DPH_20_1_FD_184719 | JGI IMG/M metagenome (GOLD analysis project Ga0208691, IMG submission 184719) | Peatland microbial communities from SPRUCE experiment site at the Marcell Experimental Forest, Minnesota, USA - June2015DPH_20_10... | ecosystem: Environmental > Terrestrial > Soil >... | reverse complement strand
TGCCCCACCTTGAATCCCCGCTTCCGCAAGGCCCGCTGCAAATCTTCCTGGCTGGCGATGGGCCCCTGCCGCAACGCTTCCAATTCAGCTCTCTGCCGCAGGGCTTTATTCATGATGAATATTTATCCACAAGAGTGAATAAATATTCTCCTATCTTACAGCCCTCGCCCCCAGTGTCAAGAAAAAATCGAACCGCAGTTTGCACATCGAGTTACCGCAGAGACGACACCAGTTCGCACGCACCGTTGAACGCCCTCCCGCAAACCTTGCTAGACTACTGGCGGCCTACAGGAAACTCTGCAGAGGAGAATGATGCCCCAGCGGTCCACGCTGCCCGCAGAACTGATCGCCGAGTTCCTCGGCACCTTCGTCCTCATGCTCTTCGGCATCGGCGTAGTCGCCATGGTGGTTCTCTTTCCCTCGCGCGACCCGGGCGCCACCGTTCACGGTGGCTACACCAACATCACGCTAGGATGGGGCCTCGCCGTAACTATGGGCATCTACCTCGCAGGCAAAATCTCCGGAGGCCATCTCAATCCGGCAGTCACCCTTACTTTGGCAACGTTTCGCGGATTTCCCTGGAGGAAGGTTGTGCCTTATTCCCTGGCCCAAACAGCCGGAGCCTTTCTCGCCGCCGCGCTCGTCTACCGGAACTACCTGCCGGCCTTTCATCAGTTTGATCCGCAACTGGAAAAAACCGCGGGCGTCTTCACAACCTTTCCCGCATTTCCCGCGCAGCCCCAGACCGGATTTCTCGATCAAGTCATCGGAACCGCTCTGCTACTACTCATGGTCCTGGCCATCACCGACGAACTGAACCTTCCGCCCGGAGCCAATCTCGCACCTCTAATGATCGGACTCGTAGTCGTGGCCATCGGCATGAGCTTCGGCGGAATGCATGGATACGCCATTAACCCCGCTCGCGACTTCGGCCCGCGCCTGTTTACCGCCGTCGCAGGATTCAAAAACAACGGCCTCACCGACGGCTCCCGCGTGTGGTGGGTGCCAGTATTCGGCCCTCTGTTGGGAGGGCTGATCGGAGCCGCAGTCTACGATTTTGGCATTCGCCGGTTTCTGCGCAAGTCGCAACCTGCGCCGTAAGTTTTGCGAAGCGACCTCGAGGAGGTAAGTTGCGCTATATCCTGGCTCTCGATCAGGGCACAACCAGTTCGCGCGCCCTCCTGTTCGATCACGAAGGGCGCGTCTGCTCCGTAGCCCAGCGCGAGTTCAAGCAAATTTTCCCCCAGCCCGGATGGGTCGAGCACGATCCCGAAGAAATCGCCTCATCGCAAATCGCCGTCGCGCTCGAAGCCCTGAATCATGCGAAAACACAGCCCAGCGACGTCGCGGCCATCGGCATCACCAACCAGCGGGAAACCACGATCCTCTGGGACCGCTCCACCGGCAAAGCAATCTACAACGCCATAGTCTGGCAAGATCGCCGCACCGCCGCCTTTTGCGAGCAACTGAAGGCTCAAGGCCATGAAAGCCTCATCCAACAGCGCACCGGCCTGTTGATCGATGCCTATTTCTCCGCCAGCAAAATTTCCTGGATTCTCGATCACGTTCCAAATGCACGCAAGCTAGCGGAGACCGGCCGTCTGGCCTTCGGCACCGTCGACTCGTGGCTAATCTGGAAACTAACCGCCGGCCGCGTTCACATCACGGACGCCAGCAATGCCTCCCGCACCATGCTATTCAACATTCATTCCGGAAGCTGGGACGAAGATTTGCTCGACCTCTTCCAAATCCCCGCATCGATCCTGCCCACAGTTCGCCCCTCCAGCGAAGTCTACGCAGAAGTGAGTTCCATCCCTGGCCTCAACGGCATTCCCATCGCCGGTATCGCGGGCGATCAGCAAGCCGCGCTCTTCGGACAACGATGCACCACTCCCGGCCTAACCAAGAACACCTACGGCACCGGCTGTTTCATGTTGCAAAGCACCGGCAACCGTCCCGTACCATCTCGCCATCGCCTGGTAACAACGGTTGCCTGGAAAATCGGCGACCGAACAGACTACGCAATCGAAGGCAGCGTCTTCGTCGGTGGCGCCGTAGTACAGTGGCTTCGCGACGCGCTAGGGATCATTCGCACTTCGGTCGAAGTCGAATCCCTGGCGAACTCAGTCGCCGATAATGGCGGAGTCTATTTCGTCCCCGCATTCGTAGGTCTGGGCGCTCCGCATTGGGACTCCTATGCCCGCGGCGCAATCTTCGGCCTGACTCGAGGCAGCAACGCGGGTCACATCGCCCGCGCAGCGCTAGAAAGCATCGCCTACCAAGTCGCGGATCTGATGGACGCTGTACAAACTGACACGCACACCCCGCTCCTCGAACTGCGCGTCGATGGCGGCGCATCCGCCAACGATGCTCTTATGCAATTCCAGGCAGACATTCTAGGTGTCCCTATGGTCCGCCCCTCGATGAAGGAAACCACCGCTCTCGGCACCGCGCTCCTGGCCGGACTAGGCACAGGATTCTGGAAGGAATTAAACGCGTACTCTGATGCGCCGCGCCAGCAGCGACGTTTCGAGCCACAAATGCCCCAAGCGAAGGCAAAAGAAATGCGCGAAAGATGGAGCGAGGCTGTCCATCGCTCCAGAAACTGGCAGCGCAACGATGTTGATAAACATTACGGCAACTAGGAGTTCCTGCAAAAGCACCTAACGAATCGCTGCCGCTTCCGCGACTCCCACGTTCGCATCGGCCCCGCCGTAATAAAACAAAAACCGCTCGCCCCGCCGCACCATGCCTTCCACAAATACGACGTTCGGAACCTGTCCAACTTTCTCCCATGACTTCTCCGGCTCAAAAATCGGCACCTCCGTCCGCGCAATCAGCTTGCGCGGATCGTTCCGGTCAAACATCGCCACGCCGGTGCGGTAAACAAGTTTGTCGTCAGCCCCGTTGTAGATCAAAACAATCCCCTTCGCCGTGACAATGGGCGCAGGGCCCGGTTCGGCAACGCGAGAGTCAAACTTTCCCGCGCGCACCGGCAACACTGGCTCGTCCGTCTCTTCGGTCCAGTGCAGCAAATCGGTAGAAGAGGCCAGCCCAACCTGATCGTTCTTATCCGCCGTCGTCCCTAGAAAATACATCCAATACTTTCCGCCAATCCGCTCCGGCACGATCGCTCCCGACTTCGTCCAGCGAACATTCCACCTCCCTTTGTAGGCTGGGAGAACCACACCCTTACGCTGCCAATGAATCAAATCCTTCGAAGTCGCCAGGCAAAGTTGCGCATCTTTCTTGTTGTAACCGGTGTAAGTCAGATAATAAGTATCGCCAAACAGCACCAGCCGCGGATCCTCCACGCCGCCATCTTTTTCGTAGTCCATCTCCGGGGAAAGCACCGGCTCGCTCCGTCGCGTAAAGTGCACTCCGTCCGCACTCTCGGCGTAACCCAGGCGCGATGTCCCGTTCTTATCCTGCGCGCGATACAGCATCACAATCTTCCCATCCCGCACCACCACCGATGGATTGAAAGTCCCAGCCGCCTCCCAGCCCACACCCTGCGGCGAGATGACGGGCGAGTCCGACACGCGCCGCCACGCCCCAAATGGCCAACTTGCGCTATCCTGTGAAACCAGCGCCGCCGTGAGCGCCAACAGAAGCACCCAGCGCTTGCACCAAATCGCATGAATCATTGCCTCACCTCAAAAGGTCTCCTGACTTCGCACCATCGGATATCGCGATGACTCGACATCAAAGCACGGGCAATGATTCTGACCCAGTTTCCCGCCCTGTGCAACGTTTTGCCAGTTTTGGAAGACCTCTATGCTGAGCGGCAAAAAGACGGTCGTGGGCCTCGGAGAACTGCTGTGGGACCTGTTTCCTGCCGGAAAGCAGTTAGGCGGAGCGCCCGCCAACTTCGCCTACATCTCCTCTCTGCTCGGAGAAAACGGCATTCCTGCCAGCCGCGTTGGCCAGGACGATCTGGGCAACGAAGCTCTGCGCCACCTTAGCCAACTTGGCCTTTCGACGGAATTCATTCAGCAGGACCCTACTCACCCCACCGGAACCGTAAGAGTGGAAGTCGATAATGCCGGACAGGCGAAATTCGAAATCACCGAATTCGTTGCCTGGGACTTTCTCGAATGGAGCCATCGCTGGCAAGAATTAGCGGACCAGGCCGATGCTGTATGCTTCAGTACCCTGGCGCAGCGCTCGGAACGCAGCCGCAGTGCCATGCGCAGCCTTCTTCTCGCCACAAAACCAAATGCAGTGCGCGTCTGCGACATAAATCTCCGCCAGCATTTCTTCAACCCGCAGGTAGTCGCCGATTCGATGAAACTCTCCACCATCGTCAAACTCAATCACGAAGAATTGCCCAGAGTCATGCGGCTGTTCGATTTGGAAAATCGCAACGAGCACGACTCCGCCAAAACCCTGCTGCGCACCTATGATCTTCAACTAGTCTGCGTCACTCGCGGCAACAACGGCAGTCTCTTGCTGTCCTGCGACGAACAAGCCGAACATCCCGGCTTCAAAGTAAGAGTCGCCGACACAGTCGGCGCCGGCGACGCATTCACCGCCGCGCTGGTTCACGGATATCTCCACGAAAAATCGCTAGCCCAAATCAACGAAACCGCCAACCGCGTAGGCGCATGGGTAGCCAGCCAGGTCGGCGGCATGCCCACTCCCAAACATAATCTGGAGCAAGCGTTAGCCGAGATCGCCTAACAGAAGATCCGTATCAGGGCAAGATTCGTTTCAAGACAAGATTCGTATCAGGGCATGCCTTCAGGCATGCCGCAACCCGGCTTCAGCCGCTGGGGGGCGTTACCGACATCGCCGACGCGATCACCCGATACGAATCTTGCTTCGAAACTGCAACGCCCTCCTACTCCGCAACCACCCCAATTGAATCCTTTTAGTTTATCCTGTCAAGTTTGCTGTCCAGTAGTAAGGGGGCCAATTGAGCGCGTCCAAATTTCTTCGTCTGTTAGTGTGCCTTTTAACTTTTCCTTTCCTCGAATTCCTATCCGCACAACAAATTCCCGAAAACATGTACCAGGATCTCCACTGGCGCATGATCGGCCCATTCCGCGGAGGCCGTACCCGCGCCGCCACCGGCGTCCCCAGCCAGCCCAACGTCTTCTACGTCGGCCAAGTTAACGGAGGAGTCTGGAAGTCCGACGACTATGGCCGCACCTGGAATCCGATCTTCGATCACGAGTCCACACAATCCATCGGCGCAATCGCCGTAGCTCCCTCCGATCCCAACATTATTTATGTAGCCAGCGGCGAAGGCCTGCATCGCCCCGACCTCTCGGTAGGAAACGGAATTTATAAATCCACCGACGCCGGAAAAACCTGGACGCATCTAGGTCTGCGCGACGGCTTCCAAATCCCCGCCCTAGCCATCGATCCACGCGATCCCAATCGCCTCTACGCCGCCGTCCTGGGACATCCCTACGGCCCCAACGAAGAACGCGGTCTCTATCGCTCCACCGACGGCGGACAGAATTGGCGGAAGATTATTTATAAAGACGAAAACACCGGCGCTTCGGACGTAGAAATCGATCCCTCCAATCCCGACGTAATCTACGCCTCAATGTGGGAAGTACGCGAAGGCCCGTGGGAAGATGGCAACGAGGTCAACGGCACGGGCGGCGGATTGTTCAAATCCACCGATGGCGGAAACAACTGGCGTCAGCTCACCAACGGCCTGCCAAAAGATCTCTCGCAAATTTATGTAGCCATCGCGCCAACAAATCCCAAGCGTCTCTACGCCACCGTAGGCGAGGCAAACGCCGCGCTGGGCGTCTATCGCTCTGACGACGCCGGAGAGAACTGGACCAAAGCTACCGAAGATCACCGACCCTCCGGCCGCATCGGCGGCGGCGATCTCCCAATCCCGCGTGTCGACTCCAAAAATCCGGACACAGTCTACAGCGCCAGCACGGTCACCATGAAATCGACCGACGGCGGCAAGACCTGGTTCGGATTTCGCGGTGCTCCCGGCGGCGACGACTACCAGAATCTCTGGATCAATCCCAACGATCCCAACACGATTCTTTTAGTCAGCGACCAGGGCGCTCTAATCACGGTCAATGGCGGCGCAAGTTGGAGCTCCTGGTACAACCAGCCCACGGCGCAGATTTATCACGTCTCCGTCACGCCCGATTTCCCCTACAAAGTCTGCGGCGGCCAGCAGGAAAGCGGCTCCGTCTGCATCTCCAGTCGCGGCAACGACGGCGCAATCACCTACCGCGAATGGCATCCCGTGGGCGTGATCGAATACGGCTACGTAGCCCCCGATCCGCTCGATCCCGATATTATTTATGGCGGCGGCCGCAGCGAAGTCTCCAAGTTCCATTGGTCGACGGGCGAAGTTCAAGACGTGACTCCGATTCCGCTGCGCAACCCGAAATACCGCACGAACCGCAGCGAGCCGACGATGTTTTCGCCCATCGATCCGCACACGCTCTACTACGCAAGCAACTTTCTGTTCAAAACCACCGACGGCGGAAACTCCTGGCAGACCATCAGCGGCGACCTCACGCGTGAAACTCCCGGAATTCCCGAAAGCGTCGGCAAAATGGTTCCAAAAGATGCCGACAAAAAACGCGGCGTGATCTACGCACTAGCACCGTCGTTCAAAACGATCAACACTCTCTGGGCGGGCACAGACGACGGCCTGATCTGGCGCACCACAGACGGCGGCAAGAAATGGAACGACATCACACCGAAAGAGCTCACTTCCTGGAGCAAAGTAACCCAAATCAGCGCCTCCTATTTCGACGACGCAACCGCCTACGCCTCCGTCAGCCGCTTCCGCATTAACGACGAGCATCCCTATATCTACCGCACCCGCGATGCCGGAAGGACGTGGACCTCAATCACCGCAGGCCTTCCAGAAATCGGCCCCGTAGACACCATCCGCGAAGATCCCGTTCGCAAAGGCCTGCTCTACGCCGGAACCGAAAATTCCATCTGGATTTCATTTGACGACGGCGATCACTGGCAGTCCCTGCACCTGAATCTTCCACACACCTCCATGCGTGACCTCTGGATTCACGACAACGATCTGATCGTAGCCACGCACGGCCGCGGCTTCTGGATCCTCGACGACATCGCCCCGCTCCGCGAGGTCGCCCATCTGGCCACAGCCGAAGTCCATCTCTTCACGCCCGCTCCCGCCCACCGCATTCAGCGCGATAACTACGCCGACACTCCGCTCCCACCCGACGAACCCTTCGCCGCCAATCCTCCCGACGGCGCCGTAATCGACTACTATCTTCCGCACGCGGCGTCGACGACGGTCACGCTCGAAATTCTTGACGCCCACAGCCAACTCGTGCGCAAATTTTCCAGCGCCGATAAGCCTCCTGCAACCGAAGAAGAGTTAAAGAAGCAACTCATCCCACTCTACTGGCTGCGCCCATTCCACACTCTCTCCGCCGATGCCGGCATGCACCGCTGGGTCTGGGGTCTGCACTACACTGCGCCCGAGGCCACGCGCCACGAATATCCGATCTCCGCCATTCCCGGCGACACCCCGCGGCTTCCGCTAGGACCGACGGCCCTGCCGGGTTCATACACCGCGCGCCTGACCGTCGACGGCAAAACTTACAACGCGCCCTTCACCGTAAAGATGGATCCACGCGTAAAGCTCCCGGCCATCGCTCTCGAGAAAACATTCCAACTGGAATCCCGCCTCGCCTCGCTACTCGATCAAACCTCCAAAGCCGTCTTGCAAGCCGGATCGATCCGCGGCCCCGTTCAAAAACTGAGCGAGCAAACAAGCGGTCCGGCACACGACGCCATCCAAACCTTCCAAAACAAACTCGCAGCGCTTCTGGGAACCCAACCCGGTTTCTCTGCTCCAGCCGCGAGCGAGATCACGCTAACCCGAGTCAATGGTGAAGTGGCGACTCTATATGGCCAAATCTGGCAGGTCGATGCAGAGCCAACCATCTCGCAGTCCGAAGCCGCCAACGTTGCCGAACGCGACGCGTCAGATGCGATGAAAAGATGGGACACTCTGAAAACAACAGATCTCCCCGACCTCAATCGCTCGCTAAAGCAAGCGAATCTTCCAGAAGTAAAAATCGAGTCCGATCCGCACCAGGAAGAATCAGGAATGGACGAAGAATAGCTTCCGCGTTCGGAAAAACTTTCGTTCGAGCAAGATCAGGGTTTGCTGAAAAACTCTCGATTCGTATCGGGGAATCGCTTCAGCGATGCCGTAAGTGCAGCAAGAATCAGAGTCGGCTTTAGCCGCTGCAGTCCCAGGGCCGAGTCTTTCAACCAGACTCTTCACCGCTGAGCGCGCCTACAATGCCTCCACCGCCCTCTGCAACTCCCGAGCAATCTCCTCCGGATCTTTCCCTGTTTCAAACCGCACCGGTCGTCCAATCCGCAGCCCAATCCTTCCCGGAGGCGCAAATTTCCTGCCTGTCTGCTTCACTTCGAACAACCCAACAATCCGCATCGGCAAAACCGGAATCTTCAAATTATTCGCCAACAACCCAATCCCTGCGCGAAACGGATTCATCTCCCCGGTAGTAGTATGCCGGCCCTCAGGAAACACCAGCACGCTATACCCAAGATCGACCGCACGCCCAGCATAAGCAAAACTCTGCCGGAATCCCGCCTCGCGCGGCAACGGAAATAAATTCAGCAACGAGACGCCGAGAGTCCACTGCGTTCGGTCATATATTTTTCCAATCCAACTTCTATCCGGTCCAGGCGAACGCAACTTCTCCAAAGCCTCGCCGCCTGCAGCAGTCGCAATGCGAAAACGAAATCGCGGCGGCAAAGCCGTCTGCACAAACCCAACATCCACATCGTCCAAGTGATTGCAAACCACCAGCAGCGGCCCATTCACACCGCGCAGATTCTCCCGCCCCTCAATCCGCGGCCAGCCCAACAACAACATCGCCGGCATCATCAAAAAGTAATGCGCCAGCCAGCGCACCCAAGTCACCGGCCACCGCAGCACCCACGCCGGATAGTGATACTCCGCCCTCTGCCGCCCCTCGCCGCGCAACATCTTCTCAATATCGCCGACGGTTCGCGCCGCGCTGAATCGAGTCTCGCTCAAATCCACCTGATACCGATCCTCCAGCGTCCCAATCAACTCCACGCGATCCAGAGAACTAAGGCCCAAGTCAGAGGAAAGATCGGAGTCGAGCTTCGCATCCACCACTCTCTTCCTAGTAATGCGCCCAACCAACTCCATCACCGGACTTTCATTCGCGATCTTCTTCTCCTCGGTATGCAGAATCTCACCCGCCGCAAATTCCGCAATCAAATTCCGCCGCGGCTTCTGCGTGCTGGTCCGCGGAAAATCCTCATCCGGCCAAGTAACCCACATCCGCATCCGCTGAAACTCCGCCAAACTCTGATTGGCGCGCTCCACAACCTCCTGCGCCCGGCCATCCCCGCGCAAGATCAGCACCGCACAAGCCTCAGCATTCCCCCCGCTCTCGATCCCAACAACCACGCAATCCTTCACCTCCGGCTGCGCGCGCAACGCGACCTCCAAATCCTCGGGATAAATATTCAACCCCGCCGGAGTGACAATCGTTTCCTTCTTGCGCCCCTTGAAATAAAGATTCCCCGCCTCATCCAGCGCCCCGACATCTCCAGTGCGATACCACCCTTGCTCATCGACAACTTTCCCCGCCCCGCCCCAATACCCCGCCGCCACTCCACCGCCGCGAATCAGAATCTCTCCATCCTCCGCCAGCTTCACCTCGCGCCCCGGCAGCACCTTACCGATCGATCTCTTCCCCAACTTAAAAGGATGATTCACGCTGATCAGCGAAGTAGTCTCCGTCAACCCATATCCCTGAATCGCCGCGTAACCAAGCCGTCCCCAAAACTCTTCCGTTTCCGAATCAAGCGCCGCGCCGCCGGAGATGAACGCCCAGAACTTCCAGCCAAACTGACGGTGAACATCGCGAAAAATCCACCACCGACGCAGAAAATGTTTTCCCGCCGCCGAAAGAAACCGCCGCCGAAATTTCTCCAGCTTTCCGCCATCCTCCAAATCGCGCTCAATCTTCTGCTTCAACGACTGCAAAATCCGAGGCACGCCAACCAACACCGAAACCCGTTCCCGCCGAATCGTGCCAACGATTTCCGAAGGCTTCAACTCTTCCTGAAAAATCACCGTCCCGCCCAGCAGCGGAGGCAGAAACATCCCCAGAAACTGCCCAAACACATGGCTCAAAGGCAGCAAATTCAAAAACCGCACCGGATGCACCCACCGCTCATACATCAAATAAGGCTGCATCTCCCGCTCTAGCGGCGCAATGTTAGCCAAAACATTCCCATGCGTAATCACCACGCCCTTAGGCTCAGCCGTAGTCCCCGAAGTAAACACAATCTGGAGGATATCTTCGCGACGGATCGCTATATTCGGTTGCTCAGAGGTGCCCCGTCCTTGTCGCGTTCTTTGCGACAGGGCGGGGCTTTCGACTTCCTCAAGGACTACGACAGGAACTTCGTCGGCAACATTCTCTGCCGCATGCCGCCGCGAACAAACCCAGAGCCGAGCCTCTACCTGTCGCGCAACTCGCGTAGCAAAATCCGCCGCCGCCCCATCATCCATGGGAACGACAACCACACCTCGCAGAGCACATGCAAAAAACGCCGCAACCCACTCCGCGCAATTCTCTCCCCACAGCATCACTCGCTCACCCTTGCCGATCCCGCGCGCCACTAACTCTTGCGCAAAGCGAGACGCCATCTCCAGCACTTGCCCGTACGTGAACCATTCCATGCGGTACCCGCGGCGCTGTCCGAAGGCACGGGCGTCGCGGTTGCGGCGCGCCTGAAAGTTTGTCAGAAAAAACTCTGCTAAAGATTCAGCCATGGAGTGAAAAGTGGAGGCGTCAGCGAAATAAAATCGAAGCCTTGCCCCTAGGCAAGTTTAGTAGCAGAAAGAAGGAATCGCACATCCGAGTGGCGGATTCTCGGAAGCTATCGCACCCGATTTGGGTTATGCTCTTCTTCGACCTACCATATCGCGAACTGGAGGGGGTCGGTATGTGGACTCATAGTAGACACAACGCAATGCGTTACGCGGCGATCATGCCCATCGTAGTGGCTCTGTCCCTTGGCCGACCATTTGCCGCGCAGAAGACCGACGAGAACGGAGGCAGCCTGTCAAAGAGCTGCCGCGGTCTGCACGCGGGGATCCGCGCGCAGATCATTCCTCCCTACACCGAGACGCCAAGCGTGATGCTCTCGTTCGTTTTGCTGAATGATTCGGAGACGGCGGTTGATGTTGAAGCCGGATCGTGGAAGATAATTGTCAATGGAAGCGAATTGAAGGACTCGGGCATGCTATTGGGTAACGGTCCGATGCCTGAAGGCGGATATCGGGTGCTAAAGCCGGGCGAGACTTATGAGTTTGGAAAAGCGCTTTCTATTGCCCAATACTTCCTGCCCAATGGTCAGTACAGGGTGAGCTGGAAGGGAGTTGCATTCCAAAGCCCTACCATCGTTGTCACGATAACTCCGGCGTCGCACTAGCTTCCATCACTCCCTCCCCACCCCCAACGCATCCGCCACCCGATTAATATAGTTAAACCAGGAAGCAATCAAAGTAATCTGCAAAATCCCGTGATCGTCAAACCCCGCCGCCCGCAGCCCCTCGATATCATCCTTCCAAACCTTGGTGGCGTCCTTGGTCAGCTTAACCACATAATCCACCATCACCCGCTCCTGCGGAGTGATGGGCGCAGTAGTGTAATCCTTCTCCAGCGCCTCCACCAGCTCCCGGTCCAGCGTAACCCTGCGCAGAAACTCTGCGTGCGACTCGATTCAATACACGCACCGGTTGGTCACCGAGACCATGGTCGCAATCATTTCATGCTGCCGCCGCTGCAGCGGCAACTCCGGCGACATGAGCGCTCCAAAGGTTGCGAACGCATGATGGAGCGCCTCCGGAATCAGCGTGTGCGACGCGACAATCGAAGACGCGCCTGAGGGATCGAGATGGACCGGATCGGCGTATTCTTTGGGATAGAGGGCGCGCTCGGCTTCGATGGCCTGCAACAGCTTTTCGTCAGCTTCGGATTTTGGGATGGTTCGAATCCAGGTCATATGGCGATTTCTCCTGCAGCGGAAGCTTACACGACCGCTCCTCCGCGCCCCATAGCGCCTTTCATGCCGCAATTCTGCTGGAAGGCCAGAGCTAAAAATCCGGACCATGTACCGGCCTTTGCGGCACGGCTTGAAGCCGTGCCCTGATACGAATCATAAATCGCTAAGCCCGAACAGTTTGCCGAAGGACTCAGGATTCGTATCAGGGCATCGCTTCAGCGATGCCGTAACTACCGCCAAACCTAGAGCGCGGCTTCAGCCGCTGTCGCACAGGGATGAATTTTCAGCCAACTAAGAATCCACGCCCTCTGAAATCTGCGCTGCTCTTGATTCCCTAAGTAACCCCATTCGTACACTCCCTTTTGGTAACCCTTG
>Ga0208691_1000675_pt1 | contig 12454 bp, 10 predicted proteins | sample June2015DPH_20_1_FD_184719 | JGI IMG/M metagenome (GOLD analysis project Ga0208691, IMG submission 184719) | Peatland microbial communities from SPRUCE experiment site at the Marcell Experimental Forest, Minnesota, USA - June2015DPH_20_10... | ecosystem: Environmental > Terrestrial > Soil >... | reverse complement strand
GCAGTCTGGAGATATGGCTGGAGCCGAAGCGAGTTCATTCTTCAGGCACCATCCTCGCGTTTTATTTGCCGGAGAGTGGGGTTAGCCCGTTCGCGCTGCGCCAGTCTCTGGGCGATCTGGTAATCCGTCGGACAAGTCAGGATCAGCTGCACCGTGCCGAGAAAGCCAAGGTCTATGCCGATGATGTTTTCGGTCGTCAGATGCCGGTGCTGGTTGCGATTAGCTCGGATCGGTCGGGAACGACGGTTTACGCGAATGGCACGTTCGTAAAGAAGTATCCAAACTTCAGATTTTCGGGTGGTGATCTTACCGGGAGATTGATTGTTGGCAATTCTCCTGTAACAACCGATGACTGGAGTGGGCAGCTGCGGGGACTCGCCGTCTACGGTCGTGAGCTGACGGCAGACGATGTCTCACAGCATTTCGCGAACTGGACGAAGGGGGAAGGGAAAGGTCTTGCCGCCACAGAGGGTGCGCTTTCGCTCTATACGTTCAACGAAGAGGGCGGGAATATTGTTCACAACCAGATCGATTCAGCGACGGACCTTCTGATCCCGGATCGTTTCTTCGTGCTGCATGAACAGTTTCTCGAACGACCGTGGGATGAATTTCGCCAGGATTGGAACTACTGGAACGACGTTGGCATTAATATCGCGGGGTTTATTCCGCTCGGATTTTCTTTCTTTGCCTACTTTTTGACCATACGAAAGATCAAAAGACCGGTGTTGGTGACGGTTGCTCTGGGATTCGCCGTGAGTCTAACCATCGAAGTCTTGCAGGCGTTTCTGCCGACGCGAGACTCCGGGATGACGGATCTCATCACCAATACACTTGGTACCGCTGTGGGCGTGCTGGCGTTCAAGTATGGCGCGGCTTGGCTCACTGGGTCGGGCATTCTCGGCAAATCGGCGGCTTAATGTTTTCGTAACGGAATCAAAAGCAGGGCGTGATGAATACACAGCAGATCGCGATTCTCCGGTGGTACGCCGGTAGACCGGTGTGTGCCTGCTCAACAAACGCTAAATAGCTGGAACCGCGAGCCGCTATCTCATTGGTGTTAAAAGAGTTGCAGGTTGCTCGATGGCGAAGAGTCGATTCGCCCAGAGTTACCATGATGCAAGCTGCGTCGCGCTTTCGTTCCATTGTCACGAGTGCAGGACGTGGTAGGATGAGCCAATATTTCCTTATCTGAGTTATCGGCACAAAGCTCTTTCCCCCCGAGGAAGGTCCTTTCATAGAACTATGCTGAATACTGCAATTGTTGGAGCAGGTCCGTATGGACTGTCAATCGCGGCGCACTTCCGGCGTCGGGGCATCCCATTTCGCATTTTCGGTCGTCCGATGGATAGCTGGCTGGCGCAGATGCCGAAGGGCATGATGCTGAAGTCGGATGGCTTCGCGTCCAATATTTACGATCCGGAGAGCGCGTTCACGTTGGGGAAGTTTTGTGCCGAGCGGGGCATCGACTATGCCGACGCGGGTTTGCCGGTACGGCTTGAGACTTTCACGGCTTATGGTCTGGCGTTTCGGGATCGGATGGTGCCGGAGCTGGAAGACAAGCTGGTGGTGAGCGTCGATCGGTTGGCGGATGGGTTCCGGTTGCAACTGGAAGATGGTGAAACGCTCGACGCGCGCACTGTGGTGCTGGCGGTTGGCATCACTCACTTTGAATACATTCCCGAGAACCTGGCCCATTTGCCAGCAGAATTTCTTTCGCACAGTGCTCGCCATCGCGAGGTTGAGCCGTTTCGAGGACGCGACGTCGTCGTGATCGGCGGCGGAGCCTCGGCTCTGGATTTGGCCGGATTGCTGCATGAGGCTGGCGCGAACGTGGAACTTGTCAGCCGCAGGACGGAATTGAAGTTTCACAGCCAGCCAACGGGCAAGCCCCGATCGCGCTGGCAGCAGATCAGGCATCCCCAATCAGGGCTGGGTCCGGGACTGCGCTCGCGATTTTATGCGGATGCTCCGGCTGCATTTCACTATTTGCCTGAGCAGCTGCGGCTGGACGTCGTGCGGAGAGCGTTGGGTCCCTCGGGGGGATGGTTCATCCGAGACAAGGTGATGGGGAAAGTGCCGTTGCATCTGGGATGCACGCCGCAGAGAGCGGAGGTGCAGAACGGTAAAATTCATCTAAACGTTCGGGCGGAAGACGGCAGCGAGCGGGAGATTGTGACCGGGCACATCATTGCGGCGACTGGTTACAAAGTGGATTTGGATCGATTGCAGTTCCTCAGCGCGAAAGTCCGCTCGCAGATCAAGGCTCTCAACCGAGCGCCGGTGCTTTCGTCGAGTTTCGAATCTTCCGTGCCCGGCCTGTATTTCGCGGGCGTTTCGGCCGCGAACAGCTTTGGACCGGTCATGCGGTTCGCTTTCGGCGCCGGCTTCGCCGCGCGCACGCTCACCCGCGCGCTGGAGAAGTCGCTCTCGAGAGCGTCGGCAACGGTTTCGATGCCGAGCGCAGTGACGACCACCAAGTAAGATTCGACGAATGAAGAGAGAGACGATTGCCATTCACGCCGGTTACGACGGCGATCCCACGACGAAAGCGGTCGCGGTGCCGATCTATCAGACGGTCGCATTCGAGTTTGATAGCGCTGAGCACGGAGCGGCGCTGTTCAATCTGGAAGTGCAGGGGAATATTTACACCCGCATTGGAAATCCGACGAATACAGTGTTGGAAAAGCGGGTTGCCGCGCTGGAAGGTGGTGTGGATGCGCTGAGTGTGAGCTCCGGAATGGCGGCGATTGAATACGCTCTCATCAATATCGCGGAAATGGGGAATAACATTGTTTCCACTCCGCAATTGTACGGCGCCACGTACACACTCCTGGCGCACATTTTTCCGAAGCGCGGAATCTGTTCGCGATTCGGGAAGACTGATCGTCCCGAGGATATCGAGAAGTTAATTGACGAGAATACTCGCGCGGTTTATTGCGAGAGTGTTGGCAATCCCGCCGGCAACGTGGCTGATATTGAAGGACTGGCCCGAGTGGCGCACAAGCACGGTGTGCCGCTAGTGGTCGATAACACCGTGGCAACGCCGATTCTGTTACGGCCCCTTGAGTATGGAGCCGACGTGGTTGTGCATTCCATGACGAAGTTCATTGGAGGGGGCGGCACGAGTATCGGCGGAATGATTGTGGATGGCGGCAAGTTCCCGTGGCGGCAGCATCCGAAGAAGTTTTACATGTTCAACGTGCCGGAAGTGGCCTATCACGATGTCGTCTATGTCGATCAGTTCGGGGACGCCGCTTATATCGGGCGGTGCCGTACTGTGTGTCAACGAAACACCGGCGCCACGTTGTCTCCGTTTAACGGCTTTTTGTTCCTGCAGGGAATCCAGACGCTGGCGCTCCGGGTCGAGCGCCATGTCGAGAACGCGCGGAAAGTGGCGGAATTTCTGCGCGATCATCCGATGGTGGAGTGGGTCAACTATGTGGGCTTTCCGGATAATCCCCTATATCCAATGGCGCACAGATATCTGGGAACGAACTTCTGCTCGCTGCTGACTTTTGGCGTGAAGGGCGGGTACGAAGGTGGCAGGAAGTGCTTCAACGCTTTTCGGCTGTTCAAGCGGATGGTGAACATGGGCGACGCGAAATCGCTAACCTGTCATCCGGCATCGACTACGCACCGGCAACTGACGCCGGAAGAGCAGGCAAAGGTGGGGGTGACGCCGGAGATGCTTCGGCTGAGCGTGGGCATCGAGCATATCGACGACATCCTTGCCGATCTAGGGCAGGCGCTGGACGCCGCCCGGTCATGACTATGGGGATAGGCTGCAACGCGCATTCTGGGGGAGTGCTATGCCGTTAATAATCGAAGGGCGAGTTCCGGATGGTTGGGCGGAAAGGGGAAATTCACGCCCGGCTCCGGAGGTAAGCGATGCACGGCGGGCGGAGTGCGTGAGCCTCGCGCTCATCAATAACATGCCGGACCCGGCGCTGGAAGATACGGAATTACAGTTCTTCGAGCTTCTGGATATCGCTTCGGGTGATGTTCCTGTGCTCCTCAAGCTCTATTCGCTGACCGGAATTCCTCGTACGGATCGCGGGCAGCGGCGTTTGAACAGCTTCTACTTCGGCACCGATGATCTCTGGAACAACCGCTTTGATGGCGTGATCATCACCGGTACCGAGCCACGGTGCGCGGACCTGCGGGATGAATCGTACTGGGCCACGCTGACGGCGGCTTTGGACTGGGCCGAACGGAATACTTCGTCCACTGTACTTTCTTGTCTAGCGGCTCACGCAGGCGTCCTGCACAGCGACGGCATCGGCCGCCATGCGCTGAGTGATAAACAGTTTGGAGTTTTTGATTTTGCAAAGACTGCCAACCATGTGCTTACCAGCGGTACCGGAGATCGAGTGCGATTTCCGCACTCCCGCTGGAATGAAGTGCAGGCGGATGCGCTGACGGCGTGCGGCTACACTGTGCTGACGCAATCGGCCGAGGGCGGAGTGGATTCGTTCGTGAAGAAGAAAAAGCAGAGCCTGTTCGTACACTTCCAGGGTCATCCGGAATACGGCGCGCAGACTCTGATGAAAGAATATCGAAGAGATATCCGGAGATTTCTGAAGAGAGAACGAGAGACGTATCCGACCATGCCGAAAGGTTATTTCGACGCGGCATCCACGAAACTTCTCACCGATTTTCGGGATGGGGCTTTGTCGGATCGGCGAGAAGAACGGATGGAGGAACTTCCTGAAGCTGCCGTGAGCAGCGGGTTGCAAAAGACGTGGCATGCCTCCGCCGTGACTATTTACCGGAACTGGCTGCAGTATGTGGTATCGAAAAAGGCGGATGTGGCGGCATTTCCGGCCATGGCCGCCGTCTATCAGCAACCCGCGCGAAAGCGCTCAGCACTACGGTGAGAAGAAGCGGAGCAACGTGTCACGAGAAGTTTTGTTGTCCCGCGATGCATCGGTGCGGCGTTTCGAATACTAATCATGAGAGGTAGGAGCCATTGACATTGCCACTTCTCAGTAGGCTTGCGGGTAGGATAGCTTTTGTGGCTCCGGGGGGATTCAGTTTGCGACCGTGGCTGCAGCGGCTGCGCGGAGTTGCGATCGGGAACAACGTCTGGATTAGCCTGTTTGTGTACATTGATGAAATACATCCCACGGACGTGACAATCGGGGACAACTGCACAATCGGCCTTAGAACGTCGATAATTTCCCATTTTTACTCTGGACCCAGAAGACCAACAAGCAACGGAAAAGTTGTAATTGAAAAGGACGTCTTTATTGGGCCACACTGTGTCATCCTGCCTAACGTGCGAATTGGTGAAGGGGCGGTGATCAGGGCTGGTACCGTGGTGAGCCGCAATGTGCCGGCGCACACTTTTTGGGGACCTCCCGCTGCTGAAGCCTTGGGAGTGGCAACTGTTCCACTAACCACAGAACATCCTTACGAAGAGTTTATGCAGGGCCTAAAGTTGCGCATAAAACGCCCGCCCAATTGCCATAACGAGTCTAAGTGACTCTGACCGTGGGACCCGCGGCTCGCCAGACAACAGGGAATTCAAAATAGTCGCGTACCGGGGGCAGAACAGAGCAGATATGGAAGTCGAAGACGGACGCATACCGCCGGGCCCTCAAGAGAAATATAGAGTCAGTGACGATCTCCTGGAGTGGATGAGTCGTCAGTTCGGAATTTTCGGTGACATCTACAAGGCCACCGTTTATGAGACCAGCGTTTATGCGACCAGGGACGTCGAGTTTGCGCACCGTGTGCTCGTTGAGAACTGGCAAAACTACGCAAAAGGCCAGGCTATCAGGCGCGTGGCCTTACTCCTTGGTAATGGCCTCATGGTAAGCAAGGGTGACCTCTGGAAACGGCAGAGGCGAATGATACAACCAACGTTCAATCATGAATCAATCGGGCGCTCGACTAAACTGATGACGGCCGTCAATACGGAACTCGTCAGGAAATGGCAACTGGCGGCCCGGAGAAACGAAAGTGTCAATGTTACGCGCGACGTCAGCGGTATGGCTCTCGAGGTTGTGCTCCGTTTCATTTTAGGCGACGATTACGAACTGGTCGGCTCGCATTTCGATCTCCTCTCTCAGGAACCGGCGCGCAACATGGACTTTGCATGTTCGTTCCGGGCTTTGGGGAAGATCATTCTTCAGGTCATCGATCGAAGACGAACGGATACCGCCACGTACACTGATGCTCTGGGTATGTTCATGCAGGCGCGCGACCCGCAGAGTGGCCAATTAATGCAGGACGGCCAACTCATCGACGAGATTCTGACGATGATCGTTGCGGGTCACGAGACTACGGCGAGTACTCTGAATTGGGCTTGGTATCTGATCTCCCAGCATCCGGAAGTCGAACAGAGGCTGTCTAACGAGCTCGACACTCTGACGACCTGTTCTGAGTTCGGTGATCTGCCGCGATTTCTCTATACACGACAAATCATCGACGAAACTATGCGCTTATATCCCGCTGGTTGGGTGGTAACCCGTAAAGCGCTGGGTGACGATCGACTTGGCGAGTACTTCGTTCCGGCCGGAACGGAAATCTATGTTGCACCCTACTTCATCCAGAGGCATCCCGATTTATGGGAAGAACCAGACCGCTTCAATCCAGATCGCTTTCGACCTGAAAATTCAAGACTACGGCATCGCCTGGCGATGATCCCTTTTTCCGCGGGCCCCAGAAACTGTATTGGGGAGCATTTTGCCCGCATCGAAATGCAGATTCATCTCATGACCATCGCCAGATGCCTGAGGTTGCGATACATTCCATCGAGGCCGATTGAGCTCGATGCCGGTGTAAACCTGCGTAGTAAATATGACTTCATTATGTACCCAGAGGCGAAAAGCAAGAGTACGTGATGACGCGAGCCGGCGAAGGTCCCGTTCCTGAATCGATTCTTCGGCGAGCAAAGCAATCTTACGACGCGCCCGATGGTGATTGTTTCTTCGACGAAACCGCCGCGGACTACGTAAGCGAGACTTCCCCCCACTGTTCCGTTGACAAGATTGGAATCAACGACAACTCCGCGCTTGGAAATACGGCTAGCAAGTTTGCAGCCCGTGAACCTGGCGGCTGGAAGGACAACATGGCTGTCGTTGCAGTTTTTTCCACTCAACTGCTGCGTTCACAACTTATTACATCAACAACAACTAGGGGGATATATGCAAATCGAAACGACAGAGATAGGACAGGAAATTCGTGGCTTTCTTACAGAGAAGTTTCTATTTGGCAGGAGCGAAGCACTCACTGACGATTTGCCGCTGCTAGGCAATGTGATCGACTCTCAGGGGGTGATCGAACTGGTGGTGTTTGTTCAAGAGCGCTTCACCATCGCAGTAGATGATGAAGAAGTGACGACTGACAACTTTGCCTCCTTGAAAAGTGTCGTTGCCTTCATTGAAAAGAAGCTTCGCAGCAAAGCATAGACCTGGCGAGCGGAAGCTCCAGTTCCTCGGGGAATATCTCACTGAGGGGGAGTTTCTCATCAGGAAACCACCCGTGACACAAGGTGAGCTACCAGCGAAGTCGACGAACATTTCAATGTCCATGCGCATATCCGACGTTGTGAAGCCTTGGGCGGACCGTTTGCCCGATCATAAAGCTGTTGTTGATCCAAACGGCAGCTGGACGTATCGGGAGCTGGATGGGATCATCTCGCAGACGGCGGATTGGCTCCGCGGTGCCGGAGTGCGAGCCGGCGATCGAGTCATGATCGTCGGTGAAAACTGCCGGGAATTTGCAGCTGTCTTGCTGGCGGTCGGCAGTCTGGACGCTTGGCCCGTGCCCGTGAACGCACGTTTGTCGGGGCGGGAGATCGATGCGGTCCGTGATCACTGCGAATCTCGGCGCGTAGTCTACACGACGAGAGTGTCCGTGCATGCCACCGCACATGCGAATCGGCATGGAGCGTTGGTAGAAGAGGTGCGTGATCTAGGGCAAATAGGCCTGGGCCCTCTAAACGAGAACGTCCCACCCGAGCCGATCGATGCTGACATTGGGAGTCGCGTCGCTGCCTTGATTTATACGTCGGGTACAACCGGCCTTCCCAAAGGCGTCATGTTGACCCACAACAACCTTCTTTTCTCGGCGGGGGGGGCCGCAAAGATCCGGTCCTTGAACTCCGAAGACCGCCTTTATGGCATTCTGCCGCTCTCTCATATCGTTGGGCTTTCGATAGTTTTCCTGGGAACCCTGCTCAGCGGAGCCACGATCTATCTTGAGCCTCGATTCGATCCCATGGCCGCACGTGTGGCACTCGAGAGAGATCGAATAACGATCATGTTAGGCGTGCCCTCCATGTTTTCCCTGTTCCTAGAATACGCAAAAATGAGAAATTTGCGGTCCTTGAAACTTCCCGCGCTGCGGATCATTTCTTGTTCGGGAGCCCCACTGCCCCCTGCCATCAAGTCGTCGGTGGAAGGCCTATTTGGCCTGCCCCTCCATCATGGTTATGGCATAACAGAGTGTTCTCCTAATGTAGCGCAGGTGAGGCTCGAAGCGCCGCCGCGCACCGATAACTCGGTCGGCCCCATGTTTCCGGGAGTGGAAGCTAGACTGGTTGGACGTGATCGTCAGCCAGTACCCGAGGGAGAAGTGGGTGAATTATGGGTGCGCGGGCCCAACATCATGAAAGGCTATTATCGCGCGCCCGACGAAACAGCCGCCGCAATCGATGCGGAAGGATGGTTCAACACCCGTGATCTCGCCCGCTTTGAGGATGGGAGTCTTTTCATTGTTGGACGCACGAAGGATCTCATCATCCGATTTGGCTTCAACGTCTATCCCGCTGAAGTTGAGGCCGTTCTGAATGCCCATCCCGCAGTAGCCCAGTCTGCTGTGATCGGCAGAACAACCCGTGGAGATGAGGAGATTTTGGCCTTTGTTCAAGCGTCGCCTGGTTCGAATGTGACGAAAACTGACCTGGCCGAATACGCCGCAAAACATCTTGCTCCGTACAAGCGACCGTCAGACATCTTTTTGATCTCAACCATGCCCATGACGCCGAGCGGAAAAATTGCGAAAGGCGACTTGGCCAAGGTTGCCAATGACACCAGCCAGGGTGAGACCTTGAGCGTCGGTCTTACAGGGGTACCTCGATCCGTGTAAGACCCTGGCCCTAAAAACCTTCCCGCGGAGCTTTCCAGAACCCTTCAGCGAAGCGACCCGAGTGCCGGTTACTCCGTTACCTTGCCAATCGCACCCAATCGGGATCGGATGCCCGCTCTGGCACATCTCCAGAGCCTGGGTCCCCATCGCTAGTTAGGCGGTGTAAGCCATAGCCACACCCACAGCAAGTATAAATAAATCAACAACGGGCACCTAGCTCGGAGAATTTTGTCCCGCCAGGAAGCCGCCGTCGAGGACCAGGGACTGGCCCGTCATGAAAGATGCGCGATCCGAGCACATCCATACCACGGCTTCGGCGATTTCCGTTGGTCTTCCAAAACGGCCGATCGGATGGCAACTAAGAACGTATTTATGGACCAGCGGAGCGTCAAAGAGTCGCTCACGCATAGGCGTTTCGATCACTGCGGGACACACTGCATTGATCCGAATCCTGCTTCGCGCAGTTTCGAGCGCGGCGGCCTTCGTCAGCCCCATCACTCCATGTTTGCTCGCACTATACGCGGCTGCCCCAGCAGCACCGATCAGGCCGTTGATCGACGCCATGTTTACAATGGCTCCGCCACCGCCCTGCTTGAGCATCTGCCGAATTTCGTACTTCAGGCAGAGCCAGACGCCCTTAAGATTGATGTCGATGGTCCGATCCCAATCTTCCTCGGATTGTTTGATGATGGGAACCCAAACGCCCTCGATCCCCGCATTATTGAAGGCGATGTCCAAGCGGCCAAACCTTTCCACCGCCTTCTGAATGAGCGCATCAACTTCGGAGGCTTTCGACACGTCGGCCTTCACAAACAGACCATCGCCGCCCGCAGCACTGACTAGTTCGACGGTTTCCTTGCCTTCCGGTTCGCGCCGTCCCGAAACCACCACTTTCGCTCCCGCCCTCGCGAAAAGCACGGCGGTATCACGGCCGATGCCCGAAGTCCCACCAGTAACGAGCCCGACTTTGCCTTCCAATTCCCTTGTCATCGCTTCCTACGCGAATCGGACCTCTCGAGATAGAACGGAGAGTGTAGGCTTGGCGTGAAGCTTTCGTCAAACCGGTATGCTCAAATTCCTTCCATCAGAAGGCGGAGAGTGTCAAGGGTGCTTTTCGGCGATGACGCACACAGTTCGCGGACATAGAATCGAACGAGGATCAGGATGAAAACTGCAATTCTGGCGATGGCTGAATTCGTGGCCTTTTCAGATGGTGTCTGGTGCACGTAAGAGACAAAATTGTGGGCACATGGAAGCTGGTGTCCGTCTCGGGCATAACGTCGACCGGGGAGCGAAGCGAGACTCCCTATGGCTCCAAGCCTGTGGGTTTGCTCACCTACACCGCGGATGGCAGAGTGAGCGCCCTGATCAGCTACGACGGGCGCAGGTCGCTCTCCCCCGGCGGCGGATCGCTGCAGGAACAGGCTGATGCGTTTAAGACATTTCTCGCCTATGCCGGTCGGTACACGCTCAGCGGTGACAAGGTAATCCATCACGTCGAAATCTCATCCATTCAGAACTACGTAGATAAGGACTTGGTCCGCACTGTTAAATTCCAGGGTGATCAAATCGTATTAGTCACACCGCCGACGCGCGTGAACGGAAAAATTCAAACCTTGGAATTGATTTGGCAGCGCCTACCCGCCGGCTCCTGATAAGCGCCTCCGAGCCCTCATTTAGTTTTCCCTCCAGAATTCATCTATCACACTGAATCCAGGTTGGTTGCGCACTCACTGCGAAGGCTTGCCCGGGAAGTTCTCTGTTAAACTCAACCTCAATAGGTTGAGGGTTTCTGCGTGACTGAAATTCTGATCTTGCGAGTTAGGTGAAAGTTGACCAAGGTTATCGCTCCGGCCAAGAAAACTGTTTTCAACGACGAAATTCTGCAGGACCCGTATCCCACATACGCCCGCTTGCACGAAGAAGGCCCGTTGCACTTCTTGGATGTTGGCGGCAAATGGGCGGTATGGTCGATTTTCAGTCACGGCGAGTGCTCCTCGATCGCGAAAGACCCGAGGCTTTCCGCAAAGCGCGCGAAGCAGATGTTATTGCCTCTCCCGCTCAGCCGCCAGTCCGAGTTCAGCGAACTCGCACGAATGCTAAGTTTGTGGCTGATTTTCATGGACCCGCCGGAGCATACGCGGCTGCGCAAACTTCTCAATAAGGGATTTTCGCCCGCTGCGGTTGAAGGGTTGCGTCCGCAAGTCGAGGCCATCGTCGATCAAATGCTAAAGCCGCTACAGCGTGGCTCGGAAGTCGAACTCATGCGCGAGTTCGCAAATCCAATGCCCGTGCGCATCATCTTGGAGATGCTCGGAATACCGCAGGAACTGCGCGACACATTTGTTAATTGGTCGCGGGCCATCGCGGTGTTTCGAGGCAATCCAAATCGTACCGTGGAAGAGGCGCGCGCAGCGCAAGATGCGCTAATTCAGTTAACCGAATTCTTCCGAAAGACCGTAGCGGAACGGAGACGTAATAAAGGAAGCGACCTGATTAGCCTCCTGATCGACATCGAGGAAGAAGGAGAAGTGCTGACCGAAGAAGAGCTATACGCGCAGTGTATCGCGCTCCTTTTCGCAGGGCACGAGACGACTCGAAATCTGATCGGCAACGGAATGTACACGCTCCTGCGGCACCCGCAGGAGACAGCGGAGTTACGAGAGAAGCCGGAGATGATCCGTTCGGCTGTGGAGGAGATTCTGCGTTATGAGAGCCCCGTGCAATTCACGGCCCGCGTGCTCAAGGAAGATATCGAAGTTTGTGGCCAGCAAATACGGAAGGGATGGACGGTTCTATGCATGCTCGGTGCGGCGAACCGGGATCCAAAACAGTTTAGGGATCCGAATCAGTTGGATCTGAAGAGGCTGAACAACCAACACCTAGCGTTCAGTGCGGGTCTGCACTTTTGCATCGGAGCCCAACTCGCGCGGTTAGAGGGGCAGATTGCGATCCTGAATCTAGTTCAGCGCTTTCCGGAGATGCAGCTCACGGGCCCACGGCCAGAGTGGGCTCCTACATTTGGATTCAGGGGCCTCAAGAGTCTTTCAGTAATTCTGTAAAACCTCGTTCGACCTGCTGATTCACAGCCGTTGGCGAGATAGTGTACGGAACCCCAGGTTTCCTGGTGCAAAAATCGCATCGGGTCCTACACTGTTATTTCGATCCTGCCGGCTTTAGCATGAACACATCGCGATCCTTCCTTCCGGCCAATCTACAAGGGCACTTCAATCAGCGTCGGTCCTTCACCTTTCAATCCTGCCTGTAACGCCTTTCCGAATGTATCCAAAGAATTGACGCGGGTGCCGGGCACTCCCATGCCCTTTGCGAGTTGCACCCAATCGAGGTCGGGACGCCC
>Ga0208691_1000673_pt1 | contig 12471 bp, 12 predicted proteins | sample June2015DPH_20_1_FD_184719 | JGI IMG/M metagenome (GOLD analysis project Ga0208691, IMG submission 184719) | Peatland microbial communities from SPRUCE experiment site at the Marcell Experimental Forest, Minnesota, USA - June2015DPH_20_10... | ecosystem: Environmental > Terrestrial > Soil >... | reverse complement strand
ATGAACCTTCCACCTCGCGCACCGCGCAAGCAAGCTTCCGAACGCGACCGATGGCTGCTTCGGACTTCTGCGCTGCGCACATGGCGCTATTTTGCCGAGTTCAGCACCGAAGAGCATCACTGGCTGATTCCTGACAATGTGCTGGAGGAGGACACAAAGGTCGCGCCACGTCTATCTCCCACTAACCTGGGCCTGCTTTTGAATGCGCGACAAGTTGCGTGCCGGTTTGGCTACCTCACGGTGCCGGAGTTCGCGGAGCAGACGCTTCGCACTTTCGCTACGGTGTCGCAGTTGCAAAAGTATCGGGGACACCTTTTCAACTGGTATGACACGCGATCATTAGTTCCGTTATCTCCGGCCGTTGTCTCTAGCGTGGACAGCGGGAATCTAGCCGCGTCACTTTGGACTTTGCAGCAGGGGTCTTTGGATCTTCTCGAACGGCCGCTGTTTTCGCGGGAATTGGCGGACGGTTTGCTCGATCACGTTTCTCTTTTAGCAAATACCGGTGCGACCTCGCGCAAAAAATCCGCTCTGATGGAAAAGGCTCTTCGACAGCGCGACTGGCTGCAGTACATTCTCGACGTACCCGACTCAGATCTCAAGGAGATCCACCAGTCGATGGCAGGCGCAGATAGTGAGAACGTGGCGTGGTTCCAGGAGCAGGCGGACGAGAGAATCCGGCAGGTGAGCCGGATGATTCAACTTCATGCGCCGTGGCTGTTGCCGGAATACGCTGTTTTGCGGAAGGAGCTTGCGGCACATCCTCTGCGTGATCGCGATGATTTACCTGCGCTCAAACAATTCCCTCACTACATGGATCGCCTGGCCACGCACCTCCGAGCGGCACTGGATACAGCGTCTTCGGTAGAGTTGAGCAAGCTTTACCGCGAACTGCTTGCTCTCATGCCGGCGGCGCGGGCGCGAGTTGTACGATTGATGGCCGACCTGAATGCGATTTCCGAAGCGGCGGGAGTTCTGGTTGAAGAGATGGATTTTTCATTTCTCCTTAATCGAGGCCGAATGCTGTTCTCGGTCGCGTTCGAGATGGATAAGCAGCAGAACCATCCCGCTTGTTATGATCTGCTGGCGAGCGAGGCGCGCATCGGCTATTTCGTTGCCATTGCCAAAGACGATATTCCGCAGGACAGCTGGTTCCAACTTAGCCGACCCTTAATGCAGCAACGGGGCATGGTTGGCCTGCTTTCGTGGACCGGCACGATGTTCGAATATCTCATGCCCCCGCTGTGGATGCGCCTGTACCCGAATACCCTGCTGGAGCATGCGGCCGAGGTAGCGGTTCGGTGCCAACGTGACTATGCTGCAACAAACGGCGTGCCGTGGGGGATTTCCGAATCATCTTCCAGCAAGAAGGATGCGAGTGGGAATTATTTCTACTTTGCGTTCGGCGTACCCCAATTGGCTATTTTCAAGCCCGAGCAGGATGGCCCGATCATCTCGCCCTACTCCACGTTCCTCGCGCTGGATATCGATCCTGAAGCAGCGCTGAAGAACTTGCGTTATATGCAGCGCAAAGGATGGTTGGGGCCGTATGGATTCTATGAGGCTCTGGATTTCACGCCGGGCACGCGTGGCGGCAAACGCGGGGCTGAAGTGGTGCGCTGCTGGATGGCCCATCATGAGGGTATGAGCCTGTTGGCGATTGCGAATTTTCTCGACGAGAAGATCTTGCAGCGCTGGTTTCATAGCCATCCGCGCGTGCAGGCTACAGAACTGCTGTTGCAGGAAAAACCGGCCGCGCGCGCCGGTTCGCAAAAATCCCGGGCAAAAGTGGCATAGACCGGGGTGAATCCTTCAGGGGCTTAAAGTTCCGTTTTTTGCAGCTCCGAGCGGCTCGGCCAAAGCCGAGCCCTTTCGAATGCATTATGAGATCGCTCTTGGATAATCACAGATCCTTGCGTCGCTGGTTCGTTTTCGTTTTGGTTTGCCTTTCGCTTTGCCCGGGTTTCAGTCGGGTCTCTGCGCAGACCGGCATCAATGCGGACACGATCATCGTCGATGCGAAGGCGCCTTCGCGTCCCTTCCCTCATTTCTGGGAGGAGATGTTCGGGTCCGGCCGGGCCATACTAAGCCTGCGCGTGGATTATCGCAGCGACCTGCGCGCAGTGAAGCAAATTACCGATTTCGACTACGTGCGTTTTCACGCCATTTTCCACGACGAAGTCGGCGTGTACAGCGAGGACAGCCAGGGCAATCCGGTCTACAACTTTTCCTACGTCGATCAGATTTACGATGGCCTGCTTACTGCCGGCGTGCGGCCGTTTGTCGAGATCAGCTTTATGCCCTACCAACTGGCGGCGAGAAGTATGCCGCATCCGTTCTGGTATCACCCCAATGTTTCTCCTCCCAAGAATTGGGGGCGCTGGGATGCGCTGGTTGCCGCATTCGTTCAGCATCTCGTCGAACGTTATGGAATGGATGAGGTTGCCAAGTGGTATTTCGAAGTTTGGAACGAGCCCAACCTCGACTTCTGGGGTGGAGAACCCAAGCAGGAAAGCTATTGGGAGTTATATGACCGTACTGCGACCGCCGTTAAGAAGGTGAGTCCGCGATTGCGCGTCGGCGGTCCTGCGACCGCGCAGGCGGCGTGGGTGGATGCCTTTATTCGGCATTGCGCGGAGAACAAAATCCCCGTGGATTTTGTCTCGACTCACGTCTATGCGAACGATACTGCGCAGGACGTTTTCAAGACGCAGGAAAATATTCCGCGCGATCGCATGGTCTGCCGCGCGGTCGACAACGTTCACGGCCAAATCAAGGCTTCTGCGATGCCTAATCTTCCGCTGATCTGGAGCGAGTTCAACGCAAGCTACAAGAATGAGCCGGACGTCACCGATGCGGCCTACATGGGTCCGTGGATGGCCGATACGATTCGGCAGTGCGACGGCTTGGTCGAGATGATGTCTTACTGGAGCTTTTCCGATGTGTTCGAGGAGCAGGGCGTAGTCAAGACTCCGTTCTACGGAGGCTATGGATTGATGGCGGAGAATGACATTCCCAAGCCTGCTTTCAACGCGTTCAAGCTGCTGCACAGGCTAGGAGATGAACGAATTCAACTCGACTCGGACTCGGCTTTGCTTACGCGACGAAAAGATCGCGCCCTGGTACTCGCGGTGTGGAACTATGCTCCGCCGGAGCAGGCGGGATCGCCGAAAAGTTTTCATTTGCGGTTCGAGAATATGACGGCTCGGGATGTGCTTATCTCGCGGGTAGATGGCGAACACGGCGATATTCATCCCGCGTACGCTGGCATGGGCAGCCCACGTTATCCCACGCAACAGCAGATCTTGCAACTTCAGCGTGCCGCGGAATTGCCTGCGCCGGAAGTTGGTCACGTCAAGAATGGCGAGTTGACAGTCACGCTGCCTAGCTATGGCTTGGCGGTCATCGAAATAAAGTAAGCGTTCAACCACAAAGGTCACAAAGTCGCACTGAGGAACTTCGCGAACTAAACCCTTAGTGATACTTCGTGGCCTTTGTGGTTGATTGTCTTTTACGGCTTATATTTCTGAAAACCCGCGCGCTGCATTCCCCGCTGCGCTTCCTGATTTTTCATAAACGTGTTCCAGACGAAACTCGTGCGCACGTTTTCTGCCATCAGCATCGTGATTCCTACATCGATTCCCAGCGTGTCGGTGTCGTACCAGTTCTTGAGCGGGTTGAAGGCGTTCACGAACCCATAGCGCGACCAGGCTTTTGGGTACTTTTCTTTTATATTTCTTAAAACTCGCATCACCGGCTGCGTCATGAACGGCAGCGAACCGGCTGCGGCGCTGGGCACAACAGTGCCGTCGATTGGACCCATCATCGGCGGGCCACCCCAGATGACATATCCCTGCTGCGAATCGGAGGCCGAGATTCCCCAAAGATCATCGCCGTAATCCGGGAATTGCTTGTGGAGTTCGAGACAGAAACGGCGATGCGCATCTGTCGCAAAGATCGAGTTCTCGAAATAATCGGCGTACTGGTCGCGCTTGTTGCGAAAGTCGAACCAGGCCTGCGAGTACTGGTGAACGAACAATGGCGCGAAGGAGCCAATGTAGCGGATGCCGTCATACTCGAATTTCGTCCGCTTCCAGGCATTCCAGGCCTGCGCGGGCAACGGATGCGGCAGCGAGCCCAGACCGAGTAAATAGATCATCATCATCTCGCTGTAGTAATCCCAGCGATAGGGGAGGAAGCCGAATTCCGGCGTCCAGCCATGCGGCAACAGCGAAGTATCTTCCGACAGCCAGCTCCAATCGACGCGATTGAAAATTTCGTAGGCCAGGAAGCTGACTTCCGAATGCTCCTCAAAATGCCGGCGGCAGGTGAGAAGGCCGCAGAGAAGAATGGAGGTGTCGACGGAGGACACTTCGGAGTCCCACACGCGCTCGCCGGTGTTGATGTCGGCGAAGTGGTAAAAGAATCCGCGATGCGTGGGCATTTTTTTCCATAGAAAGCGCAGTGTGAGGAGCGCTCGGTCGCGAGCATCGGCCGTCGTAATGAACCCGCGCTGCTCCGCGATACACAGAGCAGTCAATCCAAAGCCCGTGGCGGCGATGCTGGCGACGACGGAGTTGTCGTTCTTCGAAACGTTGCATCTGTCCCTTACTAATCCGGTCTGCGGGCCCGCTTGATCCCAAAAATATTGGAAGTTTAGTTTTTCCAACTCGTCAAGGAATGCGTCATCGTCCGCGGAGAGAGCGCCGGCCGGGGTTGCCTGCTGAGCGGACGGAGGCGGTTCGAGTGCCGGAAACAGAGAGAGAATCTTACCGCGATTCATTAGGCTTCCCAGGCCGAGTCCGCCCAGTTGCTGCAGCAGATCGCGACGGGAAATATAACCTTCAAAAGAACGCTTTTCTTTCATGCGCATCGGCTATCTTTTAGATGCTCTTGCTTCAAGGCTGGACCGGTCTGCAGTGTGCTCGCGGAGATCCCTCGCCCCGCGGCTTCGCCGCCACCGGCTAAAGCCGGGGGTCTGCCTGAAAACGCGGGGGCTTCGGGATGACCACAAGCGGAAGAGATGTGTAGGCCTTTCGAACTTCATGATTTCGAAACCGTCAAACTCGTCGTCTGCAAGGTGCGTCTTAAGATATTAAACTCTAAGGAGGGTATGAGCACACGCAAGATCATCGCAGTCGCAGTTGCCGCCGTCATTGTGGCCGGAGCTGCCGCGGCGTTTCTGGGCCGGCGCAAGCCGGTCACGCTCAGGGGTGCGGTCTTGCGGCAGGACCGCGACCCCAACCGGCAACTCCCGTTGGCCGATGTTCAGATTACGGCAACGAATGCGTTGGGACGCGGCGAAGCGAAATCCGATGCATCGGGCTATTTCGCGTTGACGTTGCCGAAGGGCCTGCGAAGGCGGCAGCAAGTGGTTCTCAGATTCCAGCACGAGGGTTACCGGCCCTTGGACGTGGACGATTTTATCGGCGACAAACTGTATGTCGAGCAAATGGTCCCGCTCCATCCCGAGACGAATGTGCCGTCGGCCTCCGCGCAGGCAGTGTCGAACGCACGAATCCGCTACACAGTGAAATCCACCACGGAGGCAAACATCGGGAGCGCGGTGAAAACCTTCCAGGCCGTGAATGTGGGGAACACTCCGTGCAAAAGTAATCCGCCTTGTGGGCCGGGCGGGAAATGGAAGGCAACTGCAGAGTCGCTTTCTCTGGATGCGGGCGAAGGAAACGAATTTCGCAACGCCAGAGTCTCGTGCATTGCCGGGCCGTGCGCTTTTACCAGGATTGAGCACGAGACTTTCTCTCAAGACCGGCGACACATGAATGTTTCCGTTCTTAACTGGTCAGACACGACCACGTTCCTGGTGGAGGCGGAGGTCGTTCATCCGATGAACAGCGATCTGGTTCGCGAAACCTATCCGGTGATTTTTGGGCGGGCTTTGAATTTCAGTTTGCCCGCTTCGGCCGAGGGTCCGAGTATCGAGGCGGAAGTTCAGGGTGATCCCATCGTCTTTCCGCTGGGACCCGACCTCTACTTGCGCTGGGCGGATTGTCAGGTTGTGCTCGATCGGGACCAATCCAAGAATTATCGTTGCGAGCTCAAGCCCGGCTATCAATTCCGGTAAGCAACGGACCGAATAATGCTTGCAATCCGGCCTTCCCTCGATTTTTTCCCGAAATGGAACCAAATTGGCTCATTTGTTTCAGATCCAACATTTTTGCGTGCGGGAGCGGACTGACGGCAAACCGCGTATGAGTTTAGCCTCGCAATGTATTTCGCAACCTCGCCGTGGCGCAGGCGTCTGTCGCGAAGAAAGGATGATTCAAAACGAGGAGTTCCATGGCAAACCAACCAACCGAGCTTCCTATTCCGCCACCCGACTGGCAGAGCGCCTATAAGGCCGCTCTGCACGAGCCCGATACGCACAATCTGTTCAAGCTGGTGGAAATTGCGGAGGCAGCGTTGCTGACCCGCCGCGATGACCTAGCAGGCGTATTGAATTGTCTCGGCGAACGGGAAGCAGTAGACGACGCTTTAAATAAACTCAGGGTTCTCAAGCAGAAGCGCTTGAGTTTCGTAAATGAACCGGACAGCCTGAATTGCAATTCAACGCATGAGGGCAACGTTCAGGCCGACTGGTAAAGATCACGCCATTGCGATCAGTCCGTAGTGGTGCAGTCTGAATTTAATCGCCTATCATGGTGGCAGGCGGATTGCTTCGAGAACTCGTGATGTGTTTGACATAGCAATCCTCATGGATCGCTTGCCCGTTTTCGTCGGCAGACAGATCGACTGTCAAGTCGACCGCATCGACACAAATTACACAGTGAAAAACTGAGAAGGGATGACCACCCATAATGCCTCCTTTGGACGGTCACAAGTAGATTAGAAGAAACCAAAGCGGCGTACTGAGCAGAATTGACCAGGGCTGGGATGGTCTTCCTATGTTCGGTAGCGTACAATTCCGTATCGGGGCCATAGCCATGTCCTCTGAGGCGGAGACTGCTAAGATTAAGGCTGAGCTTGAACGGTTGGAATCTGCCTTCGAGGAGATGACCGATAGCCGCATCCGGGAGATGATCGAATTCCAGATCAAGGAATGCAGAAAGCGGTTGCGCCGACTTCAAAAGCTTCTTCGAAGAGCTTAAAACTCCGAAACAGCCCGGCAGATTAGGCCCAGCGTTAGTTTCCGCCGGGGAGTCGAAACGCCGATGTCCCGTTGCCAAAATCCAGCCTACGTCCGTCAAATTCCCAAAATGGAACCGGATTCCCGAAATGTATCGCGATAGCGAACTTTTATATGTACGACAAAACACGTTACGGTGTACGCTACGGGCATCTGTCCACGACCCTCCGCCGGGCGTAGACGGTCTCTTGTGATCGGATGAACGTTCCGAGGAGGCTTCCAATGGCGCAAGCCGCAGTTGCTACATATTCTCCCGCCCAACCAACGAACTGGCAGAGCGCCTATAAGGCCGTTCAGCGCGAATCCGATTCATGCGCGTTGTTCAAACTGGTGGAGATTGCTGAGTCCGCGATACGGACGCGCCGCGAGGCGCTCCTCGCCAGATCGAATCATGGCGTCGAGCGCCGGGCCATAGAAGACGCGTTGAAGAGCCTCGGGCGGCTGAAGGTAAAGCGATTACACTTCGGGAACAAGACCTCAATAGCCCGAACTGCGGCGCAACTCAGTGCGCGAACGAAAAATTCAGCCCGGTGGTAAAGATCACGTCATTCTGCTTGGTCGCCAGCGGCGGATTCGACACGTAAATGTCGCTGCCCTGATTCTGCCAACCCAGCCACTTGCTGATCTTCGTCACCGTGCCAAAGTCAAACTCGCCGCGATATTGTCCGCTATAGCCGCTCGATAAATCTGGATAGAGGTACAGCTTCTCGGTGATCACGGTGCTCTTGCCTGCCTTGTGCATCAATTCCTCGCCCAGAGTGAGCGCGGCAAAGCGCTGGGTAACGCCGTACGAGGTGTACGTCGGAGGATTCGTAATCGGCGTATTTACCGTGCCATTCGAATAAGTTTCGTGGGTATAGTTCACCCCGGCCAGCAGGTCGAAAGTGGTGTTGTCCGATTTAATGGCGTGATAGCCGAGGCCGCCGCCATAGACGCCGCGCAGATCGAGATCCTGGAGCGCATTGCTCATAAAGTCCGCACCCACGAACCCGAACCATTTCGGCTCGAAGTTGCGGTCATAGCGAATTCCGCCAGTCACCAAATCGGCCACGGTGCTGGGCGTGGCTAATTGATTGTTCGTCTGGAGAGATGTCAGGTAGATACTGATCTTGTCATTCAAAGTCGGATGCACCGCATTAATCCCGATTGCCAGATTGGTCGTCTGGCTGTTGCCCCGAGCCAGGGAGAATCCTACATTCGCGCCTCCGTTCCATCCGCGCGTCAACCCCGGATGCAGCGACTTATCATAGGCCGTCTGCTCGGCATCGTTGCGGATCACGGCGACGTCCGATTGCGGAATCTCTACCGTGCCGCCGGCCTTGGTTGCAACTTCAAGCTTCCCCTCGCTGGTGGTCACGGGGCCAACCACGGTTTTCTTGCCGGAGGTCGTCACGTGGAGCTCTTTGTCGGTCGTGATCTGCGTGATCGCCTTGAAGTCAACCGTCACGTCGCCGGCATAATCCGTATGCAGCACCAGCGTCTTGCCATCGGACTTGACCACCGTCCCGGTCAAATGATCACCATTCTTCAACGTAATTTGATCGGCGAACAGAACTGAGGCCAATCCCAGGAACCCAACGAGAACCACCAAGTGAATCTTGCGCAACACGACCTACCTCCAGCTTTCAGAGTTTTACAGCACAGCCTATAGCAATGGGGCCCAGGAACATCCGGAAAAAGAAAGACAGGAAATGGCACAGAACTGCGATGGAATCAAAGAAGGTTACCGCATGCGAAGGGAGATTCGCTTACGCCTTAGTATCTTTGGATTCGGGGTTCTTGTTGTCGGTCGGAGTGGCGGGAGTATCCTTCATGCCTTCTTTCAAAGCACGAATCCCCTCGCCCAATCCTTTTCCCAATTCAGGGAGCTTTTTGGGACCGAAAACCAACAGGGCAATCGCGAAAATGATGATCAGGTGCGTTGGCTGAAACAAACCTTCAAGCATCGAAACCTCCGAGCGACACTACTTCTCTCTATACGGTACCGAAAGGGCAAGGCGGAAGTCAAACCTCGCGCGCAGAAGGGAAAGATCACCTCAGGCCCGAAGCGCTGGCTCACATTCAGAGACTGCGGCACTACTGAACGTCGTGCCCTTTTCGATTTCCTCGAAAGAACGCGACACGGCATGCATGCCTTACGACGCGTTACCTCCGTGACCTTACTATCGAGTGCATTCGAAACAATAATGGGGGAGCGGTCATCCAGGTAAGCCAAAAAAGCCAAAATGTGTCCGGAGAGTTCGAGTGAAGCGTAAGGGCCTGTCAGTTTTTTTCTTTTTTCTCGGGGTGGTTCTGTCCGCCCAAGCCAGCGAAACGAAACCAGTCACGCCCGTGGAGTTGATGGCATGGCTTACTGCAGGAATGTCCAATAGCCGCCTGGTTCGAATCATGCACGAACGAGGCGTGGCGAACGCGTGCAGCAAGGAACAGATTCATCAGCTCGAGTCCGCCGGCGCGGACGCCGAACTGGTTCAGGCCCTCAACGTTTTAAAGCCGGCCAGCGATTCGGCCACGGCAATGCCTCCGGATCTGTTGAAAGCCGCCGCTGATGCGAAGAATCATCGTTACCACGAAGCCGAACTCGACTTGCGCGCCGCAGTGGCGACCGATTCTCATAATTCTGCCTTGCACTTCACATTGGCAAACATGCTGATGCGGCAGGAATTGTGGGATGAAGCGTTCGATGAGGTTACGCTCGCTGCTCAACTCATGCCGGATCTTCCGGAAAATCACAGCAGCTTCGCCTACATCTTTTATCGCCTCGATGATGGCCCGAATGCGGTTGCTGAGGCACGCACCGCGCTGAGTATGGATCCGCAGAATGCCGAAGCGTATCAGTTCCTGGGTTTAGCGCTTTACTCCAACGGTCGATACCCGGCGGCGATCCACGCCTTTGAAGAATCACTGGCGCGGGAGGCCGCGAATCCCGACACCTATTACGACTTAGGCATCGCGCTGCACGCCGCGGGGAATCAGTCAGCCGCGATCACCGCATATCGCCAGGCCATTCGCCTGAAGCCCGCATTCTGGGAAGCTCATTCGAATATGGGTTTGATTTGGCACGAGCAAAACAAACTTGACGATGCAATCGTCGAATATCGCGAGGCCAAGCGGCTGGCGCCAGACGATGCGTCCGTGCAAAACAATCTGGGAAACACCTATTGCGACAAAGGCGATTTCGACGCCGCGATCCAGGAACTGCAGGAGTTGTATCGCCAGCATCCCGAGTGGCAGCAGGGGCATGGCTGCCTGGCGCGCGCCTACATGTCGAAAAAGAATTACGGCAAGGCCGTGGATCAGCTGAAACTGGCGGTTTTGCAAAATCCCACCAGTTCTTCCGAGCACCGCATGCTAGGAGAAGCATTCGTGCTCGACGATCAACTGGAGGAAGGCGTGCACGAGTTGCGTCTAGCCGTCACGCTCAATCCCGATTCCGACGAGGCGCACCGCTTTCTCGGTACAGCGTTGTTTCAGGAGCAGCAAGCCGTGGCGGCGGAGAAGGAGTTCCGTGAGGCGGTGCGCTTGAACGCCTCGGCGGATAACCATTATTCGCTGGCCGCCTGCCTGATGACGATGGACCGCTACGAGGAAGCTCTAGTGGAGCTGGATGCAGCCGCCCGGCTTGCACCGGAGCGAACCCTCTATCGCGCCCGCCGCGAAGAGCTGGTCAACCTGATCAAGGAAACCAACTCACGGTAACCACGGGACAGTGCCCGCTTGTGTACTGACGGCATTTTCGCCGTCGCCGAAGAGTTACTTACACTGGTAATTCTGGAGTAAATAATTATGGATTTGACGCGATCTGCACAAGCCGCAGCGGCCAAGCCGGCGCAATCCGCTCCGCAAGCCGAAAACGACATGCGAACCGATCTCCGGCATCTGGAGCGGGTTTCAGCCGCGGCTCCGGGCGAAGCGTTACGGAAGCCTATCGGTTATGGCATGCCTTGTGCCAAATGCCATCTCTACTACGCCGCAGATATGGACACGTGCCCGACCTGCAACAGCAAGGAAAGAATTTCTCCCAATGTCGTGCCCGCTCTTCCCAAGCCGCAAGCGGCGGCTGAGGCGGTGCCCGACACCACGGTCGTGGAAAAAGAGAGAGAAGCTTTTCTGGAGGAATTCAAATCGCAGCTTTTTGCAGCGCATGCAGAGGTCGCGGGTTCACCCGTGGTTTGTACCTTGGGAGAACATCATCTGGGCGTTTCCGAGGCGGCCACGATCTGCAAGCCGTGCTACGACCGCTTGCAGGAGCGTGTGGATGTATGCGAAGCAGCGCTCCACATGGACGTGAAAGAAGCGGCGCAGATTGTGTATGACGCGGTCTGGGCTGATCCTTCCGATCCGAGCAAGACCTACACTAACGCCGCGAGTTCCCTGCTCACCGAACTCCGAAAGAGGGCAGGCGTGTCGAGCATGATCGGACCATTCCAGCCACTGGGCAACTGAGCTTGCTTTAGAGTCGGCGCGAATACCGTTGCGCTTAATCAGGCTTCACGCTGACCCACTTCTTCCCGGCGTACAGCTTGTAACCAGAGCCATCTTCCACCAACTTCAATGGCACGGGACGCTTTAGAGAAGCATCGGTCTGATAGGGGATACTCAAGACATCCTCGTTTGCCACATTCATGACCACGAATTCGTCAGTCGTGAAGCCAAAGCCGTATTCGCCTTGCGCCAGGTCCGTGCCGCCGATACTCAATTTGCTCTCTGTGATGAGCAAGCCCTGATACTTCTGTTGAATGGCCGTGGAGTATCCCGAAGCGTCGACGAGAGCGGCAATCGTGATCTTGCCATCGGCCATTTGAAATCCGCTAGAATTGCGCACCTGCGTGGGCGCCTTCTGGCCGCGGAAAAAAAACTCCGAGGGCACTACAGCTTTGAGTTCATCGGCGGTCAATAGGTGTTGCGCGGCTTTTTGCGCAGCCGCGCCGAGAAAAGCGATCACAAGAACTAAAACCGCCGCGACTCGTAGGTTCTTCATAGACGTTGCCTCAATAAGGATCTGAGCAACCAGAGCTTCGGAAAGCCCACAAGACTATTCTTTTCCTTATGCGATGGCAAGCAACAAATTGCTTTTGCCCGCAAGATTCGGATAGTCCGCGATCGTGGCACACGTTAGTCTTTGCCCATGATGACGCTCACTCACATCACTTCCCCGGACGTGGCCGCCAATGCCATACTCGCAAAAGACGCATCCATTACTATGCCTCCAGTGCAATCCAACTCAAGCCGAAGATCGACCGAGCCGGCAACCGCCCAAGAGAGCCTCGAGTCGTCCGCTGACGGGCAATGGAACGCCGTAATCGCGCGCGATTCCACTTACG